>Ga0182749_1001001_pt1 | contig 23237 bp, 20 predicted proteins | sample eDN3rd37CKraftMG_FD_128875 | JGI IMG/M metagenome (GOLD analysis project Ga0182749, IMG submission 128875) | Enriched Miracle-Growth compost microbial communities from Emeryville, California, USA - eDNA 3rd pass 37_C Kraft MG (version 2) (version 2) ...
CAGGCTCGGCGCGCTCAGCGTCACCTTGCCGTTGGCCACCAGCGTGCCGGTGCTGCCCAGCGACGTGGATGCGCCGAGGCTGGCGTCGCCGCCCGCGGCGATCCGGCCGCCATTGCCCAGCGTGGCGGCCGAAAGCACAAGCCCGCCCTGGTCGGCCTGCAGTACGCCGGCATTGGTCGCCGCGCCTTGCAGCGTGAGCCCCATGCCCTGCACCGACTCCAGCCGGCCCGCGTTGTCCAGCGCGCCGGCGTGCACGGCGACGGGTCCGTTCGCGAGCATGCCGGCGCCGGCCGCGTTGGCGAGCGTGCCCGCGGCCTGCAGCGTGAGGGCGCCGCCCTGCGACTGCACTTGCCCCCGATTGACGAGGGCGCCGCCCGCCGTCAGCGTCATCGCGCCGTCGCTGTAGAGCGTGCCGCCGACGTTCAGGTCGCCGCCGCTGTCCAGGCGCAACGCGCCGCCGGCCGCCAGCGTGCCGGCGCTGGCGACCGACTGCGCCGCCTCGACGGCGACGTTGCCGGTGGCGCCGGTCTTGCCGCCCAGCACGACCTGGCCCGCGCTGGTCAGGGTGAGGTCGCCGTCCTGCGCGGCGACCTGGCCCTGGCTGTTGACGCCCAGACCCGCCTCGGTGCCGACCAGGCGGATCGCGCCGGCGTACATGCCGCCCAGCGCCGACACGTCCAGCGCCAGCGCCGGCGCGGCGCCCGTGCCGGCGAGCTTCTGCGTGGCCAGCGTGGCGTAGTCCACGCGATTGGCCCCGGTCACCACGTTGAGGCGGTTGGCCCAGAGGCCGGCGTTCACCGCGACGGCGCGCGCGATCAGGTCCACGCGGTCGATGCCGCTGCCGTCCAGGCCCTGGCCGCCGATGGTGAGGGTGCCGCCGGTGACGCGCAGCGCGCTCAGCGTGCCGTCCGCGCCCAGCACCGGCGTGCCGGTGGCGAGCACGCCGCGGGTGGCGTTGATGAAGCCGCAGCCGTTGCAGTCGATGCCGTTCGGGTTGGCCACCACCACGTCGGCGGCGCGGCCCGCCACCTCGAGCACGCCCTGCAGCCGGCTGGGCGCGGTGGAAGTGACCTCGTTGAGGATCAGCCGCGCCGCCGCGCCGCTGGAAAGGTTGGGGTTGCCGTAGACGTAGCCGGCCAGCTGCGTGCTGCTGATCGCGCCGCTGTTGTTGAGGATCAGGCCCTGCGCGCCGACGTCGAACTGCCGGTAGCGGTTGTGCGAGAGACCGGCGGCGTTGGGCGCGGCGATGTTCACCACCGGCACGCCGTTGGGCGCCTGCTGCGTCGTCGTGGCGGTGCTGCCGTCCGGGCGCACCGCCGCGCTCTGCGCATGGGCGGCGGGCCAGCCCAGGGCGAGGCCGAGCGCGGCGCACAGCGCCTTGCGGCGCAGCGGTCGCATGGGAAGGGGACGGTGGCGGAAATCCTTCATGGCATCGACTCCTTGACGGCAGTACCCGGACGCATCCGGGCTCGCACGGGGTGGCGGGGCGCGCCGCCTAGAACACGTAGATCCACTGCATGCCCGCCGCGGGGCGGGCGGTACGCAAGCCGGCGGGGGCGTGCAGCGCCCAGCCGGCGAAGAGGTCCCAGGAGAGCCCCCAGCGGCCGCCGCGCACGCCGAGCACGGCGCCGCTGACGGCGTGGCCGGACAGGCCCGGCGTGGGCACGCCGCCGGCGCGGCCGACGTCGACGCCGCCGTACAGCGCCACGCCGCTGCCGCCCGGCAGCCAGCTCAGGGTGTTGCGCCAGTACCCGCCATGCGGCCCGCCCAGGGTCTGCTCGCCGTCGAAGCCGCGCACGGTGTAGCGGCCGGCGACGGTGAGGTAGTCCTCCGCGTAGACCTGGTCGCCGGTGGCCTGCGCGCGCAGTTCGGAGGCCCACAGCCAGCGCTGGCCGGCGGCCTGGAATGGCAGGCCGAGGCTGGCGTCGAGCGTGGCGATGCTGGCGCGGAAGGTGGGGCCGCCGTCGTGGCCGGCCGCCCAGTCGCCGCCGAACCAGGGCACGTTGCGGCGCCAGGCCAGGCGCAGGTCGAGCTGGGCGTCGCCGAGGTAGCGGCGCTGGACCAGCGCCAGCTCCAGCGCGCGCGTCCGGCGCCGCTGCACGGCGATCTCCTCGCCGTCGACGTAGCTGTGCGCCTGCCGTCCGCTCAGGGTGAGCTGCAGCGAGGTCTTGCTGCGCTGGTCGCGGTGCAGCAGCCGCGTGGCGCTGGCCGCGTTGGTGCGCGAGCGGCCGGTGAAGCTGAAGGTCTGCATGGCGCCGGTGACCGGCTGGCGGTAGCCGTAGCCGTTGCTGGAAAGCTCGAAGGTCCACCAGCCCCGGGGCAGGCTGTAGTCGAGGTCGCCGCCGTGGGTGCCGCGCACGCCGTGGTCGTCGCCCACCGAATGGGTGACGCCGGCCACGAGGATGTCGTTGACGCCCAGCGGCTGGTCCAGCGCCAGGTTGATGCCGCCCTGCTCGCGGCCGGTGGCGCGGATGCCGCCGTCGTCCAGCTCGAAGGTGTAGCGCCACGGCCGCGCGCGAACGACCGTCAGCACCAGGTCGGAGGTACCGGGCGCGGCGCCGGGCGCGATGTCGATCTTCACGTCCTGCGAGGGCACGCGCTTGAACTGCTCCAGGCCCTGCTCGATGGCGCGCAGGTCGAGCAGGTCGCCCGGCCGCAGCGGCAGGGCGCTGCGCCAGTCCGCCGTGGCCGAGCCCGGCGCGAAGCGCACGGCGCCGAGCGTGCCGGGCGCCAGCAGCAGGCGCAGCCGTCCCTGCGCGAGGTTCTGCTCGGGAACCGCCAGCCGCGTGGTCACGTAGCCGCGCGCCAGCACCAGGTCGGACGCGCGGCGGACCAGCAGCGCCAGTCCCTGCTGGCCGACGCACTGCCCCCGGTAGCGGTCGAGGTAGCGCTGCAGGAAGCCGAACGCCTCGCGGCGCCCGCCTTCCAGGACGATGCTGTCGAGGCGGAAGCACGGCGTCTCCCGCGGCAGGCCGGTCTGCCGGTAGTCGCTGGACGGCGCGGGCTGCAGCCGCACGTCCGGCGACTCGCGCAGCCTGGCGCGCTGCTCGGCGTCGCGCTGCTCGCGCTCGCGCTGCTCCTGTTGTCCCGCGATGGATTGCGCCCGCGCCGGCGCGAGGCAGAACGGCAGCGCCAGCGCCAGCAGTCCGCACGACAGCGCCCGCGGCCACCGGCCCAGTCGTCGCGCTGCAACGTCGTCCATGAACTTTCCCCTGTATTGCCGATCCGCCGCGATGCACGGACTCTGCCCACGGCGGCCTGATCAAAATTACTAGAACGCAATGGCGGCTCAACTCCCTACCGCCCCGGCGCGCCGTGGGATTTTTCCGACACGGCGTCCGGCATCAAGCGACGCGCCCTTGCTCAGTTCGCCGGCTCCACCCGCGCGCTGGCGTTGTAGCCCGCCGCCTTCGGCAGCCAGCCGCCGAGCAGGCCCGGCCCGACGGTGACGGCGGGCGCGTCGAGCGGCCTGCCGGTGGCCAGCGCGCTGTCGTCGGCCACGCGCCAGCGCTGGCCGTTCGCCAGCGCGAGCACGTCGCCCGGCCGTCAGCCGGCGAAGCGGCCGGCGATGCGGCTCTCCACCACGGCGCGTTCCGGCGCGGCCTGGCGGAACGCGGCCTCGCCCATGCGCTGGCGCAGCGGCTCGGCCTGCTGCGCGTGCGCCGGTGCGGCCAGCACCGCCAGGACGAAGGCGGAAAGAACGCGGTGCCTCATGGGGCGCGATCCCTGATGGAAAGCCGCGCATTGTCCCGCGCCTGCGCCCCTTCAGGCCAGGTGCGGCGCGCTGTCACTAGAATGGCGTCCTACGAGGATTCCCGCGCGCATGGTGCAAGCTCCCGCCCCCGCAACGCCCAGCCTGGAACCGTGGCGCGCCCGCGCCGCGGCGCTGCCGGCCGCGCTGGCGGAGGCGCTCGAGGCCTGCGCGCGGCGCCCGGCGGTGGACCAGGCCGAGTGCGCCGACGTGCTGGACCTGCTGGCGATGCTCGGCTGCGACGCGCAGACCCAGGCCGCGGCGCTGTGGTTCGCGCTGGCGCAGGCCGACCCCGCGCTGTGGGAGGCGCGCGCGCCGGCGTTGCCGGAGGAGCTGCGCCGGCTGGTGGACGGCCAGCGCGCGGCCGAGAAGGTGTGGGCGCTGCACGCGCAGCGCACCCAGGGCGGCGGCTCGGAAGGGCTGCGCCGGCTGCTGCTGGCGATCATCCGCGACCTGCGCGTGGTGTTCGTGCTGCTGGCGCGCCAGCTGGCTAAGATGCGCGCGGCGGCCGCGCTGCCGGAGGCGGAGCGGCGCGAGCTGGCCAGCCTCACCCGCGACATCCACGCGCCGCTGGCCAACCGCCTGGGCATCTGGCAGCTGAAATGGGAGCTGGAGGACCTGGCCTTCCGCTACCTGCAGCCGGACACCTACCGGCGCATCGCCAACCTGCTCGACGAGCGCCGCGCCGACCGCGAGGCCTTCATCCGCGAGACGCTGGACGAGCTCGGCCGCGCGCTGCGGGCCGCGGGCATACGCGCCGAGCTGGCCGGGCGGCCCAAGCACATCTATTCCATCTGGAAGAAGATGCAGCGCAAGGCGCTGGAGTTCTCCGACCTGTACGACATCCGCGCGGTGCGCGTGCTGGTGGACGGCGTGGCCGACTGCTACGCGGCGCTCGGCGTGGTGCACTCGCTGTGGCCGCACCTGCCCGGCGAGTTCGACGACTACATCGCGCGGCCCAAGGGCAACGGCTACCGCTCGCTGCACACCGCGGTGGTCGGCCCGCACGGCAAGACGCTGGAGGTGCAGATCCGCACCCACGCCATGCACCGCGACAACGAGCTGGGCGTGGCCGCGCACTGGCGCTACAAGGAAGGCGGCAGCGCCGACGCCGAGTTCGAGGCCAAGATCGCCTGGATGCGCAAGCTGCTGGAGCCGCGCGGCGACGAGGGCGAGCTGGCCGCCGAGCTGCAGACCGAGCTGCTGGAGGACCGCGTCTACCTGCTCACCCCCAAGGGCGAGGTGGTGGACCTGCCGCACGGCGCCAGCGTGCTCGACTTCGCCTACCACGTGCACACCGAGGTGGGCCACCGCTGCCGCGGCGCCAGGGTCAACGGGCGCATCGTGCCGCTGAGCTTCCAGCCGCGCAGCGGCGACCGCGTGGAGATCATCACCGCCAAGAACGCCGAGCCCAGCCGCGACTGGCTCTCGCCGCACCACGGCTACCTCCACACCTCGCGCGCGAGGGAGAAGGTGCGCGTGTGGTTCCGCAAGCTGGCGCACGACGCCAACCTCGCCGCCGGGCGCGCGATCCTGGAGCGCGAGCTCAGGCGCCTGGCGCTGCCCGCGCCGGACCTGGCCGCGCTGCCCGCGCACTTCCACCTCAAGACCCACGACGAGCTGCTGGTGGCGCTGGCGCTGGGCGAGGTGACGCCCGGCCACGTGGCGCGCGCGCTGCTGGAGGCCGAGGCGCCGGCGGCGGAACCGGCGCCGCCCGCGCTGGCCCCGCGCCGCAGCGAGAAGCCCGACCCCAGCGCGCTGCGCATCGAGGGCGTGGGCAACCTGCTCACCGTGCTGGCGCGCTGCTGCCAGCCGCTGCCGGGCGACGCGGTGCGCGGCTACGTCACCAAGGGCCGCGGCGTCTCGGTGCACCGCGCCGACTGCGCCAGCCTGGCGCGCCTGGCGCGGCGCGACCCGGACCGCGTGATCCAGGTCGAATGGGGCAGCGGCGCGCCGCAGTCCTACGAGGTGGACGTGGAGCTGACCGCCTACGACCGCAAGGACCTGCAGAAGGACGTCACCGGCGTGATCAGCAACGTCGGCACGCACATCGTCGCGCTGAACAGCCGCGTGTCGCCGCGCAGCGGCGTGGTGGAGATGCGCTTCACCCTGCGCGTGCGCGACTTCGAGCAGCTCTCCGGCCTGCTGGCGAAGCTGGCGGCGCTGCCCAACGTCACCGACGCGCGCCGCGTCAGCGCCAGCTGAACGCCCCATTCCGCGCCGCGGGCGGCGCGGAGCGGCGGTGCTAAGCTGCCACGGCCTCCATTTTCCCCATGCACATGAGCGGACGCCGAGACCACCACGCAGACCCGTCCGAGCGGATCGAACCGCGCCTGGGCGACCTCGACCACCTGGACGACGACCCGCCGGCCGCACCGCCGCGCGACGAGCTGCCGAGCATCCGCGTGGAGCCGGAGCGCCGCCGCGCCGCGCCGGAGCGGCCGCCGCGCCGCACGCCGCGCTGGCCGTGGGCGCTGCTGGTGGTCGCCGCGGCGCTGCTGGCGCTGTGGCTCAACCAGGACCGCCTGCGCGGGCTGGTGCCGCGCACCGGGCTCAACGACCAGCTCGCCCGCGCCGAGCAGGCGCTGCAGCAGGGCCGGCTCGACGGCCCCGACGGCGCGCGCGCGCTGTTCGAGTCCGCCGGCGAGCAGGAGCCGGACAACGACCGCGCCCGCGACGGCCTGCGCCAGGTCGGCATGGCCGAGCTCGCCCGCGCCGACGCCGCCTACCGCGCCGGCCGGCTGGACGAGGCCTCACAACTGCTCGGCGCCGCGCGCGAACTGCTCGGCGGCGGCAGCGACGTGGACCGGCTCGACCAGCTGATCGCCAAGGCGCGCAACGGCGCCAGCCAGACCGAGGCGCTGATCGCGCAGGCGCAGCAGGCGTTCGACGCCGGCCGGCTGGACGGCCCCGACGGCGCCGGCGCGCTGTACCGCCGCGCGCTCGACGGCGACCCCGGCAACGCGGTGGCCGCGCACGGCCTGGACAAGGTCGGCGCGGCCCTCGCCGCCAAGGCGCGCGCCGCACTGGCCGCCAACGACGACGCCGGCGCCGCCGCCAGCATCGACCAGCTCGCCGCGCTGCTGCCCAGCTACGGCGAGCTGCCCGCGCTGCGCGCCGCGCAGGCGCAGGACCGCAAGCAGGACGACAGCGCGCTGGCCAAGGCCCTGCAGAGCGGCCAGGACGCGCTGCGCGCCGGCCGCATCGACGGCGACGGCGACGACACCGCGCTGGCCTGGTTCAGGCGCGCGCTGCAGCTCGATCCCGACAACGCGCAGGCGCACGCGGGCCTGGGCCAGGTGGCGCAGGCGCTGGTCGTGCAGGCCAACGCCGCGCTGGACGCGGGCGACCGCGCGCAGGCGCGGCGCCTGCTCGACCGCGCGGGCGAACTGGCGCCCAAGTCCGCCGACCTCGCCGCCGCGCGCGCGCGGCTGGGCGAGCCGGCCGCCGCGCCGGCCGCGGCGGACTCCGCCGCCGGCACGCTGCAGCCGCCGCTCGGCCCGCAGCAGCAGGCGCAGCTCGCCGAGCTGCTCAGGCGCGCGCAGCAGGCCACCGCGCGCGGCGAGATCATGCTGCCGCCGGGCGACAGCGCCTACGACCTCTACCGCAACGCGCTGGCCATCGACGGCAACAACGAGGACGCGCGCCGCGGCCTGCAGAACCTGCCGAACGTGGTGACCGCGCAGTTCGACCAGGCGCTCTCCAGCGGCAACCTGGCCCATGCCGGCGAGCTGCTGGCCGACCTGGCCGACCTGTCGCCCGGCGACGCCGGCCAGCAGGAGCTGGGCCGCCGGCTGGGCGACGCCTGGCTCGACCAGGCCGAGCAGCAGCTCGCCCGCGGCGACCGCGCCGGCGCCGCGCAGTCGCTGCAGCAGGCGCGCAAGGTCGCGCCCGCGCTGGCCCGCCTGCAGGAGCTCGACGGGCGCCTGCGGGCGATGCATTGAAGGCGCCGCGATGGCGGCGTCGCCTGCGGGCGTGGCGGGAACCGCCGCGGGAATGGCTTCCGCGGCGGGGCTCTGCATGGGAGCCGTCGGCTCTGTGCCGGCAGAGTGCATCGCGGCCTCCGGCCGCGATCCCGCCACTCCAGGCCACCACGCAACGACGAGGAACCGATGACCGTACTGGTGTTCGGCGCCAGCAGCCAGATCGGCCACTTCCTGCTGCCGCGGCTGCGCGCGCAAGGCATCGAGGTGCTGGCCCTCAGCCGCCGCCCGCGCGCGGCATCCGGCGGCGTGCGCTGGCTGGAGGGCGCATTGCCCGACCGCGTGCCGGCGCTGCCGCCGGTGGAGGCCATCGTCAGCTTCGGCCCGCTGCTGCCGTTCGCGCGCTGGCTGGCCGGGGCGAGGCCGGCGCATGCGCCGCGCGTGGTCGCCACCAGCTCGATGAGCGCGGAGAGCAAGATCGGCTCCGACGTGCCCGCCGAGCGCGCGGTCGCGCGCGAGCTGCGCGAGGGCGAGGCCGCGCTGGCGCGCGCCTGCGCGGAACTGGGCAGCGCCTGGACCGTGCTGCGGCCCACGCTGGTCTACGGCGCGGGCCTCGACAAGAGCCTGACCCCCATCGCGCGGCGCGCGCTGCGCACGCGGCTGTTCCCGCTGCCGGCGGGACGCGGCCTGCGCCAGCCGGTGCACGCCGACGACATCGCGCAGGCGGTGCTGGCCGCGCTGCAGCGCCCCGCCGCGGCCGGCCGCGTGCTCGCCATCGGCGGCGGCGAGCGCCTGCGCGCGGCGGAGATGTTCGCGCGCGTGCGTCGCAGCCTGCCGGCGGCGACCGTGCCGTTGCCGCTGCCGGCCTGGCTGCTGCGCGCGGGCGCGCGGGCCGCGCCGCGCCTGCGCGGCCCGCTGCAACGCCTGGAAACCGACCTGGTGGCCGACAACGCCGAGCTGGAACGCCTGCTCGGCGTGCATCCAAGGCCGTTCGCGCCCACCGCCGGCTGCTGGCGCCCGCCGGCCTGAATTGCCCGCCGATCGGCCGCCCGCGGCCCGCGCCGCGCCACATCCGGCGGACCGGCATTCAGATGCCTGCCGGGTGGCAGGCCCTATCATCCGGACGACTTTGCCCCGGATACCCCGCCCTTGGCCTTCCTGACCCGCCTCCGCTCGCTCGCCCGCACCGCCTGGCCGTGGGTGCGCATCCCGTTCTGGATCGGCCTGGGCCTGTTCTTCGGTTTCGTGCTGCCGTACACGCTGGTGCTCAACAAGCGCGTGCAGGACCGCTTCAACGACCTGGTGTTCGCGGTGCCCACGCGCGTGTACGCGCGCCCGCTGCTGCTGGCGCCGGGCGTGCCGATGACGCCGGCCGCGCTGGAGCTGGAGCTGACCTTCGCCGGCTACGGCAACGACGGCCGCGGCCAGGTGCCCGGCAGCTGGGCGAAGGAAGGCGCGCGCTACACCATCGCCTCGCGCGGCTACGCCGGGCCGGACGGCGGCGAGCTGCCCAGGCGCATCCGCGTGACGCTGGGCAAGGGCCAGGTGGTGGCGGTGGCCGACGCGGCCAGCGGCAAGCCGGTCGCCGCGACCCACCTCGACCCCGCGCGCATCGCCACCGTGTACGGCGCGCAGCAGGAGGAGCGGCGCATCGTGCGCCTGGCCGACGTGCCGCCGCTGCTGGTGGCCGGCCTGCAGGCGGTGGAGGACCGCGACTTCAAGCACCACATCGGCCTCGACTTCAGCGCGATCCTGCGCGCCGCCTTCGCCAACCTGCGCGCCGGCCACACCGTGCAGGGCGGCTCCACGCTGACCCAGCAGCTGGTGCGCAACCTGTTCCTGGACCGCAACCAGAACTTCACCCGCAAGTTCAACGAGGCGCTGCTGTCGCTGCTGATCGAGGCGCACTACCCGAAGGACCGCATCCTGGAGGCCTACGTCAACGAGGTGTTCCTCGGCCAGCAGGGCGACCAGGCGGTGCACGGCTTCGCCGCCGGCGCGGAGTTCTACTTCGGCCGCCGGCTGGAGGACCTGCGCCCGCAGGAGATCGCCATGCTGATCGGCATGGTCAAGGGCCCCAGCTACTACGACCCGCGCCGCTTCCCGCAGCGCGCGCTGGCGCGGCGCAACCTGGTGCTGCAGCAGTTCGTGCAGACCGGCCTGCTCGACGCCGGCCAGGCCAACGCCGCCGAGGCCGCGCCGCTGGGCATCGCGCCCAGCGCGCAGCTGCCGCACAACCGCTTCCCCGCCTTCATGCAGCTGGTGCGCGCGCAGATCACCAGCGACTTCGACGACGACACGCTGCGCGCCGGCAACCTGTCGATCTTCACCACGCTGGACCCGGCCGCGCAGCTCTACGCCGAGCAGGCCATCGCCGAGGCGATGAAGGGCCAGGGCAAGCGCGGCGACGCGCTGCAAGCCGCCGGCGTGGTCACCGACGCGCAGACCGGCAGCGTGCTCGCCGTGGTCGGCAGCAAGACGCCGGGCGACCAGGGCTTCAACCGCGCGCTGGACGCGCGCCGGCCGATCGGCTCCACCATCAAGCCGTTCGTCTACCTGGTGGCGCTGACCCAGCCGCAGCGCTGGAACCTGGCTACGCCGCTGGACGACAGCCCGGTCTCGATGCGCCAGCCCGACGGCACGCCGTGGACGCCGCAGAACGACGACCACCAGAGCCACGGCATGGTGCCGCTGGTGGACGCGCTGGCGCACTCGTGGAACCTCGCCACCATCCACCTGGGCCTGGACATCGGCCTGCCGCGCATCCAGGCCTTCCTGCAGTCGTTCGGCCTCGACAACGTCGGCGCCGGCCCCTCGCTGCTGCTCGGCGCGGTGGACCTCTCGCCGCTGCAGGTGAGCCAGCTCTACCAGTACCTCGCCAGCGGCGGCCACGCGCTGCCGCCGCTGGCGGTGCGCGGCGTGGTCGACGGCAGCGGCCGGACCATCAAGCGCTACGAGGTGCAGACCGGCAAGGGCGAGTACCAGCAGGCGGTGGCGCTCACCACCTGGGCGATGCAGCAGGTGATGCGCTACGGCACCGGCGCGTCGGTGGGCAACTCGGGCCTGTCCTGGCTCAACGCCGCCGGCAAGACCGGCACCAGCGACAGCCAGCGCGACAGCTGGTTCGCCGGCTTCACCGCCGACCGCCTGGCGGTGTTCTGGATGGGCCGCGACGACAACAAGGTGACCAGCCTGTGGGGCAACTCCGGCGCGCTGCGCGCCTGGGCCGCGCTGTTCCGCAAGCTGCCCACGCGCCCGCTGCCGGCCGTGCCGGACGGCCTGGAGATGGCCTGGGTCGACCCGTCCGACGGCAAGCGCACGCAGCCCGAGTGCGAGGGCGCGCGGCAGATCCCGGTGGTCCCCGGCTCGCTGCCGGCGGACGCCGAGGGCTGCTTCTGGCAGCAGGTCGGCAACTTCTTCAGCGGCGGCGCCGCGCCGGCGCCGGCCGCCAGCATCGACGCCGCCACCCACTCCACCGGATACTGACCTCCATGCAACGCCGCACCCTCCCCCGCCTGTCGCCGTTCGCCCTGGCGCTGCTGGCCGCCGCCTGCAGCACCCCGCCGCCCGCGCCGGTGCGGCCGCCGCGGCCGAGCTACGACCTGGTCGCCGCGATCCGCGCCGCCGGCGCGCGCGAGCAGTCGGTGATCGACGTCAACCCGCTGCGCGACCCCGGCGTGGCGTCGCTGCAGGACGCCGCGCAGGCCGACGAGCGCGCCGGCCGCTACGCCGACGCCGCGGCCAAGCTCGACCAGGCGCTCAGGCTCGGCCCCGACTCGCCCGAGCTGCTGCAGGACCGCGCCGAGCTCGCCGTGCGGCTGAAGGACTACGCCGCCGCCGAGAAGCTCGCCCACCGCTCGTGGGAGCTCGGCCCGCGCCTGGGCCCGCTGTGCGCGCGCAACTGGCAGACCATCGTGGAGATGCGCCTGCAGGCCGACGACGAGGCCGGCGCCGCCACCGCGCGCAAGTGGGTGCAGCAGTGCCACGTGGCGGGCGTGCCGCGCTACTAGCGCCGGCCCGGATGCCGCGGCGGAGCGGCGCGCCTCGGCCCCTTTCAAGAGCTTCCGGGAAAGCGCTGCCAAGGAAGGCCAGCGGGATAAGGCGCGAGCGGGGGTGGAAGCGGCGGCGGTTCTTCCCTCGCTTCCCGTTGCTTCTCCGGCCAGGCAAGCCGCGCTCGACCATCTGGCGCTGGAGCCTCTGGCCTTGGCGGGCCCGGCGCTAAGGCCGCTGGGCGGCCTGGCGTCGCCTGATCGCGGCCGGAGGCCGCTCTCCCAGGAGCCTCGCAAGCCCGATGCCCGAATCCTCGCCAGCCCCGCCACGTCGTGACGTCGCTGACCGGCGTCCCCTCTTTCGCTCTTCCCCGTCCACGCGCGAAGGCTCCCGGCACGGGGCACGGGCGATCGGGCAGGTTCTCAGCGCCCCGACAGCAGCGCCACCAGCCCCGCGCGGCGCTTCTCGCTGAGGTCGCGCATCGCCGCGACCACCGCCTTCTCCTGCGCCGAAAGCGCGTCGTAGGAAGCGGCGCCGTCCGCCACGCGGCGGCCCGGCCTGCCGGCGGCCGACGCGACGCCGCGGCCCAGCGCCAGCCAGTCCAGGCTGCAGCCCAGTTCCTCCGCGATCTCGATCAGCCGCGTCAGCTCCGGCAGGGCGCGGCCGGCGAACCACAGCCGCGCCGTCTCGCGGGCCACGCCGAAGCGCGTCGCCACGGCGGTGACGCGCTGGCGGCCGCCGGGTACGCCGGCCTCGTCGCAGGCGCGACGCAGGCGGTCGGCAAAATCGGCGTAGGACGGGGAGGACGTCATCTCGAAGCAGGGGACCCGCGCGAAAAGCGCGCGCCATTCTTGCAAGCGCGTCGGCCCGAGTTGACAAATTGCAATTGCAATGCAAATTTGCACTTGCATTTGCCGTTCGCGGTTCTCGGGGCATGTCGTGCGCAGGGGCGATATGGGCAGGGCGTATCGCTGTGCGCGGGCCAGCCGGGCGTCGCCGGCACGCCGGCTCCAGCGCCGCATGCGGGGCCGCGAACGGCAGGTGCGCCCGCCGCCGCGCGGACCGCGCGACCTTCCGCCCGCGCGGCGGCCCCGCTGGGCGATACTTGCGCGATGACCGATCCCGACGACATCGCCGCCCTGCTCGGCGCCGACGGCCCGTTCGCCCGCGAGCTGCCGAACTTCGCCCCGCGCGCGGCGCAGCAGGCGATGGCGCGGGCGGTGGCGCAGGCCATCGCGCAGCGCGAGACGCTGGTGGCGGAGGCCGGCACCGGCACCGGCAAGACCTACGCCTACCTGGTGCCGGCGCTGCTCTCCGGCGAGCGGGTGATCGTCTCCACCGGCACCAAGGCGCTGCAGGACCAGCTCTACTTCCGCGACCTGCCGCGCGTGCGCTCGGTGCTGGGCGCGCGCGTCAAGACCGCGCTGCTCAAGGGCCGCGCCAACTACCTGTGCCTGTACCGGCTCGACCAGACCGTGCGCGAGGGCGCCACGTTCGACCGCGCGCAGGCCGCGCAGCTGGCCGCGATCCGCGCCTGGTCGGCGCGCACGCGGCGCGGCGACCGCATGGAGCTGGCCGAGGTGCCGGAGGAATCGCCGCTGTGGCCGCGCGTCACCTCCACGCCGGAGAACTGCCTGGGCGCGGAGTGCCCGTTCTACGACGACTGCCACGTGGTCGCCGCGCGCCGCGAGGCGCAGGAGGCGGACCTGGTGGTGGTCAACCACCACCTGCTGTTCGCCGACCTCGCGCTCAAGCAGGAGGGCTTCGGCGAGATCCTGCCCGGCGCGGCGGCCTTCGTCCTCGACGAGGCGCACCAGGTGCCGGAGCTGGCCGGCCAGTTCTTCTCGCAGAGCGTGAGCGCGCGCCAGCTCGCGGAGCTCGCGCAGGACGCGCTGGCCGAGTGCCACGGCGTCACCGGCGCCATCGGCACGCTGCTCGAACCCGTCGAGGCGGTGCAGGACGCGGTGCGCCGGCTGCGCCTCGCGCTCGACCCGCTGCCCGCGCGCGGGCCGTTCCGCGAGCTGGCGCGGCAGGCCGGCGCGGGCGGCGCGCTGCACGACCTGCGCGAGGCGCTGGCCGCGCTCGCCGACGCGCTTGCCGCGCAGGCCGAGCGCTCGCGCGGGCTGGCCAGCGCGCACGAGCGCGCGACGGCGCTCTCGCTGCGCCTGGACCGCATCGCCGAGGAGGACGCGCCGCAGGACGTGCGCTGGTACGAGCTGTTCCCGCGCGGCTTCGCGCTGCACGCCACGCCGCTCGACCTCGCCGCGCCGCTGCGCGCGATGCGCGAGCGCACCCGGGCGGCGTGGGTGCACACCTCGGCCACGCTGTCGGTGGCCGGCAGCTTCGGGCACTTCGCGCGCCAGCTCGGCCTGGAGGACCCGCTCACGCTCGGCCTGGACAGCCCGTTCGACTACGCGAGGCAGGCGCTGTGCTACCTGCCGCCGGAGCTGCCCGACCCGGCCGCGCGCGACTACACCGAGCGCGTACTCGACGCCGTGCTGCCGGTGCTGGAGGCCTCCGACGGCCGCGCCTTCCTGCTGTTCACCTCGCACCGCGCGCTGCGCCGCGCCGCCGAGCTGCTGCGCGAGCGCGCGCCGTGGCCGCTGTTCGTGCAGGGCGAGGCGCCGCGGCACCGGCTGCTGGAGGACTTCCGCGCCAGCGGCCGCGGCGTGCTGCTCGGCGCGGCCAGCTTCTGGGAGGGCGTGGACGTGGCCGGCGAGGCGCTGAGCGTGGTGGTGATCGACAAGCTGCCGTTCGCCGCGCCCGACGACCCGGTGCTGCAGGCGCGGCTGGACGCGCTGGAAGCGGCCGGCGTCAACCCCTTCATGGGCTGGCAGGTGCCCAGCGCGGCGATCGCGCTGAAGCAGGGCGCCGGCCGGCTGATCCGCGACGTGCACGACCGCGGCGTGCTGGTGCTGTGCGACCCGCGTCTCGGCACCAAGGGCTACGGCCGGCTGTTCCTCGCCAGCCTGCCGCCGATGCCGCGCACGCGCGCGCTGGACGAGGTGCGCGCGTTCTTCCGCCCCGTGCCGGCCGCGGCCACCGTGGGGGGCTGAAAGGCGCGCGGAACGGGCAACGCCGGGCCGTTCCGGCGCAGGCGCTGCTGTGGGGCCCTCGCCTCGCCGTCCGGCGCGGGCCCGCCGCCATCCGCAACGGTCCGTGCAGTGCGGCGAGAAAGCCGGGACCAGGTTGCCTGGCGCGCCGAACGGCGGCCACGCGACGCATGCAGCCTGGCCAGAGCCCCCGCCATCCCGGCGCAGGCCGGGCTCCAGCAGCGACATGGCCTGACCGGAGGACGCCTGGTCCCTGCGCAGGCCCTCCGCGCCGTGCGCACACCCCCCGCAACGGCTACGCTGTCCGCGCCCCGCGTGCCGCCGGCGCCATGCTGTCCGCGCCCCGCGTGCCGCCGGCGCCATGCTGTCCGCGCCCCGCGTGCCGCCGGCGCCATGCCGGCGCCTGGCGGTTTTCCGGGGTCCACCGAGGGAGGGGGCGAAAATGGCCAAAGTCACCGGACTGGGCGGCGTTTTCTTCAAGGCGCGCGATCCCACCGCGCTGGCCGCATGGTATGCGCGGCACCTGGGCATGGAGGTCGAGCCATGGGGCGGCACGCGCTTCGCCGACGATGCCGCGCGGCCGGGCTATGCGGTCTGGGCGCCGTTCCCGGCGGACACCGGCTACTTCGGCGCGGGCGGCCAGCCCTACATGATCAACCTGCGCGTGGACGACCTCGCGGCGCTGCTCGCCCGGTTGCGCGCCGACGGCGTGGCGGTGGACGAGCGCGTGGAGGAAAGCGAGTACGGCCGCTTCGGCTGGATCACCGACCCGGAAGGCACGCGCGTCGAGCTGTGGCAGCCGCCGGCCTGACCGCGCCGGCCGCGATGGCGCGGCGCCCGGCCCGCGGGCGGCGCCTCAGCCGGCCATCGCGCGCAGGCGCCCGGCCGTTTCCGCGTCCGCCGGCACGAAGGCTTCCAGCGCGAGCTCGGCCAGGGTGATGTCGACCGGGCTGCCGAACACCGTGGTGGTGCTGAGCAGCGACAGCAGCGCGCCCTCCGCCTCGATCAGCAGGGGCACCGCGATGGCCGGTCCCGGCGGCGCGGCGTCCTCCGCCGCGGCGGGCGCGGGCAGCGCCTGCAGCTCGCGCAGCAGGGCGATCAGCGCGGGGTCGTGGCAGGCGTCGATCTGCTGGCGCAGGCGGTGCAGCAGGTGGCCGCGCCATTGCGCGAGGTTGCGGATGCGCGGCGCGAGGCCGGCCGGATGCAGCGCCACCCGCAGCACGTTCACCGGCGGCCGCAGCAGCTCCGCCGCCACGCCGGCCAGCAGGCGCTGCACGGCGCGGTTGCCGGCGACCAGGCTCCAGTAGCGGTCGACGGCGAGCGCGGGCGCGGGCTCCATGCCGGCGAGCAGCCGCTCGATGGTCGCGCGCGCGCCGGCCAGCGCCGGGTCGTCCAGCGCGCGCGCCTTGAACGCCGGCGCGTAGCCGGCCGCGACCAGCAGCGCGTTGCGCTCGCGCAGCGGGACGTCCAGGTATTCGGCCAGCTGCAGGATCATCTCGCGGCTCGGTCGCGCGCGGCCCGACTCGACGAAGCTCAGGTGCCGCGTGGAGATCTCCGCGCCGGTGGCGAGGTCGAGCTGGCTGAGGCGGCGGTGCCGCCGCCATTCGCGCAGCAGGTCGCCGACCGGGCGGGCGGCGTCGGAAGCGAGGGCGTTCATGCCGCGATGATGCCAGCGGTCGCCGCCGCCGTAGCGGACGCGGACGCGGGTTCCGCGCGGCGGCTCATGCGGCGATGCCCCGGGGCCCGCGCGCGGCCGCGTCGCCGCCTCGCGCATCGCCGATGAAGGCGCGCACGTCGTCCACGAAGCGCTCGAAGTGGGTCAGGTACAGGCCGTGCGGCGCGCCGGCGTATTCGAGGTAGCGGCTGCCGGGCACCAGCGCCGCCACGGCGCGGCCCTGCTGCACCGGCTCGCTCGCGTCGCGGTCGCCGTGCACCACCAGCAGCGGCACGTCGATCGCGCGCAGCTCGGCGCGCTGGTCCGCGCGCTTGGCGCGGAAGCAGTCCCGCAGCGCCAGCGCCGACACGTCCTGGAAATGGCCGATGGTCTGGCGTATCTGCGCGGGGGTGACGCCGGTCGTCGCCGGCAGGAAGAAGCCGTCGGCGTTGTCCTCCAGCCACTGCCGCAGATCGCGCGCGATGGCGGCGAGCACGGCCCCGGTGGCGGCCTCGTCCATGCTGGCCGGGTCGCGGCTGCCGTCGAGGTAGCTCGGCGCCACCGCGCCCGCGAACACCAGCCGCGCCACCCGCGCGCTGCCGTGCCGCGCGAGGTAGCGCACGCACTCGCCGGTGCCCATCGAGTGGGCGACCAGCACGGCGTCGCGCAGGTCCAGGTGGTCGAGCAGCTCGGCGAGGTCGTCGGCCAGGCGGTCGAGGCTGTCGTAACCGTGGCCGGGATCGTCGGAGCGGCCGTGGCCGCGCCGGTCCGGCGCGATGCAGCGGTAGCCCAGCGCGTTGAAGTGCAGCATGTGGCGCGACCAGGTGCGCGAGTCCAGGCCCCAGGAACTGATGAAGACGATCGGCCGGCCCCGGCCCCAGTCGCGGTAGAACAGCCCGGTGCCGTCGGTGGCGGCGAAGTGGCTCATGCGGGTCTCCTCCGGATGCGGGCCCCGCCCGCGCGGCGGGCGGGGCGTGGATGTTTCAGGCGGCGGCCGGCAGCCGGTCGAGGAAGCCGTGCACGCGGCGGACGCGCCCGTCCTCCAGCTCGGCCACGTCGAAGCCGATCGCCAGCGGCTCGGCCACGCCCGGCGCCACCAGGTGCCAGCGGAAGCGCGCCAGGTGGTGGTGCGCGTCCACCTCGCCGGCGAGGCGGAAGGCGTGGCCGGGGAACATCGCCTGCACCGCGGCGATGGTGGCGTCGATCGCCTCCCAGCCCCGGGCCTCGACCATCGGGTCGGTGTAGGCGGCGTGCTCGGCGTAGACGTCCTCGATCAGCGCGCGGCGGCGCAGCGGGTCGGTCTCGTTCCAGCTCTGCAGGTAGCGCTCGACGAGCGTGCGGATGGCGGTCATGGCGGTTCTCCTCGCGGTGGATGCGGGCACAGCTTGCGGGCGCGGCGCGGGCAAGGCGATTACCTGGGAGGTAATGGCCTCCGCCCCGCGCTGGCCGTGCATCCGCCCCGCCTTGCCCGCGCGCGGCCCGCCCGCCGCCCGGCGCCGCGGCTGTCATGGCCCGGCCGCCGATGCGAGAATGCGCCGATGAACCTGCTGGCCATCGAGACTTCCACCGAAGCCTGTTCCGTCGCGCTGGTGCACGGCGAGGAGATCGTCGCGCGCGGCGAGCTGGCGCCGCGCCGCCACGCCGAGCTGGTGCTGCCGATGGCCGACGCGCTGCTGGCCGAGGCCGGCGTGGGCCGCCACGCGCTCGACGCCATCGCGGTGGGCCGCGGCCCCGGCGCCTTCACCGGCGTGCGGCTGGGCGTGTCGCTGGCGCAGGGCATGGCGCTGGCGCTGGACGTGCCGGTGGTGCCGGTCTCCTCGCTTGCCGCGCTGGCGCTGGAGGCGCCGCAGGAGGAGGACGCGGCGATCCTCGCGGCGATCGACGCGCGCATGGGCGAGATCTACGCGGCCAGCTACCGTCCCGACGGCGCCGGCGGCCTGCTGGCGCTGGACCGGGAGCGCGTGACCACCGCCGAGGCCCTGGAACTGCCCGTGGCGGCGCACTGGCAGGTGGTCGGCACCGGCTGGGCCACCTACGGCGAGGCGCTGCGCGGCCGCCTCACCGGCGCGCTGCGCACGGCCGGCGGCGCGCACTACCCGCAGGCCCGCCACGTCGCCGTGCTGGCCGTGCGCGAGTTCCGCGCCGGCCGCGCGCAGGCGCCGGAGCACGCGCTGCCGGTCTACCTGCGCGACAAGGTGGCGCTGACGCTGGCGGAGCAGGGGAAAGCCTAGCGCGCCGGCGCGCGCACGCCCGAGGGCCTGTGCGAAACCTTCCGGGGAAGAGCGCCGGGAAGGCCAGCGGGATGGCGTGTGGGCGGGTGTGCAGGCGCGCTCGTCGTGCTTCCATCGCCTTGCGTGCTTTCCCGGCCAGGCAAGGCCGTGCTTGACCCCGGCGCCGGGCACGACCTCGACGACCTGGCATCGGGGCCGTTGGCGGTCTTGCGTCAGGTCGATCGCCCGGACCCTCGCCCACGCCCGCCATGCCGCAACGCCGCGGCCCGGCGCCCACTCCTTCGCGCTTCCCGGCCTACAGCCGCCCGATCGCCAGCTGCACCAGCAGGCTGCTCACCGCCACCGCCGCCCACACGCCCAGCCCCAGCAGGATCGGCCGCGGGCCGGTCGCGGCCATCTTGCGCAGGTTGGCCGACAGGCCGATCGCGGTGAGCGCGACGACGATCAGGAACTCGGCGGCCGCATGCAGCGCGGGCTGCACCGCGACCGGCACCAGGCCGGCGGTGCGCACGCCCGAGGCGACCAGGAACCACAGGATGAACCACGGGAAGATGCGCCCGAGGCCGAAGCCGGCCGCGCCCTTGCTCTTCTCGCGCGCGGCCACGCCGAAGGCCAGCACCACGCACACCGGGATGATCAGCGTGGCGCGGGTGAGCTTGACGATGGTGGCGTAGTCGCCCGCCGCCTTGCCGTAGCTGTAGCCGGCGGCCACCACCGAGGAGGTGTCGTTGATCGCGGTGCCGGCCCACAGCCCGAAGCCGAGGTCGGACAGGTGCAGCAGGTGGCCCAGCAGCGGGAACAGCAGCACCGCCACCAGGTTGAACAGGAAGATGGTGGAGATGGCGAACGCGGTGTCGTGCTCGTCGGGCCTGATGATCGGCGTCACCGCGGCGATCGCCGAGCCGCCGCAGATCGCCGTGCCCACGCCGATCAGCACCTTGAGCTTGTCGTGCACGCCGAGCAGCCGGCCCAGCGCGCGCGCGGCGAGGAAGGCCATGCTCATCGTCACCAGCGTCACCGACAGCGACTCCAGGCCGGTCCTCGCCACCTGGTCCAGGCTGAGGCCGAAGCCCAGCGCGACGATCGACCACTGCAGCACCTGCTTGCCGGCGAACTGGATGCCCGGCGTGAAGCGCGCGTCCGGCGACAGCGCGTTGCGCACCAGGATGCCGAGCACGATGCCGACCACCGGCCCGCCGACCAGCGGGAAGCGCCGCCCCAGCGCCAGCGCGACGGCGGCGAGGGCGAGCGACAGCAGCAGCCCGGGCAGGCGCTGCGGGAAGGTGGGTGCGGCGACGGCGTTCATCGGACGGGGCCTGGCAGAGGTGGCGCCATTCTCCGCCCGCCCCTCGATCAGCAAAACTTTGAATATCTGATCGGTGCTATAAGATCGGCTGATGCTCAACATCAGCCCGCGCCAGCTCGACGTGTTCGTGCAGACCGCCCTGCTCGGCAGCGTGCGCGCGGCCGCCGAGCGCGTGCACCTCACCCAGCCCGCCGCCAGCATGGCGCTGGCCGAGCTGGAGCGGCAGCTCGGCGCGCCGCTGTTCGACCGCGCGCGCGGGCGCCTGCGCCTCAACGCGCGCGGGCGCGAGCTGCTGCCGCGCGCGCAGGAGCTGCTGGAGCGCCACGCCGAGTTCGGCCGCCTCGGCACGGCCCGGGCCGAGGCGCTCGGCGGCGAGCTGCGCCTGGGCGCCAGCAACACCGTGGGCAACTACCGCGTGGGCGAGCTGCTCGGCGGTTTCGTGCGCGCGCACCCGCACGTCTCGGTGCGCCTGCGCGTGGCCAACACCGCCGAGATCGCCGCCGCCATGCTCGACCACGCGCTGGAGCTGGGCTGCGTGGAAGGCCCGGTGGCGCACCCGGCGCTGGAGGTGCGCCCCTGGCGCGACGACGCGCTGGTGGTGTGCGCGCCGCCCGACCACCCGCTGGTGCGCCGGCGCGGCCTGAAGCCCGCGGATTTCGCCGGCGCGCGCTGGGTGCTGCGCGAGCCCGGCTCGGCCACGCGCAGCCTGAGCGAGCGCGCGCTGTCCGGCCTGCCGCCGGGCGAGACGGTGCTGGAGCTGGACCAGGCCGAGGCGATCAAGCAGGCGGTGATCGCCGGCCTCGGCATCGCCTGCCTGCCCGCGGTGGCGGTGACCGACGCGGCGGCCGCCGGCCGGCTGAAGGTGCTGAGGACGCCGTTCCTCGACCTGCGCCGCAGGCTCTCGCTGCTGCTGCACCGTGGCAAGTACCGCGGCGCGGTGCTGGAGGCGTTCCTGCGCACGCTGTAGGCCAGACCGCTCTGGACCACCGGTGCCTGGGCACGGCCTCGACGGGTGCGGCACCGAGGCCGATGGCGGTCTCGCGGGAGGCCGCTCCCGCAACACTTGCAAGGCCCCTGCGGGAGCGGCCTCCGGCCGCGATCCCCCGCCATGCCGCGCCGGCACGCGCCGCCCACCCCCTGCCGGCCGGCTCCGGCGACGGCCGGCGGGAATAAAACGCCGGCCCGAACGATCTGGAGGTTCGTTCCCCACGACCAGGACCGCCGCCATGACCGCCTCCGACCACGGGCCCGACCGCAACGCCGGCCACGCGCCCGCCCCCGACCCCGCGCACGATGCCGGACGGCGCAGGGCGCTGGGCTGCCTCGCCGCCTGGACCGGCGCCGCGGTGCTGTGGAACATCGCCGGCGGCGTGCCGCGCGCGCTCGGCATGGCCTCCGGCGGCGCGGCCGCCGCGGCGCCGCCGGGCACGCTCAGCTTCGTGCAGATCAGCGACACCCACATCGGCTTCAGCAAGGCCGCCAACCCCGACGTGGTCGGCAGCCTGCGCCGCGCCATCGCGGACATCAACGCGCTGCCGCAGCGCCCCGCCTTCGTGGTGCACACCGGCGACATCAGCCACCTCTCGCGCGCCGACCAGTTCGGCCAGGCGCGCGAGCTGTTCCAGGAGATCCGCACCGACCGCCTGCACACCGTGCCGGGCGAGCACGACGCGATCGACGACGGCGTGGCCGGCTACCTGCGCGCGTTCGGCGCCGACGGCCGGGGCCGCTCCTGGTACAGCTTCGACCAGGGCGGCGCGCACTTCATCGGCCTCAACAACGTGCAGAACTTCAAGGCCGGCACGATGGCCGCGCTGGGCGACGAGCAGCTGGCCTGGCTGAAGGCGGACCTGGCCGGCGTCGCGCACTCCACGCCCGTGGTGGTGCTGGCGCACATCCCGCTGTGGACGATCTGGGCGCCCTGGGGCTGGGGCACCAGCGACGCCGACGCCGCGCTCGCGCTGCTGCGCCCGTTCGGCTCGGTGACGGTGCTCAACGGCCACATCCACCAGGTGATGCAGAAGATGGAAGGCCACGTGGCGCTGCACACCGCCATGTCGCTGGCCTACCCGCTGCCGACGCCGGGACAGGCCGGCATCGGCGAGCCGGGGCCGGTGACCGTGCCGCCCGGCCAGCTCGGCAGGCTGCTCGGCACCCGCCGCGTCTCGCTGGTCCGCGGCAGGGGGCTGCTCGCCTTGATCGACACCCCGCTCGACCGCTGACGCCCCTTTCCACTTCCCGAGGCCAACCCATGAAACCCGACAAGAAGACCGGCCTGGCCCTGACGCTGCTCGCCGCACTGGCCGCCCCGCTTCCCGCACCGGCGGCCGCCCCGGCGCAGGTCACCGTCTCCATCGCCGGCTTCGCCTACGGCCCCGCCGAGCTCACGGTGCGACCCGGCACCGAGGTGACCTGGATCAACCACGACCAGGTGCCGCACACCGTGACCAGCAGGACCGGCAAGCCGCTCGCTTCGCCGGCGCTGGACACCGACGACCGCTATTCGCACACCTTCACCCAGGCGGGCGATTTCGAGTACTACTGCACCGTGCATCCGTTCATGAGCGGAGTGGTCCATGTGCGCCAGTAGCGTCCCCGCCCCGTGCCGGACCTGAGCGCGATGGACCTCGCCGCCCGGCGGGCCCTGGTCGGCGAGCTGGCCATGCGCCAGCTCGACGCGGCCTACAACCTCGCGCGCTGGCTGCTCGGCAACGACGCCGACGCCGGCGACGCGGTGCACGACGCCTTCGTGCGCGCGCTGCAGTCGGCGCACACCTACGCGGGCGGCAACGGCAAGGCGTGGTGGCTCACCATCGTGCGCCACTGCTGCTTCGCGCGGCTGAAGGAGCACGGCCGCGGGCGGCGCTTCGTGGCCATCGACCAGCTCGCCGCCGAGCTCGGCGAGGCCGCCGCGCAGCGCGTGCTGCCGAACACCGCCGCCGACGAGCCGGAGCAGAACGCGGCCGCCGCGCAGGAGCGCGCGCGGCTGCACCGGCAGCTGCGCGGCCTGCCGGAGGAATACCGCGAGGTGCTGGTCCTGCGCGAGATCGAGGAACTGTCCTACCGGGAGATCGCCCAGATGCCGTCGATACCGATCGGCACCGTGATGTCGCGCCTGTCGCGCGGGCGCGAGAAGCTGCTGCAGGCCCTCGGCGCCAACGGAGACCGGCCATGAACTGCGAATCGTCCCGCCGGCTGCTGCCGCTGCGACGTCCCCCCGGTTTTGAGTAGCGCTGGGATCTGGAGTCCAATTTCCCAGAGCAAGGAGATTGGGCGTGAAGAAGCGCTTTTCCGAAGAGCAGATCATCGGCTTCCTGCGTGAGGCCGAG
>Ga0182749_1001002_pt1 | contig 23226 bp, 19 predicted proteins | sample eDN3rd37CKraftMG_FD_128875 | JGI IMG/M metagenome (GOLD analysis project Ga0182749, IMG submission 128875) | Enriched Miracle-Growth compost microbial communities from Emeryville, California, USA - eDNA 3rd pass 37_C Kraft MG (version 2) (version 2) ...
CCGTCGCGCTCGCGGACCGCGACCTCGAGGTCCGGCACGTCGGCGTACGGGCCGACGAGCCCGTGCCGGTCGAGGACCTGCCCGACGACCCAGGCGACCCCGGCGTCGTCGAGCGCGGTCGCGACGTACCAGCCGTCGCCCGACCCGAACGCGTTCCGGGTGACCGCGGGCGTGCCGGCGTAGAAGTCGCCGCCGTACGTCCCGACCACCTGGGCGCCCTGCGGTACGACGACCTCGAACACCAGGCCGGCGTCGGACACGACCTCGGGGTCGCGGTCGGCCGCGGAACCCGCGGAGCGCAGGGTCACGGGGTTGGCGACGCCCGGCTCGGCGGAGTCGGTCTCGTCGACCCGGAGCCCGAACAGCGCGCCCAGCGGGCCGGGGGCGTCCATGAGGAACGCGTTGTCGTCCTCGTCGACCCGGCCCGCGTAGAACGTCGAGACGACGCTCCCGCCGCGGCGCGCGACGTCCTCGAGCCGCGCGGCGACGTCACCCTTGAGCAGGTGGAGCAGCGGCGCGACGACGACGTCGTACCCGGTCAGGTCGGCGGTCACGGGCACGACGTCGACCCCGACGTTCGCCCGCCACAGCGCCCGGTAGTACTGCAGCACCGTGTGCACGTACGACACGTGCCGGTTGAAGCCGTCCGTCATCTCGACGGCCCACCAGGAGTCCCAGTCGAAGACCAGCGCGACGCGGGCGGGCGTGCGCGCCCCCAGGACGGCGTCGCCGAGCGTCGCGAGCTCGGCTCCGAGCCCGGCGACCTCCTGGAACGCGCGGGTGTCCGTCCGGCCGGCGTGGTCGAGGACGGCGCCGTGGTACTTCTCGCACGCGCCGCGCGACTGCCGCATCTGGAAGAACAGGGCGGCGTCGGCGCCGTGCGCGACGGCCTGCCACGTCCACAGGCGCATGACGCCCGGCCGCTTGACCGGGTTGACGTCGCGCGAGGCCGTGATGGTCGGCGTCTGCTCCATGAGCCAGAACGGGGCCCCGTCCTTGAGGCCGCGCATGAGGTCGTGGGCCAGCGCCATGCGCGCGTGCTCGCGGGTCCCCGGCGGGTAGTTGTCCCACGACGCGAGGTCGAGGTGCGGCGCCCACCGGTGGTAGTCGATCGGCTGGTAGATCCCCATGAAGTTGGTGGTCACGGGGGTCGTGGGGTCGACGGCGCGGATCGCGTCCTTCTCTGCGCGGTAGCACGCGAGGAGCTGGTCGGACATGAACCGGCGGTAGTCGAGCGTGATGCCCTGGAAGGCCGTGTGGTTGGGCCCGCGCCAGTGCTCGCTCAGGGCGTTCGGCGGCACGACCTGCTCCCAGTCCGAGAACAGGTGCGACCAGAACGTCGCGTTCCAGGCGTCGTTGAGGCGCTCGATCGTGCCGTAGCGCTCGCGCAGCCACACGCGGAACGCCGCGGCGCAGTGCTCGCAGTAGCACGCTCCCCCGTACTCGTTCCCGACGTGCCAGGCGGCGAGCCCGGGCGTGCCCGCGTACCGCTGCGCGATCCGGCCCGCGAGCTCGACCGACAGCCGCCGGAACACCGGCGAGCTCGGGCAGAAGTTGTGCCGCTGCCCGTAGACGTGGTGCCGGCCCTCGAAGTCGGTCCGGTTGACCTCCGGGTACTGGTGCGCGAGCCACGGCGGCATCGCGCCCGTCGCGGTCGCGAGGACGATCGTCGCGTCGTGCGCGACGGCCTCCGCGACGATCTCGTCGAGGCGCGCGAAGTCGTAGGTGCCCTCGGCGGGCTGCAGGTACGACCAGGCGAAGACCCCGAGGGTCACGGTGTCGATCGACGCCTTCCCGAACGCCCACCAGTCCTCGTCCCAGACGGGTCGGGGCCACTGCTCCGGGTTGTAGTCGCCGCCGAACGGGATCTTGGGAGGCGCGAGGGTCATGGGACGAGATCTCCAGTCAGTTGTCGGGGGCGGTGAACCGGTCGCGGACGTCGTCGAGCAGGCGCTGGTCGCCGCGGTACCAGAACCACACCCAGACGCCGCCGACGAGCGCGAGCAGCACCTCGGTGCCCAGCCAGACGAGGGCACCGGCGACGACCACGAGCGACACGACGCCGAAGGACACGACCGGGAAGCGGATCAGGTAGTGGGCGGCGAGCCGGGCCACGTCACGGGTGCGGAAGCTGAAGAAGGTCGCGATCGCGACGGCGTGCAGCGCCCACGTGAGCACGCCGAGCGCGATGACCGCGAGCACGACGGCGTACGCGCCGCTCACGCCGGCGGCGTCGGCGTTCGCGAGGACCTGTCCGATGATGCCGAGCACGACGAGCGCGGGGGCCCACACCCGGAGCACGTCCGCGGCGCCGAGCCGGTAGCCGCGGACGAACGAGCGGGCGGGCGCGAGCTCGGCATCGGCGTCGCGCCCGAGGCGCTCGCGGTCGCGCATCGTGTAGAGGGCGGCGGACAGCGCCGGTCCGACCGGGATCGCGAAGACCGCCCCGAGCAGCACGTTGCTCCACGCCCGGTCGAGGAGGAGCAGCAGGACGATCGTCGGCACGCACGCGAGCGCCAGCAGGACCGTGACGACCGCGAACCAGTACACGACCGCGGTGAGCCGGCCGAGCGCGCCGTGGCCGAGGTCGCCGGGGACGTGGGGCCCGGGCCGTTCGGGCGCGCTGTCCCGGTCGTGGGGCGCGGTGCGGCGGACGTCGTCGTCGGGGTTCATGGCGGTCACCGTAGCCCCGCGTCCTCGGAGCCGGTGCGCCCGAGGATGCGGGCGTCGTCGAGCCAGGAGGGGGTCTCGTCGGCGACGGGGTCGAGCTCGACGAGCGTCACCCCGTGCCTCCGGAGCGTGAGCGTGAGGTCGACCCGGCCGTCCGTGACGGGCAGCGAGGAGTGCGAGCGCCCGGGCTCGGCGGCCTCGTGCAGGGTGTCGAGCTGGCGGAGCGTCGGCGAGGCCGGGCGGCCGAGCCGCCGCCAGGCCGTGAACGCGTTGCCCGACTCGTCGTCGACGTCGGACCGGTGCGCGTAGGCCGTCGCGGGCGCGGGGCCACCGCCCGCGGGCCCGACGGGGACGGACAGGCGGAGCGTGTGCGTCTCGGGCTCGGCCGGGTCGTCGGTCCCGCCGACGGGCTGCCAGGCCAGCACGGTCACCCGGCCCGACGACGCGTCGCGGGTCACGAGGTGGTCGCCGCCGCGCGCGAGGACGTCGGCGCCCATGCGCGCCAGGAAGGCGTAGAGGTGGTAGGTCGGCTTCTTGACCTGACGGTGCGCGAGCATCCCGAAGCCGCCGTGGAAGATCGAGGTCGGGATGTTCTCCTCCTCGAAGACGTCGCAGAACGTCCAGTAGGAGAACGAGTCGACGAGGTCGCCCCCGCCCGCGAGGACCGGAGCGAGGTACGCCGCGTTGAAGGCGGTGTCGTGCACGGGGTTGTCGGGGCGGTACGAGCTGTTGAACTCGGTGACGTGCGCGGGCTTGCCCGCGAGCGTCGTGCCCGCCAGGAGTTCGGCGGGCCGGCCGAACTGCTCGAGCAGGCTCTCCGGGCGGCGGAGCGTCTGGTAGGTGCCGAACGGCACGTGCTGCGCCGGCCCGGACGTGTAGGCGTGGAAGGACACGAAGTCGCACGGGACGTCGCGGTCGGCGACGAAGTCCGCGAACGGCGCCCACCACGCGTCGGCCCCGGGAGAGATCGCGGGGCCGCCGACCTGGAGCTCGGCGTCGACGTCCTTGACCGCCCGCGCCGTCTCCTCGTAGAGCCGGAAGTAGGCCGCCTGGTCGGCGTCCTTCCAGAAGTTCACGAGGTTCGGCTCGTTCCACACCTCGACGGGCCACGTGCGCACCTCGTCGAGCCCGTACCGGGCGATCAGGTGCCGCAGGACCGCCTGGACCAGTGCCGTCCACTCGCGGTGGTCGCGCGGCGGGGTGATGTTGCCCTTCCACCAGAACACGGTGTCGTCCCCCGACGCGAGCCCCGACGGCATGAACCCGAGCTCGAGGAACGGCTTGATGCCGACGGCGAGGTACGCGTCGACGACCTGGTCGACGTAGGTGAACGCGTACCGGGTGCCCGTGTGCCCCGCGGCGTCGTAGGGGCGGTGCACGCCGACGTCGTCGGACAGGAGGCCGTGCCCGCGCACGTACCGGAAGCCGATCTCGCGCTGCACGAGCGCGAGGGAGTCCTGGTAGTCCTGACGGAGCGCCAGGTTGAACCGGCCCGTGCCCACGCAGGTGCGCCAGGCGTCGGACAGCGTGCTGATCGGCTCGGACGGGACGACGGTGGTCACGGGGTACTCCGGGGCTCGGCGGTGCTCGGTGCGGGGTGCGCGGACGGACCGGACGGGCGGCCGCCGCCCGACCGGGGGGTCGGACGGCGGCCGGGGCGTCAGCGCGTCACTTGTCCTGCGTGCGCTCGTACGCGGTGTTGTAGGTGTCGATCAGCTGGTCGGCACCCAGGCCCTTGATCTGCGCGACGTACTTGTCCCAGTCGCTCAGCGGGGTCTGGCCGGTGATGAACTTCGCGGTCGCCGCGAACACGGCGTCCTTGATCTGCGAGTCGACCAGCGACGTCTGCTCGAGCTCGTCCTCGTTGAGCTGCGCGGCCGGCGCGATCGGCAGCAGCTTCTTCTTGGCGAGGACCTCGTTCGTCCACTTCTTCGTCTCGTCGGACATCACGGACTGGAGGAGGTCCTTGGACGAGCCGTTCGCGAGGAGGAACACGCCGTTGCTGTAGCCGAAGTCGGCGTTGAGCTGCTTGGACGCGCCCGGGTTCAGGCCGTTCCAGTCGACGTCCTTGGCGAGCGTGCGGGTGCCGTCCGAGCCCTTGGTGTAGGTCGTGCCCTCGACGCCCCACTGGGCGAACTCGATGCCCTCGTCGGAGTAGTACTGCCAGTCGAGGTACTGCAGGAGCGCCTTGAAGTGCGGGTCCTTCGCGGCCGCCGCGGACACCATGAGGCCCGAGGACAGGCGGCCGCTGGCGATGTAGTTGCCGGCAGGCCCGTCGGGGATGGTGATCAGGTGCATGGTCATGTCGCCCTTGGCGTCCTTGACCTTGGTCCGGTACGACGTGATCTCCTGCGTGTTGCCGGAGATCGCCGCGGACTTCCCGCTGATGAACTTCTGGATCGCCTGGTCGTCGTTCTGCGTGATCTCGGGGTCGAGCACGCCCGACGACACGAGACCCGCCGCGTACGTGACGAGCTGCTTGTAGTTGTCGGTGATCCCGGTCAGCTCGAACTTCTTGGTGTCCTGGTTGAACCAGGTGTTGGAGTAGCCCCAGCCGGCCGCCGTGTCGAAGCCGGCCGACGCCGTCTGGAGGAACGCGCCGAGCGTCGTCGTGTCCGTCCAGCGGTCCGACATCGCGTACTGGAGGCCGTTGGCGTCCTTGACCTTCTGCAGGTCCTGCGCGAACTCGTCCCACGTGGCCGGGTCGGTCGTGATCCCGGCCTTCTTCCACATGGCGTCGTTCACGACGACCGAGTACTGGACGTCCGGGACCTCACGGACGCCGGGGAGGATGTAGTACTTGCCGTCGGCCTGGCGGTGCGTGTCGAGCTCCTCCTGGAGCCCCCAGTCCTTGATCTTCTGCTGGAAGTTCGGCATGTACTGGATGTAGTCCGACACGGGCAGCAGCTGGCCGCCGGACACGAACTGCGTCTCCTGACCCGGGTAGGTCACGGAGACGATCTCGGGGGTGTCGCCCGCGCCGATGAGCAGGGCCTTCTTCTTGTCCCAGTCGGCGAGCGGCACGTCGGTGCGCTTAAAGCTCACGTTCTGGTTGGCCTTGAGCTGCTCGAAGATCGACCAGTCGTCCTTGACCGGGTAGTTCGGGTGGTCGCGGTACAGCATCGAGAACTCGACCGGCTCGGACGCCTTGAACGTCTCGCCGGCCTTGAAGTCGGCCATCGCGCCCTTCGAGTGGGCGTCGTCGATGGTGGCGCCGGACCCCGAGGCACCGTCCGAGGACTTGTCGTCGTCGCCGCCCGAGCTGCACGCGGTGAGCGCGAGCGCGAGGGTGGCGACGGTCGCCACGGCGGCGGTCCGCCTGCGGATGTTTCGCATCATTCTCCTTGAGGGGTGAACATCGTCGTTCGACGGTGGAGTCGGTGGGACGGAGGGACGGACCGGTGCTCAGCCCTTGACGGAGCCGAGCATCACGCCCGAGACGAAGTACTTCTGGACGAACGGGTAGAAGCACACGATCGGCAGGACGGTGAGGAGCATCGTCACGGACTGGACGTTCGCACCGATCTGGACGGCGTCGGACTGGGAGCCGGTGATCTCCTGCGCGCCGGTGGTCGCGGCGATGAGGTTGCGGAGGTAGACCGTGACCGGGAACAGGTCCTTCTTGTCGAGGTAGAGGAACGCGCCGAACCACGAGTTCCACATGCTCACGGCGTAGAAGAGGGTCATGGTCGCGAGCACGGCCTTCGACAGCGGCAGCACGATCTTGAGGAACACCCCGTAGGTCGTCATGCCGTCGAGCGCGGCGGCCTCCTCGAGCTCGCTCGGGAAGTTCTCGAAGAAGGACTTCATGACGAGCAGGTTGAAGACGGAGATCGCGCCCGGGAGGACGATCGCCCAGATCGTGTTGCGCATGTGCAGCACGTTGGCGACGAGGATGTAGTTCGGGATCAGCCCGCCGCCGAAGAACATCGTGAAGAGCGCGATGCCGGTGAAGAACCCGCGGCCCTTGAGGTTGCGCCTGCTCAGGGCGTACGCGTACGTCGTCGTCAGCGCCATCGAGATGAGCGTCCCCACGACCGTGTAGACGACGGTGTTCCGGTAGTTGCCCCAGAACATCGGGTCACTCACGACGGCGTTGAACGTCGTGACGTTGAAGCCGCGCGGGACGAGGTTCACCTCGCCGGCCGCGATGTAGCCCTCGGAGGAGAACGACTTCGCGATCAGGTTGACGAACGGGTACAGCGTGATCGCGGCGATCAGCGTGAGGACGACCGCGTTGACGACGCGGAACGTCGTGTAGCCCTTGGTGTCCTTGACGCCCGTCATGGACGGGCGGACCGCCGTGATGTCAGGAGTGGTGTCAGGGGTCGTCTCGGTCACCACAGCGAGGCTCCAACCAGGCGGCGCGACACGAAGTTCGCGCTGAGGACGAGGATCAGTCCGATGACGGACTCGAACAGGCCGATCGCGGCCGCGTAGGAGAACTGCGCGGACTGGATGCCCACCCGGTACAGGTAGGTCGAGATGACGTCGGCGGTCGAGTAGATGAGCGGGTTCTGCAGCAGCAGGACCTTCTCGAAGCCCACGGCCATGAAGGAGCCGATGTTGAGGATGAGGAGGACCATCATCGTGGGCCGGATGCCGGGCAGGGTGACGTGCCACGTCTGCTGCCAGCGGTTCGCGCCGTCGATGCGCGCGGCCTCGTAGAGCTGGTCGTCGACGGTCGTGAGGGCGGCGAGGTAGAGGATCGTCCCCCAGCCGACGGTCTGCCAGACCTCCGAGCTCAGGTAGATCGAGCGGAACCAGCCGGGCTCCTGCATGAACGGGATCGCGTCCCCGCCGAACGCGCGGACCACCTGGTTGACCGTGCCGTCGAGCGACACGAGCTGCAGCACGATGCCGGCGACGATGACGATCGACATGAAGTGCGGCAGGTAGGTGATCGTCTGGACGACCTTCTTGAACCGCCGCGACCGGAGCTCGTTGAGCATGAGCGCCAGCACGATCGGCAGCGGGAAGCAGACGAGCAGCGTGAGCCCGCCCAGGATCACGGTGTTCCAGAACACCGTCCAGAACTGCTGGTTGTGGATGAACTGCTCGAAGTAGTGGAAGCCCACCCACTCGTCGCCGAACGGGTTGCCGCCGGGCCGGAACCGCCGGAACGCGATGACGTTCCCGAGCATCGGCACGTACTTGAAGACCAGCAGGAACACGAGCGGCAGGACCAGGAACGAGTACAGCCGCCAGTCGCGACGCAGCGCGACCTTCCACGACGTCTTGCCCTGCATCCGCAGCCGCTGCTCACGGCTGAGCCGCGGCACGTCGTCGGGCGGGGGCGCGCCGCGTCCGGACGCCTCCGGCACGCCCGCGGGCGCGAGCGGGACGTCGGGGACCTCGGGCCCCGCGGTCACGCTGACGGGTTCCTGCAGGCTCATGGGACGGTCACCTCCGGTGCGGTGTCGGTGCGGGTCGCCGCCGGGTGCACGACGACGTCGGACACGAGCCGGCGGTCCGCCCCGACCTCGCGCTCGGGCCCGGTGAGCGTGGCGTGGAGCGCCGCGACGACGTCCGCGCTGGAGCGGGCGACGCGGAGCTCGACGTCGCCGGGCTCGACGACGCGCACGCCGCGCCGCCCCGTGAACGACGTGAGGTCGGCGTGGAGCGTGAGCTCGACGTCGGCGCTCTCGCCCGGCGCGAGGGTCACGCGCGCGTAGCCGACGAGGCGCGAGTCGGGCTGCACCCGCTGCGCGACGGGGTCGTGCAGGTAGACCTGGACGACGTCGGTCCCGGCCCGCTCCCCCGTGTTGCGCACGGTGAGGCCGACGCGCACCTCGCCGTCCGTCGACCAGGCGGCGTCGTCGAGGCGGACGTCGTCCCACCCGAAGGACGTGTACGACAGGCCGTGCCCGAACGCGTAGAGGGGCGTCGGGTCGACCGACGAGACGCCGGTGCGACGCGCGAGCGGCTCCGCGAGGTACGTGCCGGGCTGGCCGCCGGGGTTCGCCGGGACGCTGACGGGCAGCCGGCCGGACGGGTTGGTGACGCCCGCGAGCACCTCGGCGACCGCCTGCCCGCCGCGCTGGCCGGGGAAGAACGCCTGGACGATCGCCGCCGCCCGGCCGGCGACCGCGCCGAGCGCGTACGGGCGGCCGGTGAGCAGCACGACGACGACCGGCGTGCCGGTCTCGAGGAGCGCGTCGAGCAGGTCGGCCTGGACGCCCGGGAGGCGCAGGTCGGCGGCGTCGCAGCCCTCGCCGGAGGTGCCGCGGCCGAACAGCCCGGCGCGGTCGCCGAGGACCGCCACGCACGCGTCGGCGCCGCGGGCGGCCTCGACCGCCTCGGCGAAGCCGTCGCGCGAGGGGTCGGTGATGCCGCAGCCTGCGTGAACGCTCACATCGGCGAACCGGCCGCGCAGCTCGTCGGCGAGCGTCGGGATCTCGACGCCGATCGGCACCTCGGGGTGCTGCGCGCCGACGTGCGCGGGGAACGAGTAGCAGCCGAGCATCGCCATGGGGTCCTCGGCGAGCGGCCCGACGACAGCGAGCCGGGCCGACGGCGCGAGCGGGAGGACGGGAGCGTCGTCGCCCGAGCCGTTCGCCAGCAGGACGACGGACTCCTGCGCGAGCCGGAGCGCGAGCCCGCGCGCGGCCGGGGTGTCGAGCTCGACGTCGTCGAGGGCGTCGAGCGCGGCGTCCGGCGACCAGTCGGCGTCCAGGAGCCCGAGGTCGAGCTTCTGCCGGAGCACGCGGCGCAGCGCGCGGTCGACGAGGAGCTCGTCGATCTCGCCGGCCCGGACGGCGTCGGGGACGACGCCGAACGCGTCGACCGTTGGCAGCTCGACGTCGACGCCCGCCTCGAGCGCGAGGCGCGACGCCTCCGCGCGGTCGGCGGCGACCTTGTGCAGCGTCTCGAGGAACCGCACGCCGAAGTAGTCCGCGACGACCGTGCCGTCGAAGCCCCACTCGTCCCGGAGCAGGCCGGTCAGGAGCGAGGCGTCCGCCGCGGCGGGCACGCCGTCGACCGCGGCGTACGAGTGCATGACGGACCGCGCGCCCCCGAGGCGCAGCGCCGTCTCGAACGGCGGCAGCACGACGTCCGCGAACGCCGCGGGCCCGAGGTCGACGGGCGCCAGGTTCCGGCCGGCGCGCGACGCGGCGTAGCCGGCGAAGTGCTTGAGCGTCGCGACGATGCCCGCGTCCTCGAGGCCGCGCACGTACGACGCGCCCACGGTGGCGACGAGGTAGGGGTCCTCGCCGATCGTCTCCTCGGTACGGCCCCAGCGCGGGTCGCGGGTGACGTCGAGCACGGGCGCGAGGCCCTGGTGGACGCCGACGGCGCGCATCGACGCGCCGATCGTCTGCGCCATCTCGCGCACGAGCTCCGGGTCGAACGACGCGCCCCAGGACAGCGGCACGGGGTACGCGGTGGCCTGCCACGCCGCGAAGCCGGCGAGGCACTCCTCGTGGACCTGCGCGGGGATGCCGAAGCGGCTGCGCGCGACGATGTCGCGCTGCGACGCCGCGAGCGACCGGGCACCCGAGGCCGGGTCCACGGGCGCGGTGCCGAAGGGCCGCGTGAGCTGGCCGAGGCCGTCACGGATCACGTGGTCCCAGCTCGGCACGTTGCCGGTCATGTCGGCCTGGTGCGGGGCGACGCCGCCCCCCGACGCGTCCGCGCCGACCCACACGCCGACGAGCTGCGCGACCTTCTCCTCGAGCGTCATCTGCTCGACGAGGTGCTCGACGCGCTCGTCAGGGCTGCGGGTCGCGTCCTGCCAGACCCGCGGCTCCTGGGCGGGTCCGTCAGGGCGGACGGTGGTCGGTGCGCTCATGCCATCCCTCTCGGGCCACCTCGTCGTGGACCGCGGCGTGCGCCGCGCGCCACGACCGTGTGGCGTCGAAACTCTCGTGTGCGTTCCGAAAGATATCGGTTGCGATGACCCTAGGGGCGCCCCTCCGAGACCGTCAAGCCGCCGAAGGTCTCAGTTCGATCACGAAACAAACCCGCTGCGGCGGGTGGAATATCCGGCTCTGACGCAGGGCACGCCACCGACGCGCGCCCTCCGGACGGTGGTCGAGGCGCGCGCCGTGCGATGCTAGGTTCATCGGGATCAGCCCGCGAAAGTTGCGATCAGAATTGCGAGCCACCATGAGCACCTCGGCCCCGTCGTCGAGCGAAACCTCCGCCGCGCCGCGCGGACGCCGCGGGACAGCGACGATCGCCTCCATCGCCGCGGAGACCGGCGTCTCCGTGCCCACCGTCTCCAAGGTCCTCAACGGCCGGCCCGACGTCGCCCCCGACACCCGCGCCCGGGTCGAGGCCGCGCTCGAGCGGCACCAGTACCGGCGACGCACCCCGCGCACCTCGACCGAGTCGTCGCTCGTCGAGCTCGTCTTCCACCAGCTCGACTCCGCCTGGTCGATCCAGATCATCAAGGGCGTCGAGGCCGCCGCCGCCGCCGAGAACGTCGAGGTCGTGCTGTCCGAGCTGGGCGGCGAGCACCGCCCGCCGCAGCACTGGCTCGACAACGTCGTCGCCCGCCGGCCCCTCGGCGTGATCTTCGTGCTCTCGGGCGTCGACCCCGGGCAGCGCCAGCAGCTCGACGCGCGATCCATCCCCTACGTCGTCGTCGACACCGCGGGCGAGCCCCTGCCCGGCGTGCCGACCGTCGGGTCCAACAACTGGGCCGGCGGCCTCGCCGCGACCCGGCACCTCCTCCGGCTCGGGCACCGCAGGATCGCCATGATCTCCGGCCCCGCGGACGTCCTGTGCTCCAAGGCGCGGATCGACGGCTTCCGCACCGCCCACGAGGAGGCCGGCGTCGCCGTCGACCCCGACCTCGTCCGGCACGGGAACTTCTACGTCGACGGCGGGTTCCGGCACGGCATCGAGCTGCTCTCGCGCCCCGACCGCCCCACCGCCGTGTTCGCCGGCTCCGACATGCAGGCGCTCGGCGTCCTGCGGGCCGCCCGTGAGCTGCGGCTGCGCGTGCCCGAGGACGTCAGCGTCGTCGGGTACGACGACCTGCCGGTCGCCGAGTGGATCGGGCCGTCGCTCACGACGGTCCGGCAGCCGCTCACCGACATGGCAGGGACCGCGACGCGCATGCTTCTCGGACTCGCGCGGGGTGAGCAGCCGGTCACGCCGCAGCTCGACCTCGCGACGGAGCTCGTCGTGCGGGAGAGCACGTCGCCGCCTCGGTGACCTCGTCCGGTCGTCTCGGTCGTCTCGGCCGGGTTCGGGTGGGGCGGCAGGGGTGCGCGCGGTCTTCCATCCGCCTCGCTCGTTCCTCGCTCGGCTTCCCGCCCACCCGACCACGACCGCGCGCACCCCTCCCGCCCCACCCTTCGCGTTCGTCGCGCATCTGCAGCCGCTCGCCCACCCGAACGCCCGCCGACGGCGACGCCGGGTTCGCCGACGGTGACGCCGGGTTCGCCCGCGGTGACGCCGGGTTCGCCCGCGGTGACGTTCCGTTCACCGATGGTGACGGTCGTGCGTCGAGGGTGACCGGTCGGCGTCGGGCCGGCTGAGCAGGCAGTACGCTCGCGTCGAATCGTCCGCTCCGTCCCCGGGAGGCGTCGTGTCCGGCACCGCCAGCACGCCCCAGCCCACACGTCCGCCCGCGCCGGGGAACATGCGGCCCGTGCACGACGGCGCCGATCCGGAAGGGGAGGCGCGCGCGCGAGCCGAGGGCACCGTCCGTCGATGCTTCTCCTGGACGACATGGATCCTGATCGTCGTCGCCCTCGTCCTGGTGCCCGGCGACCCGACCTGGCGTTGGTGGACCGTCCTTGTCGCGGTGTGGGTCGCGGGTGCCCTGCTCGAGTGGCTCGTGTTCCCCCGCGTGGCACGGCGCCTTGCCGCGCGATGGCTTGCCCATCAGAGCCGGAGGGGCGGCCTGTGACCTCGTCCGTCGCCCTCGTCGGGTTCCGCAGCTACGGCTCGTCCTACCTCCCCCGGCTCGCTGAGCTCGAGGCGAGGGGCGTCGCCCGGCTGACCGCCGTCGTCGACCCGGTGGCGCCGGACGGCTCCGACCCGGACGCCGTCCGCGCCGTGCCGTGGTTCGCGTCGCTCGGCGACCTGCTCGCCCGGGAGGTGCCCGACGTCGTCGTGGTGTCCACCCCGATCCCCACGCACCTCCCGCTCGCGGTCGAGGCGCTGCGCGCAGGCGCCGACGTGCTGGTCGAGAAGCCCACGGCCGCCTCGCTCGCCGAGCACGCCGAGCTCGTCGCCGTCGCCCGCGAGACGGGGCGCCTGTGCCAGGTCGGGTTCCAGACGTTCGGGTCGAGCGTGCTCGCGGAGGTGCGCCACGCCGTGGCCGCGGGCGAGATCGGCGAGCTCGTGGGGGCGGGCGCCGTCGGCGCCTGGACGCGCACCGACGGGTACTGGGCCCGGGCGCCCTGGGCCGGGCGCCGCACGCTCGACGGCCGGGACGTCGTCGACGGGGTCGTGACGAACCCGCTGGCGCACGCCGTCGCGACGACGCTGCACGTGGTGGGCGCGACTCGGGCGGAGCACGTCGCGGACGTCGTCACCGACCTGTTCCACGCCAACCCGATCGAGGCGGACGACACGTCGTCGGTGCGTGTCACGACCACGTCCGGGCTCCCGGTGGGCTTCGGGTTCACGCTGTGCGCGCCCGCGCAGGAGCCGGCGCGCGTGCTGCTGCGCGGCACCGACGGCGAGATCACCCTGCGGTACGAGCGCGACGAGGCCGCCGTCACGGGCCGGCGCGGCGAGCGGACGCTGCGCGGCGACCGGACGGACCTGCTGGCCGACCTGATCTCCGCCCGCGCCGACGGCCACGACCTGCGGTGCGACGCGGTCGACACGGGCGCGTTCATGCGCGTGCTGGACGCCGTCCGCGCCGCGCCCGAGCCACGCGCCGTCGGGGCCGAGCACGTCACGTGGGAGGGCGAGGGCGACGCGCGGCACCCCGTCGTGCACGACGTCGCCACCTGGTGCGAGCGCGTCGCGCGCGAGCAGCGCACCTTCACCGAGCTGGGCGCACCGTGGGCCGTCCCGGCGCACGTCCGACCGGCGCGCGACCCGGCGCCCCCGGCGCTACCGTCGGCTCCATGAGCGATGGCATCCGCATGAGCCGCGAGCAGCTCGAGAACGAGCTCTCGGCCCTCCGCGAGGTGGGCTGGACCCCCGACCGCGTCAAGGCGGGGAGCCTGCACGTCGACGAGGTGAGCGGCGCGTACCAGTTCGACGAGGCGACGGACGGCGAGCAGACGTACGCCGACCTCGCGAAGGACGCCGGCGTCCCCCTCTGAGCCTCCCTGGGGGCTCGTCGACGGTGACGTCGTGTCCGCCGACGGCGACGCGGGCCGCCGTCGAACACGGGTTGCCCCCACGGCTCGCTGTCGAGCGGGTGGTTGCTCACCCGTCCAGCACCCGAACGGTGGGCAACGCCATGGTCGGCGACGACCCGGGTGGGTGATCGCATGGTCGACCCGCACGTCACCATCGGCGAACCGGGCGTCACCATCGGCGAACCCAGCGTCACCGTCGGCGAACCGGGCGTCACCGTCGGCGAACCGGGCGTCGCCGTCGGCGCGGGCGGGGCGGGCTACTCGGCGAGGTTGTCGCTGATCGCATCGAGGGCGAGCGCCCTGGCCCGCGTCGCCGCCTCGCCGAGCCGCGCGGTCACGGCCGCGACCAAGCCTTCGACGAGGATCGCCTGCGGCAGCCGCGACGCGAGGGTGATCTCGTCGCGGAACGTGAGGTCGGGCATCGTGACGACGAGGTTGATGCCCGCGAGCTGCGTGAGCGGGCTGCGCGCGAACGCGGTGACCGCGACGACGGTCGCCCCGGCCGCGACGGCGGCGTCGGCCGACCGCAGGCTCGAGGCGTTGGAGCCCGAGCCGGAGATCACGAGCAGCACGTCCTCGGGCGCGAGCAGCCGAGCGGTGATCTGCTGGCCGATGACGTCGATCGGAGCCTCGGCCGCCCTGCCCGCGCTGGTCAGGCGGGCTGCGGCGTCGAGCGCGAGCGAGGCGGACAGCCCGTTCCCGACGACGACCACCCGGCGGGCGGTCGCGATCGCCTCGACGGCGGCCGCGACCTGGTCGCCGTCGAGCAGCGCCATCATGCCCACCACCCCGGCGGCGACCTGCCGGAACGTGTCCTCGACGATGCCGGACGGCGTCCGGGCGGCACCGGCCGCCGCGCGCGCGGGTGTCGCGTCCCCGGAGCCGGCCGCTCCGCCGTCCTGCGCGGTCGCGGCGAACGCGGCGTCACGCGCGAGCAGTACACGGAGCTGCTGGTAGCCGGAGAAGCCCAGGCTCTGGCACGTCCGCACGACGGTCGCGCGCGACGCGCCCGCGAGCTCCGCGACCTGCTGCGAGCTGAGCTCGACGATCTCCGCGGACCGGGCGAGGAGCACCTGCGCGACCGCCTGCTCGGTGGGCAGGAGCGACGGGAGCAGGGACCGGATCGTGGCCGCGACCTCGCCCGGGCGGGACGGCGTCACGACGAGGCCCCGGGACCGGCGAGCGCTGCGATCCGCTCGACCTCGTCGGGCGGCAGGTCGAACAGCTCGGTGCCGTCGGCGACGTCGGACGCGTGCGGGACGGGCACCACGACGACGGACAGCCCCGGCGCCGGGCCGTCCGCGGGGCCGTCCGCCGGGTCGTCGCCGGGCACGCCGGGCACGTCCACGACCGCGAAGCCGGACCCGACCTCCGCGCGCTCGTGCCCGCAGGGGGCGAGCGGGTCGGACGAGTTGGCGACGCCCGGCGCGACGACGACGGGCACACCCTGCGCCGACGCGACGAGCGCGTGGTGGTAGTGGCCGGCGAGCACGGCGGCGACCCCGGCCTCCGCGCAGATCTCGAGGAACGCACCCGGGTCCTGGAGCTCGAGCGCGGCGAGCAGCGCGGACCGCGCCGGGACGGGCGGGTGGTGCAGCACGACGACGGTCGGCCGGAACGCGGCCCAGCCGGGGTCCGCCGCGCGCTCCGCACGGTCCGGGTCCTCGCCTCCGGCGAGCGCGACGCGAAGCCGGTCGAGCCGGGCGTCGTCCAGCCGCCCGTATCCCGCGCCGGGCACGGACGTGTCGACCGTGACGACGCGGAAGCCCCGGACGAGCACGGTGCGCTCGCGCTCCCCGAGCACCTCCTCGAAGCCCGCACGCAGGTCGTGGTTGCCCATCGCGGGCACGACGACGGCGCCGCGCTCGGCCGCCCAGGGCTCGACGAGCTCGAGGAGGGCCCGGTAGGACGCGGGGGTGCCGTCGTCGGACAGGTCGCCCGAGAGCACGACGACGTCCACGTCCGCGACCGAGGACGCCCGGTCCAGCACGGAGCGCAGCGCGGCCGTCGTGTCGACGACGTCGTAGTGGCGCTTCCCGTCCCCGAGCAGGTGGGTGTCCGAGACGTGGAGGATCCGCAGCGGGCGCACGACGGTCACCCTACGGTCCCGGACCGCACGTCGTCCTCGAGGACGCTCGGGGACGCCTCGAGCCGCGCGGCGCGAGCCGACCTGCGCCGCAGCGCCGTGACGACCGGCAGCTCCCAGCGGCCGGTGATGATGCGGTGCCGCACGGTCCCGGAGACCTGGTCGATGAGCATCGTGACGACCACGACGACGATCATGAGCACGCCGACGACGTCCCAGACCCGGAACTGGATGTTGTCGACGAGCATCTTGCCGATGCCGCCGGCCCCGATGAGGCCGAGGATCGCGGACGCACGCACGGAGATCTCGAACCGGTACAGCCAGAACGCGAGGACCTCGGGCGCCGCGTTGGGCCAGACGCCCCAGCGCATGACCTGGGCCCGGGACGCGCCCGCGGCGGTCGCGGCCTCGGTCGCGCCGCCGTCGACGGCCTCGAACGCCTCGTAGCCCCACTTGCCGAGCGTGCCGACCGAGCCGATCGCGATCGCGAGCGCACCCGTGAACGCGGTGAGGCCCGTGACCGAGAGCATGAGGACCGCGATGACGACCTCGGGGACCGCGCGGAGCAGCGCGAACACGGCACGCAGCGGCCACCGCACGACCACGGGCGCGAGGCCGCGCGTCGCGAGCAGGCTCAGCGGGAACGAGACCACGACGCCGAGCGCGGTGCCGAACCACGCCATCGCGACCGACAGCATGGTCGCGGACAGCGCCTCCGGGAGCTTGTCCCACGCGGGCGGCAGGAACATGAGCCCGAGATAGTGCCCGAGCTTGCCCGGCATGTCCCACAGGGCGTCCCACGAGATGTCGACGCCCCAGAACGCCGCCACCACGACGAGCACCACGACCAGCCAGACGGCCTTGCGCGCGAGGTGGGCGGGCTTGCGGGGGCGGTCCTGCGCCGTCGTCCGCGCGGGGGCGACCCGGGTCGGGGCGGCGGTCATCGGACGAGCCTCTTGCGTGCAGCCGAGCTGAGGAGCTCGAGGAGGAGGACCAGGACGAGGATCTCGAGGATGATCAGCGACAGGTAGTGGTACTGGTAGAACGTCCGAACCCGGTCGATGAGCATGCCGAGGCCGCCCGCACCGACGAGGCCGATGACGGTCGAGGCGCGGATGTTGAGCTCGAGCACGTAGATCGTCTGCGAGACGTACTGCGGCGCCACCTCGGGGAGCATCGCCGCGCGGTCGGCCTGCAGCCACGTCGCGCCGGACGCGAGCGCGGCCTCCTGGCCGCCGCGGTCCACGCCGTCGAGGGCCTCCGAGACGAGCTTGACCATGATGCCGAGGTTGAAGAGCACGAGGGACAGCACGCCCGACAGCGCCCCCGTCCCGACGACCGTCACGAAGATCGACGCGTACAGGAGGTCGGGGATGGACCGGACGACGTTCATCACGGTCCGGACGACCCCGAGCAGCGGACCGTTCGGGTTCGTCGCCCGCGAGGCGAGGAACGACAGCGGGAGCGAGACGGCGCACCCGACGGCGGTCCCGATCACGGCCATCTGCACGGTCTCGAGCAACGGCTGGAGCGTCTCGCCGAAGAACGAGTAGTCCGGCTGGAAGAGCTGGACGAGGGTGTCCTGCGCGTTGCTGAAGTTCTGCGCGAGCGCAGCGAGATCGACGTCGACCGCCACCCACGACCACGCCGTGATCGCCACGAGCACGACGAGGACGACGACCCGCGCCGGCCAGCGGCGCGGCCTGCTCGGCCGCGCGGGTGCGGCGACGCGCCCGGCCCCGGCGTCCCGGGGGCTGCCGCCCGCCCCGGGCGCGGCGACGGCGGCGCTCACTCGAGCACCGCCGGCGCGTCGAGGACGTCCTCGGCCGTGAGCGACCGGCCGTAGATCTCCTCGAGCGTGGACTCGTCGGCGTCGGCGGCGGGCCCGTCGTAGACGACCTCGCCGGCGCGCAGGCCGATCATGCGCTGCCCGTAGCGCCGGGCCAGGTCGAGGAAGTGGAGGTTCACGACGACCGTGATGCCGAGCTCGGCGTTGATGCGCTGCAGGTCGCGCATGACGACGTGCGAGGTGGGCGGGTCGAGCGACGCGACGGGCTCGTCGGCGAGGATCACACGCGGCTGCTGCGCGAGCGTCCGAGCGATCGCGACGCGCTGCTGCTGGCCGCCCGACAGCTCGGACGCGTTCGCGTACGCCTTCTGGACGATCTCGACGCGCTCGAGCGCCTGCATCGCGAGCTCGACGTCGTCGGCGCGCCACGCGCCCAGGAGGCTGCGCCACGTCGGCGTGTGGTGGAGGCGGCCGACGAGCACGTTGTTGAGCACGCTCGTCCGCCGCGCGAGGTTGAAGCTCTGGAAGACCATCCCGACCTCGCTGCGCAGCCGGCGCTGGGCGGCGCCGCGCAGGCCGGAGAGGCGGTAGGTGCCCTCCGCGGCGGAGCCCCCACCGCGCACGTCGCCCACGGTGATCTCGCCCGACGTGATCGGGACCAGCCCGTTGATGGTCCGCACGAGTGTCGACTTGCCCGCGCCCGACAGCCCGACGACCGCGACCATCTCGCCCGGCTCGATGGTCAGGGACACGTCGCGCAGGCCCTGGTAGCCGTTCGGGTACGTGACGTCCACGTGCTCGAAGCGGATGCCCGCCCCGCGCCCGCCGTCCGCGGGGGCGCGTCCGGCGCCGTCGTCCTGGTGCCCGCTCATGGGGTCTTCCTTCCTGGGGATGCGCTCCGGGACCGTCGGGCCCCGGGACCGGCCGGACCCGGGCGGCGACGGCGGCTCGTGGCCACCGCGCCGCCCGGGACCTCGTCCGGCAGTGTCAGCCGAGGCCGATCGACGCGGCCACCTGCTGGGTCTCGCTCAGCTTGGCCGGGTCGGCGTCGACGAGACCGGTGATCTGGTAGATCGCCGTCAGAGCCTTCACGCCCTCGGGCGTGGAGGCGTAGTCCTTCATCGCGTCCGCGATCTTGGTCTGCCACTCCTTGCTCAGGCCGGCCGAGATCGAGACGCCGTCGTTCGGGATCTCGTCGGTCAGCGCGAACACGACGACCTTCGAGCCCACGTCGGGGGTGTCGCCCTCGACGACGCTGCGCGCGTCCCAGTAGCTCGTCCCGACCTCGGCGTCGCCGTTGTACACGGCGAGGACGCTCGCGTCGTTCGCGGTCACCTGGACGACCTTGACGTCCTTGTCGACGTCGAGGCCCGCCTTCTTCATCGCGGCCACCGGGAAGATGTAGCCCGCGGGCGAGGCCGCCTGGAGCAGCGACACCGTGGCGCCCTTGATCTTGGGGAGCGCGTCGAGCCCGGCGGGGCCTGTGCCGGACTCCGTGCCGTTGCAGTACAGCATCCCGTTCGCGCCCTTGACGGGCGTGTCGGCGCAGTACTTGTCCGGGTCGTTCGTCATGAACTGGGCGGCGTACGTGGACTTGCCGCCCCGCTGCGTCTGCAGCGCGGGGACGGCGCCGTACTTGTCGCAGGCCTGGCTCATCTGCAGGCTCGGCAGCATGCCGATCTGGGCCTGGTTCGAGCCGATCGCCTCGACCGCGGCCTGGTAGTCCTGCGTGATGACGCCCTTGACGGGGATGCCGAGGCGCTGGGTCAGCGCCTCCTCGAGCGGCTTGACCGTCTCGACGAGCTTCTTCGCGTCGCCCGACGGGACGAGCGCGAGGGTGAGGGCCGTCGGGTCCTTGGCGCCGTCGTCGGCCTTGCCGGTGCAGGGCGCGGACGCGCCCGCGGTGCCCGAGCCGGAGCCCCCGCTCCCCGACGCGTCCTCCTGGGAGGCGCCGCAGCCGGCGAGGACGAGGGACGTGGCGAGCGCCGCGGCGCCGACGAGCCCCGCGAGTCGTGCACGTGCGATGTTCATGGCGTTCCCGTTCTGTTCTGTCCCGCCAGGGTGACGGGGGTTGCTGTTCGGGTCGGTTCGGTGGTGGTGCGGTGGCTCAGGCGACGGGCGCGAGCCCGTGGACGACCGGTGCGTGGCGCTCGACGAACCCCGCGGGGTCGGCCGCCCACTCCCGGATCGCCGGGTAGAGCTCCTCGAAGGTCCGGGCGGCCGCGTGCGCGGGTCCGGGGCGGTGACCGAAACGGTCGATGAGCGCGGTCGCGCAGCCGGCGGCGAGCGGGGGCTCGACGTCGTTGCGCCACACGTCGCCGACGGCGAGCACGGCCTGGGGCGGCCGGCCGGCGAGGTACGCGGGGAGGATGCGGTCCCAGCCCGCGGGCTTGGCGGCCTCGGTCACGACGTCGTCGATCACGTCCGCGAGGCCGAGCCTCGCGAGGGTCTCGGTGACGCCGCGCGCCGGGGCGTTGGTGACGAGGACCCGCTCGACCTGCGGGCCGAGCTCGTCGAGGAGGGCGACGAGGCCCGCCGGGGCGGCGACCTCGAGGCCGGAGACCGCGAGCGCCTCGCGCGACGCGGCGTACGCGGCGTCGAGCTGCGCGGGCGTCGCGTGGCCCGCTGCGAGCGCCGCGACCGCGGCGTACCCGTCGACGGGGACCTGACCGGCCGCCGAGGCGCCGGCGCCCGCGGCCGCGGCGTCGAGGTAGGCCTCGAGGCCTGCGCGGAGGTCCTCGGAGAAGGACCGTCCCGCGGCACGGTGGGTGTCGTCCGTGGCCGCGTCGAGGACGGCCGTGACGACGGCCTCGGCGTAGGCGCGGACGGGTCCGTCGCCGACGCACACGGTGCCGTCGAAGTCGAGCAGGAGCACTGCGGGGTGGTTCACGGCAGCGATGCTAGCCCCGTCGTGGACGTTCGGTTCACGAAATCCGCTCGCGTGGAACAACTGTTCACGGATCGTTAACTCCGCTGAGACAATGGCTCGGTGAGCGAGCCCGCCCTCTTCCCCCTGCCCGACGGCGCCCGCGTCCCGGCCCGCCGCGTCGTCCTCCTCACGGGGGCGTCGGGCTCGGGAAAGACGTCGCTCACCCGACGGCTCGGGCTGCCCGTCGTCGCGCTCGACGACTTCTACCTCGACGGCGACCACCCCGACCTGCCCCACCGGTTCGGCATCGTCGACTGGGACGACCCCGCGAGCTGGGACGGCGCCGCGGCGCTCGCGGCGCTGGGCCGGCTGTGCCGTGAAGGCCGCTCCGAGGTCCCGGTCTACGACATCTCGACCTCGCGCCGGACGGGCACGACCGCGCTCGACGTGTCGGAGGCTCCGCTCGTCGTCGCCGAGGGCATCTTCGCCGCCGAGCTCGTGGACGCCTGCCGCGCGGAGGGCATCCTCGCGGACGCGATCTGCCTGCGCCGTCCGCGGGTCGTCACCGCCTGGTACCGGCTGCTGCGCGACCTCGGCGAGATGCGCAAGCCTCCCCTCACGCTCGTCCGCCGCGGGTGGGGCCTGCTGCGCGCCGAGCCCGCGCTCGTGCGCAGGTGGGTCTCACTCGGGTGCCGGCCCATGAGCCCGGCCGAGGCCGAGCGGACGGTCCGGGCCCTCGTCTCCCCCGCGCGGTGAGCCGCGCGTCGCCGTGAGACGTCACCCTCGGCGGGGCCAGCGTTGACCCAGCCGTCACGGACCTGACATCCACCGGCAACCGGGCGGCCCCATGCTCACCGCATGACGACGAGGCCCGTGCGGGTGCTGTCCGTGTACGAGGGGTTCTTCAGCGGTGGGGCGCGCGCGCTGCACACGAGCGTGGTGACCGGCCTGCACGCGGGCGGGACGCAGACGCACCGCGTCCTCGCGATCCACCGCGAGGTGCAGCGCGAGAGCCTGCGCCAACGCATGGCCGACGACCCGCGCTACCAGGCCCTGCGCCGCGCGGGCGTCCGGGTGTCCACGCTCGGGCGCGGCTGGGACGTGCCCGCGGACCGGCCGTTCGACGAGGCCGAGCTCGCGCACGCCGCGCGGCAGGCGGCGTCGTCGGACGTCGTCCTCACGCTCAAGGAGCAGCCGCTGCGGCTCGCGGGCGCCGGGGCCCTCGGGGACGTCCCGGTCGTGGCGTGCCTGCACCGCTCCGACCCCGAGCACTCGGGACGGGGGCTCACGGACCTGCTGGACGCGGCGTCGTCGGGCCGGCTCGCCGCGGCGGTGTGCTGCGCCTGGTCGACGCGCGACGCGTACGCGGCCGCGGGCGTCCCGGCCGGGCTGCTGACGGTCGTGCCCAACGGCGTCGACCTGCTCCGGTTCCGGCCGGCGGGCGTGGGGCGGCGCGCGACCCTGCGCGTGCGGTCGGGCATCCCGGTGGACGCGTCCGTCGTCGTGCTCGCGGCGCGCTACGACGCCATGAAGGACGTCCCGCTCTTCCTCGCGGCCGCGCGCGTGCACCTCGCGGCCGACGACGCCGCCCACGTCGTCGCGTGCGGCGCCGGGATGAGCCTGGCGAACCCCGGCCTGGTGGAGGACGTCGAGCGCGCGTTCGGCGACCGTCCCGACCTCCTCGACCGGCTGCACCTGCTCGGGGTGCGCCACGACGTGCCGTCGGTGCTCGCGATCGCCGACGTCGTGGCCCTCACGTCGTCGTTCGGCGAGGCCGCGCCGCTGTGCCTCATCGAGGGGGCGATGTGCGGCGCGGTGCCCGTCTCGACGGACGTCGGCGACGCCGCGCGGATCGTCGAGGGGATCGGGCTGGTCGTCGCGCGCGACCCGCACGCGGTCGCCGCCGGGTGGGCCGAGGGCGTCGCCCGGCGCGACACGCTCACGCCCGCGCTCCAGCGCAGCCGGGCGCGGTTCAGCCGGACGCGCATGGTCGCGTCGTACGCGGGCGTCGTCGAGCGGGTGGCGGGGCGGCCGGCGGTGCGGCCCGCCGGACGTCGGGCGGTCGAATCGTTGCGAGGAGTGCCCGCGCGGGTGCGATGATCGGGACCATGACTGCGACGAAGCGGATCCTGTTCCTCGGCGGCAGCGGCGTCATCTCCGCGGCCACCGTCCAGCGTGCCGTGGAGGCCGGGCACGAGGTGACCGTCCTCAACCGGGGCACCACGACCCTGCGTCCCCTGCCCGACGACGTCCGCCGCCTCACCGGCGACCTGCGCGACCCCGCGTCGCTCGACGCCGCGCTCGCCGGCCAGGAGTTCGACGTCGTCGCGCAGTTCATGGCGTTCACGACCGAGCACGTCGCCGCCGACGTCGACCGCTTCGACGGGCGGGTGGGCCAGTACGTGTTCATCAGCTCCGCGTCCGCGTACCAGAAGCCGCCGGCGCGCCTGCCCGTGACCGAGTCGACGCCCCTGCGCAACCCGTTCTGGCAGTACTCGCGCGACAAGGCCGCGTGCGAGGACCTGCTCGTCGC
>Ga0182749_1001004_pt1 | contig 23188 bp, 20 predicted proteins | sample eDN3rd37CKraftMG_FD_128875 | JGI IMG/M metagenome (GOLD analysis project Ga0182749, IMG submission 128875) | Enriched Miracle-Growth compost microbial communities from Emeryville, California, USA - eDNA 3rd pass 37_C Kraft MG (version 2) (version 2) ...
AAATCCTCCGAAAAGTCGGGAAACGCGCTTTCGCCCACATAGCCGGCATCGACGAAGCCGACAACGCCGATCGTTTGCGTAACGCGGACGCGCAGTTCGGCGGAGGCTTCGATCAGCGAGCGGCCACCCGTCGTGCCTTCGTCTGTTTCCACGCCGATGCTGCGGTAGGCATAGCCGCGCACCGAGCCGCCGCCGCCCGCGAGGAACAGCCTGTCGGGCGGCGTCTCCTCGATCGGCGGATCGACAAGAGCGCCCACTTTCAGGCGCCCCGCGGCGATGAAACGGTTCTCTTCGTCGAAACTGTAATAGGCTCGGCCTTCCGCGGTGACGCGCGCGGCGGCGTTGCCGTAATTGAACTCGTAGAACGGCTCGACCGTAAGCTCGGCGAAGATGCCCTCCGTCGCGTCGGCCGCATTGTCCCGCGAGTCATAGGCGATTCCACCGAGGAAGCCGGCGGTGACGAAGTCACGCTCGCCAAGATCGTCCTCGAACGTGGCGTATCCGGCGTTGGCCAACAGCCTGCCGGTGATTTCGTTCGTGAAGCGGTGGGTAAAGCCCGCTTCGGCCGTCACGCCCGTCCGTGTGTAGATGTCCAGCACTTCGCGGTCGCCGAAGATGGAGGCCACGAAATCCGTGTTGGGCGAAAAGTAGATGCCGGGCTTGGTGAAGGTCGCGCCCACGCGGTAGGTGAGTTCGGTCGGGTCGATGGTCGGGCCGATGCCCGCCACCTTGCCTTCGAAGCGAAGGCGTTCCGCGCGGCCGAAAAGGTTTCGGTGCATCCAGAATGCCTCGAGCCCCAGCCCATCCACGGTGGAATAGGAGCCGCCGACGCCGAAGCGCCGCAAAAGACGCTCCTGGACGATCACCTGTATGGGCAGGCTCCCGTCCGCGCCGATGGTCTCGGCCTCCTGTACCCGGGCCGAACGGAAGACGTCGAGCCTGGAGATATTGTCGCGCGCCCTCTTGAGGTCGTCCGGATCATATTCCGTGCCCGGGATGATGCCGGTCTGGCGCGCGACGAAAGCCGGGTCCATGCGTTGCGTGCCGCTGACGGTGACCGGTCCGAAGACCGCATATCGGCCGGGATCCACCGTCAGCTCCGCATCGATCGTGTTGCTCGTATGGGCGGCGACGATGCGCTGCTCGACCACTTCGGCCTTGGCGTGGCCCTGCTGGCGCCACGCTTCCGTGGCGAGCTGGGCTGCTCGGATAATCACGCCGCTGCGCGCCACCTCTCCGGCCCGGAATCCCTCCTCGGCCGGGTCGTCCACCCGGTCGCGTCGGTTGGTGGGGGGCGGGGCCTTGTTGATGATCCGGGCGTCGGCGAAATGGAACAGCGGACCTGGATTGACCACCACCCGAACGGCGGCCGGGCTTGCCAGCTGCGCATCCGGCAGAAGATTGTCGGCCTCGCGCCCGTCGATCGTGATCGAGATCGTGCCGTCATAGCGCGCCTCCGAATAGAGCGCGTTGAGGATGCGGCGATAATCGGCGCGAGCCTTGGCGATGAGCCCGGCGGCTCCCGAGGCGGGCTTTTCTCGGTCGGCCCAGAGACGGGAGGCGCGCTGCAGCACGCGCTCGATTTCGCGATCCTCCCCCTGGACCACGAACTCCACGGCATAGGGCTGGGGTGTGCCGATCACGTCTTCCTCGGGCCTGTCGCGCTCGAACAGGCGCAGGCCGAAGATCTCCAGCGCGATCGCCGGAACGGGCACGGCAACCGACACGGCGCAGAGGAGCGCCGCCGTTTTCAAGAGCAAGGAAGTGCGCCGGAAGTCGGCAGTGCGGTTACTCAAAGTCCCTCCCGGCCGCGCAAAAAACGCCGCGCTCGCCAGCTCCAGATGTGCCCCGCCTGCTATGCCCACCAGATGCTTCAGCGGAACAAGCTGGCTGCAAATGGCGGTCAGGGCAACCTCTAACCCGAAAGAAAAGCGCTCATCAAGCGCCTAACGTCCGGTTCCGGCCCGCTTTTTTGCCGTTCGTGGCCATCAGGTCACTGTTGGCCGGGGCATCGTGTGAGTGTGGAGGTGGTCTGCTGTCCTCCCGTTTCAGAGGTGATGGAGAGCGTATCCGTGCCGGTTTTCCGGAGTGTGAAGCTACGCTCGCTGCGATCGCCGCCTGTCGTGCAACTGGCGTCGACCCTCGCGGTATCGCCCGTTGTTTCCACGTTGCGGATGCTGCACGTGCCGCCTGCCGAGCGGATGATCGTATCGGTGAGATACATGCTCTCGCCGCTGCTTCCTTCGGCGGAGGCACAGGCTTCCGGGTCGCTGGCCCAGGCGCCGCGGATCTGCACGAAATCCTCAAATTCCCGGCGGAAGTCGTTTGGGCTTTCCGGCGGCTGCTCTCCCACCCGGTCGGGATCCACGATCACGGGGGCTTCATCCGCGCTTCCAGGCGGATTGGGGCCGGCTTCGCCCTGGGCGAGCAACGGTGTCGCGGCACCGCATGCAAGGAGAAAGGCCGCGAGGAGCGGCCCGATCCTCATTTTCCGCTCCGCTTGCCCTTTCCGAGATCGGCTCGGGCACGCTCGTCCTTGTCCATCTTGGTGAAGCTTTCCATCACCTCGTCGGGGTCGGTTCGTCCATCGGGCGCCGCCCGGCGCTGGTTGCGGACACTGCGCTGGTCGTCTCCCTGCAGGCTGTTCCTGCCCATCTCGTCACCGGCGAGATCGGTCCGGCTGACCTTGGTCGATTGGTTCGGCTTGCGCCCCTGGCTGGCTTTTGCGGCCGGCATGTCGTTCTCCTTTGGTTGGACGGTCTCCGAACCAACGGATCGCCTGGTGGTTTCCTCAAGGAGCCAATTTCCCCGCGGAACGGAGCAAGCCCGAAGGCGTTGCGCGAATGGCCTTGCCGCTGCCAGTGGGCAAAGACGGCAAAGGCCTCTATTCTCCTGCGGGCCAAAGCGTCAATCGATTCAACAGGGTGAACATGTCAGAGCCAGCCACGACAAGCACGGAGCCGCCCGCCGGGCGCGGCCGCCGCGCCGCCGCATCGCCGGCGGGGCGCAGCCGGCCGTCCGCCTCCGGCAAAAGACCTGTCTATCTGGTTGACGGCGCGCGCACGCCGTTCCTGAGGGCACGGGGAAAGCCGGGGCCGTTCACGCCGGTCGATCTTGCCGTCCAGTGCGGCAGGCCGCTTCTCGACCGGCTCCCCTTCGCGCCGGAGGAGTTCGACCTCGTCATACTCGGCTGCGTGAATGTCCTTGCCGACGAGATGAATCCCGCCCGGGTGGCCGCCCTTCGCCTGGGCATGGGCGAGGCCATGCGCGCCTTCACGGTGCAGATCAACTGCGGCTCGGGCATGCAGTCGATCGACACGGGCTTCCGCCTGATCGAGGGCGGCGAGGCCGATCTCATCCTCGCGGGCGGAGCCGAAGCGCTCTCGCACGCGCCGCTCGTCCTTTCCAGGAAGGCGGCCGGCTGGTTCGCCCAGTTCGCCATGGCGAAGACAGCTTGGGACCGCGCCGCCGCCATCGGTGCCTTCCGGCCGGATATGGCCAAGCCCATCATCGGGCTGGAGCGCGGGCTCACGGACCCGGTCACCGATCTCAGCATGGGGCAGACGGCGGAGATCATCGGCCATGCCTTCGGCATCACGCGCGAGGCGGCGGACGCCTATGCGCTGGAAAGCCATCGCAGGCTTGCGCGTGCCCAGGCCGAGGGCTTTCTCAAGGGCGAGGTCATCGCTTCCGTCGCGCGCGATGGCACGCTTTATGACCATGACGACGGTTTCAGGCCCGATAGCTCCATGGAGAAGCTGGCAAAACTCAAGCCCGCCTTCGAGCGCCCGCATGGGCGGGTGACGCCCGGCAATTCCTCGCAGATCACCGATGGCGCGAGCTGGGTGGTGATCGCCTCGGAGGAAGCCGTCGCGAAATACGGGCTGACGCCCATGGCGCGCATCGTGGACAGCGAATGGGCGGCACTCGATCCCTCGGTGATGGGGCTCGGCCCGACCATCTGTTCCACCGGGCTCGTCAAGCGCCGGGGCCTTGCGCGCGAGGACATTGACCTCTGGGAGATCAACGAAGCCTTCGCGGCGCAGATCCTGGCGTGCCTCGCTGCCTGGGAGGACGAGGAATATTGCCGCGAGATACTGGGCTTAGAGAAGCCCTTTGGCGCGCTGGACCGCGACCGCCTCAACGTCGACGGCGGGGCGATCAGCCTCGGCCACCCCGTCGGCTCCAGCGGCAATCGCATCGTGCTTCATCTCGCCAACGCCATGCGCAGGCTGGGCTTCAAGCGCGGCATCGCCACCGAGTGCATCGGCGGCGGGCAGGGCGGCGCCATGCTTCTGGAGGTTGTGTGATGAGCGTCTCGCGCAAAGTCTGGAAACTCCTCGAGCATCGCAACGACTATTTCGGGCCGGAGGGAGAGCCGACGCGAAGGCTGACCCATTGGCGCTACACCAAGGATGAGGACGGTATCGTCTGGCTCATCCTCGACCGGGAAGGCGAAAGCGCCAACACGCTTTCAGAAGCGGTGATGGCGGAGCTCTATACGGTGCTGGAGGATCTGCGGACCCTCAACGCCAGGGGCCTCGTGATCCGCTCGGCCAAGAAGGGCGGCTTTGCGGCCGGCGCCGACATCCGCGATTTCCGCGGCATCCGCGATCCCGAGGAAGTGGAAAAGCGCATCCAGCGCGCCCATGACATCATTGACCGGCTGGCGGCTCTCTCCATGCCCACCGTCGCCGTCATCCATGGCCATTGCCTCGGCGGCGGCCTCGAAATCGCCCTTGCCTGCAAGCACCGCATCGCCGTCAGCGGCGCGAGCTTCGGCTTTCCCGAGATTCTTCTCGGCCTCCATCCGGGGCTCGGCGGCACGTTCCGGCTCACTTCGCTCATCGATCCGGTTGAAGCCATGACCATGATGCTCACCGGTCGGACGGTGCATGCCAGGAAAGCGAAGGCGCTGGGCCTTGTCGACGAGGTCGTGGAGGAGAGGCACGTGCGCGACGCCGTCAAGGCGGCGCTCGCGGGCGAGCTGAAGCGCGCTTCGGGCGGCTGGAAGGCGAACATCCTCGGATTGGGCCCGGCGCGGCGCATGGCGGCCGGGCGGATGAGGACCGAAGCGGAGAAGAACGCTCCCAAGAAGCACTACCCCGCGCCTTATCGGCTCATCGACCTGTGGGAGGAGCACGGCGGCGACCCGAGGGCCATGCAGCGCGCCGAGATCCGTTCCTTTTCCGAGCTTCTCGTCGGCGAGACCGCGCAGAACCTGATCCGCGTCTTCTTCCTGCGCGAACGGCTGAAGTCGCTCGCCAAGGGAGAGAGCGGCATTTCGCGCGTCCATGTCATCGGCGCCGGCACGATGGGCGGGGATATCGCCGCCTGGTGCGCCGCTCGCGGCATGCGGGTCACGCTGACCGACCTTGACTCGAAGGCCATCGCGGGCGCCATCGGCCGTGCATCCGCGCTCTTCGACAAGCGGCTCCATTCGAGCCTGGAGCGGCGCGATGCGCTCGACCGGCTGACGCCCGATTTCGACGGCGTCGGCGTGGCCAAGGCCGACCTCGTCATCGAGGCCGTTGCCGAGAAGGCGGGGGTGAAGCAGAGGGTCTATGAAGCGGTCGCGTCGCGTATGAAGCCTGACGCCATCCTTGCCACGAACACATCCTCGATCCCGTTGGAGACGCTGCGCGAGGGCCTGCCTTTCCAGGACCGCTTCCTGGGCCTTCATTTCTTCAACCCGGTCGCGCGGATGGAACTGGTCGAGATCGTCGCCCATGACGGTGCAAGCGAGGAGACGCTTGCGCGGGCGCGCGCTTTCTGTGGCGATATTTCCCGCCTGCCCGCGCCGGTGAAGAGCGCGCCGGGCTTCCTCGTCAACCGCGCGCTCACGCCGTATCTGGTGGAGGCCTTCGTCATGTTCGATGAAGGGGTGCCCAAGGAGGTGATCGACCGCGCGGCGCGCAATTTCGGCATGCCCATGGGGCCGATCGAGCTTGCCGACCGGGTGGGCCTCGATATCTGTCTCGAGGTGGCCCGCATGCTGAAAGAACGGCTGCCCGATCCGATGCCCGAGATCCCGTCCTGGCTGGTGCAGAAGGTCGAGGCGGGCGAGACGGGCCGCAAGGCGGGGCGGGGCTTCTATGCCTATGACGAGAAGGGCGAGATCAGGAAAGAAGAAGTGAAAGTAGCCGAAGGGGCGCAAGTCCCCCGCGCGGACGCCGAAACGGCCGACCGCCTCATCCTTCCCATGCTCAACACGCTTGTGCGCTGTCTGCGCGAAGGTATCGTCGCGGAAGAGGAAATCGTTGATGGCGCCATGATCTTCGGCACCGGCTTCGCGCCGTTTCGCGGCGGCCCGCTCTACTATGCCCGCAAACGGGGCGTGAACGAAATCACTGCCAAGCTGCGCCAGCTTGAAGAAAAGCACGGCGAGCGGTTTGCGCCTGATGAGGGGTGGCAATCGATCATGGCAAAGTAGCTGCAGTTCGTTCACCCCCCTCTGGCCTGCCGGCCATCTCCCCCTCAAGGGGGGGATTATGCCGTCCGCAAAGGTATGGCACCGGTTCTGCAGCGATGGCGATTGGCAAAAGCGGCCGCGCGACAGCCGATCTCCCCCCTTGAGGGGGAGATGGCCGGCAGGCCAGAGGGGGGTGCAAAGGCACGGCTTGCGCTTCTGGTAGACTTCTACCCGCCCACCAGCGTTCCGCCGTTGGGGTGCAGCGTCTGGCCTGTGATGTAGGACGAGTCCTCACAGGCCAAAAACAGCATGCAGGGCGCGACCTCGTTCGGCTGGCCGGGACGGCCCAGCGGCACGTTCTTGCCGAACTTGGCCACATTCTCGGCCGGGAAGGAGGCCGGGATCAGCGGCGTCCAGATCGGACCCGGCGCCACTGCATTCACGCGGATGCCCTTCGAGGCCAGATTGCCCGAAAGCGCGCGCACGAAGGCAAGGATCGCGCCCTTGGTGGAGGCGTAATCCATCAGCACATCCTGCCCCTTGAAGGCCGTGACCGAAGTCGTGCAGATGATGGACGATCCCTTCTGCATGTGCGGCAGGGCAGCCCGCGTCACGCGGAACATGCCGAAGATGTTCGTCTTGTAGGTGCGTTCGAGCTGCTCGTCGGAAATGTCCATCAGCTCTTCCTGATAGTGCTGCTCGGCGGCATTGTTCACGAGCACGTCGATTTTCCCGAACCGGTCGATCACCGCTTGCACGAACCGCTCGGCCGTCTCTGTCTCTCCGACGTCGCCCGCCATGGAAAAGACGTCGCCGCCTTCCTGCTGGACCAGCCGCTCGGTTTCCTCGGCATCCTTCCTCTCGTCCTTGTAGAGGAACGCGACCTTGGCGCCCTCACGGGCGAAGAGGACGGCGGTCGCCCGGCCAATGCCGGAATCGCCGCCGGTGATGACTGCCACCTTGTCCTTCAACCGGTCCGAGCCGGGGTAGCGTGGCGTGAAATCCGGACGCGGATGCATCTCGTGCTCCTTGCCGGGCTGATGCTCCTGTTCCTGTTTGGGAAGTGTCTCTTCGCTCATCGTATGCCTCGTGTTTCCATTCCCGGAAAGAACACGATGCCGGGTCCTCCTGTTCCGCCCAGCGCGGAACTTTCCCGCGGGCAGCGGATTTCCAGAACGTCAGCGAAGGAGGCGATGATGCCTGCAAAGTCCAAGGCGCAGCAGAAGGCGGCCGGCGCGGCCCTTTCAGCCAAGCGCGGCGAGACGCCGAAATCCAAGCTCAAGGGTGCTTCGCGCGGCATGGAGGAATCCATGAGCGAAAAGCAGCTGGAAGAGCTGGCCCACACCAAGCGTAAGAAGCTGCCGGACAAGAAGAAGGATTGAAGGCCAGCCCGATTTCCTGAGGTTCGCGTCGCCCGCGGGCGCAGCGCCCCTATTCCTCTTCCTTCCTTGTCTTGCCTTCTTCGAGCGCCGCCATGAAGCAGTTCAGCCAGTTGGCGGCGTCGTGCTTGCGGATGCGCTCCATCAGCGCCGCCTGCCGTTCCTGCCTCTCCTCGAGCGGCATGGTGAGCGCCCGGCAGAGATTGCGGGCCATGTCGTCCACGTCATAGGGATTGACGATCAGCGCCTCGTGCATGTCCTCGGCCGCGCCGGCGAATTTCGAAAGCACCAGCACGCCCGGATCGTCCATGGACTGCGCGGCGACGTATTCCTTGGCGACGAGGTTCATGCCGTCGCGAAGCGGGGTGACGAAGCCCACCTGGCTCGCGCGATACAGCGCCGCCAGCGCGTCGCGCGGCACCGTGCCGTGGATGTAGCGCACCGGCGTCCAGTTGAAATCGGCGAAGCGGCCGTTGATGGCGCCGGAAAGCGCCTCCAGCTCCTTGCGGATCTCCACATAGGCCTCCACCTCCTCGCGCGTCGGCGTGGCGATCTGCATCAGCGCCACGTATTTGCGCATCTCCGGATAAAGCTCCAGCAGCCGGGCGAAGGCGCGCAGCCGGTCCGGCAGGCCTTTGGTATAATCGAGCCGGTCGACGCCAATGATCTGCCTGCGCCCCAGGATTTCCCTGCGCTTCGTCTCGATCTGCACCTCGTCGTTCGGCTTCTCGGCCATGGCGACGAACGCATCCACATCGATGCCGATCGGATAGAAACCGGCGATCACCTCGCGCTCGCGCGTCCTGATGCGGCCGTCGGGCAGGAGTTCGCAGCCCAGATGGTCCTCCACATAGCGCAGGAGATTGTTGAGGTCCGTCTGCGTCTGGAAACCGATCACGTCGTATTTCAGGAGGCACTCCACCAGCCAGCGATGGCGGGGGACGGCGGCAAGAATCTCCGGCGGCGGGAAGGGTATGTGCAGGAAAAAGCCGATGCGCTGCTTGCAGCCGCGCTCGCGCAGTTCCGCCGCAAGCGGGATCAGGTGGTAGTCGTGGATCCAGATCAGATCGTCGTCGCGCAGGATCGAGACCAGCGCATTGGCGAATTTCGCGTTCACCCGCCGGTAGCCTTCCAGGAAGGCCGTCTTGTACTCGACCAGGTCGAGCCGGTAGTGGAAGAGCGGCCAGAGCACGCTGTTGGCGAAGCCCAGATAGTATTCCGCGTAGTCCTCCTCGGTGAGCGGGATCGTCGCCTGCGTGACCTCGCCGATCTTGCGGATGCGCGGCTCCGGCTCCTCTTCATATTTCAGCGTCTGGCCATCCCAGCCCATCCACACGCCGCCCCGCTGCCGCAGGGAATCCGCAAGGCCCACCGCCAGGCCGCCGGCCTGGGATGTCCGTGTCAGATCCGCAACGCGGTTTGAGACGACGACGAGTCTTTTCACACCACTGTCTCCCAAGGTTTGGAAAGGCGGCGGGCGCCGTTGATGATGCCCACCATCGAATAGGTCTGCGGATAGTTGCCCCACATCTCCCCGGTCACCGGATGCGTGTCCTCGGAGAGGAGGCCGAGCGGGTTGCGGGCCTTGAGCAGGGCCTCGAAGATCTCGCGCGCCTCCTCGCGGCGGCCGATCCTCGCCAGCGCATCGAGCCGCCAGAAGGCGCAGATGTTGAAGGCGACCTCCGGCTTGCCGAAATCGTCGGCCGCCTCGTAGCGCATCATATAGGGACCGACGGCGAGCACCTTCTCGAGCTGGTCGACCGTGCTCACGAAGCGCGGATCGCGCGGATCGATGAAACCGACCTCCGCCATCAGAAGCACGCTCGCATCGAGCGTCTCGCCTCCGAAACTTTCCACGAACGCCCTGCGCTTCTCCGACCAGGATTCGGCAAGGATGCGTTTCTTGATCTCGTCCGCACGGTCCCTCCAGTAGCGAACACGAGCAGCCTCTCCCAATTGGGCGGCGATGTGGGCGAGCCTGTCGCAGGCCGCCCAGCACATGAGGCTGGAGGATGTGTGAACGCGTGAGCGTGAGCGGAGTTCCCACATGCCCGCATCCGGCTCGTTGTGCAGCCGGTAAGCCTGCTCGCCCGCCTGTTCCAGCATTCTGAAATGCGTGATGTTCGGCTTCATCTCGATGCGCTTGTCGAAGAAGATCTGCGCCGCGCCAAGGATCACATTGCCGTAGACGTCGTGCTGGTAATGCTCGAAGGCCTGGTTGCCGCAGCGCACCGGCCCCATGCCGCGATAGCCGGCGAAATTGTCGAGGATCTTTTCGGTGAGCTGCCGTTCGCGGCCGATCCCGAACACCGGCTGCAGATGATCGCCATCCACATCGGCGACGATATCCATCAGGTAGCGGAAATAATTCTCCATGGTCTGGACTGTGCCCAGGCTGTTGAGCGCCCGCACCACGAAGAAGGCATCGCGCAGCCAGCAGAAGCGGTAGTCCCAGTTGCGTCCGCTGTCGGGCGCCTCGGGAATGCTGGTCGTCATCGCCGCGATGATGGCGCCGGTCGGCTCGTAGGTGCACATCTTCAGCGTGATCGCGGCGCGGATCACCGCCTCCTGCCATTCGAAGGGCAGGGCGAGGTTGGCCACCCATCCCCGCCAGTACGCGGCGGTACGCTCTTCGAATTCGCGCGCCGTATGCGCCACGCCGCCCTCGATCGTCTCGTCGGGCCCGAACACGAACTCGATCGGCGAGGAAAGGTTGAAGAACGTCTCGTCCAGCACATAATCGATCGGCGCCGTCGTGGTGAGCCGCAGCGTCGTGTCAGGTCCCACATAGCGCAGGTGATTCGAGCCACGCGTGATCTGCGGGCGCACCGAGCCGTAGCCGAAGGTCGGCCGGACGCGGACGGAGATGCGCGGCGTGCCGGAGAGCGGGCGCACGCGGCGCACCAGCGTCTGCGGGCGGAAAATCCGGTCGCGCCAGAAGAAGCGCGGTGCCGAATCCGTTATCTCCACCGATCCTGCGCTGCTGTGAAGCCGGGTGACCAGCACCGCGGTATTGCCGTCATAATGCTGCTCCGTCTCGGTCAATCCGTCGAGTTCGATCGAGAACAGCCCCTCGGACGGGTCGTCCTTGCCCGCGATGAGCGCGTTGAACACCGGGTCACCGTCGAAGCGGGGCAGGCAGCACCACACAATGCTGCCCTTCGGATCGACAAGGGCGGAATAGGTGCAATTGCCGATTACGCCGAGATTAAGTGTCGTCATGAGGAAACCTTATTCTCAATAGGTCCGGGAATCGAATCTGTCGGCCAGAAGGCCGAGCCAGTCGCGAAAACTCGCGGTCCCTTCGGTCCGAAATAGGGCAGCCGTCGAACCGCCGCCGATCTTGATGGAAATTCCGTTGAGATTTCCGATCTGTTTGAAGGCATCCTCATCCGTCACGTCATCACCGGCAAAAAGCGCGATCCGGCCGCGAAACGGCTCCTCCTGCATGAAGGCGGTCAGCGCGTCGGCCTTGGTGGCGGTCCCGCCCTTGATCTCGATCACCATCTTGCCATGCAGGAGGTGAAGGCCTCTCGCGCCGTTCACCGCCGCGTGCACGGCCGCGATGCAAGCATCCTCCAGCTCCGGCCGCTGGCGATAGTGCAGTGCGAGCGACCCGTGCTTCGTCTCCACGAGGAGCCCTTGGTGCTCATCGGCGAAGATCTGCAATCGCGCGTGGACCGCGGCAAGCTCCGCTTCGTCGACCACGCTGTCGATGCGTTGGCCGCCGGCTGTCCTCCGTTCCATGCCATGGACGCCCGCTACGGGCAGGCGCAAGGGGGCCAGAAAATGGTCGATCACGTCGATCGGCCGGCCGGTGATGATGGCGAGCGCGCCCCGCGTGCTCTCCTGGAGCCTGGCCAGCACGTCGCGCGTGGGCCCGGGAACGAAAACCTCGTCCGGCCGTTCGGCGATATCCGCCAGCGTGCCGTCGAAGTCGAGGAAGATCGCCGTTGTTTCCGACTTCAACGCGGGGTAATCGAATTTTGAAAGAGGTGCTGCTTCGCCGGCCATGACTTCACAAAACTGTGGGTCTCGCGGCCATGATCCTGCCATGGTGACCGCAGTTTTTGGTACTGCCGGTGAAAGTCCAGCAGCCGTGCTGCGAGGCAAATAAGCCGATTTTGTCGTTTGGACAAGGTTGAGGACAGGCAATGCTGAGATCAAGAACGATACGCAAAGGCCTTGCGGCCTTGGCCCTCCTGGGACTTTCGGCGTCGCTCGCCACCGCCCAGGGACGCGTGGATGCGCGCAATCTTTCCTGTGGAGAGGCGCGCGCGCTCCTGCAGCAGAATGGCGCCATCGTGTTCACCACGGGGCGTTTCACCTATGACCGTTATGTCGCCGGCGAGCGCTTCTGTCCGGTCGGGCACGTCGCGGACAGCGCCTGGATCCCGACGCGCGATACGCAATCCTGCCGGATCGGCTACAGGTGCATTCTCAATCCCTGGGATGACGATGATGACGACGGCATCATCCTGAGGGTCCCGCGCTGAGGCGAACGAGATTCCTATAGGCTCGGTGCGATGAGGCGCACGTCTCCCTCGCGCCGCCGATAGACATGGTCGACGAGCCCCCATTCGCGGGCGTCTTCGGCGGTCATGAAGAAGTCGCGGTCGAGCGTGCGTTCCACCTCTTCCTCCTCACGCCCGCAATGTTCGGCGTAAAGGCGGATCATGCGCCGCTTGAGCCGCATGACATTCTGCGCGTGGCGTTCGATGTCGGAAGCCTGTCCCTGGAAGCCGCCCAAGGGCTGATGCAGGATGATGCTGGCATTGGGCAGGGCGACGCGCATGCCGCGTTCGCCGGCCATGAGCAGGAATGAGCCCATGGAGGCCGCCGTGCCAAGGCAGAGCGTGGCGACGGGGCATTTGATGAACTGCATCGTGTCGTAGATGGCAAAGCCGCTGGAGACCACGCCGCCCGGCGAGTTTATGTAGAACGCGATCTCCTTCTTCGGGTTTTCCGCTTCGAGATGCAGCATCTGCGCGCAGATGAGCGCGGCGGAATTGTCGTCCACCTGGCCGTTCAGGAAGATGATGCGCTCGCGCAGGAGCCGCGAGAAGATGTCGAAGGAACGTTCTCCGCGCGCCGATTGCTCGATGACCATGGGGACGAGATTCATCATGTCGCGCATGGCGCAACCTCCTTTGAAGAGCGAATAGGGAATAGCGAGTAGGGAGTAGGGAGTAGGGAACAGCGGACGGGCTCCATCGCCCCTTTTCTATTCGCTACTCGCTACTACCTATTCGCTCTTTACGCCGCCATCGCCAGCGGCGGACGGTTCGTGTTCGCCGCCACGACATGGTTCGCGCTTGCCACCGGCCCATGCGTCAGCCGAAACCAGGTGCGGCCAGCCGGCAGCCGTTCGAGCTCAATGGTGACCGTCGGCGGCGCGTCGGGATGATCGGGATCGTGCCAGGCATAGCAAACGCGGCTATAGGGTTCCGCCTCGATGAGCCGGTAGCTCGGCCCCTCCATCCCCTCGTCCGAAGGGCTTGCGTCCAGCCAGTCGGACAAAAACGCCTCTTCCGTGAGCGCCCGCCAGAGCTTTTCGGGCGAGGCCTCCATTTCGCATTCCACGACCACCTCGTCCGGCTCCGTTCGAACCTCGTCCATGGGCGTCATTGGTCCATCTCCTTCAGAAGCGTCTTCAGCCTTTCGACGCGGGCCGGCCAGAAGGCGCGGTAACGGGTGAGCCAGTCGAACACGGGCGCGAGCCCGTCAGGCGCCAGACTGTAATGCACATGCCGCCCGTTCTTCTTTTCCGCGATCAGGCCTGCGCTCCGCAGCACCGCGACATGCTGCGAAACCGCCGGCTGCGAGATGCCTAACCCCTCCCGCAGTTCCGTCGCGTTCTTCTCGCCATCGAGCAGCCGCTCCAGGACCGCGCGCCTGGTCGGATCCGCAAGGGCCCGAAAGACATCCGACTCGTTCATGGAGATAGATAAGCATACACTTATCTTCCGCGCAACCCGAATCCGCAGGCGCATTGCTCCGCCCACGGGCGCGGTCCTTGCAAATGGTCGAGGTGTCGGCTACCTCCGCGCCATGACGACAATTGTCCGCTTCGCCCCTTCCCCGACGGGGCAGATCCACATCGGCAACGCACGCACGGCGCTGTTCAACTGGCTGTTCGCCAAGAAGGCGGGCGGCACCTTCGTGCTGCGCTTCGACGATACGGATGTCCTGCGCTCCCGCCGGGAATATGCCGATCAGATCGAGGTGGACCTTGCCTGGCTGGGCATCACGCCGGACGTGACGGTGCGCCAGTCGGAACGGTCCGCGCTCTACGACCGCGCCGTGGAAAAGCTGAAAGCGGCCGGGCTCCTCTATCCCTGCTACGAGACGGCGGAGGAGCTGGAACTGCGCCGGAAGGTCCGGCTCTCGCGCCGGCTGCCGCCGGTCTATGGCCGCGAGGCGCTGAAACTTTCGAAGGAGCAGAAGGCAGCCTACGAAGCCGAGGGCCGGAAACCGCACTGGCGCTTCCTCCTGCCCAATTTCGACAGCGATCCCTTTTCGACCAGGCGCACCGAGATCCATTGGGACGACATCATCCGCGGTCCTCAGACCGTCGATCTCGCCTCGATGTCGGACCCGGTTCTCGTCCGGGAGGATGGGACCTTCCTCTACACGCTGCCTTCCGTGGTGGATGATATCGATCTCGGCATCACTCATGTGATCCGCGGCGATGACCACGTGACCAACACCGGCGCGCAGATCGCCCTGTTCGAGGCGCTGGGCGCCAGAGCGCCGGGCTTCGGCCATCACAATCTGCTGACCACCATCAGCGGCGAAGGCCTTTCGAAGCGCACCGGCGCTCTCTCGATCGCAAGCCTTCGCGAAGCCGGCGTCGAGCCCATGGCCGTCGCGTCGCTGGCCGTACTCATCGGTACGTCGGAAGCCGTGACGGCCTATCGCGACATGGACGAGCTTGCCGCCCATTTCGAGCCGGCGTCGAGCTCCAAATCCTCGGCCAAATTCGATCCGGCGGAGCTGGAGGCTCTCAGCCGTTCGCTCATCCAGGCCATGCCGTTCGAGGCCGCCGCTCCTCGCCTTGCGGCGATGGGCATTGCGGGGCCGAACGCGGAGCCCTTCTGGAACGCGGTGCGCGGCAACATCGAAAAGCTTGCCGATGCAGCCGGCTGGTGGCGCATCGTGACCGAAGGACCGGAGCCGGCCGAGCCTTCCGACGACGACCGCGCCTTCCTGCGCGAAGCCTTCGATCTTCTCCCGCCCGAGCCGTGGGACCACGAAACGTGGCGCGCCTGGACCGAGAAGGTGAAGGATAAGACCGGGCGCAAGGGCAGGGCGCTATTCAAGCCCCTGCGCCTTGCCCTTACCGGCCGGGAGTCTGGCCCGGAGCTCGCAGATCTATTGCCTCTTCTGGGCCGGGAAGGAACTTTGGCCCGACGACCCTGACGTGCTTTTCCGCTTCCGTCATCGGCCGGGCGGCGGGTTCCTCGACCGCGTCGGAGCTTCCCGCCGAAACCGCGCTCGCATCCGGTATCTCCTGGATGGAGGGAAACGCTCCAGGCCCTTGGATCGATGAGGTTTTCTGCTTGTCGGGCGCGGTCTTGTCCGCACCGTTGACGATCACATAGCCCGCAGGCTGGGCTGAGGCCCCGCTCATTCCGGCCCACAGCGCTGTTGCGAAAAGGGCCGCCATGGAGGCGCCCGCCCGCCATCTCTTCGAAAGACGCATCATACACTCCGCCAACCGCCCATCCGCGGCGCGTTTCAGGCGACCGCGGTTGATGGGGCAGGGCGTATCACACCGTTCTTAATCGCCGGTTAGAGCATGATCCCAAAAAGTTGCAGCTTTTTTGGACAAGATCATGCGGCTAAATCAAACCGATTCCATCGGAACGCATCGCGCTCTAGCCCGGCAGACTCAGCTGCCGGTTCTGCGTCTGGAGCACCTCGACCGCCGAGAGCGCGGTCATGTTCACGATGCCGCGCGAGGTGACGGACGGCGTCAGGATATGCGCCGGCCGCGCCATGCCGAGCAGGATCGGCCCCACATGAAGGGCGTCCGTCATCGCCTTCACCGTGGTCAGCGTGATGTTGGCGGCATCGAGGTTCGGGAACACCAGCAGGTTCGCCTCGCCCTTCAGAAGGGCGTGCGGGTAGACGCGCTGGCGCAAATCTTCCGAAAGCGCCGCGTCGCCATGCATCTCGCCGTCGGCGATGAGATCGGGCGCGATGCGATGCAGAATGCCCACGGCCTCGCGCATCTTCAGCGCGCTTGCGGAATCGCGCGAGCCGAAATCCGAATGCGAGAGGAGGGCGGCCTTGGGTTCGATGCCGAAGCGGCGGATCTCCTCCGCGGCCAGCACCGTCATCTCCGCGATATCCTCCGCGGAAGGGTCGAGCGTCACATAGGTGTCCGTGAAGAACATCACGTCCTGCTGCGTGATAAGCAGCGACAGCGCCGAGAGGTCGCGCACGCCCTCGCGCCGGCCGATGATGGCGTCCACATAGCGCAGGTGCCGTTCGAAGCGGCCTTCGAGGCCGCAGATCATCGCATCCGCCTCGCCGCGCATCATGGCGAGCGCGGCGATCACGGTGGTGTTGGTCCGAACGAGCGTGCGCGCCACTTCCGTTGTCACGCCGCGCCGGCCGGCGATCCCGATCAGGAGATCCACATAGTCGCGGTAGCGCGGATCGTCCTCCGGGTTGATGATCTCGAAATCGACCCCGGGCCTGATCTTCAGCCCGTAGCGCTTCAGGCGCACCTCCACCACATGGGGGCGGCCGATGAGGATCGGCTGCGCCAGCCCTTCCTCCAGCACCACCTGCGCGGCGCGCAGCACCCGCTCGTCCTCGCCGTCCGAATAGATGACGCGCTTGCGCCCCGCCTGCTTGGCGGCCGAGAAGACCGGCTTCATCACTAGGCCGGTGCGGAAGACGAAGCGGTTCAGCCGGTCCAGATACGCATCCATGTCCTCGATCGGACGCGTGGCCGCGCCCGATTCCATGGCCGCCTTCGCCACGGCCGGCGCGATCCTGAGGATCAGCCGCGGGTCGAAGGGCGAGGGGATGAGGAATTCCGGCCCGAAGATCGGCGTCTCGCCCGAATAGGCGCGGGCTGCGACATCCGAAGGCTCCTCGCGGGCAAGCGCCGCAATGGCGCGCACCGCCGCAAGCTTCATCTCCTCATTGATCGCCGTGGCGCCGACATCGAGCGCGCCGCGGAAGATATAAGGAAAGCAAAGGACGTTGTTGACCTGGTTCGGGAAATCCGACCGCCCGGTGCAGATCATCGCGTCGGGCCGCGCCTTGCGCGCCTCCTCCGGCATGATCTCCGGATTGGGGTTGGCGAGCGCGAGGATCAGCGGCCGCTTCGCCATCTCCTTCAGCATCTGCGGCTTCAGCACGCCGCCCACCGAAAGGCCGAGGAACACGTCCGCCCCGCCGATGACATCGGAGAGTTCGCGCGCGTTCGTGTCCTTGAGATAGGGCTCCTTCCACCGGTCCATCTCCTCGACGCGCCCGCGATAGGCGACGCCGTGCCGGTCGGTGACCCAGATGTTCTCCGTCTTCGCGCCCAGCGAGACGAGCAGGTTCAGGCAGGCGAGCGCCGCCGCGCCCGCGCCGGAGGTCACGATCTTGGCCGAGGCGATGTCCTTGCCCGCAAGCTCCAGCCCGTTCAGCACCGCCGCCGCGACGATGATCGCCGTTCCGTGCTGGTCGTCGTGGAAGACGGGGATCTTCATGCGCGCCTTGAGGCGCTCTTCCACCTCGAAGCACTCCGGCGCCTTGATGTCCTCCAGATTGATGCCGCCGAAGGTGGGCTCCAGCGCCGCGATGGTCTCCACCATGCGGTCGATCTCCGGCGCGTCGATCTCGATGTCGAACACGTTGATGCCGGCGAATTTTTTGAACAGGACGGCCTTGCCCTCCATCACCGGCTTGGAGGCGAGCGGCCCGATATCGCCGAGGCCAAGCACGGCCGTGCCGTTCGACACCACGCCCACCAAATTGGCGCGCGAGGTGTAGTCGGCGGCAAGCGCCGGATCCTCCTGGATCGCAAGGCAGGGCGCCGCCACCCCCGGCGAATAGGCGAGCGCCAGGTCGCGCTGGTTGCCGAGCGGCTTGGTCGGCTGGATCTCCAGCTTGCCCGGCACGGGATAGCGGTGGAAGAAGAGGGCCGCCTCGTCGAGATCGGATTTCACGTTTTTCTTTGCCATGCTTATCCCCGCCCTTGCCTATGAAGGGAAATGAACGTTCCAAGCCCCTTCTGGCCCCCTGAAGGCGCGACAGAGGGCCGTCATCTGCAAAATCCTGCCCCAGATATCCGGGTGTTACCGCGCCACCACGCGCTGGCGCTGTTCGCCCAGCCCCGTCACGCCCAGCCGCATCTCGTCGCCGGCCTTGAGGAAGACCTGCGGCTTCCTGCCCATGCCGACGCCGGGCGGCGTGCCGGTGGTGATCACGTCTCCGGGCTCCAGCACCATGAAGCGCGAGAGATAGGAGATGATCTCCGCCACGGAGAAGATCATCGTCCCCGTGTTGCCCGTCTGCATCCTCTGCCCGTTCACATCGAGGAACATGTCGAGATTCTGCGGATCGGAAATTTCATCCGGCGTCACGATCCAGGGGCCGAGCGGCCCGAAGGTCGGCGCGCTCTTGCCCTTGATCCACTGGCCGCCGCGCTCGGCCTGGTATTCCCGCTCCGACACGTCGTTGCAGACGGCATAGCCGAAGACGCGCGAAAGCGCTTCCCCCTCGGAGACGTAGTCGCAGCGCTCGCCGATGATCACCGCAAGCTCGACCTCCCAGTCGGCCTTCTCGGAGCCCTTGGGAAGCGTCACGTCGTCGTTCGGGCCCGAAAGGCAGCTCGGCGCCTTGGAGAACACCACCGGTTCCGTCGGCACCGGCAGGTTCGATTCGGCGGCATGGTCGGCATAATTGAGCCCGATCGCGATGAAGTGGCCCGTGCGGGCGATCGGCGCGCCGATGCGCGTCACCGGCGGCACGGTCGGCAGCGACCCGATGTCTGCGGAGGCGAGGATGCGCAGAAGGGCAGGCGAGATTGTCGAAGGCTTGTAGTCGGCGACCAGCGAAGACACGTCGCGAATCGTTCCATCACTGTGGAGAACAGCCGGCCTTTCCGCGCCGCTGTTGCCAAAACGCAAGAGTTTCAAGTCATTCCTCCTTGGACGCGGCCCGCCGCGAACGGGCGGGTCCCAGCGCATGATCCCAAAAGTGCAGACTTTTCGCACAAGATCATGCGGCTAAATCAAATTGTTGGAGCGCCGTTTCGATTCCATCGGAACGCATCGCGCTCCAATGGATCAGAACGCGCTCGGAAACAGGCCGCCGTCGAGCCGGATGTTCTGGCCCGTGAGGTAGCCCGCCGGCACCGAGCACAGGAAGGCGCAGACCTGGCCGAACTCCTCCGGCGTGCCGAAGCGGCCCGCCGGCACTTCCGCGGCCAGCCTCTGCGCCTGCTCCTCGAAGGAGCGGCCGGTCTTTTGCGCCGCGGCGCTGATGTTGCTGTGGAGCCGGTCGGTGCCGAACTTCCCCGGCAGGAGGTTATTGATCGTCACCCCCTTGTTCGCCACCTTGCGGGCGACGCCCGCCAGGAACGCCGTCAGGCCGGCCCGCGCGCCCGAAGAAAGATCGAGGCCGGAAATGGGCATGTAGACCGACAGCGAGGTGATGTTGACGATGCGCCCGAAGCCGCGCTCGGCCATGCCCGGCAGCACGGCCTGGATCAGCTCCAGTGGGGTGACCATGTTCTGCGTCACGCCCTTGAGCAGTTCCTCCCGCGTGAGCGCCTGGAAATCCTTGAGCGGCGGCCCGGCATTGTTGTTGACGAGGATGTCCGGCGCAGGGCAGGCGGCCAGCAGCGCTTTCTGCCCTTCGTGCGTCGAGACGTCCGCGGCGATCTCGGCCACCGAAACGCCGAACCGGTCGCGGATTTCCTGCGCCGTCTCCTTGAGGGATTGCGGGTCGCGGCCGTTGACCACCACATTGCATCCCGCTTCCGCCAGCGCCATGGCGCAGCCACGGCCGAGCCCCCGGCTCGATGCGCACACGATCGCGTTCTTACCTCTGATTCCCAGATCCATGAGCTCTTCCCGCTTCGTCTTTCCTGATCGTCTACTCCCGCGAATCCGGCATGGCAACCGTCACATGCCTGTGACATGAATCGGGGCATAGGGAGCACGACAAAAAGCTGGAATTGCCTATGCTCCCGACCACGCCCCGCACATTCCGAACCATCTTCCTGTCGGACATCCACCTGGGTTCCAGGCCGGCCAAGGCAAAGTTCCTGATCGACTTCCTGCGCCATCACGATGCGGAAACGATCTACCTTGTCGGCGACATCGTCGACGGATGGCGGCTCAGGCGCTCATGGCACTGGCCGCAGGATCACAACGACGTGGTGCAGAAGCTCCTGCGCAAGGCGCGCAAGGGCACCAGGATCGTCTACATCGCCGGGAATCACGATGAATTCCTGCGCTCTTTCCAGGGGGTGCATTTCGGCGGGATCGTCGTGGCGGACCGGATCGTCCATGAGGGGGCGGACGGGCGGCGGTTTCTCGTCATCCATGGCGACCAGTTCGATGCCGTCGTCCACAATGTGCGCTGGCTCGCCTATCTGGGCGACAAGGCCTATGACGCGGCCATCGTGGTCAACCGGGCGGTGGCGGTCGTCCGCCGTCTTACCGGCCAGCCCTATTGGTCCTTCTCGTCCTGGGCCAAGGTGAAGGTGAAGAAGGCGGTGAAGTTCATCAGCTCCTTCCAGGAGGTGCTGGCGCAGGAGGCGCTGCGCGCGGAGGTGGACGGCGTCATCTGCGGCCACATCCATCACGCCGCCATGGAGGAGATCCGCGGCATCCAGTACATGAACACCGGCGACTGGGTGGAAAGCTGCACCGCGCTGGCGGAAGACCATGACGGGAACTTCGAGATCATCACCTGGGCGAAGATCGAGGCGGCGACGGAACCCTCCGTCAGCCGCCGCCGCCCACGCGCCCCTCTCGGCGAGAAAGTTCCCGAAGCGGCTTAAGGCCCGGACCTGCGCCCGGCAAAGCGCCAACCTCACCAGGCTTTCCGAGTGCCGGAAGCGCCCGCGATGCTCGCGCCTTTTCCTCGCCCCACGGAGTGGGAGACGCCTGAACCCTGAGGCGCCACCAACGCTGCAGGAAGAGAGCCGCAGGCGTCACAAAAGCCAATTTCATATGTCGCTGTAGATTCTCCACGCTCATGGTGCGATGATCTTCGACGACGCGCGTCGAAGAGAGATGCGATGATTCGGCTGGGCAGGAAGTATCAACACCTCGTCCACGGCGCTGGCTGCGGCTGCTTCAGCCCCATCCTGCATCATGCGTCACGTCGTCTGGAAGCATTCTCGCGAAGAAACTTCCTCGCTGGTCTGGGCGCGGCGGCCATCGCCGGAACGATGCCCGGGTCCGCCTTTGCCCAGGCGTCGGGACCGCCGCCCAAAATCCTCTTCCGGCGAGCGCGATTGTTCGACGGCAGATCTGACACGCTGAAGACAGGCGTTCAGGTCCTGATCGAGGGCGGCAGGGTCGTCTCGGTCGATGTGACAAACAGCGCCCCGCCGCCTGATGCGACCGTCATTGATTGCAACGATCGTGTTCTCATGCCCGGCATGATCGATGCCCACTGGCACACGATCTATGTTGCGGTGCCATTGAACATTCTTCTGACAGGCGATCCCGGCATCATCTTTGCCGCCTCCACCGCCGAGGCCGAGCGCACGCTGATGCGTGGCTTTACCACCGTGCGCGACATGGGCGGCCCCGTCTTCTCGTTCAAGCAGGCGATCGACAGCGGCATGATCCCCGGTCCGCGCATCTTCCCGTCGGGAGCGATGATCACGACCTCCGGGGGACACGGCGATCTTCGCATGCCGTCTGAGTTTCCGCGCGAAGGCGGGCAACTCAGCGTGAGCGAACGGCTGGGCGGCGCGGCGATTGTCGACAGCGTCGGAGAGCTGAAGCTTCGCGTACGCGAGCAGCTCCTGCAGGGCGCCTCCCAGATCAAGCTCGTAGGGGGCGGAGGCGTATCGTCTCCGCGCAGTCCGCTGGATATGTCCACGTTCGACGAAGAAGAGCTTCGCGTCGCGGTCCGTGTCGCCCGGGACTGGAACACCTATGTTGCCGTCCATGCCTATGCGCCCGATACCGTCCAGCGATCGATCGCGGCGGGCGTGGCTTGCATCGAGCATGCGCATTTGATGGACGAAGAAACGGCGGGGATGATCGCCGAAAAGGGCGTCTGGCTCAGCACCCAGCCCTTCCTGACGACGGAGGATGCCGCGCCACAGAGCGGGCCGGCCGTGGAACGCGTCCAGCAGCTTTTCGCCGGAACCCCGAGAGTCTACGAATTCGTCCGCAAGTATGGGATCAAGACGGCGTGGGGATCGGATGTCCTGTTCTCGCCCGAATTGGCGCCGCGCCAAAACATCATGCTGACCCATCTCAGCCGCTGGTACACGAACGCCGAAACGCTCCGCATGGCGACATCGGGCAACGCGGATCTGCTCGCGCTCTCCAATCTGCGCAATCCATATCCCGGCAAGCTGGGCTTGATCGAGGAAGGCGCATTCGCCGATTTGCTGGTTCTGAATGGCAATCCGCTGGAAAACATTGGCCTGATCGAAGATCCCGAAAAGAATCTGGCCGTCATCATGAAAGACGGCAGGATCTACAAGAACACCCTGTGACAGCCGAAGGCTGACTGTTGGAAAACCGGGGTTACTACGCCATCGGGCCCAGTCAGGCTTCCACGTGCCGGAAGCGCCAGCGCCTGCCCGCGATGTTCAGACATGGACCCTCGGGTCGAGCCCGAGGATGACGAGGAGGCGAGGTTTTCCGCAAATCTCCAGCGCTGGCGACTAGCGGGAACGCCCCATTGCCCTCGTCATCCTCGGGCTCGACCCGAGGATCCATGCCTGAACATCGAAGCGTCACCGGCGATGGAGGAGGGGAGCTTCCGACGTTTCGCCCCTTCGCGCCCCCCTCTGTCCTGCCGGACATCTCCCCCACAAGGGGGGAGATCAGCCGGCCGTTTCTCCCGCCGCTCTTTCTGTAACGCTGGCGATTGGCGAAACCCGATCGCGACAGCCGATCTCCCCCCTCGTGGGGGAGATGTCCGGCAGGACAGAGGGGGGCGCGAAGGGGTGCAGACCTATCCGGGAAAGCCTATCAGGGTGTGGATCGATTCCGCCCCTCACCCCCTGCCCATGAAAAAAGTTCGCTTTTAGAAACAATCCACTACCTCAAAATCCGCAAATTTTCTTCCCCTGATTTTATCCACACCCCTCCGCACCTCCCTTATCATCCTCCCCATCGCTCTTGCGGGAACCGGTCCGGACCGGGGATCAGGGAGAGCGGCGGAGACCTCCCTCTCCAGG
>Ga0182749_1001005_pt1 | contig 23169 bp, 19 predicted proteins | sample eDN3rd37CKraftMG_FD_128875 | JGI IMG/M metagenome (GOLD analysis project Ga0182749, IMG submission 128875) | Enriched Miracle-Growth compost microbial communities from Emeryville, California, USA - eDNA 3rd pass 37_C Kraft MG (version 2) (version 2) ...
AGCGCGTTTGCGTCTAACCCGGCCCCGTTGAAACAAGACGATAATGAACGATCAATATCCGGAGCTTTACCAGTCATTCCAGTGGTTAGTCCCTTCCCAGTTCAATATCGCCCAGGCGTGCGTATACCGCTGGGCAGAAAATACGCTTGAAGGGCGACGCATAGGCATCTATCACGAAGATGAGTCTGGCCGGCGCGAGGTCTGGACATACACCCGGCTGGCGGACACAGCCCGGCAACTGGCCAATGGCTTCGTCCGGATGAACGTACAGCCAGGTGACCGTGTGGCCATCGTCATGGGACAGCGGCCCGAAGCGGCCGCCGCCCTCATGGCGGTTTTCAGCGTCGGGGCGGTCGCCGTTCCGCTGTCCCCTGTTCTGGGGGCCGATGCATTGACCAGCCGCTTGCAGGACGCGGGGGCACGGGTTGCCATTGTCGATGCCCAGGGTGGCCCCGATCTCATCATGGCTCAAGGGCGATGCCCGGAGCTGGGCCAGATCATTGCCATCGATTTCCTGCACGAAGCCGTGATTTCCTGGCGCACACTGCTGGCGCGCCAACCGAACGCCTTCAGGGAGCTGCCCACGCGCTCAAGCAGCCCCGCCTTGCTGCTGTATACCCCCGGCACCACCGGAAGCCCAAAAGGTGTGCTGCTCAGCCACGCAGCCCTCATAGGCGCGCTGCCCGGCTTTGTCGCTTCGCAGAACTGGTTTCCCCAGAAAGGCGACATATTCTGGACTCCTCTGGAATGGTCAAGCGGTGCCGGGCTGATGGGCGCGCTGCTGCCCACCCTGTATTTCGGCCATGCCATCGTGGGCACGCTGGGGGCATGGACCCCTGTACGCGCCTTTGAGATCCTGTCCCGCTACCATGTCAGCAACGCCCTGCTGCCTCCCGGCCTGCTGGCTCAGATGCGGCAGGAATTTCCGCAGCCGACCGAAGGCGAAGGCCTGTCGCTCCGGGCACTGGCTTGCATAGGCGAGCCTGCCGGCGCGCCGCTTTCCGGCTGGTGCCGCGAAACGCTTGGGGTAGCCCTGAACGAAACATATGGCCAGACCGAGTTCAGCTACGCGATCGGCAACAGCCACAGGCGCTGGCCTGCTCGCCCCGGCAGCATGGGCAGACCTTTTCCAGGGCACAGGGTGGCCGTGCTCGACAGCCGCGGACGCCCCTGCCGGCCTGGTTCGGTCGGCGAACTTGCCCTGAACCGCAACGATATCCATGGCCACCCCGACCCGGCGCTATTCCTGGGATACTGGCAAAACGACGATGCCTTCCAGGCCCAGTTCAACGGCGACTGGTATATGACCGGCGACCTGGCCTCCGTCGACAGTGATGGCTACTATTGGTATGCAGGCCGGAGCGACGATGTGTTCAAAAGCGCTGGCTACCGGATAGGACCGGGCGAGATCGAAGACTGCCTGAAGGGACATGCCGCCGTCCAGGGTGCGGCGGTGGTGGCCAAGCCTGATGCCGCGCGCGGCGCCCTGGTCAAGGCATATGTCGTGCTGGCGCCCAGCGCGCAGCAGGGAAACGCCGATGATCTGCAGGCCGAGCTGCGCGAGCACGTCCGGCACCGTCTCGCTTCCTATCAGACGCCTCGGGAGATCGAGTTTGTCGACGCCCTGCCGATGACACCAACCGGCAAGCTGCGGCGCAATGTATTGCGCGCCCGTGAATTGCAGCGCGCCGCCCCGTCCGGAGCCTCGCATAAAAGCGGGCATTAGCCGCAACCCAGGGTGGTCCGATCGGCTAAAATCGCCTCATGAGCGATGATCTATTCAAGAAATACCTTGCGCAAGACCACAGCGTGCGCATCCAGGCCGTACGCCTTGCCGATACCTGGCGCACCGGCCTTGCCCATCAGCACTACCCCGCATGCGTGCAGCAGCTGCTCGGTGAACTGGTTGCCGCTTCGGTACTGCTTGCATCCAATATAAAGTTCGACGGATCTCTTGTCCTGCAGCTCCAGGGCGACGGACCTGTCGCCCTCGTCGTCGTGGAATGCGCCGCCGACCTGACCATCCGCGCGACAGCGACCTTGCGCGAGGGCCAGGAGGTTCCCGAGGATGGCTCGCTGCAATCGCTGCTCAATGCCAATGGCCAGGGCAGGTTCATCGTCGTGCTGGACCCCAGCAATCGCGTGCCGGGCATGTCGCCCTACCAGGGCGTTGTGCCGCTCGAAGGCGACGCCGTGTCCGAGGTGCTGCAAGCCTATATGCGCAATTCGGAACAGCTGGACACCCGCCTCTGGCTGGCGAGCAGCGACAGCTGCTGTGCCGGCCTGCTGCTGCAGCGGCTGCCTGACCACGGCGGCACCAGCGGCTCACAAGCCGAAGCGGCAGAGACCTGGGCGCGTCTTACCCAGCTGGCTGCCACCGTCAAGCAGTCCGAACTGCTGGAGCTCGATACCGATACCCTGATGCATCGCCTGTTCTGGCAGGAAACGCTTACCGCCTTCGACCCTCAGCCGGTGCGCTGGCACTGCCCCTGCACACGGGAGCGTGTTGCCGACATGCTGCGCAGCCTGGGCCAGGATGAAGTCGACGACATCCTCAAGGAGCGTGGCCGGGTACACATTACCTGCAACTTCTGCGGCAAGCCTTACGACTTTGATGCTGTGGATTGCGCCGGCCTGTTCGTCGAAGAGCCTGGCGCTGTGCATGGCTCGGGCAAATCGCTGCACTGACCGGGCGGCCCAGGCGTAATCGCCACAATCGACACCTGATCCAACTGGCGCCACACTGGCGCACATGGATCTTCTCGATTATGTCTCCTCGCCCAGCCGCATTTGCAATCCGGGTGGCTGGCACCCGTCCCCCTCGAGCCGGCCTGACCGATCCCAGCCTCGACGCCGCCGCATTTGCAATCCCGGCGGCTGGCGCTCATCCCCCGGACCGGGGCGGCTGTGGCGCGCCGGCCCAGCCCGCCGCTGCCTTCGCGGCGGCAGCGACGCACAACAGCGCGGCGCCGGCGCCGCCGAATTCATCGTCATTGCCCTGCCGCTGATCTTCCTGGGCCTGTGCGCATTCGAAACCGCCCGCTGGCTGTCAGCGCGCCACCTGCTCAGCGTTGCACTGTACGAGGCCGCCCGCGCAGGCAGCGTACAGCATGCCCACCCCGCTGTTATCGAATCCGCATTCCAACAGGCACTGGCGCCGCTGGAAGCTGGCCAGCGCGGACGCTCCCGGTCACGCGGCGGCCAAACCGCCTGGCAGATCAGCGTCCTGTCGCCCGCGCCCGGCGCTTTCCTCGATTTTGCGGATCGCGCGGCCGCACGCCATGCAAACGGCCCGATGGCCGGGGCCCGCGGTCAGGCCAGGACATCTTCCAGGCCAATACCCTGACGCTGCGCCTGCGCTATCCTTTCAAGCCGCTGGTTCCGGGGGTGGCAGCCATTTTGCGCAGCCTGGCCAGCGTGGACCGACAACGCGAGACAGCCGACGGCAAGCGCAGCGCCCTGGCTCGCAAGCCTGTGGCCGATCCTGGCCCTGACAGCATGCTGCGCCAGGGATACCTGCCGATCCTGCGCGAAGTATCCGTCGTCATGCAGTCGCATCCCCAGGCCTGGCCCCTGCCTCATGGACGCATACATGGCCGCCCATGAAATCGGCAAAGCCACAGCCCTGAAGCTGTGGCTTTGCCGGTCCGCTGACTGCCAACCCGAATCTCAGAGCACTTCGTCGCGCAGGTAATAATACTTGTAGAGCATGGCCTGCCCCAGCCTGCGGAATGGCGAGAACAGGTGGCCCGGAAGCGCTGAATTGTAGATGGGCAAATCCCACTGGGCGCCATCTTTGCCCACCACACGCTGGGCAAGCCTGCGCCCCGCGTGCGCAGAGAAAGACACGCCATTGCCGCCATAGCCAAAGGCATAGAACACCTGCTCCTTGGGATCAGGCTGCACGATGCGCGGCATCATGTCATGGCTCACATCCACCCAGCCCCACCAGGAATAGGCGATGGGGACGCCGCGCAGCGTCGGGAATTTGCGGTACAGGCCCTCTTTGAGCAGATCCAGGTGCTTCTGGTTCTTCGCATCGGCGCCTGTCACCGCGCTGCGGCTGCCTATCTGCATGGAGCCATCGGGCAGCAGCCGGTAATAGAAACGCAGCGTGCGCGTATCAGTGATGAAGGTGGTGCTCTTAAGCCCCGCGGCCTCGCGCTCTTCGGGAGTCAAGACCCGTGTCACCATGGAATTGGACAGGATCGGCATGATCTTGCCGGTCAGGGATTTGTGCAGCCCGTTGGGTGTATAGCCGCCCGTCGCGACGGCAACACGCCGCGCCCGCACCACCCCGCCGGGAGTGCGCAGATGATGCACGCCATTGACGGTTTCCCAACCCTGCACAGGGCTGGCCGGATGCACCTTCACACCCAAGGCGCGCAGCTTGCGAAGGTAGCCGAAGGCCAGCTTCAGCGGATGCACCCCAGTGCCGTCGGGCTCAAGCAGCGCGCCTGCCGCCTCCTGGTCGCACACATAGCGCTCATGAAGCTCCTGGCGCGTGAGCATACGGGTATCGTAGCCAAAGATGTCGCGCATCACCCGGCATTCGTTTTCCAGGAAGGCCATTTTCTTCTGGCGGTGCGCGGTATACAGGTGACCGCCAGGCTGTGCGTCGCAGTCTATGGTTGCAACCAGGCTCTTCCAGTAATCAAAGCCCTCATGTATCTCCTTGTCCAGCCGCTTGGCCGTCTCCAGGCCCCAGCGCTGTATCCATTGCGAGCGATACAGGCGCCCGGAAGCGTTCTGTCCCTGCCCGCCGTTGCGGCTGGTGCAGCCCCAGGCCGTGCGATTGGCCTCCAGCACGACTACGCTCGCGCCATGCTCCTCGGCAAGATTCAGCGCAGTGACCAGGCCGGTGAAACCGGAGCCGATCACAACCACGTCGGCATCGAAGTCGTGGTCTACAGGCCCGTCATCGGGCGGCGGAGTGCCTGCGGTGCCGACCCAATAGGTGGGCGCATACGCCTGGCCCTGGCCGGTCTTGGAAACCAGAGGGTCATACAGGGGATCGTAGGGCTTTTCCTGGAACGAAGCCGCTGACGACGGCTCGGCAAGGACGGGATTGGCTGCCATTTTGTCTCCAGAACATCAATAAATCGCAAAAGCTGCGGGGCGCATCAACGATCAGCGCTGGGCTGGCAGGTGCGGACGATTCTTGCGGAAGGCGTTTTTAAGAATGATCTTGCCATCACGGAAGACGAGCAGATCCACCATATTGGCTTCGATGCGCGACCCATCGGCGGCGGTTCCGGAAAAGGTGGATTCCATGACGCCATGATCGCCATGGCCCCAGCATTTGGCATTGAGCCAGCGCGCATCGGGTATGGTCTGCCAGGCTGCCTCGAATGCCTTGCGCACGGCCTCCCTGCCTTCATGGCGCGCGCCATAGGCTTCGGGGCCTGCCACAGTCTCGAACACGCAATCGTCATGCATGAAGGACATCAGGGCATCGATATCGTGGCGGTTCCAGGCTTCGCCAAAGGCTTCTATTGTCTTGATCAAATCTTGGTTGGACATTGACACACTCTCCTCAACAGTATCTGTATTGCGCACAAACGCGCTATTGACACGACTAAGGTAGGAGATCGCCAATAACTGGTCTAGATCCAGAGGGGACGTTTCGCATGCGCCAGATCTGAATTCGTGGTGCCAGAGCCAAAACGAAACATATCGTTCCGAAAACAAAAAATATAGTTGACTTTCAGTTTTCCGAAGCTAGAATTGACGAACAAGAACAAATAACGGAATAAATCATCTCAATATTTTATAAACAGGAATCCCGTTAATGGATGCGCTCAATTCCCAAGTCACCCCCAAACAAGGAGACAACATGACTCCCGATACCCGCAAGCCTGTGAGTGGCGTGCAGAAAATGACCCCTTCCGAAGCCTTTGTCGAAACGCTGGTTTCCAATGGCGTAACCGAAATCTTCGGCATCATGGGTTCCGCTTTCATGGATGCAATGGACATTTTTGCGCCAGCCGGCATCCGCCTTATCCCCGTCGTGCATGAGCAGGGCGCCGGCCACATGGCCGACGGCTACGCCCGCGTCAGCGGCCGCCACGGTGTCGTGATCGGCCAGAATGGCCCCGGCATCAGCAACTGCGTGACCTCTATCGCAGCCGCCTACTGGGCGCACACCCCTGTCGTGATCGTCACGCCCGAAGCCGGTACCGGCGGCATCGGCCTGGGCGGCTTCCAGGAAGCCAATCAGCTGCCCATGTTCCAGGAATTCACCAAGTACCAGGGCCATGTCACCAACCCGGCCCGCATGGCCGAATACACCGCGCGCTGCTTTGACCGCGCCATGTCGGAAATGGGTCCGACGCAGTTGAATATTCCCCGCGATTACTTCTATGGCGAAATCAAGGCCGAGATTCCCAAGCCCCAGCGCCTGGATCGCGGCCCTGGCGGAGAGAAGACGCTGAACGAGGCGGCTGAACTGCTGGCCCAGGCCAAATTCCCGGTCATCATCTCGGGCGGCGGCGTTGTCATGGGCGATGCTGTCGAGGAATGCAAGGCCCTGGCCGAGCGCCTCGGTGCGCCTGTGGTCAACAGCTATCTGCACAATGACTCCTTCCCCGCCAGCCATCCGCTGTGGTGCGGCCCGCTGGGCTACCAAGGCTCCAAGGCAGCCATGAAGCTGATCTCCAAGGCTGACGTAGTCATCGCCCTGGGCACGCGCCTGGGCCCCTTCGGCACCCTGCCCCAGCACGGCATGGATTACTGGCCTAAGGAAGCCAAGATCATCCAGATCGACGCCGACAGCAAGATGCTCGGCCTGGTCAAGAAGATCACCGTCGGCATCTGCGGCGATGCAAAGGCTGCCGCTGTTGCGCTGGCCGAGCGCCTGAAGGGCAAGACGCTGGCCTGCGACGCCACCAAGGATGAGCGCGCGGCTCAGGTCAAGGCCGAAAAGGATGCCTGGGAACAGGAACTGACCGAGTGGACGCACGAGAAAGATCCATACAGCCTGGATATGATCGAAGAGCAGAAAGGCGAGGACGGCAATTACCTGCACCCCCGCCAGGTCCTGCGCGAACTTGAAAAAGCCATGCCTGAAGATGTGATGGTTTCGACAGACATCGGCAACATCAATTCGGTCGCCAACAGCTACCTGCGTTTTGAAAAACCGCGCAGCTTCTTCGCGCCCATGAGCTGGGGCAACTGCGGCTACGCACTGCCGACCATCATCGGCGCCAAAGTGGCCGCACCGCACCGCCCGGCGATTGCCTATGCGGGCGACGGCGCCTGGGGCATGAGCATGTCGGAAATCATGACTTGCGTGCGCCATGACATTCCCGTGACTGCTGTGGTATTCCACAATCGCCAGTGGGGCGCAGAGAAGAAGAACCAGGTGGACTTCTACAATCGCCGTTTCGTGGCGGGCGAGCTGGATAACCAGAGCTTTGCCGGCATTGCCAAAGCCATGGGTGCGGAAGGCATTGTGGTCGACAAGCTCGAGGATGTCGGCCCGGCGCTTAAGAAGGCTGTCGAGGCTCAAATGAAGGAAGGCAAGACCACTGTGGTGGAGATCATGTGCACGCGCGAACTGGGCGATCCGTTCCGCCGCGACGCACTGTCCAAGCCAGTGCGCCTGCTTGAGAAGTACAAGGACTTCGTCTAAGCCCAGGCAGGAGGCCCAGTCCATGGAACAGCTCGAACGTATCCTGAAAAGGGCCCGTGGCCGCCGCATGCGCATCGTCCTGTGTGAAAGCAGCGATGCGCGTGTGCGGGAGGCCGCCCGGCGGGCGGCCGCCGGCGGCCTGGCGCACATTATCCTGGTGCGCGACGGCGGCGAGTCTTCGCCGCCGCCTGACCAGGCAATACAGGAGAACCTTGAATACGTGGACCCGGCCACCTCGCCGTGGCTGGATGAATTCCAGCAGACACTGCTCGCGCTGCGCAAGCGGCGCGGCATGACCGAGGAGCAGGCGGCACAGGCCGTACGCCAGCCCCTGGTGTTTGCCATGCTCATGGTGCGTCTGGGTTATGCGAACGGATCTGTCGCGGGCGCCACCCATACAACGGCGGATGTCGTGCGCAATGCGATTCAGATTGTCGGCATCAGGCCCGATGCCAAACTGGTATCCAGCTTCTTTATCATGCTGCGCGAAGAACCATTTCATGCGTCCACGCAAGCCATGATTTTTTCCGATTGCGGGCTGGTGATCGAGCCCGACCAGGATGAATTGGCCGAGATCGCCCTGGCCGCCGCCGACAGCGCGCGCACGCTGCTCAATGTCGAGCCCAGGCTCGCCATGCTGTCATTTTCCACCAGCGGCAGCGCCGCGCACCGGGAAGTTGAAAAAGTGCGCCATGCGACCGAGCTGGTCCGAACACGGCGGCCCGACCTGGCCGTGGACGGAGAGATACAGCTGGACGCCGCCATCGTGCCGGCTATCGCGCAACGCAAAGTGCCTGACTCGCGCGTCGCAGGCCAGGCAAATGTGCTGATTTTTCCCAATCTCGCCGCCGGCAACATCGGCTACAAGCTCAGCGAAAGGCTGGGCCGGGCCATCGCCATCGGCCCATTGCTGCAAGGCCTGGACAAGCCCGCCAACGACTTGTCCCGCGGCTGCTCGGCAGACGACATCTACAACGTCATTGCCATTACCGCAGTGCAGGCCCAGGCTTGCACTGCCGGCGCCGCAGCCTAGTCCGCGCCGGACTTATTTGCCTTGCCTGGAACGCTGGCTCACAGACGCGGGTGGGCCGCGATGCGCCAGCAACCGCAAGAAGGCATCAAACACGGCATTATCCAGCCCGTCATCCAGATTCACCGCAAGCGACCGGGGGTAATAGGGGCTCAGGTCCAGGCCCACCCCCATGCCCAGCACCTCGACGCCTTTTTCACGCCAGCACTGGCGTACAACCGCCTTCAGGTGATTGTCGAGATAGAAGGCATCATTGGCCAGGTTGGTCGCGCTGTCCATCGGGCAACCATCGGAAATGACCACCAGCAGGCGTCGCTGGCGCTGCCGCGCCAGCAGCCGCTGGCTGGCCCAGAGCACCGCCTCGCCATCGATGCCTTCCCGAAACAGATCGGGTTTCATCAAGGCGCAAATGCCGGTGCGCGCCCGACGCCAGTGTGTATCGGCATCTTTGAACACCAGGTGGCACAGCTCGTTCAGGCGTCCCGGCGCGGCTGGCCTGCCCCGCGCAAACCATGCGCGACGCGCTCTACCGCCATTCCAGCTGCGTGTCGTGAAGCCCAGTATCTCCGTGGACACCCCTGCCTGCTCAAAGGCACGCATAAAGATATCCAGCATCAGGGCCAGTTGCGCGCCATACTGTTTCATCGAGCCGGAGCAGTCGACCAGAAAGGCAACGGCGCAATCGGATACCGGCACATGCCGGTCCCGCAGAAACAGCCGGCGCTCTGTGGGTGAGCTGACCAACTGCGACAGACGCCTGCCGTCTATCACCCCCTCTTCCTGGCCAAACAGCCAGCCATCGCGCTCGGGCTTGGCCAGCACTGCCCTGAGGGCGCGTGCCAGCCTGCCGACGTTTACCCCCTGGCTGGCGAGCCGTTCATCCAGATCCTGGCGATACTCTGCCAGCAGCCCCTTCCTGACCAGGGTGGCAGCGTCCTGCTCGACGTCGAACTGGCGGGTATAGACCCGATAACGTCCCTGGCTTGCGCGAAACAACAGGCTCTCTCCGCCTTGCGCCGTCTGGAAGGCTTCCTTGCCTTCGGACTCAAGCTCCAGCGACAGCGCAAAACTGCCATGCCGCACGCCCCGTGAACGCGGCTCATCGTCGTATTCCGCCTGCACCCGCAGCGCAATCTCCCGCGCTATGCGCAAGGCATGCACCGCAAATGCTTCCTGGTCCTCACGGCTGCGGCGCATGCCCGCCAGGCTCGCGCCCAATGCCGGGCCAAGCGCGGCGCGCGTGGGCTCCAGAAGATCCTCCACATGCTCGGGCAAGGGCAAGGCCATCAGGCGGCTCCAGGCCATCTGGGAAAAAGTGAACAGCAGGATGCCCAGGCTGGATTCAACCGCCCCGGAATCGAGGAAGGCAGCCGACCAGTCCTGGTAACGCTGGCGCACGTTCTGGCAAAGCCCCGGCATGCCAGCCGGCGCCAGCGACTCTACGCGCAACTGCTCCAGCCATTCAAATATCAGGCGTTCGACAGGCTCGCCAGGCATCAGGCGCTGGTGCAAGGCCGCATCAGAATGCCGCAGGCGCAAAGCCAGGCCATCCGTCACGCCACGATAGGCTGCCAGTGCATCCAGGCCGGGCTGCAACAGGAGATGGGGCGCGCGATCAGGCAACTGCAGATCGCCGTCATACAGGCGTCCGCCTTCAAAATGCAGTGCGGGCCTGCCGGTCAGCGCCCGCATCGCGGCGGCGGCAAGCTCTTCTGACTGCTGGCGGCGCTGCCAGGCCTGGACTGCCTGCATGGCCTCAGCCCGCCGCGCGCAAGGCCGGGCCCGAGAGCTCCTGCCCGAAACAGCGCTGGAAATACTCGGCAACGATGGCGCGCTCGGCCTCGTCGCATTTGTTGACGAATGAAAGACGAAAAGCCAGGCCGACATCGCCGAAGATCTGGATGTTCTCGGCCCAGGTAATGACTGTGCGCGGCGACATCAGTGTCGACAGATCGCCGACCTCGAACCCTTTGCGGGTCAGGCTTGCCACGCCGATCATGGCGCGCAGCAGCTCGCGGCCCCGCGCATCGGCCATCTCGGGCACCCGCGCCGCGACGATTTCCAGCTCATCGGCCGGGTCAAGATAATTGAGCGTGGCAACGATGTTCCAACGGTCAAGCTGTGCATGATTGAGCAGCTGGGTCCCCTGGTACAGGCCTGTCGTATTGCCCAGGCCCAGTGTATTGGACGTGGCGAACAGCCGGAAACCCGCATGCGGCGTAATGACACGGTTCTGGTCCAGCAGCGTGAAGCGGCCATCGCGCTCGAGGATGCGCTGGATCACAAACATGACATCGGGTCGCCCCGCATCGTATTCGTCCAGAATCAGCGCCACCGGGCGCTGCAAGGCCCAGGGCACGATGCCTTCCTGGAATTCCGTGACCTGCAGGCCGTCGCGTAACACGATGGCATCGCGCCCGACCAGATCCAGCCGGCTGATATGGCCATCCAGGTTCACGCGCACACAAGGCCAGTTCAAGCGCGCGGCGATCTGTTCGATATGGGTGGATTTGCCGGTGCCGTGCAGGCCTTGCACCATGACCCTGCGGTTGCGGGAAAAGCCGGCAAGAATCGCCAGCGTCACATCGTGATTGAAGCGATAGGCCTCATCGATTTCGGGCACATGCTCATCACGCCCGACAAAGGCCGGCACCTGCAGATCCGTGTCCAGGCCGAACACGCTGCGAACCGATACCTGGCGCATTTCCTCGGCCACGGCAAGGCCGCGCGCTTCCGGGCCATTGGCGGCGGGCGCATCACCCTGCCGTCCTGCATGCGTGTTGTTTCCTGGGATCATGATGGGGACCTCTCGCTCGACTGTTCTGTTACGGGTGGTTGGCGGCCTCTATCTGGGCCAGCGCCTGGGCAGCGCGCTGCAGGGCGGGCAGGCACTGCAGCGATTTTTCCGCCGTCATGCGCATGATCGGCGACTGGATTGCCACAGCCATGTTCGACTTGCCCTCGGGGGCGGGCACAAGGACGGCGACACACAGCAGGCCGGGCAGAAATTCCTCATCATCAATGGCATAGCCATCGCGCCGCACCCGCTCGATCTCCGCATCCATCTGCTCAGGCGTAATCAGCGTCTTCTCGGTGAACTTGCCCAATTGCGCATGCGTCAGCAGCCGCCGGCGCTGCGAAGGCGTCATCTGGGCCAGGAACAGCTTTCCGCTGGCCGAGCAATGCAGCGGCACGCGCGAACCCGGATGCAGGTAGAAGCGCAGCGGAGCCAGGGTTTCAACCCGGTCGAGATACAATACTTCATCACCCGAACATGTGGTTATATTGCAGCTCTCACCCACCTCTTCGACCAGTTGCCTCAAGACCGCATGGCGCGCGCCATGTACGGTGTTGTTCAGCAGCAGGTTCTCCGCCATGCGCCGCAGACGCATGCCGGTGCTGTACTGGCGCCCGTCTCCGTCGCGCTGGATCATGCCGGCGCCTTCGAGCTGCTGGAGCATGCGATGCAGGGTGGGCTTGGGCAGGCCAAGCTCATCCACCAGGCTCTGCAGCGAAAAATACTGGTCTTTCTGGGCGATGACTTCCAGCAAGGCGAAAAGACGCATCGTTGGGGTATTGCCATCGATCTTCAGTTCACTTGATATTTGTTGTGGACGCGCAGCCATGATCGCTCTATATTCCAATATTAGGAATGAATTGTACCGTTTTTTATAACCGTTGGACAAAAAAATGAATATCGGGATTGCCGGTGCCGGCGCACTGGGCCGCCTGCTCACATATCTGCTCACGCGTCAGGGGCACTGCGTCAGTGTATTCGACCCCGCCGAAGGCCCACAGGGCAGAGGCGCCGCAGGCTGGACAGCCGCGGGGATGCTCACACCCACCGCCGAGCTGGAGTGCGCCGACATGGGGGTGTTCAATTACGGCGTGCGCTCCCTGGATCTCTGGTCGCAGATCATCCCCGCCCTGCCGGGCCAGGTTTCCTTCTCGCGGGGAGGCAGCCTGCTGCTCGCCCACAGGCATGACAGCGGCGCAGCCCAGCGCACTGTAAGCCTGCTGGCGCAGAAGGCTCCCCAGGCGTACAAACCCGTCGGCCTGCCCTTGAGCGAGCTGGCGCAACTCGAGCCCGACATCCATGGCCCGGCCATGGCCTGGATGCTCCCGCACGAAGGCCTGCTGAACTCGGTCGAAACCATGCAGGGCCTCTACGAAGGCGCCGCCGGGGCCCGGTGGCACTGGGGCCAGCGCATCACACGCATCGAATCCGGCCTGCTGGCAAGCGACAGCGAAGCCTGGGAATTCGATCATGTATTCGATGTGCGAGGGCTGGGCCAGCGCCTGCCTGATGCGCCCGACCTGGGCAATGAGATTTCATGCCGGAACGTGCGCGGCGTGCGCGGCGAAATTTTCTGGCTGCATGCGCCGGGCGTGCGCCTGGGCCGCCCTGTGCGGCTGCTGCATCCACGCCACAGAGTCTATGTCGTGCCTCGGCGCGGCGATATCATTGTGGTGGGCGCGAGCGAAATAGAAAGCGAGGATCGCTCTCCCGTTTCCCTGCGCAGCGCAGTAGAATTATTGGCTGCGGCACACAGCATGATGCCGGCGCTGTCCGAGGCCCGCATTGTTCACAGTGAAACAAACCTGCGCCCGGCACTGGTCGACAACCTGCCCAGAATCGAGCAGGAACCTGGCCTGACACGTATCAATGGCCTGTTCCGCCATGGCTGGCTGATCGCCCCGGCGATCGCCGAGCAAGCCCTTGCACAGGCATTTACCACGGATCCCCAAACCGGGGCCACAGCTGCATGAGTACCATCAAGATATCTTTCAATGGGCAGTTTCACGAGATCGCGCAGGGCACCACCCTGGAAGACGCAATGCGTGCCTTTGCCCCGGAAGCGATAGAGGCCGGCGTGCCCATCGCAAGCGCCGTGAATGGCCAGCATGTGGCCAGGCAGGCGCGTGGCGGCGTCGTGCTGGGCAACCAGGACGCCATCACTACATTTGAACCGATTACCGGAGGCTAGTCTGAAATGACATGGTCCATTGCCGGCGTTGAGCTGGAGAGCCGATTTTTCCTGGGCACGGCGGGATACCCGTCGCCCATGGTGCTGGAGGAGGCCATTGCGGCCTCAGGCGCGCAAGTGGTTACCGTGGGGCTGAAGCGCCAGATGGCGCAGTCGGCTGGCGCGCCGCAGTCTGGCGGCCAGTCCTTCTTCCGCCTGATCAGGCAAAGCGGCGCGCATCTGCTCCCCAACACCGCTGGCTGTCACACCGCCGCCGAGGCCATTGCGCTGGCGCATATGGCACGGGAGGTCTTTGACACCAACTGGATCAAGCTCGAGGTAATCGGCGACCAATACACCCTGCAGCCCGACCCCTTTGAGCTGGTGCATGCGGCCACTGAGCTGGTCAAGGCGGGCTTCGAGGTGTTTCCCTACTGCACCGACGATCTCGTGACATGCCGGCGCCTGCTTGATGCAGGCTGCAGAATCCTGATGCCCTGGGGTGCGCCCATCGGCTCCGGCCAGGGGCTGATCAACCCTTATGCGCTGCGCACCTTGCGCGACCGGATCACCGATGTGCCGCTGATCGTCGACGCGGGCATCGGCTCACCCATGGACGCCATGCAGGCCATGGAGCTGGGGTTTGACGCCGTGCTGCTCAATTCGGCGGTCTCGCAGGCGCATGACCCGGTCCTGATGGCCGAGGCATTCAAGCTCGCCATCGATGGCGGGCGCAAAGCCTGGCAGGCGGGGATCATGGCCGAACAGGATATGGCGGTCGCCACGACACCGGTCACAGGCCAGCCTTTCGTGCTCTAGACGCCTACGCTGGTTTCCGGCGCCGGTTTTTCCGGCGCCACGCTTCGCTCAACACCTTGCAATTGGCCTTTTCAGGCCAATTTTTTCGTCCACTTTCCACTGATTGCCCGAACAGAGGCCAATTCTGCCGTCAGCTCTGAGCAAAAAGTAGGATATTTTCATTAAGAATAGAAATCGTTCTGATTTGGTTTTTATTCCAGAAAATATTCAATTTTTTGCCATCACTGCCCGCTCCGATGCCTCTTCACGCTCCCCGACCCTGCATACTTTCCCTGTTCGCGCTGCTCTGCACAGCCTGCGCCACCGGCGGCGGCAGCTTCGATACCCTGTCGCCCCCGCCACGCACCGAAATCAACACATGGGACACCGGCCCCACCGAGGAAGACAAGATCATCGAGGGCGTCCTGCAACCGCCGCCCACGGCGCTGCCCGAATACGGTTTCACGGCAGCCGAGCCATATACCATCCGCACCAGCGGCGATCCCCAGCCCCTTGACCCATCAAGCGTAAGCGTCGACCTGGATGCCGGTTTTAATACGGTTACCTACCATCGCCACCCGGACACCGTCGGCGCCTCGCAGCCCGCATCGGAAAAAATCAGCATAGATCCGGACGCATGGGCTGCAAGGCCAAATGCCCAAGACTACAGCGAATATGTTGGCGGCAACGATGGCAAATACCGTCTTATCGCAGACGATAGAAATATTCTCAAGGTCGCCACGTTCGACTATACGCGCGTGGGCATGGTGTCTTTGCAGGCCCCCTCGCCCTATGCGCCGACGCTTGCGAATATTTTCTACAAAGGGTCCGCGAGAACCGATGCCATGCCTGTCATGGGGCGGGCCACCTACCAGGGCTACTGGGAACGCGTGCTGGCCACCAGGGCGTTTGACGATGTGAACGGCTATCACGGCAACATGCTGGTCGCGAGCCGCGCCAGTTTTGACGTGGATTTCGGCGGCCGCAGGCTCCAGGGCACGCTGGACGGCAAAAACGGAGAACGCGGACAAGGCTATACCCTGCAGGCAGAGATTTCCGGCGCGAATTTCAGCGGCACGGCAACACCGGCCGACTACAGCAACAACCAGGAAGAAGCGCTGGTCTCCGGGAGCTTCTTTGGGCCTCATGCCGCCGAGCTCGCCGGGCGCCTGGCCGGCAGGCAGCGCGGCGCCGCGGGGGTGTTTGCGGCACGCCAGATTGCATCCAGCGACATCGTCGAGGGCGAGGCGACAAGCCTTTCCATTGGCCTGCCGGCGGACGCCGCTGCGCCCGAAGGCCCGGAAAGCAGGCTTTTCCAGCCCGCGCATGCGCTGGACTACTCAGGCAATATCCATGTGCTGCGTTTCAACGGTGTGGATATTGACCTGCGACAACTGAACGCAGAGCAAGGCCACGCATGCTGCACGGACCCGCAGTTGCAGTTCGCGCAGTTCGGCGTCGTGCAGGCTGGCCAGGACACGGATGCCTCCCCCAGGCTGCTGTACTTTGCGCAGGGCAGTCTTACACCCAGGGCCGAGATGCCCTCCTCCGGCCAGGCAAGCTATCGCGGCCAATGGACAGGCTTCGGACGCGCCCCTGCGGGGCAAGCCTATATCGCCTCGCCAGAATACGGCGCCCGCTTCACGGCTGACTTCGGCCAGCGGACACTCGCTGGCGCGCTGCAAGGCAGGTCGGGCGCGGATGTCATTGATATCCAGGCCCGGATCGAGGGCAATCGCTTTGAAGGCACCACAACCATCAAGCATCCCTTGACCTCGGACGACCAGGGCATGGGCATGGAAAGCGCTGCCACCATCCGTGGCAGCGGGCGCCTGCGCGGCGCCTTTCACGGGCCCGAGGCCAACGAGCTTGCGGGCCATTTCATTCATGAAGACCAACGTTTCGGCGGCGTCTTCGGCGCCAAGCAACAGATCTCGACAAAGCCATGAACTCCTTGCCTTTTCGCCATGCCAACAAGAGCCTGGCCACGCTGGCGCTGGCCGGCGCACCGCTCCTTGCCTTCGCATCAATCGACGAAGCAGACATCAGCCAGCTCGAATCGATCACGGTCCAGGGCGAAGCGCCCCCCGGCCCTGAAGACACCACTGGCCTGGCTCGCATAGAAAAAACCGCGGAAGACCTGGATTCGGAACAGGTCATGGGAATACGCGACCTGCTTCGCTATGATCCCGGCATTGCCGTGAACGAATCCGGCGGGCGCGGCACCTCGACCGGCTTTTCCATGCGAGGCGTGGACAAGGAGCGGGTAGCCGTCACGGTTGACGGCATGGCCCAGGGGCAGACGCTGGAACGGCAACAGTCCGGCCCCTTCGGAAAGGGCCAAGGCAGGGCCAGCGGAGCCAAGAATGAGGTTGAATATGAAAACCTCAAGGCGGTGGACATCAGCCAGGGAGCAAGCTCGGTGCAGGCGGGCAGCGGTGCGCTCGGCGGCGCCGTCATGATGCAGACCAAGGATCCGTCTGATTTCCTGCGCGACGGCAAGCAATGGGGCGTCAACAGCAAAACCGGCTACAGCAGCAAGGATGGGCGCTGGATGCAATCGCTGGGCGCTGGCTTCCAGTCTGGCGCGCTGGAAGGCTTTGTCCAGCATACGGCACGCAAAGGCCATGAGGCCCGCCCGCACAAGGACATTTATGATACCGGCGCCGAGATCGTGCGCTATCGCACCGATGCGTCCGGCCAGACGACCGAGATGCTTTCCGCACGGGAACTGTCTGGCCCCGAACGCAAGGTGCCCAACCCCATGCGCTATCGCAGCGCATCCTGGCTGGCCAAGCTCAATTACGAAATGGCACCCGGACATCGCGCGGGCATCGTGCATGAAGACACCCGCCAGCGCTACGATCTGCGCGATATGTTCGAGCGGAACTATTGGTCGCTGCATTCGCACGAAAGCCAGGACAATATATTCATGGCCAGCGGCAACATTGAAGCCCTGGCTTTCACGCCCACGCGCTTTGTCTACGACAGGCATCGCTATCAAAGAACGGGCCTTGAATACCGTTTCCTGCCGATCAGCCGCCAGCCATGGGTCGACAACCTTCGTGTGCGGCTGGACAGGCAGAACATCCAAACCCGCAGCAAGGTGGATAACCTTCTGTGCGCCCCCTACCCCGAGGCCGATCCCGGCTGCCGGCCGGAGCCGGGCCACACCGGCACGCGCATGTATCTGGGCGATACCCGCTATACGCAGCAACTGGCGCGGGTGGATGTGGCGGCGGGCAAGTCTTTCGAACTCTGGCGCAAGCACACTTTATGGATCAATGCCGGCCTGGAACGCAGCCGCGCAATATTGTCCGATACTGACCGCAGCGCCCACGCATACCGGGAATATAACCACGCGGATGGCCTGGTTCACGATCTGTACGACGCCACCGAGTTCAACTATGCCACGCCGCCCATCCGGGGCCAGCATGTCTTTATTGCCATCAATGACACCGTTCGCCTGGCCGACAAATGGCTGCTTGGGCTGGGGCTGCGCTACGATCGGCACGTATTCAGGGCCGACCAAGGCATATTCGAGCAGAACGAGCCTCGGGTACGCACCGGCCTTGACGGCGGCCGCTACCGGAATCTCTCCTGGGACCTTGGTGTCGTGCATCACCTGACCCCCGCCATAGATCTGGCCTACAAGACAACTTCCGGATTCCGGGTGCCCAGCGTGGGCGAACAGTTGGGCCCTGCTTTCAACTGGCGCATGTCTCGCCCCGCCCAGCCTGAACTCAAGGCCGAGACCTCCCGCAATCATGAAATCGGCCTGCACCTGTATGGACGCTACGGAAAACTGTCGGCATCGTACTTTCTGGCTGAGTACAGGAATCTGATCGCACTGGGCATGCCCCTGTCCGATTCCCATTTGCCGAACGCCAACCTCTATCTGAACCTGCAGTCCGTCAAAACCAAAGGCATCAACCTCAGAGGCAGCCTGGATCTGCATGAAGCCTGGCGCCGTTTGCCGCAAGGCCTGGAGGCCACGCTCGCGCTGAGCCACGTCAAACCGCGCGGGCAGGCGCCTCGCGCCGAAGGGCTTATGTTCGCGTCAAGCTATTCGCTGGATATGCTGCAGCCTTTGCGTGTGGTCTACGGCCTGGAATTCAACCATCCCTCGAACACCTGGGGGATCGCCGCCAGGACCACCTATTCCGCCGCCAAGAAACCCGACGAGCTGACAAGCAATGCGGTTCTGGGCGGCATGAAGTATCTGAACGACAGCAAGGCAAGTTTTCGGACACCGAAGTGGATCGTCACAGACCTGAATGCCTATTACCGGTTCAACGACATGATCACGCTGCGCGCCGCAGCCTACAACATCTTCAACTACCGCTACATCACGTGGGAATCGGGGCGCCAGGCAAGCAAAACAGTGATGAATAACAACCTCAGCGAGATCAGCCATCTGGCCCTGGCCGCTCCTGGCCGCAATTATGCGCTGAACCTGGAAATGAAATACTGAGGCCGCCGCGACGGCCTCGGCGGAGTCTACGCCTGATCATGAAGTCCATCCCCCTGTTCTGGGCGGCCATCGTCGCCGGTGCCCTGCTTTGCGCGGATACCGTATTGGCAGCGCCCGCTTCCGTGGCGACCGGCACGCCCTGGGTAATCGAGGTTGACGAACCGACCCTGTTGGCCGACCCTGCGCTGCTGCATCAAGCCATGGTGGCGGCAATACAGGCGAATGATATCGCAGGCATGCAGGTACTCCTGCCCGTCTATGAAAAGCTGCCGCACCCAGACCCCATCCTGCTTGCCCACACTCGGGCGGTTGACGCACGCGCCCAGGGCAAGCCTGAGGCGGCGTCCAGGCACTATCGCGATCTGCTGCGCCGCCATCCCGATGCCCACGGCGCACGGCTGCGGCTGGCGGAAAGCCTGATCGAGAATCGGGAATATGCCGAGGCCAGGCAACAGCTGGCGCAGCTGCCGTCCTCCGGGCTTTCCGAGGAGGCAAGACGCCGCATTGCCAGGCATCAGCAGCTGATAGACCGGCATGATTCATGGTCATGGGAAGCGGGAGCGAGGCTGTTTTATGACGCAAATGTGAACAATGCACCGAACCGACGCCATGTGGGCAACTGGACATTCGACATGCCCAGGGACGACCACGGCATCGCCTGGCATGCCGGCGCCGCCAAACTATGGCCCCTGCCTGAAGGACGATCGCTGATGCTGACAGCAGACCTGCATGGCAAGCATTATTTTCACCTGCATGACTATCGCGACATGTCCTTCAGGCTGGCGTTCGGTCCTGGTCACGCCAATCTGAGGCGCAGCCTGCATCTGGCCCCTTTCATCGAATACCGGCTCGTGGGCGGCCAGGCCTATTCGCACACCGTGGGCCTGCGTGCCCAATGGGACCGGTATTGGACGCCCTCGCTGCAAAGCCTCGTCGCCCTCGAAGCCGGCCGACAGAAACACCATACGCGTTCCTACCTCGACAATCGCAACCATCTGGCCAGCATTGCACTTGTCTACAGGCCCAATGCGGCCCAGCATGCCGTGTTCGGCGTGGACGCCTATCGTGAATGGGGAACACGCCACCCTTCGGACAGCGGACACCTCTACAGCTTTCGCGCCGCCTGGGCCAAGGTGTGGCCCGCGGGGCCGGGGCTAGGCATCCAGGTCAATGCCGGCACACGGCGCTACCAGGGGCCTACGCTATTGAGCGGCGGCCACAACAGACGGGATCATATTCTGGGCGCCTGCGCGTCGCTCTGGCACCGGCGCATCAGCCATGCGGGGTTCACACCAAGGCTGACGCTGTCCCAGCAGCGTACGCGCAGCAACGATACATTGCAGGGCTGGCGCAAACGCCAGTTGCAGGTGGAGGTCAGCCGGGTTTTCTAGAAAAAAGAAACGCCAGAAAGCAACTGGCCGGCAAATGCCGGCCAGTTGCTTTCATGACGCCCCAGGGCTGTGCCCCCGAGGACTACGGCGTGGAATCAGGCGCCTTCGCGGGCCATGCGGCGACGCTCGTGTTCCTGCAGATAGCGCTTGCGCAACCGTATGGACTTGGGCGTGACCTCGACCAGCTCGTCATCATTGATGAACTCCACCGCATATTCCAGCGTCAGCTGGATAGGCGTAATAAGGTCGATGTGCTCATCCTTGCCGGAAGCGCGCACGTTGGTCAGCTTCTTTTCCTTGATGGGGTTGACCACCAGGTCGTTGTCGCGGCTGTGTATGCCGATAATCATGCCTTCATACAGCGGGTCCTGCGGCGATACGAACATGCGGCCCCGATCCTGCAGCTTCCACAGGGCATAGGCGACCGCGCCGCCGTCGTCCTGGCTGATCAGGACGCCATTGCGGCGCTCGCCCACCCCGCCTTCGCGCATGGGAGCGTAGTCGTCGAAAATATGGCTCATCAGGCCTGTTCCACGCGTCAGGGTCAGGAATTCGCTCTGGAAGCCAATCAAGCCACGGGCCGGAATGCGATATTCCAGGCGGGTGCGGCCACGGCCATCCGGCTGCATGTCCAGCAGGTCGCCTTTGCGGCGGCCCAGTTCTTCCATGACGCCGCCCTGATGTCCGTCTTCGAGGTCGACGGTAAGCAGCTCGTAGGGTTCAAGCCTGACGCCGTTCTCTTCCTTGAACACCACACGCGGACGAGACACCGCCAGCTCATAGCCTTCGCGGCGCATATTCTCGACCAGAATGGTCAGGTGCAGCTCGCCCCGGCCGCTGACCTCGAACACGGTATCGTCGTCCGTGTCCTTGACCCGCAGGGCCACATTCGACTTGAGCTCGCGCTCCAGGCGGTCGCGCAGTTGGCGGCTGGTAACGAACTTGCCTTCGCGGCCCGCCAGCGGGGAGGTGTTGACCATGAAGTTCATGGTCAGGGTGGGTTCGTCAATGCGCAGCAGCGGCAGCGGCTCGGGGTTGGCTGGATCCATGATCGTGCAGCCTATGCCCACCTCTTCTATGCCGTTGATCAGCACGATATCGCCCGCCTGGGCTTCATCGACCAGCATGCGGTCCAGGCCATGGAACTTCAGCACTTGGTTGACCCGGCCCTTGATGGGATCACCCTCGGGGCCGAACTTGATCACCACATCTTGCCCGGCGCGCAGTCGGCCACGGTTGATGCGGCCCACACCGATCTTGCCCACATAGCTGCTGTAGTCCAGCGAAATCACCTGCATCTGCAGCGGGCCGTCCGGATCATCCTCGCGCTGGGGCACGTACTTGAGAATAGCTTCAAAGAGCGGACGCATATCGCCCGATCTCACGTCATCAGTCAGCCCGGCATAGCCTGCCAGGCCGGATGCATAGATGACGGGAAAATCGAGCTGCTCTTCGGTGGCGCCCAGCTTGTCGAAAAGGTCAAAAGTGGCATTGATGACAAAATCTGGACGCGCACCGGGGCGGTCGATCTTGTTGACCACCACAATGGGCTTGAGGCCCAGGGCCAGCGCCTTCTTGGTGACGAAGCGGGTCTGTGGCATGGGGCCTTCCACCGCATCGACCAGCAGCACGACGCCATCGACCATGGACAGCACGCGCTCGACCTCGCCGCCGAAGTCGGCGTGTCCCGGCGTATCGATGATATTGATGTGGGTGCCTTCATATTCGACAGCACAGTTCTTGGCCAGAATGGTGATGCCGCGTTCCTTTTCGATATCGCCCGAATCCATGACCCGTTCGGCAATCTGCTGGTTGTCGCGGAATGTGCCGGACTGGCGCAGCAGTTGATCCACCAGCGTGGTCTTGCCGTGATCGACGTGGGCGATGATCGCCACATTGCGCAAAGCGCGATTCATAATTCATCCTTTTGTTTGTGATCTTGCGCCGCATCCCGCGGCAGGGCTGCGTCGCCAGTATCCGGGGCGACTCCGGCGCCATCCAGGCGGCTGGTTTCTCGTTCCGTGTCCGGCGGCCTGGGCTCGCGGACGGGGTTCTGGCTCTTGACCGGCAACAAGCCGGGCGGCAGATCGTCAAGCCTGAGCAGGACCGATGTCGGTTCGGCCATGGCCTGCAGTGCTTCAAGACCAATAGACTGCTCGATGCGGAACGGCCCCACCTGGGTGCGCCGCAATGCTGTCAGATGAGCCCCGCAACCCAATGCCCGCCCGATGTCCTGGGCCAGCGTCCGGATATAGGTTCCCTTGCTGCAGTGTACGTCTATGTCGGCTTCCATACCTGCCGCGCGCAGCAGCGCCAGGCGATGGATAACAACGCGGCGCGGCGGACGGTCAAGCTCCACACCCTGGCGGGCGTATTCATACAGCGGCTTGCCATCGCGCTTGAGCGCCGAATACATGGGCGGAATCTGTTCGATTTCGCCGCGAAAGCGTTCCAGCACATCCTCAAGCGCGCCGCGTTCCACGCCAGCAAAATCCGGACCCGCACTGCTCACGACATGGCCGGTGAGATCGCCTGAATCGGTTTCCTCGCCAAAGCGCACGGTGGCAACATAGGCTTTGTCCGCTTCGAGCATCTGCCCCGATATCTTGGTTGCGCGGCCCAGGCAACATACAAGCAGGCCCGTGGCAAAGGGGTCAAGTGTGCCAGTATGGCCCGCCTTGCGGGCATCCAGGGCCCGCTTGGCGCGCTGCAGGGCGTGGTTGCTGGACAAGCCTTCCGGTTTGTCCAGCAACAGGACACCGTCGAGCATCTGCCCGCGTCGGGAAGCCATCGTTCGTGAATCCTTGCAGAAACGACAGCCGTTCAGGGCTGTTCGTCGGGGTCCTCGGGTTCCGAGGGCGTGAAAGGTTGTCCGG
>Ga0182749_1001006_pt1 | contig 23162 bp, 27 predicted proteins | sample eDN3rd37CKraftMG_FD_128875 | JGI IMG/M metagenome (GOLD analysis project Ga0182749, IMG submission 128875) | Enriched Miracle-Growth compost microbial communities from Emeryville, California, USA - eDNA 3rd pass 37_C Kraft MG (version 2) (version 2) ...
GGCGGGCGACGTTATCGTCGTCAACTTCACCGTCGCCGGAGTTCCGTGCATCGGCCTCAACGGCGGTCCGGCGTTCAAGCACACGCCGGCGTTCTCGTTTCAGATCGCCACCGACAATCAGGAAGAGACCGACCGCTATTGGAACGCGATCGTCGGCAACGGCGGCAAGGAGAGCGACTGCGGATGGTGCCAGGACAAATGGGGCGTCCACTGGCAGATCACGCCGCGCGTGCTGACCGATGCGCTGGCAATCGGCGGCGATGAAGGTAAGCGCGCGTTCGAAGCGATGATGACGATGAAAAAGATCGACGTGGCGGCGATCGAGAAAGCGCGGCGCGGCTGATCTGGGAATGATCCTGCTTGGCCGCGCGGGTTAAAGAGAGCAGCAGGCGGCGAATAGAACCACCACCTGCTCACTCCGTCCGCCTTCAACTAGTAGCCGTAAACTCCGACGGCACCCGGTCCGACGTACACGCCGACGCCTGGTCCGCCATAATAGTCGTCATAATATCCGTAATCGCGATAGCCGTACCGATAGCCGTAGCCATCGTTGCGGCCATAGCGGCGCAGTTGCTCGCGGTCCCGCCGGTTCAGATAGTATCCGGCGCGATCCTTGGCGCGCGCATTCTCGACGCTGCTGATCGAGTCCGCCTGCGCGACGACGGGTGCGGCGAAGGCTACGATCAAAGCTGCGCCCGCCGCGGCGGCCAAATTGCGTTTCATATCGATCTCCTTAATTGTGCGCGCGGGTCAGCGACGCCGCGCTCATGTGTTGGAAACGCCACCACGCTGGCGCTGTTCCGAACGTATGCGCGGCGGAGTAACCCACCCCTGATTTCGTTGGAGAACGTCTATAAAACGCGCGAAATAGTCGGCATTTTAACGATCAATCCGCGCGCTGAAGGGAGTTCAGAACCTCGTCCGTCGTCGTCGTTTCGCCGATGCGCGGGAAAATCTTTTCGACGCTGTGACGATGCGAATCCGCGTCGCGGTCCGTCATCGCGTCGGTCACGAGGACGACGTTGTAGCCTTTGTCATAGGCTTGGCGCGCCGTCGATTCGACGCCGATGCTGGTCGAGATGCCTGCAAGAAAAATCTGCGTGACGCCGCGACGGCGCAGGATTTGTTCGAGCGCCGTTCCTTCGAACGCGCCGAACTGCTGCTTCGTCACCGTGTGGTCGCTAGCCTGGCGATCGAGTTCGGGCACAAGCTCCGCCCAATCGGAAGCGGACGGCAAATTCGTTTTGGCGTCGGCGCGGCCCGGCGCGCGATCATTGACGTTGACGAGCACGACCGGCAGACCGCGTTCGCGAAAGGCACGTGCGAGTTCCGCCGCGCGGCCGACGATTGCGCTCGCGGGATGCGCGGCCGGCGCAGCGACGATGCCCTTTTGCAGGTCGATCACGACAAGCGCGGCGACGTTATCGAGTTTGCTGAGCGGCATGAGGAGGTCCTTTCGCGGGCGCTGTGCTCGACCATTCGAGGATGACGAGCGGCACAAAAATACCGGGCGGAAAATTCCGCCCGGTTCGTCAAAGCATCACTGCTGAATTCGTCACGGGCAGTACCAGATCGGTCCGACGAGAACGCAGCCGAGTGTTCTCCAGCCCCTCGGGCGGTGGTGATAACGGTGCCAACCGCGATAGCGATCATAGCCGTGGCGGTGATGGCCGTAATTGCGCCGATAGTGACGGCGATTGTAGTGATTGTTGCCGCGCCCATCTCTCACGAGCTGGATGCCGTGTGACGTCTGGCTCAAGCCGACGATGCTTGTCGCCGCGGGCGCTGCGGATGCGGCCGAACTGCCCATCGCCGTTCCCAATGCCAAGAAACCTGCAATTACGAGACGCTTCATCCCATCTTTCTCCTAGCTGTTTGATTTTTATTCCAGCCCGCGATCGTCGCGAACTACACAGCAGGCGCATTGTCGCTACCGGCTGCATTCCTCCTATTCCGTACGAAACGCACGAGAGGTACATTTCCGCCGCATAAAAATGCAAAAAATCCTTAAGCCGCTTTTTTTGCTTGGCGTAAGCGCGGGTTCCCTCGTGTCGAAAAAAATTTATCCCCGCTGCTCGCGCGTCAGCGATATTGCCTGCACCCGTCCGGCAAGGGCATCGTGCGAGGCGTCGCACGTTGCTCGGGTGGGGCAGCCCGACCCGCTCGCGGCACGCGCGTGATGCGGACAAGGCGGAAGTCCAGGTCCGCACGGGGTGAGAAACCCGTGTGCGGAGCATCCCGCTTCATTAAGTGACCCGGCCTGAACCCTGTTCTCGGTCTGTCACGGAGCGGACCGGTTCCGAGACTGCACTTTGCGAAGACCCACGCCGCGGAACCCGTCCGCTTCGTGCTTTTTGTTTGGCGCAACCGACTCTCGTTCCGAGAGCCGGCCGGCTGCGCTTGACTCTTTGGGCCATCCGCCGTGTGCGTGGTCCCCGCGCCCCGACCCTCCCGCAAGGGGAGAAAGCTGTTATTCCGTGGGCGTCGGATCAATTTCCGTGCTTATTAACCAGCGCTGCTAACGCTCCGCTAAAGACTCCAACGTCCTAATCGGCCACCGACATAGGAGGATGCGCGATGCTCTCTCGACGACATTTCTGCTGTGGAAGCGCCGTTGCGGCGAGCCTACTTACCTTTGACCGGGCCTTCGCTGCCGATCAGTGCGCGGCGCTGACGTCCGAACGGCAAGCGGTTCTCAGTCCCGACGACGCGCTCGAAAAACTCAAGGCGGGAAACGAGCGGTTCGTTTCGCGCAACATGCGCAACTGCGATCTGGTCGACCAGGTGCGCGCGACCGCCGGCGGGCAGTTTCCCTCGGCGATCGTGATCGGCTGCATCGATTCCCGCGTACCGCCTGAATTGGTGTTCGACCGGCGCATCGGCGACCTCTTCAGCGCGCGGATCGCGGGGAACATTGTCAACGACGATATTGTCGGCAGCTCCGAGTTCGCGACGAAGCTCGCGGGCGCGAAGCTGATCGTGGTGCTCGGCCACAGCGAGTGCGGGGCGATCAAGGGCGCCATCGACGGGGCCAAGCTTGGCGAGCTGACGCAGCTTCTCGCGAAGATCAAGCCTGCGGTCGACGCGTGCCAGGACGCTCCCGGCGAGCATACGTCCAAAAACAAGGATTTCGTGCAGCAGGTGGCGATCACCAACGCGCGGCTCGGCGCCGAAAAGCTGAGGGAGTCGAGCGATGTTCTTGGCGGTCTCGTCGCTGCAAAGCAGCTCAGGATCGTCGCGGCGATGCACGACGTTGCCACCGGGCGCGTTGCATTTTTGGAGTGACGGAGCGCTCGTGCGATGGCGAAAGCCGGCCGCTTGATCTAAACTGACAGCGTAGCTTCGAGGCCGTTCATGTCCCTGCTCCCGTTCTGGCAACGCCTGCTCATCACCGTCGTCGCGATGCTGGTCGCGAGCTGGATCGCTGGGTTGATCTGGCAGTCGGTGTTCCGATTTCCGCTGCCGAGCTACGTCGGCGGTGCGGTGGGCGGGCTTGCGGCGTTGCCGGTGTGGGATCTGCTGAAGCGCATCCGGCCAAAGGAGTTTTAGATAAGGCGCGGCTCGCTCCCCTCGGGCTTTCCGCGCCAGCTCCCCCCGCGAGGGGGAGCGGAAGATATGCGAGATCTACTCGCGCAAGACGGAGCGGATCTGGCTCTCGTACTGACTGACGGCTTCGAGCGCGCGGGCCTTCATCACGGGGTCGGATTTCTGCGCGGCCGTGAAGCCCTCGATGGCGTCGCGGGCATTGTTGACGATCTGCGTGGCCGCCCCCTGGGGGTTCATCTCGCGGCTGGCAATCTTCTGCAGCAACTGCGTGAGGATGACGCCCGTTGCGAGCGACAGGCCCGACAGCTCGGCGAGCTCGCGTTTGATGTCCGCGAGGGTTTCGTTCGTCGTCTTCGATTCCGTCATGGTCTGAACTCCGGTGCAGCGCGATGTCCGCCGCTTGCTAATACCTTGTTTGAAAAGGTGCAAGGCGTTCTCGGTGTCGCGCTCAGCTCGCGCTCGCCTTGGATAGGGCGTAGCATTGCCGCCAAATAGCGAAGGAGGCGCACGATGAAATCGCGTTTAAGCATCACGGTCGCGCTTATTTTTGCCATTGCCGCCGTCATGTTCGCGCCCGCTGCCATGGTTCGCGCCGACGCCGCGTCGGACGAATCCGCGGGCTCGATCGAGCAGCTGTTGAAATCCGGGTGGGAAGTTGCGGGCTACTCGAGCAACTCGGATAATCGCTCGACGTTCATTCTGTTCAAAAATCCGGCGCAATCGTACCTCGTTCAATGCCTTGCGGGATATGACGTTACGCGTTCGCCACGCACCTTTGAAAATTGCTATAAACTTAAGTGAGCGCGGCACGATCGATTGGGGGGACAAATTCCGGATGCGTCAGGCCGACCGCTTGAGCAGAGCTGCATGGGCGATCGTCGGCCTGCTTTGGGTCGTTGCGACGCTCAACTATCTCGACCGCCAGCTCGTCATTACGATGCCGGGGCCGATCAAGACCGATCTGCAGATCGGAGACGAACGCTTCGGGCTTCTGTCATCGGTATTTCTCTGGGTCTATGGATTGTGCTCGCCGATCGCGGGGTATGTCGCGGACCGTGTCGGCAAGCGGCCGGTCATCATCGCGAGTCTGCTGATCTGGTCGGCGGCGACGTTTATCACGGGCATTGTCCATTCTTTCGGAGCGATGCTTGCGGCGCGCGCGATGCTCGGCGTCAGCGAAGCGTTCTACATGCCCGCGGCGGTCGCGCTGATCGTCGAATATCATCGCGGCTCGACGCGCAGCCGTGCAACGGGATTGCATCTCAGCGGCGTCTATGCGGGCTCGATTCTCGGTGGGCTCGGCGGCGCGTTCGCGGAGTTGTTCGGGTGGCGAACGGGCTTCGTCATGATGGGTGGAGTCGGCGTCGCCTACGCACTCGTGTTGATGATTTTCTTCCCGCGTCCGGAACCAGAGCCCAAGCCAGTTACGTCGGTGCGGCGGCCGCCATCGACACTTCCAAACGCAGGCGCTTTTGCGTCACTGCTCGCGACGCCAGGCTTTTTATTCTTACTCGCAATGAACCTTCTCAATGGCGCAGCCTATTGGCCCGTTAGAAACTGGCTACCGGAATTTTTTCATTCCGAACTCGGCGTCGGTCAGGCATGGGCGGGCGTTTACGGGCCAATGGCGTTCAACGGCGCGGCTTTCGCCGGTATGCTCATTGCAAGCCACATCTCCGACTGGTGGTCGATCCGGAACGAACGCGCGCGGGCTCTCGTGCCGGCCATCGGGTTCATGATCGCGGCGCCGTGCCTATTTACGGTCGGTGCGGTCGAATACGTTCCGATCATCCTTGTCTGCGTGCTCGCCGCGGGCATGTCGCAAGGTTTTCTTGACGCCAATCTCATGCCGGCTACGTGCACGGTTACGGATTTCCGTCATCGCGCGACTGCCTATGGTCTGTTGAATTTCGTCGGCACGACCGCGGGCGGTGTCATGACATATGTCGGAGGCATGCTCAAAGAACAGCACATCTCGTTCGGCACGACGTTCCAGGCAGCCAGTCTGCTAATTTTTGTCGCCGGCCTCTGCCTCTTCGCAGTCAAGCCGATGCGTTTCGGAGGCCACGAAGCCGCCTCTGATCGCACACTTCAACCACTGGCGAGCGAGGCGAGTTAGATTTGATCACGAGGATGACGGAATGCTTTCACCGCATTAACTTCGGACAATCGGCCATGCGATGAACGCAAACAAGACCACCGACAAAAGTACGCCGATAGAGCCGATGCCTGCGAGGGGTTCGCCAAGTTCTGGCCTTCCGCCGAAGATCGCGAAGAGTCCCGCGAGAAGAACGACGAGGCTGATTTCTGCCAACCAGAAATGAGCGGTGGCCAACCGGTTCACCGATGCGCTCGGAAATGCGTGATAGAAGAATCCATAGAGCGCGAACGTCACCCAGCCGATCAGCAAGAAATGTGCGTGCGTCGGCATTTGCGAGTGATCCTGTGTCATCCCCATAAAGAGACCGAGCGTCATGCCGAGTACGGCATAGATAATTGCGCTTGCGAAGAACCGGCCGGCATTTCCAGTCATGGCAACCCTCCCCAATCTGACGCAAAGACGCTCGCGGACCGCGATCGGCCCAAATCGAGCACGCATTCTTCGTACGCCCGAGAAAGCTTGCCGAGAAGGCCTGAAACGGTCCCGCCCAATTTTCAACAGGCTGCGCGCCTATTCGGCATCTGAAGGTCAAGACGAAGGCTTTAACGGCGCGGGTGGATGGCTCGGCTCGTGATGGAAATATTTCAACGTCAGATACGCACCAATCCAAGATCCGACTATGGCGAAGCCAACATAGATCCAGTTGTTAGTATAGCTGATGACGGCAAAGGAAGAGAGCATGTACCAGATCCCGCTCCAGTTCGCCGCCGCAAGCGGACGTCGGGCGACGACCGACGACGTAAACATCACGTAAGCAGCATCCGTCGCGGCGGTCGCTATCAGCACGCCCGCACCGATCCAATAGTCAACCGTCATGGCAATGCTCCCCTACCAGCGCACCTTGTTCAGTCCAAAGAACCTGCTGAAAATCTTGCGCATCAGAGTTGATGGCAGCTTGCCCCGCGCAAAATGCTCAAACTTGGCAGTCGGACCGACGGCGTACCGGAAACGGGGACGCTTCGCGTCGAGCGCCCTAACGACGGCCTTCGCGACCTCGACCGGATCGCGCGCCATTTTCTCGACGTAGGTGTCGATGCTCACCTCGAGATGGCGCAGCAACGGCCTATAGGCGCTCGTTTCCGGCAGGACGCGCGGAGAGCTTTCCCAAATGCTCGTGCGATAAGCGCCGGGCTCGATCAACACGATCTCGATACCGAAAGGCTCAAACTCGTATGCGACAGATTCCGCCCATCCTTCGACCGCCCACTTCGATGCGCAGTAGGGTGAGTTTCCGGGTTGGCCCGCGAACGCGGCCTCGCTCGATATGATGACGATACGTCCGTGGCGTTGTGCGCGGAATGCGGGCAATAGACTTCGCGTCAGCGCGAGCACGCCAAAATAATTGACCTCCATGACCTGGCGAATGTGCGCATCATCCAGATCCTCGAATGCGCCGCCAACTGCCACGCCTGCGTTATGCACGACCGCATCGAGAGGCTTGTTGCGAAGGTCGAGAAGAGAGACGGCCTTTTCTATCGAGCGAGGGTCCGTAACGTCCAATGGCTCAACGCGCACCAGATCGCCGACGCTTGCAGCCGTAGTCGCGCGATCCAGTTCGCCGCGCTTTTTGAGATCGCGCATCGTTGCGATGACGTCCCAGCCGGCTTTGGCAAGCTCAACTGTCGTCGCGAGTCCGAATCCGGACGATGTTCCGGTGATGAGTACCCTTGGCATACTCCGAGTGCTCCGCTGATACCTGGCGCCGAAATCTCACATTATTTCAGAAACCGGGGCGCAGCGAGCCATTGGACGTCGACGGTGCAAAACCTCCTCCTACGGTCGTGGAACAAGTTTAACAACGCCAGCGTTGTTGAGCGGGGTAGGTCATCACAGAGTTGCAGTCGCATTCTCAAACGGGAGGTAAACCCATGAAAATCGCTGTTCTCGGGATTTGTCTTGCAACGTTGGCGCTCGGCGCGTGCCGCCGTGAAACGCCGGAATACACTCCGATGAAGCTTGGTGCTGCTACGGGCACGGCCCAGCACGTCAGCCAGCGATAGGTGATTCCATCGGTTTTTGAATCATCCTGGCTTCCCTGCGAAGCGTCGGAAGCGTGGCGCTTCGCAGGCCTCAGTCATAGATGTAAGTCACCATGAACGTCCTGTCGGCCACGTTGGAGCCGGTCGGCGGAATGGGATAACTCGTCTGTTTCGCAGCAAAGACGACGCTCTGATTGAGAGACGAGTTTTTCGCACCGGCAAGCAGACGCACTTCGGCAACGTTGCCAGACTGCGTCAGCAAAATTCTGATCGTCACGCGGCCGAGCACGTCGGTAAGTTGCGGCATCGTCTGCTGCAAGGCTTGGATCACTGCGCGGGCGAAGGCGTCGTTCAATCCTGATCGCGTGATACCGGGCGGACGCTGCAGACCGGCGGATCGGCCGCCCCCGAACGACGGGTTTATCAAGCTTTTGGGTGTCGACAGATCAAGCGACGCCATCTGCTTCCGTCTTTTCGGCGGCGCCTTTTTTGCAGACGATTTTTTCGCCTCGGTTTTCGGTTTGGGTTTCGGCTTCGTCTCGCTTCTCATGTTCGCGGGATTTTGATCCTGCAAGGAGAACAGGTCCGGGGCATCGTCCGGCGACTTAGGGTCTTCTTGCTTGGCGACCTTTTCCTCGGGCTTGTCGTCGGGTTTCGCTTCGTCAGGGGGGGTCTGCTCAGGCTTCGCCTGCGCCTCCGGTTTCGGCGGCTCCGGTTCAGGCGGTTGCGGTTGCGGCTGCTGCTCCGCCTTCTGCGGCTGAGGAGGTTGCGGCTGCGGAGGTTGCGGCTGCTGTTGCGGGCTCGGCGGCGGACCGGGCGGAGGCTGAGGCTGCTCGGCGACCGTGCTCCTGCTTTCGAGATCGGCTTCCGTCACGAGCGATACGCTGATCGCCTTGTCGGCGCCTGTCGGACTGCCAAGGCGCTTTGGCTTGCTGGCGATTGCGCCAACGAACAGCGACGCGTGCAACACAGTCGCACACGCTAACGCAATCCAGAAATTGCGTTCACGCTTTGAGGTCCCGCTCCATTGCGCGAAACCGGCAGTCGTGAGACCAGCTGCCTGATCCATTCCCCTCGATGCTCATCCAGCCGGATCGGCCCAATGCAAAGATTAGCCGGTTGCCCTTCACCGAGCCAGAAGTGATAAATGATCGGCGGAAAAACGCCGAGATGCTGTTATCGTTTGTGCGTAACTCTGCGATGCGAGGTCGCGGGCCGCGACGCGAATCGGGGCCGTGCTGGCTTCGCCGCTAATTGCCCAAATCGCCCGCTTACGTTAGCGCAAGCGGTAAATGGGAACTTTTCGATGCCACGCAAGCGTAGCTCTTCCCCGCAAGCTCCAGAAAAAAATGGCGAAAGCGCGGAGACCGGAAAAATTCGTTCGGGAATCGGGGGGTGGACGTTCGAACCTTGGCGCGGCGTTTTCTACCCGGAGGGCCTCGCTCAAGCCAAGGAGCTGCATTACGCGAGTCATCATCTCCCGACAATCGAGGTGAACGGCACCTACTATAGCACGCAAAAGCCGCAGACATTCGCTCGCTGGGCCGCGGATGCGCCGGAGGATTTCATCTTCACGCTCAAGGGTCCGCGCTACGCGACCAACAGGCGAGAGCTGGCAGGTGCGGGCGATTCAATCACGCGCTTCCTCGAATCGGGGATTACCGAGCTCGGACACAAGCTCGGGCCCCTGCTCTGGCAGTTTGCGCCGACGAAAAAATTCGACGAAAGCGACTTCGCGGCGTTTCTTGATCTGCTTCCGGAAAAATTTGATGGGCGACGGTTGCGTCACGCTCTCGAGGTAAGGCACGCCTCGTTCTGTACGCCGGCCTTCATCGACCTCGCACGAAAGAAATCGGCGGCCGTGGTTTTCGCAGACCACGCGAAGTATCCGGCGATCGCCGATGTTACGAGCGACTTTGTCTATGCGCGCTTACAGACGGGCAGCGACGATATCCCCACTGCATATTCACCGAAGGCGCTCGGTGAATGGGCAAAGCGCGCTAAAGAGTGGGCCAGAGGCAGCGTACCGAGTGATCTGCCCATTATCGATGGAGACGTGAAACCCAAAGCCAAGCCCCGCGATACATTCGTCTTCTTCATTCACGAAGGCAAAATTCGCGCGCCGCATGCTGCGATGGCATTCATGAAGCTCGTCGTCGCCTAAAACGACGAAGCCCATCGGTATGATGCGCCAAACTTCGCCGTCACGCGAAGTTCTACCAGCGCCTGCTGCGCAGATATCTCCTGCGAGGAGGGTAGCGATATTGGGGAGGCCTATAGAGCCGTGTTTCCGGATAATAGCCGCTCGGAGCGCCCCACCGCCGCAGAATTTCCGCATCGTACTCGCTGGTGAGGCCGGCGCGATAATTGGCGCGGGCATGCTCGACGTCAAAGAGCGTCTCGGCGCGCGCCGGACTACCAAGAACAATGGCAGCGCTTCCCACGGAAATCAGGAGACCTATCAGCTTCATCTTTCACTTCCTGTGAGGATGCCGTACGCGTCAATCCGACCAGACGCTAACAGGACGCCGGTGGCATGCGCGACATGACTTATCGACGCCAGAGCGTTGGACCTCCGCCTCGAGAGATCGCTCCCTTATATAACGTGATTGCCGGAACCTAGCCGGCTCTTCGAAAAACATAGTAATCAAAGAGCTTAGCGCACCGAATGCAGTCTTTACGCGGGACCATAACATCGTCATCAGTATAAACGTGGCGCTCTCGCGGACCTCGCCTCTGCCATGTTGATGCGCCGAATCTGTTAGATAGGGAGAATAAATCGGGTTGGTGGCGATCACAGCGCCCCGCCCTCACCAACGACGGAGCGCACTCATGTCGGACCGGACGCAACTCGCAATAGGCCGTAATTCCATCTCTGTCCCGCGCTTGACGAAACGAGCCGTCGAAGCCGCCATCGCCACCGCGCTGACGTCGTCCGTTGCACTTGTCATCCTGGTACTGAACAACGTGCTGACAGGACGCGGCGGGTGGATGAATGGTTTCGAAGTCTGGCTATCGTTCATGCGCCAGCCTGCCATTCTCGGCACGATGATTTTGACGGCGTTTGTAACGTCGCTGTTTCTCGCCTGGCAGCGCGACGGCGGGCTCAAGCGCTAACGCTCAGAGCTATTTCGGACGCCAGCAACAAATAGAAAAGGCGAGGAACAGGGGCCTCGCCTTTCTTGCTTGATCGTTCAGCGAAGAGCAGATGAACCGTCAGCTCTTAAGGGCCGCGTTGCACTTGCTGTAATAGCCGCCGCCCTTCTGAATCCACCTCATGCCGCCGTTGCCGTTCGTAGCCTTATTCGCCTTGTATTGGTCGAGGCAGGTGTGCATGCGGGCCCTCCCTGCAGACTCCTTGGAGTATTTCGGATCGATTGACCTCGGGAACACGGCGCCAGATGTCGTGGTCTTCGTAGCCGGCTTGGTTTCCGATTTCGCCGGCGTTGCAGCTTCAGCTGCGCCGCATTCGGATTTCCGGAATTCGTTCCACGATTGACCGTTCAGCGTACCGGCCGTTTTCGCTGCTTTGTATTTTACACTGCATTCCTTGGTCGAGAGCGCCGAACTCGGGCCGGCGGACATAATGACGAAGGCTCCAAGCGTTGCGGCGGAAAGTAGAATTCGAGAGATCATCTATAGTCTCCTTGGACGGCGACGACGCCCAGATAACCGCGGCAAACTGCGGCTCTGACGCCCCATGGGCAAGTGCATGCCGTATCGTTTTACTCCGACCGGACATTCCCGCAAAGATATAAGCTTCCGTCCCCTTTGCCGAAACACGAAACACTTGTACTTACGAAAAAGTATACGCTGACGTCCAATTTCTAATCCCGAACGGAAGCGACCGACGTTTTATTCGTGTTTTATTTCGATCTCCAAACAGAATAGAACGAAAACTGGAATAAAGTCATGGTCAGGACTATGCGTGAAGGCCGCCGATTTCTCATTGTTGCTGCACTTCCTTTTGCCATGGTCGGCACGGTCGTCGCAGAACCGTCGACGGAAGATAGAGAAACGGCGCGACTGCCCATAGAGCAGCTGACCCCTCATGACGTCGGCTCCCGCTATGGGCAGGCGCTCGGAGCCGTCGAGATCTGCCACGGCGTGAGCACGACGGTGAAGGTCCCGCCGCTCAATGCGCTCTATACCGGCGCCGATCTCAAAAACTTCAAGGCTCAAGCGACGAAGATCTATGACGCCTGGATCAAGCTCAAGCAATGCACCCTCGTAGACCAGCCAAGCGAGTGCAAGGTCGTCGTCGACGAAAGCTGCGCCGCCGCGATTAGCGAGATCGGTCCCTCGGGAACCGTGTTTCCGGGACTGGTCGAGCCTCCACATTAATCAAGCGGAACCGCGGCAGCCCAAAATCCGTCGTCCGCCGTTCGGAGAGCAGCAGCTTTCGGCAAATACATTTGATCCTGACGCGTATGCCCCTTAAAGGCCGCGAACGAACAGGAGAAGAAAGATGGCGGACCTTTCGAATTTGCGTGTCGGCTTGACGGGATCGGCGAGCGCGCTCGTAACAGAGCAGCGGCTTGCAACCGTAGTTGGAAGCGGCGATGCCCCAGTTTTTGCAAGCCCGATGCTAATTGCGTTGATGGAGGCGGCGGCCGTCGACTGTATCGAAGCACAACTTCCCGCCGGACATCAGAGTCTTGGAATACATCTCGACGTGACCCACTCGTCGCCTACCCCGCTCGGCTTTACCGTTACCGCGATGGCGACGCTCAAAGCCATCGATGGCCGCAAGCTGGTCTTCGAAGTCTTTGCGCACGACGGCGTGGAGCGTATCGGGTCTGGCCTGCACACGCGCGTGGTCGTCGATAAGACGCGTTTCATGGCACGCTTGGCCGCTAAATCGCTGCCCCGCTCTTAAATCAAGTTCATGCCCGGCTTTGAGCCGTTGACCTTAGGACGTAAGTTTGCTGACCATCTTTGCGCGTGCGTTCTGGAGCTTTAAATTCATGCGGCCGGTCGTCTGTATTATCGCCACGCTTGCTCTCCTTGTTTCGCTGCGCGCGGCAGAAGCGGCCACGTGCACCGCAAACGATTTCGCAGCGGCGGTCGATCAGTCCGGCGCCAGCCTGCGTGCATTGACGCTCGAAGCCCAACCAAAGCTGCAAGAGAGAATGCGCCGATATAAGGCGGCGAAGAAGCTCGGTGACGACGCCTACGAAAACACTGCGCTCGATGCAATTCGCGATAAAAAGCTCGACGAGTTCGACAAGAAGAGCAGCGATCTGCTGCTGACGGTCGACTCACTTGGGCGGGTCGAAGACGGTGCGCCGCCCGATTGCGCCAAGCTCGAGAAAATGAAGGCCGCCGCTGCCGAGCTCAACAAAGTCATAAAGGCTAAATCGGATTACATGCTGCGTCGCCTCGACGAGAAAATCGCCGAGGCTGAACGACAGGCAGGCCAAAAGACAGCGCCGGAGGCCGCGCCTCGCAGGCCACCCGCCACCGCAGAAAAGTCCAATCCGCCCGCAAAACACGCGGCTGCGCCACCGGCGCGGCCGACTCCAGCAACACCGGCTTGGACAGCCGATACGAAACGGAACGACGCCTACACAGGCCCCGACCTGGCGATGCGCGGCGAGGGCGATGTCCCAGGACTGCCACCTCCGCAAGAGGACGGGTACACGATCGATGAAATTCGCAATGCCTCGCGCGGTTTCTTCGGCACGATCTCAACGAATCTCGCGAGCGTCATCGAGCATGCCTTCAAGCAAATGGGCCGTCCCACCGCTTATGTCCTGGGCACCGAAGGCGGAGGCGCATTTCTCGCCGGCCTGCGCTTCGGCAAAGGCAAACTCTACATGCGCTCCGAAAGGGACGTGCGCGACGTCTATTGGCATGGGCCTTCAGTCGGTACCGATGTCGGCGCTTCGGGATCGCGAACGCTATTCCTGATTTATCGTATGCAAGGCTCGGACGAGCTCTACCGTACCTTCACGGGCATAGACGGTTCCGCCTATTTCGTTGGCGGCGTCGGTCTCACGTTGCTGAAAGGCGGGCCGGTGATCATGGCGCCGATACGGTCGGGCGTCGGCATGCGGCTCGGCGCCAATGTCGGTTACGTCCGCTTCACGGATCGGCCGACATGGAATCCGTTCTGACCGTCAATCGAAAAAAGGCCCGGTCGAAAGCCGGGCCTTTTTTTGGCAGTTCTTGCGCCCGACGTCTCAATCGTCGGCGTAGCCAAAAATACCGCGCCGGGGGCGCCTGTAGTCGTAGTCGGCACGTCGGCGATGATCCCTGCGATATTGCCGTCGCGCATAGGCATCATCGTAGGCAGAATCATCATCGCTGTCGCCCCAGAACCAGCTGGCCTGGTTATCGGCATATCTGGCTCGGCGCGAATCATCGCGACTTGCAATCTCCGGATCGTTTCTCCAAGCCGGGCGGCCGTAGACCGTCACGCGCGTTCTGGCCATGCCGTGACGCTTCACGAGACTATAGAACGTCGCGGCGTGAGCGGTGGAGAGGCGAATGCATCCGTGTGATGCGGCACGTCCCAAAGCGGCCGTGTGATAGGTGCCGTGCACCGCGACGCCGCCGTGGATGAAAACAGCATTGGGCATCGGGGACATATCGTACTTCCGCGAATACCACATCTTCTCCATCCGTTGCGGACGGAAGGTGCCGGTCGGTGTCGGATATTCAGCGACGCCGGAAGATATCGGCCAGCTGTATTGCGTTTGACCATCGACTTTCACGGTCATTCGCTGAGATCGAAGATCGATGTTGGCCGTAAGCGTGGGGCGGAGATTGACTTTCGGCTTGGCCGCGCGCTCGGCGCGTGAGCGAGGAGTTTCTGCCGTCGCTCCGGAGTCCGTCGTGGTTCCGGTGGAGGTGTCGGCTGCTGCGGCGACTTTATTTTCTGAACCTGCGGGTTGAGCTACGACGGGAATGGCAGGTGAAGCGGCAAACAATAACGCCGCCAAATAACGTGCACGCAACATTACTCTCTCCTTACGCAATACGCCGCGCCAATTATTTGCACCATACGCGGCTTGCGGCCAAATCGTTAATGAAAATGGGAATAGTCTAAACCAGATCCTTACAGCCGCGCGTTGTATTGCGGCTATGAGATGGCCTTCTTTCGGTGTCGTCGGGCGATCGTACCGATCTTACGTTGTACTCAGGCGTTACCAAGTAGGCTGAATCGGTTAGGCCAAAGCAACCGGGATCAGTTTCCAAACAATAGGTCGAAGAACGATTTCGGCTTGGCGTAGCGGCGCTGGCGCGACTCGCGAGGTTGTGGACCGCCATAAAGCTGATCCCATGGAGACCAGGACTGCCCCGCATCGGGTCTTCGTTGTGCGGCCCCGTTTCCAACGACGGCAACAGCGATCGGGCGAAGCTGATATTCGTCGGTCACGCCGTCGACGCTCGCAACTTGCAGCTGATCTCCGTCCCACGTCCAGGTCGCGACGCGAGCGCCCTGCTTATTCGGCTGAATGCCAATGACCTTGCCTTGGGTAATGTCGATGATCGCAGCCAGTTCGGTTTCTTCAGGGCCATTCTTGCCGGCGACACGTCCGCCCGAGAACCGCAAGATGCCATAGCCTGCATACGGCGGCGCCTTGACCTCCCATTGCAGCAGCTTCGGCAAACCGTCTCCGACCATCTCCAAAGGAACGTGAATCTGGCCGTAGTCATCGCTTACCGCGAAATAATCCTTGCCGTGCTGGAAGACGTGCCACTTGGCGATATCGAGCGACGGTTGCGGCTTGTCTTTGCCGTCATCGATGGGAGCGCCAAGCCGCTTCAGAGCATCGGCCGCGAATTGCCAGCTCGGCTTCAGCTGCAGGACGTGCCTCAAGTCGGCGATAGCGGCATCAGCTTGCCCATTCGCTTCCGCGATTTCCCCTCGCGCCCACAATGCCTCAGGTGATTTTGGATCAAGCTTGATGGCCGTTTCGACGTCTTTCGCGCCAATATCGGCCTGCCCATTCTGCTTGTAGACCACGGCGCGAAATGCGTAAGCGACCGGCGAACGCGGATCGAGCTCGATTGCGCGGTTCAAATCTGCATATGCGTCGTCGGGTGCATCCGCCAATCCGTTGGCCAGGCCACGACCTTCATAGGCTGCGCTCGATTTCCCATCGAGTTCAATGGCGTGGGAAAAATCTTTCAACGCGGACGCGGTATTGCCATCGAGCAGATAGGCATAGCCGCGAATGACATAAAGCTCGGTATTGTTGACGTCGAAGGCGATAGCGCGCGACAAGTCCTCAATGGCTTGGTCGCGCTGATCAATCGTCATGCGAGCTTCGGCGCGATTGCGATAAGCCGATGCAAAGCGCGCATCGGCGCTGACGGCCCGCGAAAAATCGCGGATTGCCGCGTGCGGCTTACCGGTTGCAAGATAGGCTAGGCCGCGCCCGGACAGTGGCGCCGCACTGACGGGCATCAGTTCTATCGCTTTGGTGAAATCGCGGATCGCGTCATTCGCCTGAGCGAGCGCCAACTCGGCGTTGGCGCGGTTCGAATAGGCGGCGGCATATCCCGGCGCCAGCACCAGCGCACGATCGAAATCTTTCAAGGCCTCACGGCGCTGCCCGATCGTCAGAAGCAGGTTGCCGCGATTGTTGTAGGCAACCGGATATTCCGGAAAGAGCTCTACGGCGCGGTTGTAATCTTCGAGCGCGCGCTTGGTCTGTCCGAGACGAGCGTTCGCAACCCCTCGATCGTTCAATATCGTTGCGCGCCGGTCGTTGGGCAGGCCGGAATTACGGAGAGCTTCGGTGTAAGCCGCAACAGCCTTGGCGACATCGCCTCTGACCAGCTCGGCGGCTCCCTCCTCGGCAGGCGAAGGATGCGGGACATCGTCCGCCACCGCCGCGGTGCTTACAGCGGCGACGCTTGAAACGACGAGGATCTGCGCAAGACGTATCGGGCGCATCATTCTTCTTTGTGAACCTTTTCCGTGGGAGGTCCCTCGATTCACCGCCCCACATTCATAAATATAAAATGCGATGAAGTACCGTGAATTCGCTGCCAGAGCGGCAGCGGCAGGCGGCCTGTTTGACTATAGGTAAGGCAGACATAAGGCTGCAAGGCTCGTTTCGAGGATCGCGAGATGAACCTTTGGTTCAGGCTTTTCTGGTTGCTACTGACCGCACGGAAGCGCGGGCACATCGATCTGCCTCGCCAAGCCTCCCTTCTCGGCTTCCGGGTCTGGCCTCACGATCTCGATCTTTCGTTGCACATGAACAACGGGCGTTATCTGACGCTGATGGATCTCGGGCGCCTGGACGTCATGGTCCGATCGGGTCTCTGGCGCGAGGTGTTGCGCCACAGATGGACGCCGATCGCCAGCGCAATTACGATTCGCTTTCAGCGCGAGCTGCGTCCGTTTCGGAAGTTCCGTCTTGATACCCGGCTGCTGTGTTGGGATGCCAATCTCGTCGTGATGGAACAGACCTTCGTCATCGACGGCGGTCCGCGCGACGGCCAGGTTGCGGCGCGTGCGCTGTTCAAGGGCGGTCTCTATGATCGCAAGGAGCGACGGTTCATTCAGATCGCACAGTTGATGGCACTTCTCGGCGTTTCGGAAATCAGCCCGCCAGCATCGCCGGAGGTCGAGGCGTTCCTGCACGCCGACGATCGGTTGAAGCAAACGGGGCGCGTTTAGCGCGCGGTGCTGCCGTGAAGATCGCGCAATACCTGCGGTAGAGTCTCCGGAAGGTCTTCGGCAATCAGGCCTATTCCGAACCGGCTCGCGCATTCGCCATGAAGCCATACCGCCGCACACGCCGCTTCGAAGGCAGGCATTCGCTGTGCGAAAAGGCCCAAAACGAAGCCCGCGAGAACGTCGCCCGATCCAGCCGTCGCGAGCCATGCCGGAGCATTCGCGTTGATGGCAGCCCGGCCGTCGGGTGCGGCGATAACGGTATCGGTGCCCTTGAGGATGACGATCGCACCGGATCTTGCGGCGGCTCCGCGTGCGCGATCGAGCTTGGAACCGGGAAGCTCGCCAAAGAGGCGTTTGAACTCGCCCTCGTGCGGCGTCAGAACGACGGGAGCCGAGCGCCCCTTGATCGCTGCGAACAATGTGTCGGGACTTGCGTCTTCATCGCCGTTTCGTACGAGGAAGCCGAAGGCGCCATCTGAACGTCGACGGCTTTCTTGATCCGCGAACGATGTCAAGGCGTCGGCATCGAGCACCACGGCGGCGGACGATTTAAGAATCGCCAAGACGTCATCCGCCGTCTCACGCCCAATGGATGCGCCGGGACCGATCAGCACGGCGTTCCGGCGTGTATCGCGAAGAAACTCAGCAAGTGCCTCGGGGCCAGCGACGGAGCGCACCATGATCGACGTCACCTGGGTCGCGATGATCGCCGTCGCGGTTGAGTTTCCGACGAGGGTTGCGAGCCCAGCGCCTATGCGTAACGCCCCTCGCGCGCCGAGACGCGCTGCGCCCGTTTGGAGAGCCGGTCCGGAAACGACGACGGCATGGCCGCGATCGTATTTGTGGCCGCCGTTCTTCGGCCACGGATAGAATTTTTTCCAAAGATCCGGCGCGTTTTCATGCACGTTAGGCTTCAGCGCTTGGAGCACGCGATCGGGAATTCCGATCGGCGCGACGATAACCTCGCCGCAAAGGTCGCGGCCCGGCATCAACAAATGGCCGGGCTTTTTGCGAAAGAATGTGACGGTTTTGCGTGCCTGGATCACGGGCCCAGAGTTCTGTCCCGTCGTCCCGTCGAGCCCGCTCGGCACATCGATGGAGATCACCGCAATGCCGCTGGCGTTCACGGCGTTGACCAGCTCGGCCGCTTCACCTTCGAGCGCACGGGAAAGTCCGGCGCCGAAGAGCGCGTCGATAACAATGTGCATGCTTTGGAGCGCATCGGGCGTCGCCACGCGAATCGGAAGCGGCCAACGCCGGGCCATCTCGGCTGCATCGCCCTTCAGGGCCTGCCGATCGCCGAGAAGGAAAACGCGAACGTCGAAGCCGCGGTCGCGGAGACAGCGTGCTGCGACAAAACCGTCGCCGCCATTATTTCCCGGGCCGCAGAGAACGAGGATGCGCGCGTTAGGATGCACCAATTCAGCGGCCGTCTTGGCGGCTACGTCCGCGACGGCCCGGCCTGCATTTTCCATCAGCTTGAGGCTCGGGACACCGGCTTCGACGGCCAAATGGTCCGCCTCCCCCATTTGGGACGTCGTTAGGAGTTCGTTCATGTCATTGCCTCGAAGCTTTTCGCGACCGAATGCGCGACGACTTCCGTGTCCGACTCCTGTCGCCTGAAATTCAGGCAGACAGCATGCTTTTTGGGCGTATAAGACCGGCATAGCCGGTCGTCCGGCTCACGAAACCGCGCTAAGGCGCTGATAGATCTGGTATCTAATCGAGATACAGAAAGTGGCACGCCCCCTGCTAGCCTTTCGGCTGCTGGGCAGGCGTGGGTCGCGATTACCATGCTGTGTCCATGATCCAAGGGGCGAAAATGCGAAAGATTGAAGCGATCATAAAGCCCTTCAAGCTCGATGAGGTGAAGGAAGCGCTACAGGAAATCGGCTTGCAAGGCATTACGGTGATCGAAGCCAAAGGCTTCGGCCGCCAGAAGGGCCACACCGAGCTGTATCGCGGCGCCGAGTACGTCGTAGATTTCCTGCCTAAAGTAAAAATTGAAGTCGTTTTGAGCGACGACATGCTCGACAAGGCAGTCGAGGCCATTCAAAAGGCCGCCAAGACCGGCCGAATCGGCGATGGGAAGATCTTCATCTCGACCATCGAAGACGCAATTCGCATCCGCACCGGCGAGTCCGGCCGCGACGCAATCTGACAAACGTGCGAGCACGGGCACAAACGACTACATCGGGTGGCTCGGCTCGCGCAGTTGTAAACGCATGACGAGACAGGGAGTGTCTATGAAGACCGCAAGCGACGTCCTGAAATATATCAAGGACAAGGAAGCCAAGTTCGTGGACCTGCGGTTCACGGACACGAAGGGTAAGATGCAGCACGTGACCGCCGACGTCGATTGCATCGACGACAGCGTGTTCAGCGACGGTTATGCGTTCGATGGTTCATCGATCGCGGGCTGGAAATCGATCGAAGCATCCGACATGACGCTGATGCCCGATCCGTCCACGGCACACGTCGATCCGTTCTTCGCTCAGACGACGGTCGCGATCTTCTGCGACGTTCTGGAGCCGTCGACGGGGCAGCCCTACGAAAGGGATCCGCGCTCGATTGCGAAAAAGGCCGAAGCCTACATGATGTCCCTCGGACTCGGCGACAAAGTCTACTTTGGTCCCGAAGCCGAGTTCTTCATTTTCGACGACGTCAAGTTTTCGACCGACATGTACTCTGTCGGGTACAAGGTCGACTCAAGCGAGCTGCCGACGAATTCCTCCGCCGATCTCGAAATGGGCAACCTTGCCCACCGCCCGCGCGTGAAGGGTGGCTACTTCCCCGTTCCGCCGATCGACAGCGCACAGGATATTCGCTCAGAGATGTTGTCGGTCCTGAAGGAAATGGGCGTCAACGTCGAGAAGCACCACCACGAAGTCGCTGCTGCTCAGCACGAACTCGGCGTCAAGTTCGGCCCGATGATCACGATGGCCGATCACATGCAGATCTACAAATACGTCGTGCACAATGTTTCGCAGGCGTACGGCAAGACGGCAACGTTCATGCCGAAGCCCATCTTCGGTGACAACGGCTCGGGAATGCACGTCCACCAGTCGATCTGGAAGGGCGGCCAGCCGATGTTCGCAGGCGACAAGTATGCCGACCTTTCGCAGATGTGCCTTTACTACATCGGCGGCATCCTTAAGCACGCCAAGGCCATCAACGCCTTCAGCAACCCGTTGACGAACTCCTACAAGCGTCTCGTTCCCGGCTACGAAGCGCCCGTGCTGCTCGCCTATTCGGCCCGCAACCGCTCGGCTTCCTGCCGAATCCCGCACGTGACGAACCCGAAGGCAAAGCGCGTCGAGGTCCGCTTCCCGGATCCCGGCGCCAACCCGTACTTCGCCTTCACGGCCATGTTGATGGCGGGCCTCGACGGTATCCAGAACAAGATCGATCCCGGCCCGGCCATGGACAAGAACCTTTACGATCTTCCGCCTGCCGAGCTTGCGAAGATCCCGACGGTTGCTGCTTCGCTGCGCGAGGCGCTCGATAGCCTCGACAAAGACCGAGACTTCCTGAAGGCCGGCGGCGTCATGAACGACGATATGATCGATGCCTACATCGCACTGCGCATGGAAGAGAACATGCGTTACGAGATGACGCCGCACCCAGTCGAATTCGACATGTACTATTCGGTGTGACGCAAAGCCGACGTTCGAAAAATGCCAAGGGCGGTCCTAAGGGCCGCCCTTTTTATCTGCAGGCGGTAAACCTCGGTCCAGAAAAACGATGGCAAGCCCGCAGATGGTCATCAAGCTTACCATAGTCGTCACGAATCCCGTGACCGGCGCCGTTGTCATCGCAGCGCCTGCAGCCAGCGGTCCTACAATCGAACCAGCCTGGTACATGACGAGAAAAGCAGCATTGGCAGCCGCAAGGTCATTGGCACCCACGCGCTCACCGACGATGGCGAGACCAAGCGTGTAGAAGCCAAGGATCACGCCGCCGAGGAGAAAGACCACCAAGCCGGCCGCGCCGGGCTTCACCAGAACGATCGGCAAAATCAGCACCAGACAGATAAATGCGATTGCCAAGGCGATGATCACCGCCAATCGCGAGATCTTGTCCGAAAGCCACCCGATCGGGAACTGCAAAACGATTCCGCCCAGAGTCATCGTGCTCAAGAGAGCCAATGCACTCGCTTGCGAATGCCCGGCAGCCAAGGCCACGTTGGGAATGAGCGAGAAATTGCTGATTTCGGCAAACCCACCGATGAAAGCTGCCGCCATCGCTGCGGGCGTGAGTTTGATTGCCGATAGGATGTCCTGCGATCCGTCGTGACAAAATTTGGGTGCCAGTTGGCGGGCGAGCAAGATCGGCACGCTCGCGACTGCTGTCCCAACGGCTCCGGAAAGAAATGGCCACAGACCCACCAATCCAAGATTGCCGAGGACGACGGGGCCAACCGAAAAGCCGAGGAAAAATGCAATCGCATAAATAGCGATGACGCGCCCGCGGGTCTCCTCCCGTGAAACCGTGTTGATCCATGTTTCGCCGGCAAGCCATGGCAGCGCGAAACCGACGCTCATCAACAATCGAATGATGATCCATGCCCACGGGCCATCAAACGTGTAGAGCGCGAGGAACCCGGTGGCTCCCAGCAGGCAGCCAATCGTGATCGCTATAACGGGGCCGAGTTTGGCCACGATCCGGGGAAGTACGGGAAGCGCAATCAATACGGCGATGGCTGGAGCCGCGCCTGCGAGTCCGATGATCCACTTCGGTTGGTGCCATGCCTCGAACGTCAGCGCCGTCAATGGAAAGCCGATACCGAAAGACAGGCCAACGCCAAACGCGGTCGCGATCACAGCGGCGAGGCTCAATACGCGTTGTCGCGGCGTGAATTGCAGATCAGTGGCGAGTGTCATGCCCTACCCTCAACGGTCCGCAATCGACCGCCTTCAATCGAGAGGCTGTTGCCGGACATGGCTGCATGACACTCAAGATGACTTCCGCGCAGCATCGAGTGCGGCTGGAAGCGTCTCAGCAAAGATATCCAGGTCGTTATCCGGGCCACACGAGACGCGAATACAATGGTCGAGCCCCTGCACGACGGGTTTGCGAACGAAAACGTCGCGATCGAGAAGGGCCTGCAGCACACGAGCGGCGAACGGGCCATCTTCTCCGCAATCTATGGCCACGAAATTCGCGCCGGACGGTAGTGGCGAAAGGCCGTTCTGCTTTGCGATCGACGATATTCGGTCCCGAGACCCGGCAATTTGGCCGACGGCGACGCGGAGATAATCCTGGTCGCGCAACGCCGCCAACGCACCAATCTGGCCGACGCGATTGATGCCGTAGTGATTGCGAACCTTGTCAAAGGCTTCGATGATGCTTCGCTCTCCGATCGCGTAGCCAATGCGCGCCCCGGCCAACCCGTAGGCCTTGGAGAAGGTTCGATAGCGGACGACTTGCGGATTGGCGATGTCGATGCGCGGCGCAGTACCGGCTGGCGCTGTGTCGGCGTAAGCCTCATCCAGGATCAGCAGCGTTCCCGACGGCAGCTCCTGGATGAAGCCATCCATATCGCTGGCGGACCAACAGCTCCCCATTGGGCTGTTCGGATTCGACACGTACATGAGCGGCGCCGATAGCGCTTTCGCTGCTTCAAGAAGCCGAGGAACGTCCTCTCGGGCGCCGCTCATTGGCACCGCGTGTAACGAACCCCCATGCGCCATGACGTGAAAGTTGAACGTCGGATAGGCCCCGGCAGTCGTCACGACAGCAGACCCCGGCGTCAGGAAAAGCGCGCACGTCAGTCCGAGCAGACCGTCGATGCCTTCTCCGACCACGACGCATTCGATCGGAACGCCGTGGA
>Ga0182749_1001008_pt1 | contig 23124 bp, 22 predicted proteins | sample eDN3rd37CKraftMG_FD_128875 | JGI IMG/M metagenome (GOLD analysis project Ga0182749, IMG submission 128875) | Enriched Miracle-Growth compost microbial communities from Emeryville, California, USA - eDNA 3rd pass 37_C Kraft MG (version 2) (version 2) ...
CATCGCCGCAAGGCCGCCGTGGAGGATTAGCGGCTCGTCATTCCGGCGGCGCGCCGCAAGACGCGAACCTGGAATCCAATCACCACCGACCGCACGCGTTTCTGGATTCCGGGTTCGCGTGCTACGCACGAGCCCCGGAACGACAATGACCGAACACCCCTATCCACCCACATTCGGCCTCGTCCTTGCCGGCGGCCTCGCCCGCCGGATGGGCGGCGGCGACAAGGCGCGCATCGCGCTCGGCGGCATCTCGATCCTCGACCGCGTGCTGGCCACCCTGTCGGCCCAGTGCGTCGGCATCGTGATCAACGCCAATGGCGACCCCGCACGCTTCGCCGATACCGGCCTGACGGTCGTGCCCGACAACGTCGCGGATCATCCGGGCCCGCTGGCCGGCATCCTCGCCGGCCTCGACTGGCTGGCCGCGCAGGACAACGGGATCGAATGGATGCTGAGCGTGCCGGGCGACTGCCCCTTCCTGCCGGACGATCTGGTCGAGCGGCTGCACGCGGCGCGGCGCAAAATGGGCGCCGGGGTGCCGCTCGCCTGTGCGCGCTCGGGCGAATGGCGCCATCCGGTGGTCGGCCTGTGGCCGCTGGCGCTGCGCGAGGACCTGCGCAAGGCGCTCGTTCAGGAGGACCTGCGCAAGATCGAGGTCTGGACCGCGCGCCACGGCATCGCCATCGCCGACTGGCCGGACACGCCGGTCGATCCCTTCTTCAACGTCAACACGCCCGAGGACGCCGCCAGGGCGGAGCGGATTGTCGCGGGGGCGGCTTGAAGCGGGATGCCGGCTTCGCCGGCCTGTCGTAGGATGCTAAACTTTTGCAGGATCAATCGGGGGCCGGGAGCCAAGCCATGAAGTCGTTCATCGCCGCCTGCGTCGTCGCCATCGTCATTGCCGTCGTCGGCGGGATCGTGCTCAACAGCGTGCAGAAGCCGGTCGACGAGGCGTTCAAGACCGAGTCCGTCCGCCTCGGCGCCTAACCGATCAGCACGGCGTAAGAGAGAAACCCGACACGGTCGCCGGGCGCGACCGCGGTGGTCTCTTCGGGAAACTCCAGAAGCCCGTCGGTTTGCGTCAGCGACGTCAGGATGCCGGCGCCGTCTTGCGGGTGCTTCACGGCCTCGAGCTCGCCGTCGGCGGCGCGCTTGAGCGCGACGCGCACGTATTCGCGACGGCCCTTTTTCTTCCTGTAGGGGAACCCGACCCGCACGGGCAGCGCGACCAGAGGCTGCGGCCGCGCACCCGAGAGGCGGCGCAACAGCACCTTCACCACGCACACGAACGTCACGAAGACGGCGACCGGATTGCCCGGGAGGCCGACAAAGGCGGCGCTCTCGCCGCTCTCGGCGCGAATGACACCGAGCGCCACCGGCCGGCCAGGCTTGATGGCGACGCGCCAGAACACGAGGCCGCCGATCCCCTCCACCGCATTGCGCACGTAGTCGGCCTCGCCGGTCGACACGCCGCCGGAGGTGACGATCAGGTCGTGCGCCGCGGCGGCGGCGCGGAGCGCACGCGCCAGCGAATTCGGATCGTCGGCGAGGATGCCGAGATCGGTGACCTGCGCGCCGAGCCGGGCGAGCAGCTCGCGCAGGAGGTAGCGGTTGGCGTCGTAGACCCCGGCCCGCGGCAGCCGCGCGCCGGGCTCGACCACCTCGTCGCCGGTCGAGAAGATGGCGACGCGCAGGCGGCGCCGCACCTCGACGTCGGTGATCCCGAGCGCCGCAGCGAGCGCGATGTGCTGCGGTTCGAGCACCGTGCCGGCCGCCAGCGCCACCGCGCCTTTGGCGATGTCCTCGCCGGCGAAGCGGCTGTTGGCGCCGCGCTTCAGGCCCTTCGGCACCACGACGGCGTTGCCGTCGACGCTGACATCCTCCTGCATGAACACGGTATCGGCGCCGGCCGGCATGGCCGCCCCGGTGAAGATGCGGATCGCTTCACCCGGCTTCAGCGCAAGCGCGGCCTCCGTGCCTGCCGTGAGCCGGCCGGCGACGACGAGCCGCGTGTAATCGTCGGCCTTGAGATCGGCGTGGCGCACGGCGTAGCCGTCGACCGCGGAATTGTCGAACGCGGGCAGGTCGAGCGGTGCGATCACGTCGGCGGCCAGCACGCGGCCGGTTGCCTGCGGCAGCGGCACACGGGCGGTTTCGGCGACCGGCGCAATGCGCTCCTCGATCAGCCGCTCCATGTCGTCCAGCGGCAACAGCGGGCCTGCGAACGCGAAGCAGTCGTCGGTGAGCTGCGCCATCAGGGGCTCCGGACGGCCTCGGCCTGATCGAGCGGAACGGCGCGCGCAAGCACCAGTTCCGCGATGGCATCGATGTCGTCGAGATCGACGACCGGGACCTTTGCCTGAGGCAGCGCCGTATCCGAGGCGATCGCCACGATGTGCGGATCGTCGGGGTGGATCAGCGGCTTGCCGTTCGCCGCGCGGTGGATCTCGACCTTGGGAAACGGATCGCGCTTGAAGCCTTCGACCAGCACGAGATCGACCGTCGACATCTTCGCCACCAGCGCGCCGAGATCCCATTCCGGCTCGTCGCGCAGCTCGTGCAGGATGGCGAAGCGTCGCGCCGAGGAGACGATCACCTCGGTGGCGCCGGCCGTGCGATGCCTGAACGAGTCCTTGCCCGGCTGGTCGAGATCGAAGCCGTGGTGCGCGTGCTTGAGCGTGGAGACGCGCAGGGACCGCGCGGTCAGGCGCGGAATGAGTTTTGTGATGAGGGTCGTCTTGCCGGAGCCGCTCCAGCCAGCGAGGCCGATGATGCGCATGCCGTCTATATAGGGCGGTTCGCGATGCTTCGGCAAATGAGCGCGCTGCCGCGCGTGGGCGGCAGCGATGCAGCCCGCGCGCCCCGTGTCCGGCCAAAAAAACGCCCGGCTGTGTGGCCGGGCGTCGTTGTCATTGGGTGCGTGCGGCTATTCCGCCGGCGTCGACGTCACCAGGCCGGGGCCCTTGGGGCTGCGCTCCCGCGCCAGCTCCTCTTCGACCCACAGCGAGTGGTGCTCCTTCGCCCAGTTCAGGTCCACGTCGCCCTCGCTCATCGCTTCGAAAGCACCCTCCATGCCGAGCGTGCCGATATAGATGTGCGCGAGGATCAGCGCGATGAACATCACGCCGACGATGCCGTGGAAGACGCTGGCGAGCTCCATGTTGCCGACGGTCAGCCCGCCATAGAACGGGAAGATCAGCATGTAGCCGGTGACGATCATCGCCGCGCCGCCGATGACGACGAACCAGTACAGCAGCTTCTGCCCGGCGTTGAACTTCCAGGCCGGCGGATGGCCGCCATGCCTCTTGGTGAACATGCCGCCGCCGCGCTTGAGCCAGTCGACGTCGGCCTTGGTCGGGAAGTTCTGCCCGATCCACATCAGGAACATCAGCACGACACCGAGGGTGAAGGCGAAGCTGAGATAGTTGTGGGCGTATTTCGCCCATTCCGACCAGGCGCTGAAGGCGTTCGGCCCGAGCCAGGGCAGGATCAGGGCGCGGCCGAAGGTGATATTGAGCCCGGTGACGCCGAGGATGACGAAGGTCGAGGCGGTCAGCCAGTGCACGAACCGCTCGAAGCCGGTGAAGCGCACGATTTTCCGCCCCGCGCGGCCGCTTTCGATCGGGATCTTGCCGCGCCAGAGATAGAACACGACCAGAAGCGCCAGCATGCCGAGGATGGAGACTCCGCCGATCCACTTCAGCCAGACCGTGTGAAACTGGCGCCAGTCGCGGCCGGCCGGATGCTCGAGCACATACGACTTGGTGTCGGGGATGGTGCCGAGCCCCTTGATGACCTTGAGCTGGTTGAGCAGCTGCTGCTCGCTGACCGCGGCGGCGTTCGGATTGCTCTGCGCCGCGGCCGGTCGGGGCGCGGCGAGCGCCACGAGGCAGAAAAGCGCGAGCGCGCCCACGATCAGTCGGATCGCAACCGACAATCTCGCCATGACATCCTCCCCTTCTCAACCACGGGCGCGAGCCGGGCACCCGGCCCGGCTGCTGCAGCCGGCTACGTCCTCAGGTGGCAATGGTCTCGTGATAGGCCGTCTGCCAGCCCCAGGCGCCGGAGCCGTAGCCGCGGGTCTTCACGCGCTCCTTGTAGATCTGCGCGATCACGTCGCTGTCGCCGGCGAGCAGCGCCTTGGTCGAGCACATCTCCGCGCACAAAGGCAGCTTGCCTTCGGCGAGCCGGTTGGCGCCGTACTTCTCGTATTCTTCCTTGCTGCCGTCGGCCTCCGGACCGCCGGCGCAGAAGGTGCACTTGTCCATCTTGCCGCGCGAGCCGAAGTTGCCGACCTTCGGATACTGCGGCGCGCCGAACGGGCAGGCGTAGAAGCAGTAACCGCAGCCGATGCACAGGTCCTTGTTGTGCAGCACCACGGCGTCGGCGGTGGTGTAGAAGCAATTGACCGGGCACACCGCCGCGCAGGGCGCGTCGGTGCAGTGCATGCAGGCCATCGACACCGAGCGCTCGCCCGGCTTGCCGTCGTTGAGCGTGACCACGCGGCGGCGATTGATGCCCCACGGAATCTCATGCTCGTTCTTGCACGCGGTGACGCAGGCGTTGCACTCGATGCAACGATCGGCGTCGCAGAGGAATTTCATTCGAGCCATGGTGCCGCCTCCTTAAGCCGCGCGGATCTGGCAAAGCGTGACCTTCGGCTCCTGCATGCCCGTCGCCGGGTCGTAGCCGTAGGTGGTGATGGTGTTCGCGCTTTCGCCGAGCACCACCGGATCGGTCCCTTCGGGATAGTTGGCGCGCAGGTCGTCGCCGCCGAACCAGCCGCCGAAGTGGAACGGCATCCAGGCAACGCCCTTGCCGACCCGCTCGGTGACCAGCGCCTTCACTTTGGCCTTCGATGCGTTCTCGGCGCCCGTCACCCAGACCCAGACGCCGTCCTTGATGCCGCGCTCGTTGGCATCGGCCGGGTTGATCTCGATGAACATGTCCTGCTGCAGCTCGGCGAGCCACTTGTTCGAGCGCGTCTCCTCGCCGCCGCCCTCGTATTCGACCAGGCGTCCCGACGACAGGATGATCGGGAATTGCTTGGCAATGCCCTTCTCGACCGCTGTCTTCTGCACGGTGAAGCCGATGTTCGGCAGACGGAACTGCTTGGCGTCGGGCAGCGTCGGATATTTCTGCACCAGCTCGACGCGCGGCGTGTAGATCGGCTCGCGGTGCACCGGGATCGGGTCCGGCAGACCGAAGGCGTTCATGCGCGCCTTGGCGTTGCCGTAAGGCACGCAGCCGTGCTTCATGGCCACACGCTGGATGCCGCCTGACAGGTCGATCGACCAGGACACAGCTTCCGGCGTCGTCGGATTGACCTTGTTGATCACGGCGAGCTCTGCCGGCGTCAGATCACCGTCCCAGCCGAGCTTCTTCAGCACGCCGTAGGTGAACTCCGGATAGCCGTCCTTGATCTCGGAATCCTTCGAATAGGATCCCTCGGCCAGCAGGTTGACCTTGCGCGTCGTGCCGTCAGGCAGCTTCTCCTCGCGCTCGACACCGAAACGGGCGCGGAAGCAACCGCCGCCGTCCATCACCGCGAGATTGGTGTTGTAGAGAAGCGGCGTGCCCGGATGCTTGACCTCCGGCGACCCCCAGCACGGCCACGGCAGGCCGTAATAGTCGCCGCCCACTTCCGGATCGTCCTTCGGTGCGCGCATGGTGACCAGGTCGAACTTGGCCTGGTTCTTCATGTGCGCCTTCAGCCGCTCCGGCGACTGGCCGCAATAGCCTGTCGACCACGACCCGCGATTCATCTCGCGCAGGATGTCCTCGGCCACCGGCAGGTTGTTCTCGACCTTGATGTTCTTGAACATCTGGTCGGCGAAGCCGAGTTTCTTGGCGATCAGGTACATCGCCTCGAGATCGTCTTTCGATTCGAAGATCGGCTTGACGATCTGCTCGCCCCACTGCAGCGAGCGGCCGGTGGAGACGCGCGATCCCTTGCACTCGAACTGCGTGGCGATGGGCAACAAATACATGTTGTCCGTACGTCCCGCCTTCACCGCCAGCGAGGCCCAGGTCGTCGGATGCGGATCGGCGACGACCAGCAGCTCGAGCGCCTTCAACCCCTTCATCGATTCCGGGATTCGCGTGATCGAGTTGCTGGCGTGGCCCTGGACGAACATCGCCTTGACGTTGTCCTTCTGCGCCACCTGGTCCTTTGGCAGCAGCACGGCATCGAACCACCGCGTCAGCGGGATGCCGGGCGTCTCCATGATCTTCTTGTCGTCGAAGCGGCCCTGCAGGAAGTTGTAGTCGACCTCCCAGACGCGCGACCAGTGCTTCCACGCCGCCTCGGTCAGGCCGTAGTAGAACGGCAGCGTCACGGTATCGAGGCCGACGTCGGTCGCGCCCTGCACGTTGTCGTGGCCGCGCAGGATGTTGGCGCCCATGCCGGCGCCGCCGACGTTGCCCGTCAGCAGCAGCAGCATACAGCTCGCGCGCACGTTGGCGGTGCCGACCGTGTGCTGCGTCTGGCCCATGCACCAGATGAGCGTCGACGGCTTCTGCGTCGCGAACGCCTTGGCGACGCGCTCGAGCTGCGCTCCGGGTATGCCCGTGACGCGCTCCACTTCATCCGGCGTCCACTTCTCCATTTCCTTGCGCGCGTCCTCGAATCCATAGACGCGCTGCTTGATGAACTCCTTGTCTTCCCACCCGTTCTTGATGATGTGCCACATGATGCCGTACAGCACCGGGATGTCGGTGCCCGGCCGCATGCGGACGTATTCCGTGGCGTGCGCAGCGGTGCGCGTCAGGCGCGGATCGATGACGATGAAGTTCGACTTGTTGAGCTCGGCCGCCTCGAGCATGTGCTGCATGGCGACCGGATGCGCCTCGGCCGCGTTGCTCCCCATGAACACCAACGTCTTGGCGTTGCGCATGTCGTTGGGGTTGTTGGTCATCGCGCCGTAGCCCCAGGTATTGGCAACGCCGGTGACCGTGGTCGAATGGCAGATGCGCGCCTGGTGGTCGGTGTTGTTGGTGCCCCAGAACGCGCCGAGCTTGCGGAACAGGTAGGAGCCCTCGTTGGTCATCTTGGCCGAGCCGAGCCAGTAGACCGAATCGCCGCCGGACTTGCCGCGGATCGCGAGGAGCTTGTCGCCGATCTCGTTGATGGCCTGGTCCCACTTGATGCGGGTCCATTTGCCGTTCTCGAGCTTCATCGGATATTTCAGCCGCCGCTCGCCGGATACGAGCTCGCGCACCGAGGCGCCCTTGGCGCAGTGCGAGCCGCGGTTGATCGGCGAATCCCAGCTTGGCTCCTGGCCGACCCAGACCCCGTTCGACACTTCGGCGGTGACCGTGCAGCCCACGGCGCAATGCGTGCAAATGCTCTTGCGGACTGTCGCGCCGGAGACGAGTGGCCCGGCCGCTGCGGCCTCCGCCTTGCGCACGGTGGTGAGCGGCAGCGAGCCGACTGCGGCCAATGCGCCGGCGGCAAGGCCGGAGCGTCGCAGGAAAGCGCGGCGGTCGACGCCGCCGCTGGAGGCCCCGGACAGAGCGGCTGTCAGCCGGCCGGGGCGCGCACTGCGTTCGGATTTGCGGATAAGCACCTGCGCCTCCCCTATTTCTTCTTCGGGTAGCTGTTGACGCGATAGAAGTTCTTCACGTCGGCTGAATTGGCCTGATAGCGCGGCTTGCGCTCTTCCTGTGGCGTCTCCGCCGCGTCGGCTTCGGTGGCCAGCGGCGCCGCAGCGGCGACCGCAAGACCGGCGCTGGCGCCGCGCAGGAAATCGCGGCGGCCGAATTTGCTCTTGTCGTCCTGCTTCATCGCCGATCCTCCTTCATCTCTCCATCCATCCCCTTGCCGTCGCGACCGTCCGTCACGATGGCATCGCGAACGCTTCGCTCTCGAGCGCGATCAGGATGCGCCCGACGGTGCCGACGCTGCGATAGAAATCGGCGGCCTCGGCGCGCTCGAGATCGGCGAAGAAGCGGCCGATCCAGGGCGCCATGTGTTTCTCGAACAAGGTGCGGTCGGCGCCGGCGGGCGCCGGGAAGGCGCCGCTGCAGAGACCGGCCATGATCTCGCAGAGGATACCGGCATGGTCCTCAGGCTCGGCGACATCTTCGGTGCGCGCGATGCCGAACGCGGCCAGGTCCTCGCGCAGGCGGGCGAGCGGACGTTCGTGCAGGAAACCGGTGAGATAATACGAGCCATAGGGCAGGAGTTCGCCGCGGCCCATGCCGATGAAGAGGGCGAAGAATTCATGCTCGACCTTCTCGACGCGCGATCGCGCCGCGGCATCGGCGAGCGCGAGATGCGCAAGCCCGAGCGGACTCGCGTCGCCGCGCAGGCGGGCAAGACGCGACAGGAAATCGGCATCAGGCGCACGCAGCAACAGCCTGGCAAGCAACGCGTATTCCTGCGCGCGCGCAGCATCAATCTCGTCGGTGTCGGCACTCATGACAGCTTCGCGATAGAGATCGGGACGCAAGATCGCGCGATGCACGCCGCTGAGCGCTTCAATCGCGAGCACGCGTTCGGCCGGAACGCGGCTCCAATTTGACACTGACGGTTGAGAGATACCGATTTGGCGTGCCAACTCGCTGACGCCGCCAACAGCACGGATCGCTTCAGAGAGGCCCGGATCTCGCATCGCCCGATTCTCTTGAACCATTCCAATGAGCGTAAACACACGCGCAAGGGCGGGCAATAGGCTGAGGCTATGGCATTGGTTGAATATGCGCGAATCTAGCGCGGCAGCGCGCCGCCATGCCGCCGCGCGGTGTCACGCTGCTCCGCAACATGTTCGTTTTGCTGCACTGCCGTTGTCGGCGCCTCCTCCGCCGGAGCCGACGTCGGCGCGGGCTCGGGGTCGTCCCCCGCAGCGGCCGGCTCGGCGGCAACTTCGGTGCGCTCCGCGGCCACGCTATCTTCCGGAATTGGTTGTGGAACCGGACGCGGCTCCTCGCGCCGGTCGGGACCGAACAGGCGCCGGGCGAGCGCCTTGATCTCGTCCTCGGATTTGAACGTTCCGAAGCCGGGCACGCCATCGGGTGCGGTGAAATCCCAATCGTTCTCCTGCGGGCCGCGGAAATCACGGATCGCCGGATCGCTGGCCCAGGCGCGACGAAGCGCCGCATGTCGCAGGGCCGACGGCACCTCCGGTTTCATGAACATCGACACATCGGTGTCGGCGGCAATCGATTCGAGCGAGGGCAGGCTGGCGAGATCGAAGTCCGCCTCGCCGGAGGGCCTGGCCGGCGCAGCCGCCTCGCCGGGAGGCGCAGCCGCATCGGCGGCGGGCGGCGCCGACTCGGGCCCGGCCGCTTCGTCCTCCGGCGTCGCCTCGGCCTCGCGCTTCCGCCGGGACCAGCGCGACAGGAAGTTCTCCGGCTCGCTCATTCGTGCCCTCCGCCGCGGCTCATCGCATCCGGATTGGCGCGATCGCGCACGCGTTTGGTGAATGTCCGGTCGACATGGTGCTCGGCGACGAAGGCCGCAACCATCTCCTGGATAGCCGCCGGCATCGGCACCGCCTCGACCACGGCGTCGCCGCTTTGGGTGAAGGCCTCGCCCTCGGAGGGATCCGCGGTGACGGCAAACACGCGATAGGGCGGCTCGCCGCCACTCGCACACAACATGACCCACAAGGACGGCGCACGGCCGAGCAGGTTCTCGCCGTATTGACCGGTCTCGGTGCGATACAGCTCGACTTCCGCGGTACCGGCGTAGAAGGTCTCGCGCTCCTCCTCCTCACTGAGCCTAGTCCAGTCGGGCGTATCGGGCACGCCGGCCAGCACGGCGACCGGCGTCCACACTTCATCGACCCAGGGCGACGAGCCCTTGCGGCGTTCGACGACGACGCCGACCGGAATGCGCGCAAGGGGCGGCGCGATTTTCATATGGCGGCCTCCAGATGGCGAAGCGGCAGGCCCGTGACGAGATTCTGCGGCTTCATGCGGATGGTCTTGTCCGCCGTCATCGCCAGGATGAGATAGACCGGTTCGCCGCGCACCTCCTCCCTGATCGCCGCGGGATCGCGAAACGTCAGGCGGAACAGGCCGACGATGCGCTCCATCGTCGCCCGATCGAGCGCCTCGCCGGCCCAGACGCGGTCCCCGATACGGGTCGCCTCGGCATCGAGGCCGACATACCAGGCGAGATCGACGTCACGCATCTCCTTCTGCGCCTCGATGTCGACAGCAACGCCGAGGACATGCGCGATCCATTGCTCCATCGCCCGCGCCAAGGCATCGAGGCCATCGCGGCCGGCGGTGAGATCGAGCGCCATGTCGAAGCGGTCGCTGCGCTCGAAATAATTGTCGGCATTGGCATCGTTGACGATGTCGATATTGGCGGCCGCGGGAATGCCGAGCATCGACACGAGCGGCGACACCGGCGCCGGGCTGATGCCGCCGATCGTCTCCTCGTCGGCGGCGAGCAGCGCGCCTTCGTGCAAGGTGACGCGCTGCAGGCGGAAGAACAATTCGGCCGCGCGCAGCACGCGGGCATCGCTCACGCCGTCGAGGGCGTTGCGCAATATGACGTGTACGAGCTGGTTGACGAACAGCGGCGGCACGCCGTGCGAACCGTCGCGCACCAGCGCGACATAGGCGGCCTCAAGCGTCGGATGGTGCAAGAGCCGGTCGCGGAAGGCGACGAGCAATTGCCAGTTCTCGCGCGCATCGGCATCGGCGATGGCGGCGATTTCTTCATCGGCGACCGACCGGCGTGGCTCGGCCAGCAGCGCGGCGTACAGCGCGCGCTCGGCAGCGCAGGCGTCGTCCGGCGGCACGATCTCCGGTCGCGCCAGATAGACCTTCAGGAACGCGTCGGTGACGACAAGCCCGCCACCCGCGCCGCGGTCGAGCAGGTGATGCCCGCAGGACAGCCAGAAGTCAGTCATGTGCCGATGCTCAGCCACCCGACTTCTCCGCCATGCCGATGAGATCGACGCGCTCGGGAGGCTCCTCCTCGCCTTCGACCTCGAAGAAACTGAACGCCCGCGCGGGCTTGGCGCCGGCGCGCGGCCGCAGCGTGCGGAAGCGCTCGCGCACGTCGCCGTCCTCGACGCTGCGATGCACCGCGACAAGCGTATCGACCGGAGGCTCGCAAAGCGACTGGGCGAAGGCGACTTCATCCTCCGCCGCCGCCAGCGCCTCGTCCATGCCCGGCGCCCCGAAGTCGGACATCAGCCGCCGCGCCAGCAGGCCGACCAGCGCGCGCCGGTCGTCGTCGGTTGCCTCGACGATCTGCACCAAAGTCGACCAGCCGAGCGTGTCGACGCCGAGAAACCCGCTGCGGAAGGCGGTGCGCGTCTTGCCCTCGAACGATGCCGGATCGCGATGCCAGAAGGCAAAGGCGCCGGATACGGCCCATTCGCCCGGCTCGGCCGGCCGATCGAAGATGAACGTGTCGGAGGGATCGAGCCTGATGGTGCGCAACAGCTTCATGTGCGAGGCCCTTTGCCGACCGGATCGTACCAGTCCTGGTGCGCAAGCGCCGGCACAAGGGCGCTGCGCTCGCTCGCTCTGGCGCCGGCGCGGCGGGCCAGGAGATCGCCGTCGTCGGAGATCGAGCGCAGCCCGGCGCCGGCAAGGCGCTCGAGATAGCTCTTCGCCACCACGCCGAACCCTTTCTCCTGCCATGCGTCGAGATGCATCATCATGTTGCGAGCAAAGCTTTCGATCACGTCGGCGGCGCTGGTCTCGCCGAAACCCTCCTCCGACAGCGCCGTCACGTTCGGCGTGAGGCCGGGATCCGTCAGCATCGTGGCGGTGCGGATCATGCCGCCGAACACGAGCCAGTCGGGGACCGCGTCTTCTGCCGCATCGGCCGGCCAGGCCAGACGGCCGCCGCCGACGAGGCCCAGATTGACGGTCAGCGCGCCGGGCCAGTGGATCTCGATCAAGGTCTCCGGCTGCGCGTGCGCGGAAAGCGCATCGGCAAGCGCCGCCATGCCGGCGTAGAAGGCGCGGCGCGCGCCCTTGAGCGGTTCGTCCGGCTCCAGCACCAGCGCGAATTCGGCGAGATCGAAGCGACCGACATGCACCAAAGTACCGGCGCCCGTCTCTGCCGCGGTCGTGCACGCATGCTCGAACGCGTCGCCCAACTCGCGCAGGCGCACCGCCGTGAATGGCGGCGGCAGCCGCAGGTCGGGTGCGGTCATCCGCAACGGTCGCGCCGGGGCATCGAGCGGCATGGGAGACGTGCACTACCTTTTGCGTTCAGATGCGGCTAATTATACCAACTTCGAACGCGAGGCATAATCGATGGACGACGGGCCGCGCCATATCCTCGTTTGCTCCTGCGAAGACTCGATGCCGCAGGCGGCCGACGCCGTGCGCCGGGTTTCCGGGAGCGCGCGCGTCAGCGAGTGTCGCCAGCTCTGCCGCGCGGAACTCGACCGTTTTCGCGCTGCGGCAAAGGGTCAGGAACCGCTCGCCGTTACCTGCACACAGGAAGCGCCGCTGTTCACCGAGGTCGCCGAGGAACTCGGCGTGCCCGCTCCCACCTTCGTGAACATCCGCGAGACCGGCGGCTGGTCGAACGAGGCCCGCGCGGCGCTGCCGAAGATGGCGGCGCTTGTCGCCGCGGCCGCCGAGCCGATGCCCGAGGTGCCGACGATCACGCTCACAAGCGAGGGCGTGACACTCCTCTACGGCAAGGATGAGCGGGCGCTCGAAGCGGCGGAATCGTTGAAGGAGCACCTTGACCTCACGGTGCTGATGCTGCCGGGGACCGAGATTGCACCGCGCCGCGTCACCGAATTCCCGATCGTGCGCGGCCGCATCCGCAACGCGAAGGGGGCGCTCGGCGACTTCGAGGTGACGGTCGACGACTACGCGGCGCCGCGGCCGTCCTCGCGCGATGTATTCACTTACGATGCGCCGCGCGACGGCGCGGTGTCGCGGTGCGACCTCATCGTGGATCTGTCCGGCGGCGCGCCCATGTTCCCCGCCGCCGATCTGCGCGACGGCTATCTGCGCGCCGATCCCGGCGACCCGGCCGCCGTCTTGCGGTTAGTGCTGAAAGCCCGCGACCTCGCCGGCGAATTCGAGAAGCCGCGCTACGTCGTCATGCACGACGATCTCTGCGCGCATTCCCGTTCCGGCATCGTCGGCTGCCACCGCTGCCTCGATCTCTGCCCGACCGGCGCCATCGCGCCCGCCGGCGACCACGTCGCCATCGACCCGAAGATCTGCGCCGGCTGCGGCCAGTGCGCCGCGGTCTGCCCGACCGGCGCCGCCGCTTATGCGCTGCCTGCGGCCGACGCCCTACTGCGACGGTTGCGTCGTCTGCTGGTCGCCTATCACGATGGCGGCGGCGAGACGCCGGTCGTGCTGTTCCACGACGGCGCGCACGGCCTCGACATGATCGACGCGCTCGCCCGGTTCGACGACGGCCTTCCGGCCAACGTGCTGCCGGTCGCCGTCAACGAGGTCACGCAGATCGGCATTGAAGACGTCGCCGGCGCCTTCGCCTATGGCGCGACCGCTATTCGTTTCCTGCTGCGCGCCAGGCCGCACCACGACGTCGCCGGCCTGTACAAGACCATCGCCCTCGCAGAACCCATCCTCGCCGGCCTCGGCTTCGACGGCCCTCGCGTGGCGACCATCGAAACCGACGATCCGGATGCGCTCGGCAACGCCTTGCGGGCGCTGCCCGCGATGAACGCGGCGCCGCGCGCGGCGCATTTCACCGCCACCGGCGGCAAGCGCGAGATCGCGCGGCTCGCTTTGCGCGAACTGCACGCGGTGGCGCCGGCGCCGCAGGACACGATCACGCTGCCCGCCGACGCGCCCTTCGGCGCGGTCGTCATCGACACGGCCGGCTGCACCTTGTGCCTGTCCTGCGTCTCCGCCTGCCCGACCGGGGCGCTGTCGGACGACCCGGAGAAGCCGATGCTGCGCTTCACCGAGGACGCCTGCGTCCAGTGCGGCCTGTGCCGCGCCACATGCCCGGAGAAAGTGATCGCGCTGAAGCCGCAGCTCGATTTCCGCGCAGCGACTGCGCAGGCGCGTGTCGTCAAGGAGGAGGAGCCGTTCGCCTGCATCCGCTGCGGCAAACCCTTCGGCGTCAAAAGCACGATCGAGCGCGTCGCCGCCAAGCTCGAGGGCAAGCACTGGATGTACAAGGACTCCAAGGCGCGGCTCGACGTCATCAAGATGTGCGACGACTGCCGCGTCACGGTGATGACCGAAAGCGGCTTCGATCCCTTCGCGCCGCAGCGCCCGCGCGTGCGCACGACCGAGGACTACGGCAACAACTAAAAGGACAGGTTGCAGTCCGAAGGAACTTTTAAGTTGTGCAGCTTTTGCGGGCTTAAGGCGGTTACCCCAACCGCGCATTAAACATTCCGAAATATCTACTTATTAGTATGTTTCTACCTTTCGCCAACGTTTGTCGGTGGAATTGACCCATGCCGGCCTCGCTCTCGCTCGGTGATATCGAAGAGGCGCTTCAGCAGGCAGATCCGAAGACACGGCATCAGACGCTCCGCGCCGTCACGGACCTATTTCTGTCGAGTGCAGACAGACTCGACGACGAGCGCATCGACTTGTTCGACGGGGTGTTTGCTTCGCTGATCGGCAACAGCGATATCGACGGCATGGTCGATGTCAGCCAGCGCATGGCGCCGATCGACAACGCGCCGCCGCGACTGATCCGGCGGCTGGCGAGCGACGACCGCATCGCCGTCGCCGCGCCGGTGCTCACGCATTCGCCGCGGCTGAGCGATGACGATCTGCACGAGATCGCGCTGGAGAAGGGCAACGATCACCTGCTGGCAATTTCAGAGCGTCCAGGCCTGCCGGAGCCGGTAACCGATGTCCTGATCCAGCGCGGCAGCCGCGACGTGGCGCGCAGCGTCGCCAGGAACGAGACGGCGCGTCTGTCGCGTGCCGGCCTCGAACGACTGGTGACGCTCGCCGAGCGCGACGACGTGCTCGGCGCCGGGCTGAGCGCACGGCCGGACATTTCGCCGGACCAATTGCACGGACTGCTGGTGTCGGTGGCGGCGCGGGCGGGAGACAAGCTGAGGACGGTGGCGGCCGCGCAACGCCTTGTCCTCACCATCAAGCAGGCCGGCAAGCTCGGCGACGTGCAGTTCCTCAACTTCGCGCAAAGCAACCGCTACGAAGAGGTGATTGCCGCTCTCGCCTTGAGTGCCGATCTCAAATACGACGCGATCGAAAACCTGGCGCTCGCGCGCGAACCGGGCGGCGTCCTGCTCGTCTGCAAGGCATTGGGCCTAAGCTGGCTCACCGCTTCCTATATCCTCAAGATGACCGCCGAGCGCGCAGGCTTTCCGCCGCACGACCTGAAGCATGAGCAGGACGAGTTCGCGAAGCTGACCAAGCCGACCGCCGAGCGCATCATCCGCTTCTGGCGCGTGCGTCAGACCGTCTCCTGAACCGTTATTCGCCCCGGACCGTCCCTACGGCTGCGCCGGCGTGGGCGTGGTCGTGCCGGAGTTGCCGAAGATACGATCGATCGCGGCTTGCAGCGGCAGCTTCTTGACCGGCTGAGCCGCATCGGCCTGCGTCTCCTGCGCCGGCTGCTGCGGTGCTGCTGCTGCGCGGCGGCTGTGTTGCCGGCGTCGGTGCGTCGCGTGACGGGCGCGAGGCGCGGCCGCGGCCTTGGGCGCCGGCGTCTTCGCCGCGGGCGTCGCATCGCGCGGCGGCGGCGGCGCCGCATCCACGGATGGTTCGGCTGCGCGCGGCCAGGCCGATGCGGCATCGGCCGGCATCATGGCCCACAGCGTCAGCGGCGAAACGGCCGGATCGGCCGGCGACGATTGCGCCGGTGCCGCCGCCTCAGCCGACGCGCCGGCGACGCCGCGCGTCTCGGCCGCGCCCTGCGGCACGCGCTCGCTCGTCTTGACGACGGTCGTGTCCGCTGCGGCCTCGTCGTGCTTGCGGATCGTCAGGGTCTGCACCGTCTTGGGCAAAGCCGGAGCCGTGTCGGGCGCGGCATCCGCCTTCGGCGCAAAGGCAGGCACGACGGACTGCATCGCGTCGCGCTGCAGAAAGATGCCGACGCCGACGGCCGCGGTGACCGCCACGAGTCCGGCGGCGATGGTGAGGCGTTTCAACACCGGCATCGAAGTCCGGGCCACGGCCTCGGCCTCCGGCGGCAGCGGATGATGCACGACCGCCTTGCGCACGAAGCGTGCTCCCGGCGGCTCGCGGCCTTCGCTGCGGCTCAGGCGTTCGAGGATCGGGCGAATCGAGGAGTCGTCGTCGGGCCGCAGGGCGCGCCGCGGCGCATACGCAAGCGCGTCGCCGTCGATGCGTCGGTCGTCGTCGAGGCCAAGAGCGCTCATATACACCTCCTCCAATCACAGACGCGTGGAGGGGAGTGGAGCGGCGGGGCTTTAGTTGGTCCTAAGCTGGCCGGAATTGTGAAAGAATCACGCCGCGGCACCGGCCCCCGGTATGTCCGTGCCGTCTCTTCGGTTGTTCAGCGCGTCACCTTCCCGAGAAAATCGACCAGCGCCTTTCGATCGGCCGCCGAGCCGATCGTCTGCTCCGGCATCTTGGTGCCCGGCGTGTAGTGCGCAGGGCCGATCTCGAACAACTTCGCCACCGTCTCCGGCGTCCACACGATGTCGAGTTGCTTCAGCGATGGCGAGAAATTGTAACCGGGCAACGTTGCAATACGTCGGCCGAAAATGTGCCACAGCGTCGGGCCGGCCTTGTTGCCTTCGTCGGGCGTCAGCGTGTGGCAGGCAACGCAGGCGCGGAAGACGCGCGCGCCCGGATCGTCGCCATAGGCCGCAAGCGGATCGGCGGGCGCGCCGACGATGAGCGTGTCCATCGGTTCGCCGCTGTCCGCATTCCAGCGGCGCAGCGTGCGGTCGGCGCCACCGGTGAGCAAGGTGCGGCTGTCGGGAAAGAAGGCGGCCGACCATACCGGCAGGCCGGGCCCGACCAAGGTATGCGTCACGCTGCGGCTCGTGCGCTCGAGGATCGCCACCGAACCGCGAATGCCGGCGGCAGCGATGCGCCTGCCGTCGGGCGAGAGCGCGAGCGCGATCACCGGCGCTTGCGAGGCCGGCACGCTGCCGCGCACCGCGCCGTCCGGTGCGAGGAAGTACACTTTGCCGTCGGCGCCGGCGGTGACGATCTCGCCATCCGGCGCGACCGCGACCGCATTGAGCGGCGATGGCATTGCAACGACTGCGGCCGCGCCGCCGGCGCGCGGCCAGATGCGCAGCGTCGCATCGTAGCCGGCGCTGACGACCGCCTTGCCGTCCGCCGTGAAGGCGACGCCGTTGACGTTCTGCGTGTGGCCTTCGAGCACGCGCGGCGCGGCGCCGTCGAGCGGCCACAGCCGCACGGTGCGGTCCCACGACGCCGATGCCAATGCCTTGCCGTCCGGCGACACGGCGATGGCGGCAATCGGTGCGGTGTGCCCCCCGAGGGTCCGATCGGGCGCCGTCCTGCCCGCGGTCCAGATGGCGATCTTGCCGTCGGCGCCGGCAGTGACGATCCGGCCGTCGGGCAAGTAGGCGACGGCGTTCACGGCCGCATCGTGGAAGCGCAACACCTGCTCGGCGACGTTGCGCGTCAGCGACCAGCGGATGGCCGACGTGTCGAAGCTGCCGGAGACCGCCTCGCTGCCGTCGGCCGAGATTGCGACGGCGCGCACCGGCCCGCCATGCCCGCGCAATTGCGCAAGCGCCGGGAAGGAGAGCAGGCAAAGCACAATTGCAATTGCAGTCCGCATATCGCACCTACGGCACGGATTCTTACCTCTCCCGGCAAAGGGAGGCCGGATCGCGCGAGGCTTCGCTCAGTCCAACTCCATCCCCAACGCACGAATGCGCGCGCGCGTTGCCTCGTCATCCAACGCCGCCAGGAACGCCCCGACCGCCGCGTGCGCCCGCCGCCGCTCGGCGACGAGGAAATCGTAATGCTCCGGCGCGACGGGCAGGAAACCGAGCCCGTACATCCTCGCCACCGGTTCGATGGCCAGCCCCCAGTCGGCGCGGCCCTGCGCGATGGCGGCGGCGACCGCGTTGTGCGATTTCGGCTGGTTGGCGTAGCCGGGCGGCCGCTTGCCGTCGAGCAGCGTGTCCATCAGCACGCGCGTGCCGGAGCCGGCATTGCGGTTGACCATCAGCGCGTCGGCATCGTCGAGCACGGCGGCGAGCGCGTCTTTGGCGCTGCGGCCCGCGAAGCGCGCGTCGCCGGGACGGAACAGGATGCCCTGCATGCGCCGCCAGCCGGGCACCAGCGCGAGCCCAGGCTGCACAAGATGCACATTGTAGTGCCCGCTCTTCGGATCGATGAGATGCACCGGCGCGATATCGCATTCGCCGCGGGCAATGGCCGCCGCACCGCCGAGGCTGCCGACCGCGAGCACGCGCACGGCGAAGCCGCGATCGATGACGGCGCCGATCGCCGCGTCGAGCGCGACGTCGTGGCTGCCCATGACGACGAGATCGGGCGCGCGCGCGGCGCTGCCGATCAAAGTCACCTGCGCGTCGCTGCCGGCGTCGAGCGCCGCGGCAAGCGCGTCGATGGCGAGGAAGCCGTCGGCCTGCGAGAAGCTCGTCACCGCGCCGGAGCCCTTGCCGATCGGGAAGGCGACCGTGCCGCTCTCGCCGTCGACCAGCGACACCAGCACGAATTCCTGCCGGCCGAGCTCGGAGGCGATGCGCACCGGCACGCGCGCGGTGACCGTTTCGGCCGCTTCCGCTGGCAAGCCGGCCCGCGCGCGGATCAACGGCGCGACGAAGCTGTGGAAGGTGAAGATCGCCGAGGTGGGAAACCCGGGCAGGACGACGATCGGCTTGCCCTGCACGATGCCGAGGCAGAGCGGCTTGCCCGGCTTGAGCGCGACGCCGTGCACGACGATTTCGCCGAGGCGCGAGACGATGGTGTGCGACAGGTCGCCGGCGCCTTTCGACGTGCCGCCGGAGAGCACGACCATGTCGCAGGCCGCGAGCGCGTCGCGCACCGCCTGTTCCAGCCTGGCCTCGTCGTCGGGAAAGGCGCCGAAAGCCACCGGAATGCCGCCGGCCTCGGCGACGGCGGCGGCAACAATGACGCCGTTGCTGTCGTAGACCTGCGCCGGCTTCAGCGTCGCGCCCGGCCGCACCAGTTCGTCACCGGTCGACAGCACGGCCACCGTCGGCCGGCGCACGACGTCGACCGCGCCGTGGCCCGCGGCGGCCAGCATGCCGATCTCGCGCGAGCCGATGCGCACGCCGCGGCGCAGAAGCGTCTCGCCGCGGGCGATGTCGGAACCGGCATAGGAGATGAACTGCCCGGGCGCCGCCGCGCGCCGCACCTCGATCGCCGGCGCGCCGTCTTCAAGCAATTCGGTGTGCTCGATCATGACGACGGCATCGGCGCCGCGCGGGATGATACCGCCGGTGGCGACGGCGGTGGCGGCGGCGGCACCGACGGCAAGCGTCGGCTCGTGACCGCAGGCGATCACCTCGGGATTGAGCGTGAGGGTTTTCGGCCGGCCGTCGCTGGCGCCGAGCGTGTCGGCAGCGCGCACGGCGAAGCCATCGACATTGGAGCGGTCGAAGGCCGGCGCGTCGGCGAGCGCGACGGCGTCGTGCGCCAGCACGCGACCGAGCGCCTCGGCGAGCGGCACGGTCTCGGCGCCGAGCGGCGCGTGCGCCACGCGGGCGGCAAACCGCGCGCGCGCCTCGGCGGGCGACACCACCTCGAGAAACTGCTCCTGCCGCGCTGCGGCGCGCACCTGCGCCAGAAGCTCGGACTCGGCGCGCCTCCGCGCGTCGGAAAGCCTGGTCATGGCCAGGGCCATACCCGAACGGCCGAGCCCGCGGAATAGCCTTCGCTTTCGGCCGGAACCAGCACGTAGCCGTCGGCGCGCGCCAGCGCCGACAGCGGCAGATAGCGGCTCGCCAGCGGATCGGCGCCGCGGCCGTCGCGCGCCACCGGCACGAATTCGGTGACGCCGATGGTCGAGGCGATCTTGCGCGACAGCCGCGCGGTATCGACGAAGTCGAGCGTCGGCCTGGCTGCGGCGAGGCGGTCGATCGCCGGCCGCCCGAGCGTCAGCCAGACGGCGAGCGCGGCGTCGAGCCGGCCAGGCACCAGCAGCACCGCGGCATCGCCGGCGAAGCCGAACGCCGCCGTTTCACCCGGCGACAGCGCCAGCCCGTGCCAGGCCACGCGGCCGTCGCGGCGGAGGGCCGAGACGCTCGCGTCGTTGTTGCCGGTGCCGGTGCCGCCGATGCCGACGACGATGTCGGCGTCGCCGGCATTGAGCGCGTTGTCGAGGCTGCCGCTCTCGCGCAGCAGCGCGCCGCGGCGTTCGAGATCCGCGCCGATCCACTGCGCCGCCGCGGCGATCAGCGGGTCGTCGCGCACCGGGACGAGGCGCACGCGCGGCATGCGCTGCGCCACCGGGGCGAGACGAAAGGCGGTGAAGGCGGCGACGTCGGTGTGCCGCAGGCGATCGCCGGCGCGCCGCAAGGTCTCGCCGACATGGGCGTCGCCGCCGCTGGCCAGCACGCCGTCGCCGGGAAATACCGCCGCGAGCGCCTGCGCGCCGGCGGCGCCGACCTCGACGGCATCGAGCGGCGCGACGCTGTCGGTGCCCGGCGGCATCGGCTGGCCGACCTCGACCCGGACCGGCGGGCGCGGCAGCGCCGTCGGCGAATAGCCGCCGGCGCCGAGCGTATCGTCCGCGGCGATGGCAAAGCCGTCGGCGAGCGCGATCGCCGTCCCCGGCCAGCGCGGTGCCCGGACGTCCTCGGCCAGCACCCGCCCCGCCACCGGCGCGCCCTTTGCCGGCGCGACCGGCTTCACCTGCGCCTCGATCAAAGCGAGCGCTTCGGCGAGCGGCGTCAGCCGCGCGATGGTCTGGGGGTGGGGGGATGCCATGCGGGAGGTAATGTCGCGGACCGGGTTGACCTTGGGCGCAGTCTACCGCAACACCGCGCCGGCAAAAGTGCGCGATGAGGACGCGGCGATGACGGAAAAGACGGTCAGCCTGCGGGGGCTGAAGTGCCCCCTGCCCGCCCTGCGCACGAAGAAGCTCCTGTCCGGCATGGCGGCGGGCGACATCCTCGTCATCGAGTGCACCGATCCGCTGGCGGCGATCGATATCCCCAACCTGCTGCGCCAGACCGGCGACGCGCTCGACGGCAAGGCGCAGGCCGACGGCGTCCTCACCTTCCGCATCCGCAAGGCGTGAGACGCCGCCGCCGGCCTCAATCGAGCGGCCGGATGTTCGCGGCCTTGGCCAGGGCGCGCGTCGCCTCGTAGTCGTCGCGGACGAACTTGGCGAACTCCTCGACACTCATATGCGCCGGCTCGACGCCGAGCTTGGCCAGTTTCGCCTGCACGTCGGGCGAATCGAGCGCCTTCTCGGTCGCGTCGTGCAGCGCCCTGACGACGTCGGGCGGCGTGCCGGCCGGCGCCGACAGCCCGTTCCAGAAGCGGAATACGGCGTCGGGATAACCGGCCTCGACGATCGACGGCACGTTCGGCAGCAGCGCCATGCGCTTGGGCGAGCTCACCGCCAGCACGGTCAGCTTGTCGTTGTGCAGCGCCGAGGACGCCGCGGCGAGCGGGATGAAATAGAAATCGATGCGGCCGGCCATCACTTCGAGCAGCCCGCCTTCCCGGAACGGCACGTGGCGCACGTCGATCTTCGCCGCCAGGCGGAAGCGTTCGGCGGCCATGTGCGAGGACGAACCGATGCCGGCGGAGGCGAACGTCAACGTGCCCGGCTTCGCCTTGGCGGCGGCGACGAGATCGGCCACCGTCTTGAAGCCGCTCGCCTTCGAGGCGACGAGCACGTTCGGCGAAGCGCCGATCATCACGACGTGCACGAAATCCTTGAACGGATCGTACGGCAGCTTGCTGTGCAGCACGCTTTCCGTCGCCATCGACGAGGTGCTGGTCACCAGCGTGTAGCCGTCGGGCGCCGCCTTCGCCACCATGCCGAAGCCGACGCTGCCGCCGGCGCCGGTGCGGATCTCCATCACGAAAGGCTTGCCGAGGATCTGCGAGACCTGATCGACCACGACGCGCGTCACGGTGTCGGAGGCGCTGCCGGCGGGATAGGGGCTGACGACGCGCACCGGACGCGTCGGCCAGTCCTCGGCATGAGCGGATGCAACGGATACCGCCAGCAAGGCCGGCAGGATGAGGGCGCCGAGCGCCACGCGCGCGTGCGCCAACGATGTCGCGAACGAACGAGCCATGTCTCTTCCCCAGAGTCTGGCGGGGTGAATTTCACCCCACAAAATTCTTGTTTTTGCCGAGCCTTATTCTTTCAAGACTTTTTGCCCGCGCGCCAGTGCCGTTACGCATTTTTCGCTGCGGCGCGGTTCCGGCGCGGAGCGTCGACGACGGCGCGAGCGCACCCTTCGGCCCGACAGCGTGCCGTTTGAAAAATGCCTTGATCGAAGAACAGGGGATCGAGAGCTTGCAACGGACCGATGCAAAGGACGGGTTGTCACAAAGGTGATGGCACCAACCAACCGCATCGTATCTGAGAGAAACGATCCGGAACTCCTAAGTTTTTCCAAAAGCCGCACCAAGCTTTTTGTTGAGAGTCTCCGCCGCAAACGGCTTGAGATTTGGGACCAGCGATGTGGTCATAGTCGACAGGAGGGCCAGCGGCTTTGGCTCTTACCTGTCATGCAGCCGTGTTGGCGGCTATCCTATCGATCGCGATCGTCGAGGGCTGCCCCTATACGATCGTCGACGCCATCGATCCGACTGCTCTTATTTGATCGAACAAGATTATTGCACGTCTTCGCCTGTCCGCTCCGAGGGCGGCCTGCGGATGTCATCCGGAATTGAGAGTTTTATCGGACGGGCTCCTGGTCGCCAGCCGCGCCACAGCAGTGGAAATGGAGGGCCGTGCTCATTTGGATCAGAAATTGATAAAAGTCATCACCCGTCACTCGGTTTAACGGACCATTAAGGTTACTGGGCCAGCCTCCGTGCGGGGGTGCTTTCTTACCACTATCGGTTTGGGAGGCTGGCCATGGGGCCGATCCGTCGATGGGGACTTGTGCTTTTACTTGCGCTTTATGCGCCTGTTGCTCGCGCTGCCGATCTGGGCCCGCCAATCTACAAGTCCGCGCCGCCTGAAGTGGTGGCGATTCCGCCGTTCGACTGGACCGGCTTCTACCTCGGCATCAATGGCGGGTA
>Ga0182749_1001012_pt1 | contig 23064 bp, 24 predicted proteins | sample eDN3rd37CKraftMG_FD_128875 | JGI IMG/M metagenome (GOLD analysis project Ga0182749, IMG submission 128875) | Enriched Miracle-Growth compost microbial communities from Emeryville, California, USA - eDNA 3rd pass 37_C Kraft MG (version 2) (version 2) ...
GCCGAGGAGCCGACGCGCGACACCGACAGACCGACGTTCACCGCCGGACGGATGCCCTGATAGAACAGGTCGGTCTCGAGGAAGATCTGGCCGTCGGTAATCGAGATGACGTTGGTCGGGATGTAGGCCGAGACGTCGTTGGCCTGCGTCTCCACCACCGGCAGCGCGGTCAGCGAGCCGGCGCCGTTGGCGTCGTTCATCTTCGCCGCGCGCTCCAGGAGGCGCGAGTGCAGGTAGAACACGTCGCCCGGATAGGCTTCGCGGCCCGGCGGGCGGCGCAGCAGCAGCGACATCTGGCGGTAGGCGACGGCCTGCTTCGACAGGTCGTCGTAGCAGATCACGGCGTGCATGCCGTTGTCGCGGAAGAACTCGCCCATGGTGCAGCCGGCGAACGGCGCCAGGAACTGCATCGGCGCCGGGTCGGAGGCGGTGGCGGCGACGACGATCGAGTATTCGAGCGCGCCCTGCTCCTCCAGCACCTTCACGAACTGCGCGACGGTCGACCGCTTCTGGCCGACGGCGACGTAGACGCAGTACAGCTTCGTGCTCTCCGGCTGACCGGCGGCGTTGAGCGGCTTCTGGTTGAGAATGGTGTCGAGAATGATCGCCGACTTGCCGGTCTGGCGGTCGCCGATGATGAGCTCGCGCTGGCCGCGGCCGATCGGGATCAGGGCGTCGACCGCCTTGAGGCCGGTGGCCATCGGCTCGTGCACCGACTTGCGCGGGATGATGCCCGGCGCCTTCACGTCGACGCGCTTGCGCTCGGTCGCCTGGATCGGGCCCTTGCCGTCGATCGGGTTGCCGAGGGCGTCGACGACGCGGCCGAGCAGGCCCTTGCCGACCGGCACGTCGACGATGGCGCCGGTGCGCTTGACCGTCTGGCCTTCGAGAATTTCGCGGTCGGAGCCGAAGATAACGATGCCGACGTTGTCGTTCTCGAGGTTCAGCGCCATGCCGCGCGTACCGTTCTCGAACTCGACCATCTCGCCGGCCTGGACGTTGTCGAGGCCGTAGACGCGGGCGATGCCGTCACCGACGGAGAGCACCGAACCGACTTCCGAAACCTCGGCCTCCTGGCCGAAATTCTTGATCTGGTCCTTCAGGATGGCGGAAATTTCTGCGGCGCGGATGTCCATCAGCGGGCCTCTTTCATCGCAAACTTGATCGCATTGAGCTTGGTGCGGAGCGAACTGTCGACCATGCGGCTGCCGACCTTGACGATCAGGCCGCCGATGATGGCCGGGTCGACCTTGACGTCGAGGTCGATGTCCTTGCCGCCGGTGACGTTCTTCAGCGCGCTCTTGAGCGCGTCGGTATTGCTGGCGTTGAGCGGCTCGGCAACGGTGACGTGCGCGAGCACCTCACCCTTGTGGCGGGCGACCATCGCGCGGTAGGCGCGGATCATGTCGCGCACCGCGAACAGCCGGCGGTTGCCGGTGACGACACGCAGGAAGTTCGCCGCCAGGCCGGAAATGCCGGCCCTGTCGAGGATCGCCGACAGCGCCCTGAGCTGCTCGTCGACGCCGAACACCGGCGAACGGACGAGCCGCGCCAGATCGGCGCTTTCCGACACCATCGTGTCGAACCGGTCGAGATCGGATTTGACGGCATCGGCGGCCTTGTTCTCGAGCGCTAGCTCGAACAGGGCGTGGGCGTAACGGCCTGCCATGCCGGAGATAAGGGGGTCTTCGCCTGCCACGTGGACGCTCGTTTTTGTTCTAACTCGTCAAGGCCGGACACCGTCGTCAAACGGCGGCGCAACCTTCTGGAATTCAAGGAGGAATTCCGATCCGGCGAGGACGCGCGCTAAGCCCCGCTTCGCCCCTCGCGAAATCGAGGGGTTGCTAACACAGAGGCAAACGCGGCGCAACAACGGCCACCGTTTCTCGGCACCGCCAGCGCACCCGCGTCAAAGCGGCGCATGCGAGGCATACCTCGCGCCGGCACGCCTGACAGGCTAGCGTTGCCGACCGCGCGAGAGTCGCGCATTCGTCCACCCTCGCCGGAACTCCGAACATCATTCATGCCGCAGGCGCGCAACACCGCCGAGGTCACCGCCCGCGACCGGTTCCTGGTCCTGCTCCTGGCCTTCGCCTGGGGTGGTAACTGGATATCGGTAGCCATCGGCCTCAATGGCGCCCTGCCCTGGACCCTGCGCTTCTTCGGCTCGAGCCTCGGCGCGGTGACCCTGATCGCGGCGGCCCTGCTCACCGGCCATTCGCTGCGTGTGCCGCGCGGCGAGCGCGTGCACGTGATGATCGCCGGCTTCCTGAATGTCGCCTGCTTCCAGATTCTCTCCGCCTTCGCGCAGCTCAACGGCGCCACCTCGCGGGTGGTGCTCCTCAACTATTCGATGCCGATCTGGACCACGATCATGAGCCGCATCCTGCTCGGCGAGCAGCTCGACGGGCCGCGGCGGCTCGCCATCGCGCTGTGCGCCGTCGGGCTCACCGTGCTGGTGTGGCCGTTGTTCGCGGACGGCATTCCGGTCGCCGTGTTCCTCGCGCTCGGCTGCGCCTGGGTCTGGGGCGGCGCCACGGTCTATCTCAAATGGGTGAAATCGACGGTGCCGCCGCTCGCCACCGCCGCCTGGCAGCTCGTGTTCGGCTTCCTGTTCATCGCCGCCGGCACCTTCGTCTTCGACGGCGTGCCGCGCATCACCGGCATGTCGCTCGAGGTCTGGGCCGCCATCCTGTTCATGGGCATCATCGGCACCGGCTTCGCCCATTTCCTGTGGTGGTCGATCGCCGGACGCCTGTCGCCGGTCACCGCCTCGATCGGCTCGCTCCTGGTGCCCGTCATCGGCGTCATCGGCGCCGCCGTGATCCTCGGCGAGCACCCGACCGTCAACGACATCGCCGGCTTCATTCTGATCCTCGGCGCCGCATCCTGCGTGCTGCTGCTGCCGACGCTGCGCGGAGCGAAATCATGAGCACGTCGCAAGAGGCGCCCGCCGCAACCGACACGGTCACCAACGGCGCGCGGGTGCTGGTGGTGCTGATGGGCGCCGGCTGGGGCATCAACTGGATCGCGTCGCGCGTCATTCTGGAAGAGCTGTCGCCATGGTCGCTGCGCGCCGCCGGCGTCGGCCTCGGCATGGTGGCGCTGTTCGTCGCCGCGGCGCTCAGCCGCACCCCCCTCTCCGTCCCGCGCGGCGCGCGGCTTAAGCTGATCGTTGCCGCCTTCTTCAACGTCGGCATCTTCAACGTCTTGTCCGCCTATTCGCAGGTCTACGGCACCACCTCGCGCGCGGTGGTGATCGCCTATTCGATGCCGATCTGGGCGTCCGTGCTGGCGCGGTTCGTGCTCAAGGAGAAGCTCACCGGCGTGAAGCTCGCCGCGCTCGCGCTGTGCGCGCTCGGGCTCGTCATCCTGATCGGGCCGCTCGTCGAGCACGGCCTGCCGCTCGGCGCGCTGTTCGCGCTCGCCAGTGCCTGGCTCTGGGCCACCGGCACCATCTTTCTCAAGGCGGCGCAGATCCCGATGCCGACGCTCGCCGCCACCGTCTGGCAGCTCTTCCTCGGCTGGCTGATGATCGTCGCCGGCATGCTCGTCTTCCACGGCCTGCCGCAGCCGGCGCCGGTGTCGACGTCGACCCTTCTGTGGATCGGCTACAACGGCCTGATCGGCATGGGGCTCATCTATTTCGTCTGGTTCGTCGTCGTCGACAAATTGCCGACGATGACGGCCTCGATCGGCACGCTGCTGGTGCCCGTGGTCGGCGTCATCGGCTCGGCCGTGATTATCGGCGAGCGGCCGAACCTGACCGACACCATCGGCTTTGCGCTCATCTTCGCGGCGGCGGCGACGGTGCTGCTGCAGCCCAATGCGCGGCACACCGAATTGCCGGAATAGGCTTCAGAAGAAGCTCATCGGATCGACGTCGACTTCGAGCTGCAGGTTGCCCTTCGTCTTCGGCGCCGCGGCGAGCCAGTCGCGCAGATAGCCGGACAGATCGTAGGCGCGCGGCGACTTCACCAGCAGCCGGAAGCGATGGCGGCCGCGCACCACCGCAACCGGCGCCTCGGCCGGCCCGAGCACGCGCACCGCGTCGTCCTTCGGCGCCAGCGACACCAGGGTGCGGCCGTAGGCCTCCGCCACATGCTTGTCGCCCGCCGAAACGATGAGGCTGGCGAGCCGGCCGAAGGGCGGATAGCCGGTGCGCTCGCGCTGCTCGATCTCGTTCTCGTAGAAGGCCTCGCGATCGCCCATGATCAGCGCGCGCATCACCGGATGCTCCGGCTGGTGCGTCTGCAGGTAACCGACACCGCGCCCCTCCTCGCGTCCGGCGCGCCCCGTCACCTGATGCAGCAATTGGAACGTGCGCTCGGCGGCACGCGGATCGCCGTTGCCGAGACCGAGATCGGCATCGACGATGCCGACGAGATTGAGCTTCGGGAAGTGATGCCCCTTGGCGACGAGCTGCGTGCCGATGACCAGGTCGAAGCGGCCCTCGGCGACGTCGTCGAGCTCGGAGCGCAGGCGCTCGATCGATTCGACGAGATCGCTCGACAGAACGAGGATGCGGGCGTCGGGGAAGAGATCGGCCGCCTCCTGATGCAGACGCTCGACGCCGGGGCCGACGGCGGCGAAGCTGTCGGTGGCGTGGCATTTCGGGCATTCGTTCGGCGGCGGCACGGAATAGCCGCAGTGGTGGCAGACGAGCCGGCGCTTGAAGCGGTGATCGACCAGCCAGGAATCGCAATTCGGGCACTGAAGGCGGAAGCCGCAGGCCCGGCACAATGTCAGCGGCGCGTAGCCGCGGCGGTTCAGGAACAGGAGCGCCTGCTCGCGTTTCTCCAGCACGATCTGCACGGCTTCCGCCAGTTTCGGCGAGATGAAGCGGCCGCGCGGCGGCCCTTCCGTGCGCATGTCGATCGGCTCGATGTGCGGCAGATGCGCGCCGCCGAAGCGCTCCGGCAGATGGATGCGGCGGTAGCGGCCGCGCCGTGCGTTGACTTCCGATTCCACCGACGGCGTCGCCGAGGCGAGGATCACCGGGAACTTGGCGATCGAGCCGCGCACCACCGCCATGTCGCGCGCGTTATAATGCGCGCCGTCCTCCTGCTTGTAGGCGGCGTCGTGCTCCTCGTCGACGACGATGAGCCCGAGATCGGCGTAGGGCAGGAACAGCGCCGAGCGCGCGCCGACGATGACCGGCACCTCGTTCCTGGCCACCGCCTCCCAAGTGCGCGCACGCCGGCGCGGCGGCAGTTGCGAATGCCATTCGGCCGGACGCACGCCGAAGCGCTGCGCGAAGCGGTCGAGGAATCCCGTGGTGAGCGCGATCTCCGGCATCAGAACGAGCGTCTGATGGCCGCGGCGGATATTCTCGGCCACCGCCTCGAAATAGACCTCGGTCTTGCCGGACCCGGTGACGCCGTCGAGCAGCGACACGGTGTAGCCGCCCTGCTCGACCGTGGTGCGCAGCGCGTCGGCCGCGGCGAGCTGCGCCAGCGAGAAGTCCGGCTTGCGGAAGTCCGGATCGGGCGCGCGCATCAACGGCTCGGGCGGCAGCACCACCGTTTCCAGCACGCCGTCGTCGACCAGGCCGTTGATGACGCCGGCGGAGACGCCCGCCTCCTGCGCCGCCTCGCCTTTCGAGCGCACGAAGCCGTCGGCGAGCGCGGCGAGGACGCGGGCGCGCGCCGGCGTCATGCGCTGCGGCTTCGCCTCGGTCAGGCGCACGCCGACGCGCTCGCGCGCGGGGCCGAGATCGCCCATGCGCAGCGCCATGCGCAGCACCATGCCGCGCGCGGCGAGCGTGTAGTTCGACACCCAGTCGACGAAGGTCCGCAGTTCCGGCTTGAGCGGCGGCACCTCCAATTTGGCGTCGACGTCCTTGAGACGGTTGTGCAGGCGCGGGTTCGGATTTGGATTTTCGGCCCAGACGACGCCGAGGCAGTCGCGCGCGCCGAGCGGCACGGCGACGACGTCGCCGGGCGCAAGCGCCATGTCGGCCGGAACCCGATAGGAATAGGTCTGATCGAGCGCCACCGGCACCAGGATATCGACGACACGCGTGGACATGGGGATTGGTCTGGCCGATTCCGCGCGGTTAAGGAAGGGTGAAGGAAGGGGGCCTACTGTCGTCCCGGCCAAGGCCGCATAGCGGCCGCGAGCGGGACCCAGTACGCCGTGCCCTATCGGTAAGCTGCGGCGTACTGGGTCCCCGCTTTCGCGGGGACGACAGACATAAGTATGGACCTGCAATTCTCCACCGCCCCGGACGTCGCCGCAGAGATCGGGCGCTGGCTCGCCTATCTCGGTCACGAGAAGCGCATGTCGCCGAAGACGCTCGATGCCTACCGGCGCGACGTGGCGCAGTTCCTCGGCTTCCTCACCGGCCATCTCGGCAAGCCACCGACCTTGAAGACGCTGGCCAGGCTCGCGCCGGCCGACATCCGCGCCTTCCTCGCCGCGCGGCGCAGCGACGGCGCCGGCAACCGTTCGCTGATGCGCGGGCTCGCCGGCGCGCGCTCCTTCGCCCGCTTCCTCGAGCGCAACGGCAAGGGCAAGGTCGGGGCGCTCGCCGCCGTGCGCACGCCGAAATTGGCAAAGACCCTCCCCAAGCCGCTGCCGGCCAGCGCCGCGCGCGCCGTCACCGACGCCGACCTGCGCGCCGGCGAAGCGCGCGAGCAATGGGTGCTGGCGCGCGACGCCGCCGTGCTGGCGCTGCTCTACGGTTCGGGACTGCGCATCTCGGAGGCGCTGTCGCTCAGGCGCAGGGACTTCGACGGCGCGCCCGACACGCTGACCGTCACCGGCAAGGGCAACAAGACGCGCATGGTGCCGCTGCTGCCGCAGGTGGGCCGGCTCGTCGCCGACTACGTCGCGCTCTGTCCGTATGACCTGCCGGCCGACGGACCGGTGTTCGTCGGTGCGCGCGGCGGCCCGCTGTCGCCGCGCATCGTGCAACTGGTCATGGAGCGCCTGCGCGGCGCGCTCGGCCTGCCGGACAGCGCCACCCCGCATGCGCTGCGCCATTCCTTCGCCACGCACCTTCTGGCCGGGGGCGGCGACCTGCGCGCCATCCAGGAGCTGCTCGGCCACGCCTCGCTGTCGACGACGCAAATTTACACTGCGGTCGACGCCGAGCGATTACTCGATGTTTATGTGAATACGCATCCGCGCGCCTAAGGCGCCCTTGCCCGGCGGCGGACTTTGCTGTCATCGTCGGACATCCGCGGACATCGCGGACGGGGGAGGACATGAGCGCCCACGAAAATCTCGAGCACGCCGACCACGTCGAGCATGCCTCGCACGGCGGCAACAAGAAGATCGCGCTGCTGATCGCGGTGCTGGCGCTGTTCCTCGCCTTCTCCGAAACGCTGGGCAAGAGCGCGCAGACGCACGCCATCGCCCTCAACGTCGAGGCCAACGATCTGTGGGCCTTCTTCCAGGCCAAGACCATCCGCATGACGGTGCTGACGACCGCCGCCGAGCAGATGCAGATCGAGGCCGACCGCGCCGCCGACCCCGATCTGAAGGCGCGGCTGACGAAGAAGATCGACGACTGGAAAAAGCTCGTCGCGCGCTATGACGACGAGCCGTCGACCAACGAGGGACGCAAGCAATTGACGGCGCGGGCGCGCAACGCCGAGCATCACCGCGACGAGGTGATGGCGCGCTATCATAATTACGAGTTCGCCTCGGCCGCCTATCAGATCGGCATCGTGCTGGCGTCGGCCGAGGTTATCACCGGCATGATCGCGCTCGGCTGGGGCTCCGTCCTGCTCGGCTTCATCGGGCTCGGCTTCACCGCGGCGGGCCTGTGGGCGCCGCACGCGCTGCACTTCATCACCGGCTAGATCACGCCCAGCGGCGATAGGCGCGGCGGCGCAGCCGCATCAGCCGGCGCAGGACCGTGCCGGCGCGCTTCGGCTTCAACAGCCGGACATACTGGCGGATGCGTCGGCGGATCGGCTCGGTCTGCGCATGCGCCCAGTCGCGCGCCCACATCACCCAGCCATAGACCCGGCGGAACCAGGCCATCTGCATCAGCTTGTCGCGCGTCACATCGAAGATGAAGGCGGTGATGCCGAGGCCGGCGAGCTTGACGAACAGGATCACCGCGACGGCGCCGAGCCAGTTGCGCGTGGCGAGGAAATAGACCTCGAGCACCTTGAGCGGCAAAAGCGCGATCAGCGGGACGGCGAAGACGAACAGCACCGCCCAGGGCGGCAGACCGGCGATCGCGCGGGCGATGGCGCGCTTGAGGGCCTCGAGCGGGATGAGCGCCACGAGCTTCGCCACGACGGGCTGCAAATGGTCCCACAGCCATGCCTCCATGAGGAACAGCAAGGCGAGGACGACCCAGAGCGGGCGGAGCAGATAGCGGCGCAGCATGCGGAAGAGATGGTAGCGCCGGGGCGGGCTGTAAATAAGGCGGGCGCTCTTATCCCTCCCCCGCTTGCGGGGGAGAGTGCCGCGGCTGACGGCGAGTGGGCGCATTCGCAATTGAGGCGTGGCCCCACCCCCGGCGCTCCGCGCCGGACCCTCCCCGTTCAGGGGAGGGACAAGAAAAAACAAAACCCCGCCGGGAACGCCGACGGGGTTTGGGTACGCTACGCGAACAAGGTGCGATCAGATCGCTTCCTTGAGGTCCTTGGCGGCACGGAACGCGACCTTCTTCGACGCCTTGATCTTGATCGCCTCGCCGGTGGCCGGGTTGCGGCCCATGCGGGCGGCGCGCTTGCGGACCTGCAGGATGCCGAGACCGGCGATCTTCACCCGCTCACCCTTCTTCAGGTGCTTGGTGATCATGGTGACGAGGTTCTCCACGAGCTCCAGACCCTGCTTCTTGGTGAGCTGATGGGCTTCCGAGAGCGCCGCGGCCAGGTGCCGGCTGGTCACCGGCTTGGCAGCTTTCGGTTTGGCGGTTGCGGCGGCTTTGGCCATAGACGTAACTCCTTGAGCGCACCATGCGCGTTTGTGAAGCACTAAGAGATTCGTTTCTATGCGCAAGCGGGAAGCCCCGCCAAACGGGGCTTAACCACAGGAACAGTGCCAAAAGTGCCCGTTCGGCGGCACTTTTGGCGCCCCGCGGCGCGGTTGAAGGTCGGCCCGCTTTGGGTTATTCAAGCCCTCTTGGCGCCCGTAGCTCAGCTGGATAGAGCGTTGCCCTCCGAAGGCAAAGGTCAGAGGTTCGAATCCCCTCGGGCGCGCCACGTTAACCTAATAATTTCAAGTACTTCCGGCTTTATTGCCTGCCTCTAAATATGCCATTAAATTGGTGCCTCTAAGGAGTGCCTGTAAAATCCATCTTCGGAGTTGCGCAGTGCGTTACCTTTTCCAGCGCAAGCCGGGCGGCAATTACTATGTCCGGCTCCAACCCCCCGGTCAGAAGCTCGTTGAACGCTCGCTTGGCACGCCCGATATCAAGGCCGCTGAGATTGCGGCGGCCGATCTAATCAAGCAGCACAAGGCGTTCATGTACCAGCGGCGGCAGTCCCGCGTCGCCAGCGTCGCGCATGGCCCTTGGCTCCACGAATACAAGCCGGGCTTGCACGCTATGCCAGACGGCGGTCACGTCATGGCGAGCGAAACCACGCTCACCTTCACCGATGCCGAAGGGCAGATTACCAGTACGCGGCCGAACGGCGGCCCGATGATCTATTTGACCGGCGCGAACCTTTCCGCCGAACGCGAGTTCAAGACGTTTGATGATGCTCTAGACGGCAAGATCGGGCCGGGTCCGATACCGTCTGATCGGCCCCCGATTGTCGCCGCCAAAAGCAGTGCGGACGATGCCATTCTTGAAACCTATCTCAAGCACAACGGCATAACGGGCACCCCCGAGCGTCAAGCTCGCGAAGTCTGGCGCATCTTCCGCACGGTTGTTGGCAAGCCTTTGCGCGAATGCACGCGCGAAGACGGCCGCGCCATCGTGGCCTATATGATGGATGAAGCCGAAGACAAAGGCCGCGAAGCCAAGAGTGCCACACTTCGCCGCCGCATGGTGCCACTGGTCGCGGCGGTCAATCTCGCCATCGAAGAAGGCAAGCACAAGGGAATCAATCCGTTCGCGGCTTGCGTGCAGAAGCGCGATGATGAAGACGAACGCGCACCCTTCGACGATGATGACATGAAAAAGATTCGCGCTAACCTGCACAAACTGGATAGCAACGATCAACTATTATTGCGCGTGCTTGCAACCACCGGAATGAGGCGCGGTGAAGCATTCGAGATTGCCAGTGAGAAGGTTGAAGACGGCATTCGATATTGCGAGGTCGGGACCAAAACTCCGCAGTCACGTCGGCGCGTTCCGTTCCCGAAAGAACTGTTGCCGCACTTGCCGGAGAAGATCACGGGACCGCTGTTGACCGGCAACAAGGATTCCGCCGGTAAACGCTTGCGCGAGTTCTTGCATGAGATCGGGATTACCGATGCCGACAAGGCACCGATGCATTCATTCCGCCACCGCGCGGCGAACCGACTCCGGCGCGCGGGCGTGCCCGAAGATTTGCGCGAGGCTATCGGTGGATGGGCGGACGGGAAGAAAAAGACCTCACGGAAGTACGGCAACAAGCACGGTCGCGGCTTCCCCATCAAGATGCTCCGCACGGCAATCGATAAAATCGGCTTCTAGGCAGGACGCACAAACCCCTTCCTTCGGGTCGTGGGGCGCGCCAGAATGCGCGCATGGGCTGGCGGGTATGGGACCACTACGACCGAGAGGCACACGGGCGCTGGCGCGCGTCGCCTTGGCGTGAGCGCTATAGCTGGCAGAGCATTGCCGCGCTCGCGCTGATCGCCACGCTCGTCGGCGTCTTCTTTTGGGCGATGATTCGTCCCGCACATTCCGCCGGTCTCAGCGACGCCGACATTGCGGCTAAGATCGTCCAAGAGAGCCGCGAAGCATATCTTGCGACGGGCCACCCGTGCGCGTGTCCTTATGATCGTGCGCGGAACGGAAGCTCTTGCGGCGCACGAAGCGCGTACAGTCGTCCGGGCGGAGCATCGCCCAAATGCTTCTCCGCCGATGTGCCGAAAGCAGAAATCGGCGCATACCGCCGACGCAATAGGCAACTGTAACACCTGAGAAATGCCGCCGCTCGCATTATCGTGCGGCCTCAAATGCGCAAGCGGGCACCAGAAGCCGAACCCCGAGTCACTCACGGGGCCGAGCATTCCGGTCCACAATCACACGGGACAGAGCGGCATCAGGCTAGTTTGGTCTTGTCGCTCGCCTTCAGTTCAGCAAGCATTTGGTCCAGTTGCCGCTGAGCGTCTCGGCATTCGTGACCCTCGCGCTTCAGGGCATCAACAGTCTGGCGTTGCTGGTCGATCTTATCGCGCAGTGTCAATCGATGCACATTCGCAAGCTTCGCAACATTTGGTTCCATCTAGACCTCCGCCTCTGACGGCACCACAGCACCTGCATTATGTCCGGCGTTGGCTGTAATATGCCAAAGACTCGTAATCGCCCTTCGTTCCAGCGGTCAGCTAGGATATGATGATCTGCATGGTAGAGAGCCGCCACGAAATGGCTTTGCGGCACGTCCGTCGCGGGCGTGAGATCGTTGCATCTCAGGAGCAGAAAGTCACCAATCTTCGTGAGCGAGGTCGCGATACTAGCCAAGCGGAAGACCTGCTGAATGTATTCACTCGCTCACTGAATATCTTCGAAAAAGATTTGGCCGAGATCGAAGGTAAAAAATGAGGTAGCTGCTGGTTCGGCGCTCACACCTCGGATGATAGGTCGCGACCTACTCACTAGCTACGCGAACTTGTGAGCCGCTTCGAAGAGCGCGTTAGTGTCCCGATTACACGGCCCGTTCGCGGATCGACCAAATGCACGCGCCCGCAACTCGTGCATTCAACCGCCTCGTAATAGTCGCGCGGCGAAGGTTCATCGGCGTCCAGCCTTGAACGTTCGATCCGGTAGCCGGGCATTTGTAAACGAAGGCGACCGTGCGCCCGTATCGCATATCCAGCAGGAACAAGCATTGACCCTAAACAAATCGGAAACGGCTCCAAAGTTATGGAACCATCACAACCGTTAATAACAAGAACTCATCCAGAACCCAAAAAAGTGGTATGTTGACGTTTGCGAGTTCCGGTTGCGTTCCGGCCCGTTGTCGCCATTTCCTAGTCAATGGCCTAGCTCAAAGCTAACTTTCGTTGACAGGCGCCACTCTCAAGCTGCTTTCTTGTGAGCCTTAAAAAACCCGTCAACCCACGCAAGCTCGCTCGCAACAATCATCGGTATGTTCGGTGGGATGGCGGCGGCCAAATACAGTTCGCGCTTTCGAAGGTCGAGCACCGCTCCTTCGCAGTCACCGAATTCGGCCCGGCATAGGTACTCTTGAATCAGATAAATCCCCGCTCCTGCGATAGTGCGATTGAGGGTGCCGCCCTTACTATTCCAAATCTGGACGAGTCGCCGATGACCGTCGATTACGATCCCAAATTCCGGTTCGAGCTTGACGTTCATTAAGCCTTCCGGGCTGCTGCAATTTGCCGCTGGCGGCCGAAAGAACGTAGCGGCAGCGGCGACCTCTAACCATCGCTGTAACGACTTCAAGCCTTCAAGATTGTGGGCCTTTTCAACGGCGCGCGAGATCGCCTCGATAGGCTTTACACATTCAGCGAAGCTCTTTCCTTCCACGGTAAGCGCCCGCGCTGCGTCCTTCAGTCTCCAATAAAAGTCGTAACCGCCCGGGGTTAGATACTTGCCGTACTCTTGGACCTTCTGAGGCGTTCCCTTAGATAGAATTTTTAAGAACGACGAGAGGGACACATTTGGCATTGTCGAACCTCTTTTGTGGTGATTTCAACGCTTTCATTCATATCAATTCGCGATTCGGCATATCCCTACAAGCACGCGAATCAATATTTGGAACTGATCCAAGCTACCGCCACGCAGGGTTCGAAGACGCTGGCCTAGGAGGCTCCAGGCGGATGCGCCCGCTATCCCCGTAATTCACAGTGCCTCGAAAAAGACAAAAGAATATGAATTATTGACTCTGGCGGGGTTGGATTCGGTGGGCCTAGACATGTTGCGACGGCCCAAAAGTGCCCGAATCGGGTAAACTCCCCACTGTATATCCACCAACTTGTTCACAGTCGTTGCGTCACGGTTCTCCAGCAAGGGCACCACGGCAATGCGCACTGACATCTTCGAAAGATCCAAAGACGGAAACTTTTTCCGCAAATTCGCTTTGGAGCTACGGGACCTCCCAAGCAGCGACTGGACGGAATGGGAGTGGTATTGGCTTGGCGAGATGGCTCGCAAGCGTGACGATTATAAATTCAGCGAGACGGAACGTGCCAAGCTAACGCAAATCTATTCCTTTTCGCGCCTTTGCTCCGACCACGATGGAGTAACTGTCGCCGAAATGATTCGCGTGTGCCACCGCTACTATTGCGACTTCGGTGAGGAAGACGCCGACTTCATCGTGGCCCTTCACGACTCGCAACCCAGTTCAGTCCGAATTCGTGAACTTCGACGACTCGTAGGTCTTTACGAAGTCGCTGGTGAGATCATTTCGGACGTGGCCTAATGGATCAAAACGTCATGAGCTACCGCGCATTTGAACAAGACCACTCCGAAGGCGAGTGGTCAGATTGTGAGGAATTTGTCAGTGCGCGTGAGACCTTCGCGGCAGTCGCGAGTGCGGTTCCAGCCGTTCTGGAAACGATGTTGCTCGCCGCCTCGATAAATGCGGTTGCAGAGAGTCCAATAGAAGTTTTCTTCGGCGTAGAATTTGCGAAGCTAGCGAGTGCGATGTCTTTGAAACTCGCTCGCTGCCGCCAAGATGAAGAATTCAACTTCGGCAACGACGAAATTCTGCTCATTCCTCAGTATGAGTGGAGCAAGTATCGGATTGATTGGGTCATTAAGGTGCCATTCTTACAACGGTCACTGTTCTTCGTAGAGTGCGATGGTCGCGAGTTTCATTCAACTGAGCCGCAAATAAGACGAGACCGGCAAAAGGATCATCTCGCGTCGCAATCTGGAATTTCAATGTTCCGATTTACTGGCAGCGACCTAGAGCGCAATGCGCATGGATGCGCGCGCATCGTCCTTAGTGCTATCGAACGGCAGTATTTCGATGAGAAAAGAAAATGCTTACGCGACGCTCTGGCTCTGAGGCGTTGCGGTGATTGCCACTTTAAGGTTGAACTGCCCGTCACTCTGAACGGCCTAGCAATCGCCCTTCGGCAAATTCATCGGTTTCACAAAGACCGGGGCTTAGAGCTTCGCCAAGGTCCGCCCGAGCGGCGCTATAATCAGAAACAAGATTCGATGCGCTGGTATTTCGAAAAACTTGAAGATGCAGACGGCTTCCAAAAATCCTTTGGCGGTCGTTTGATATGCAGCTCGGTTCTATAATGACGCGCAAGCTTCGGCCGACTCGAAGGTGTATCATTCCGCCCGATTTGAGCGGCCCCACGACTAACGGCGCGCCAAGCGCCCCTGCAAGACGACAATCATTTTTTGCGCCATAAATGGGTCGTCGAATACTGAAGCCATTTCCGTGCATTCTTCAACAGTCAAGTCGAAGCCCACACCGCGCTCTTCGTCGTATAATGACTCCACAGCACTACGCAGCCGCTCAAGCTGATCGTTATAGACTTTCATTGTCGCTGTCTCCTCGGCCCTAGGAAGCGCGAGCGACAAGCACTAGCAATAGCCTCACTATAATTTTTTATACAATTGCGACGTTTGATTCGAAACCGCATATTTTATTTCGAACTGCTAGTCGAAATCGAAGTCTTCAGTGGCCCTCTCTTCGGCTTCTATTTCTCGCGCCGTCTGTTCATTGAGTCGGTGAAGCCGGAAATGGCCGCACCAAGCCTTGTCCGATACGTCGGTCAGCGCGGCATCAACACAATCTTCAACGATCTGCCGCTGATCCGCAGTCAGCCCCGGTATTTCGCTTGATAGGCTATAGAGTCGGTCGCGCACGCCACCATATGCAGCGGCGATCCATTTGTTCATAAAATCGGCCTCGACCAATTGACCGATGGTTACGGCATTCTCAATCTCTGCGGCCTTGGCCTTCGCCAGCGCAAGCCGACGCTTCGCCCCAGCGACCGACTCGTCTTCCGGTCCGGCGCGCTCTTCGGCCCGATGCTGGCAGAGCCATTCAACGGCGGAGGGGAGGTCGAAGCGGTACCCGGCCGCGTTGTTGGCACCCTTCCGGCAGGGCAACCCTAATCGAATAAGGCGGTCCAAGCGCGCTGGCGAATAGCCGAGCGCCGCGCACAACTCGCGTTTGGTCAGGTTGCTAGTAGGGACGGCCTCGCCAACGGCACTCTCGCGCCCTTCAAGCCAATCGGTGTCGTGGATCGTCATCCGCGTTCCGCCTTCCGATGGGCGCTACGGAACGCCTGATTCATGAACTGGAAAGTCTCGTCACGGCTGGCAACCGTCGTGGCCAGCCCGCGCGCTAGTAGCTCGCTGAGCGCTTCGGCGCGATTCAGGCAGAACTCGTCAATGGCGAAGCGGTCGATCCGGTACAAAAGCACGGCCGGGAACTTCATCGTCACGCCGACGAACTCTCCGTTCTTCCGCTTGCGCCCGCCGGGGTAAAGCCGCGTCATCACTAGCCCTCCATAAAATGTTGTCCGGCATAAAATTACGATATGCGGCTGGTGCAGTCAGCTAACGAGTTCGATGATGAAGTTAGCGATCCGTTCGGGAATCTCGGAGCGACGACACCGATGAAGGCGGAGCGTCTCGTTTCTTCTCTTGGCTGCTGCCCGCGCTGCCGATCGAAACATCGGCGCGGAAGCACGGTAGAAAACATTTTTCACCTTAAGCGCACCGGACCGAAACCAAACGCGGCATGTGCCATTGCGGCCGCTCGGGCCATGCACTTGCCCGCATAGCATGGAGTAGGAACAAGAACCTACACGGGTGGGTCTATTGAAAACATTTTTGTTGCGACCTTTGAGCCTTTCTGTCTCTTCGCCCTGTCCGCACGCAACGACACAACGAAAATATTTTCGAGAAGCTTGGTCGAGCATCATTCCAAAATGGATTGCTCGTGTGTTGAGGTGTTGAGGTGAAATGACCTTCTTTCTAGAGGGGGTATGTTGAGTGCCTTATCCCCTTCGCCCTAAGCAATCCTGTGCATACCCCTTCTATATAAGTCACCTCAACCACCTCAACACCTCAACAAGTAATATAGATCAAGCGCTTAGCATGTTGAGGTGCTGTTGAGGTGACCGGTTTCACCTCAACAGTTCCTGTCAACGAAGCCTGCGCCATTCCGACCGCTGATCCGGATGCTGCTCTTATGCTGCCAGCCCAACGTGACCTCCATCACCGTGCGTATCCGCTGGCTCTTCTGGCTGTTCTGCTGATCCGGCGCGATGCCGAGCGCGGAGAAGAGTTCTGACGTATGAACGCGATCCGGCGGCAGCGGGGGAACATCGTCGTCACTCTCCGCCACATCGAATAGTTTTTCGTCGTAGCGCTTCCACTCCTCGGCCCGGCTTCTCAGAAAGTCGCGTAGTAAATCGGCCCAAGGGTCGCCGGACGTTTGATCGCGCTGCCGCTTGCCCGCCTCCGCCCATAGGTCAGACGGGAGCACATGGGAGTCGCCGCGCGCCTCCATTGCGGCGGCTTCGGCCCATATTTGGTCCCGGTCGCGGGCGATCCGGTCTAGCTCTATCGGAGCTTGCACTTCGAGCGGCCAGAAGCGGCGACCGCCGGTCGGATCGCGAAGGTAGCCGGACTCGTTGACGGTGCCGACGAAGACTGTCCGTCGCGGCTGATCTTCGGCTATTCGACTGTAGGGGTCACGCTGGCGGTCCGTGGCGCTCGACAGGAAAGCCTTCATTTGCCCCGTCTCGGATCGCGTCAGCGACTCGATTTCGGCAAACTCCTTGACCCATTTGCCCCTGAGCTTCATTGAGGCGTCCTTGTCGCGGAGGCTCCCAAGGTCGGAGTCGGTGAAATAGTCGTCACCGAAAAGCCGTTTCATGCCCTCCGACTTGCCGACACCCTGCGGCCCTAGCAGCACCGGCATTGTATCGAGCTTGCAACCCGGATGGCGCTGGCGGCGGACGGCACCGATCAAGAAGCAAAGAGACACCGCGCGGGCATAGGCACCATCCCCGCAATTGAAGTAGACCGTGAACAGCGTGGCCGCGCGCTCCCGGCCGTCCCATTGAAGCGAGTCCAGGTATTCGAGAATCGGATTGAACTTGTTTTGGTAGCCGAGCGTCGCGACGGCTTCCAGCACATTGTCCTTGCCCGGCTCATAGCCGACACCTTGGAATTTCTGCGCCAAGCACGCACGGACGAGCCGCAAGACGTGATCGTTGAGCACGCGGCCATAGTGCTCCGGCCACGGCAGCGGGTTCGCGCGCAAGACGACGTGTTGCCCTAGCTCATTCCATGCTGGATTGAGTCCGATCTTGTGAATGGCGGCGAGCGCATTCGTGAACGTATCGGGGGCGGTTTGAGTGCGATTGTTGATCTTGAGGCCACGAGTCTCGATTAGGCCAACTTCGGAACTTGTGAGGGAGGTTCCCGGTTGCTCGCCGTCATCCATCCAAGCATCTTCCGACGGCTCCTCGGTCACGGAGTCGAATTCGTCGTCTTCAATTTCGGCGGCAACTTGAACGTTGGCCGCGCCATGATCGGCCAGAATTTTGTTAAGGGTGCGATAGGTAAGTCCGTCAGTCTTTTCGGCGTGCAGGGAGTCCCATCGGCCCTCAATAATTTCCGCGTCCTCACAATAGAGCGGATCGCGAATGCTCCATTCAACGAACTCCGTGCGGCCATCACCAGCCGTCGCATGATGACATGCCATCATCAGGCGAAGCCATTCGTCATGATCGCGAAAGTTCGCCGGGTCCAGCGCTCCAAGAGCGTTGGCCAGTTGCTTCGGCGTATATTGGCCGCCCTTCGTCTCCGCGTGAGATTTGCTGCGCCGATACGCCTTGACCATCTCGGGCGGAAATTCCGGCGCATTCTTTAGCGGCGGATGACCTTCGGCCCACTTATAGAGCTTGCCATTAGGATGGATCGAACCGGCCGCGACCAACTGGCGGTTCGGCCCCTTTAGCTCGAAGGCGGACAAGCCTTCGACCTTCTCGCCCGTGAGCACGTCAGCGGGGAAGCGGCCGTAGATGTGCCAGCCGCCGCCACCCGTATCGACGCGCGGGTATTTTCTCAAGTCGAAATTCGCAAAACGTTCGCGGAAGCGCTCAAGCTGTTCGCCGTCTTCGTCGTGGCGCGGGTCATAATCCAGCACGCGCCAACCCTTGCCGGGGCGCGCCCCGACGTTGCGACCTTCGGCGACGCAGCGTTTGACGACGGCTCGCGGCTCGTAGGTGCGACGCGGCCAATCTGGATCGAGCGGCGCTTTTCCTACGGGGTCCAGCTTGCCGGTGCGCGGGTGCTGGCGCTGTTCGTTCCAGACGCGAAGTGGAATCACAGTCCAGCCCGCGTTCATGTATTGCTTGAGTGCTTCAACATTGAGGCGCTTCGTTAGTTGACCGGAAATGGTGCTTCGAATATTCATGGCTCGCAATCCTTCAATTATGCCCGTCGCGCTCCAACGCGGCGGGCGTCTTTTTGCCCGCTCCGAGACTCGTCAAAAGGACTGTCTGAGAACTGTCGGCCTAAATCGCCTTCTTGATCCGCTCTCGCACCGAACGGACACGCCGCACGGTCGAAAACACGGTCACGTTTGAACTCGAAGCGGCTAGGGTGACGCGCCGGATCGTCTCGCTGTCATCGGGCGCGACGCGATCCGCGCCGGCGACGGCGCGGACAAGCTCGATGCAAGCGCTCTCGCCATATCGCCGGGCGTAGGTGCGGAGTGCCGCGCGCATCTTCGACAACGGCGACTCCGCGTACGCGGCGACGACGGCGGCATAGCGCCCGGCGGGCACGTCGCTAAGCCGACGCGCCCCGCCGACACGGCGCATCAGCGCATAGGCCGCTGTCTTGTTGTGCTGAGCCGCGTACATTTTTAGAGCGGCGAGCGCTTCCGCCTTCCCGATTTGTTTCGTCATCAAAAGGCACTCCGAACATAAACCGCCAAACCTCGTCGAAATCCCATAACCAATGACCGATGTACGGGGCGCACCGGCAGACCGGCGCGGGGAATCCTTTGCCTTCACGCCATGCGTTGTACAACTCGCCGGTAGAAAAGCCGTACAGGTCGGAATCGCAAGCGCGCACAAGTTTCCGTGTCATCTCCGCCTCCGCTTCTTGGGGCGCGAGGCGACGAGCGCGCGAAGTTGTATCCACGTGATAATGAGGCGTTCGCCCGTCTCACTATTCGCGAGTACGACTCCGTGCGTCGTCGCCATTGTCCGCCACACCGCTAGGACTCGCGCTTCTTGGGAGCGTTGAACCTCCGAAACGCGCGGTCGTGAATCTCCGCGAGCGACCGTGGCGTAGCTTTCGCCTTGGCACCAGCGCCGAAGTCGGCCGCAAGCGCGGCGTAATTCTCCTCCGCGACGGCGGAAAGCGACACTTCGCCATTGTCCGTGGTACCGCCGTATTTGGCAATGAGCGCGTCGGCGGCTTCGGTACCATTGCCCTTCGCGAAGTCGCGCCGGAGCGCGTTGAGTTCAGAAAATTCCATGGCAGCCTCCAATAATTGATAGAAACAAACTGTCATGAAACTGTCCCCGCCACGCGCGCTTACATCCGGCAACGCGTGGCGGGGTCGCCTCGGCGAGAAGGAGGAATCGCCGAAGCGGGCGCGCGGGCATGTGGGGCCGCGCGCTGATCGCCGGGGCGGCCCCCGGCGAACCTATCTATTTCGCTCCGACCTCTCTGAGTTGAAGAACGGCGAGAAGATTCATGCCGCGCCGCCGGTTCACGATGTCTCCGGCAGCCGTCGCCATTTCGAAAAGAACCTCTTCAATGCGCTCGGCTTCGAGGATTTGGCGCTCAAGGTCCGCTCGGCGGAGCTTGCGATCGCTCACGGAAAGGGCACTGTTGCGCGACATTGCCCTAATCTCCTTTTTCGCGCGCGCAATCAGTTCGTCCTTGTGCAGCCAAGCGCAGAACGCCAAACCGTGGCCGGTGAACTTCTCTCCGACCATCGTTTGCGGCCAGCGCACGCTGCCTTGGCTTGCTGCGTTAATTCCGATCTCTTCGAGTCGCATCGTCGGGCGAAAGTCCGGCGCACCGGAAGCGGCCAGCTTTTCGATATCCGCAATGGCTCTCGGTTCGGCCTCCTCGACTGTCAGCGGCGCATTGATCGTCCGTTTCAACACCTCGCGAAGCGGAACAGTGGAATCGCGGTGATCGCGCAACGCTTCGAGAGCGCTTTTGCCTTTCGGTAGGCGCACGTCGGGCACGAATAGTTCTAATTTCGCGCCGCGCCGCTGCTCCCGGGATAGCCATTTCATGATATCGCCGGCGTCGGGCCACGGAGCGGTTGGCTTATTGTTTGCAATATCGGCGAGTTGTTCCGTTGTCTGTTCGAGAAGCGCGATTTCGTCGGCAAAATTCCCTTCCGGCATCCCCTCGGCGCGGTATTGTGCGATAAGCGCTTGAAGTTCGTTCTTGCGTTGCACTAGAGCTTGCTGCCGATTCCATCGCCCGTCGGCCGCGGCGGCAAAGTTTTCGGCGGCCATCCGGATCGTGGCGATCTTTTTTTGCGCCTTCGGATGAAGCGATTTAGTGAACTTAGCGAGGTTCGCGAATGATTGGTTCATATGAAATCTCCAAATCGTTGGATCGGAGATAGACCGCTTTCCGCGAGAAAGCGCCGTCCTTTACGTTCGGACGGGCAGATTGTTTCCGAAGCTCGCGAAGATGCCGCACACGGCCTGCAGTCATGTCCCACAATTTTCCTTCATCCAGATCGGGAAATTCGGCAATAAGGCGCTGCATTGCGGCAGGTCGCTTCATCGTTCTTCGCAATTCATCGTATCTGTCCCACGCCCCAAGGTATCGTTCGTTCAAGTCGTCATCGGCGGCACGCCCGCCGACGACGGGCAGTGAGTCCAGAAGGTCCCATTCCTCCGGCGAGAGCTTGTCCGAGAGCGCGTGGCAGAGATTGCGAAGAAGGTGAAAAACCGGCCCGGCTCGCCGTTCCTTCTTAGCAAGTCCTATCGCGTCGGCGACGGCCGTGTCGGGCGAGTGCGTCATGCTCGCGCTCGCTCAATCAAGCGGCCGTACAGGAACGCTACACGCTCCTCCCGTGTCGCTTTTGTCCACTCGCACAGGCCCAAGCAAGCCAGTGCCAGTCTGGCGCGCTTCGCCACTTTTCGGTTTCTACTCGCGGCAAAGCGACGAATGTGGTCCGTCGTGAAATAGGTGCGCGAAGGCCACTTAATCACCGCGATGACGCTGAATACTCCGGCGATCCGAAACGGCAGCAGATATGGCTCGGAGCGCAGCACTCGCGCCGGGTCAAGATTGACCATTGCGGCTCTTGCCAGCTCGGCACGGAGGTAGGCGGCGGAAATCGCGAGCGCGTCCCGTGTGGCGAAGAAGACCACGTCCGGCGGGTTGTTGGCCTTCAATGCATCGATGAGTTGAGCGCGTACCGCGGATTCGTGGCGTCGCTCTGTTTCTGCGATGAAGCCAGAGTTCGAATTCGGCGTCATTGCGGCCCCCTAGGAGCCGCCTCGGGCACGTAATCGGCCCTGCTTTCCAGTACGTAATGCATAATAAAAAAAACCTCCGGCATCAAATGCGCGGAGGCTGACAGTTCTTGCAGGGACGTGAAACTAACGAATGAGATACGAGCTATTTGCGGGACCGTGCTTGCGCTCTGTCCGCGACCAGCTTCACGACGTTGTTGCCTCGAAGCCGCTTTAGCAGAATTTCAAGATTGGCCGCCGCTTTCGCGACCGCATTCGCGTCAAGCCCAGTTAGAGGAATGGCGTTCGGGTCAAGATGCTCTACTTTGCGGATCAACAGAGCGTATGAGGTAATTGCCCCGTCGTGATCTTCGTCATTGGCGGCTTCCGACATGCGGGCGGGAAGCGGGATCGGATATTTTTTCACGAGCGCTGCAAGCTCTTCTTCGGTCTTGGGATTGGCTTGAAGGATCGCGCTAGCTTGTGCGCCCATTGCCGCTGAACGCTTCTCGTCACCAAAACAGTTGGAATTGATCGCATCAAGCGAGCCGCGCAAGGCGATATCAGTGTGTCCGGGCGCTGCCTTTGCTTCCGGCGTGAGGAATACGCTTTCCCGTTGCTTAAGTGCGGAATCTTTCCGCGCGACGCTCGCCTTAAGGCGCTTGATTGCCAGCGCCAGACAGTTCGGATGATTGTCGGCAATCCAAGCCAACTGAAACAATGCCGTTGGAGCGGCATTCAAATGCGAAATGGATTTCGTTTTTGCCGCAAGCCTCGCGACCTTCATGTAAAGCTGGGCCGTGCGAGGGTGCCAATCGATTTCGGTGAGGTACTTTGTCCACTCCCCATGATGCAGTTGCCGCTGTGCTTCAAGCAGGAGCTTGCCGCACGCGAATACCGCGCTCCGCTCGGCGCGGTGAATTTCGACGGTGATCCGCTCTAGGGGCCTGTGGTTTCTCATGCCCGAAAAATAAGAGCAATCTAAACCACTCACAACTCGAAGTGGTGGCCTTGGTTAAGCGATTGGGCCGCCAGCTGTGCCTGTAATCTGCGTCTCTATTCCACTATTCCATTTGGCTAAGCTGTTGATCTTACTAGAGGTACACCCCCTCCGAAGGCAAAGGTCAGAGGTTCGAATCCCCTCGGGCGCGCCATTGATTTCAAGGGCTTGAGTTCAGCCCCGCCCTCTCGCCGCCCGGCAGACGGCCAGCGCGCCACGCGGCACTTCCAGGAACCCAAAGAGCGTCATCAGCCCCGCCCTTGCCGGCGGCGCGGACAGGCCGGCCGGGATGGGTGCAACGGCGCCTCAGGGCGCCGGCCCGGCATCTCTCCGCCGCTCGTCCTGTCGCCCGGCCCTCACGCACGGGCGGCGATGCGCTGTCGGCAGGCCGCTTCAGCCTCGTTCAAGGCATCGACGACCGCCTGAACCGGCGCGAGCTTGCCGGTCGGAAGATTGGAGATCATGGGCATCAGCGGCCCGGTGTCGGCAATGCCGGAAAGCCGGATGCCGTCATGCAGCACCTGAAGCCCGCCCGACTGCGC
>Ga0182749_1001017_pt1 | contig 23017 bp, 21 predicted proteins | sample eDN3rd37CKraftMG_FD_128875 | JGI IMG/M metagenome (GOLD analysis project Ga0182749, IMG submission 128875) | Enriched Miracle-Growth compost microbial communities from Emeryville, California, USA - eDNA 3rd pass 37_C Kraft MG (version 2) (version 2) ...
AGCGCCGCATCGAGCGGCGGCGGCGCGATCAGGCCGAGCGCGGCAACGGCGTCCGGCTTCTCCGCCGCGAGCCACAGCGCGAGCGGCGCGGTGGCGTTGCCCGCGATCACGCCGGCCGGCTCCGGCACGATGTGGGCGAGCGCGGCGGCCAGCTCCTGCGCCGCCCCGGGCGAGGCGGCGGTGGCGCCGACCTCCACGGTGAGCACGCGATAGTCGCGCGCGAGGTCCGGCACGATTTTGGAGACCGGCTGGCCGGCCGGCTGCAGGATGACGACGGCGGGGCCTTGGCCGGCTTCGTCGCGCAGGCGGATGTGGGGCGAGGGAGCGTTCATGAGGATCACGCCGTTCCGAGGGTGCGCATGAAAGGAATGACCTTCTCGCCGATCAGCTCGATGGAGCGCAGCGTCTTGTCGCCGAGGTCGTTGGCGACGGTCATGTCGATGATGCCGGCGCCCACCTCGCGGTGGATGCGCTCGATCTGCTTGCACACGGTCTCGGGGCTGCCGATCACCATGGAGCCGATCTCGATGCTCTCCTGCATGCTGCGCGGCATCAGGCGGGCGCGCTGGCCCTCGCGGTCCTTGCCGTAATAGCCGGCGGAATCCACCGCGCTTTCCAGGTTGCGGTTGGCGAGCGTCAGCGAGCCGCGCGGCCCGATCTTGGAGAGATTGGAGTAGGCGTGGACGGCGTCCTCGTCGGTCTCGCCGACGTGGGTGATCACGCGGTAGATGATGTCGTCGTCGGTCGGCGTCCAACCGGCCTCGGCGGCGACGCGCCGATAGAGCTCCACCGATTTCTGCGCCTGCGGAACGTTGGTGAAGGCGAGCCCGAGGCCGATGCGGTTCCTGGCGGCGAACTCGCCCGATTCCGGGCTCGACCCCGACATGAAGATGCGCGGGTGCGGCTGCTGCACCGGCCGCGGCCAGATCGAGATGGTGCGGTATTCGTAGTAGCGGCCCTGCCAGCCGAACGGCTCGGTCTCGGTCCAGGCCATGCGGATGATCTGCATGGCCTCCTCGAAGCGGCCGCGCGATTCCGCCGGGTTGATGTTGTAGGTGACGTATTCGTTGGGGGAGCCGCGCAGCATGCCGGCGATGATGCGGCCGCCGGTCATGGTGTCGAGCATGGCGAATTCCTCTGCCACGCGCACCGGGTTGAGGATCGGAATGTTGGCGCCGAGGAGCGCGATCTTGGCGCGCTTGACCACCTGCGTCATGGCCCCGGCGATCACCATGGGGTTCGGCGTCAGCGAGAACGGCGAGTAATGGTGCTCGGCGAGCGTGACCCAGTCGAAGCCGACCTCGTCGGCGAGCTTGAACTGGTTCATGGCCGCGGCCATCGATTTCTCGGCGGTGTCGATCGAGTATTTCCCGCCGGAAACCGGCCAGCCGGAATCGGCGACGCCGGTGTAGCGGACCGGAACGAACAGGGCGGCTTTCATGGGCGCGGACTTTACCGTGGTTCGGGAGCGCGGGACATTGCGGAAACGCCCGCCGGGCATGCGGGGCGCGGCGGGCCGTTGAGGATCATTGCGGTTCGATCTCCGCGATCCGCACATACTCGGCCCAGCGCGCCATGTCACGCACCAAAAGGCTGCGGAGCAGCGCGGCGTCGCCGGGCATGGGATCGTTGGCGAACTTGCGCAGGAACGCCCGGGTCTCGTCGGTGGCCGAAATCCGTCCGATCCAGCCGGCGAGCCTGTCGATCACGGGCTGCGGCGTGCCGGCGGGCACCAGCACGCCCCACCACGCGGACAGCTCCATGTCCACGCCGGACTCCTTCATGGTGGGCACGTCGGGCAGCGCGCCGGTGCGCTGCGCGCCGGTCACCGCCAGCGCGGTCAGCCGTCCGGACGCCACCTGGCCGACGGCGAAGCTCGCGTCGGTGAACCAGAAGTCGATGCGGTCGCTGAGCATGTCGTTGATGGCGTCGGGGCCGTTCTTGTAGTTGACGCGCTTCACGTCCACGCCGATGGCCTTCTTGTAGAGCTCGGCGGAGATGGTGCCGGTGTTGGCGGAGCTCGCGTAGAAGCGGTCGCCCTGCTTGGCCTTGAGATAGGCGGTGAGGTCGGCGACGGTCCTGAAGCCCTTGCCGGGAGCCGTCATCAGCGCGAACGACAGCGTCGAGATGGTGGCGACCGGCGCGAAGTCCTTCACCGGGTCGAACGACAGCGACTTGTAGAGGTGCGGCGCGGCGGCGAGCGTGGAGGACGCCGGCGTGATGGCGACGGTGTATCCGTCGGGCCTCGCGCGCGCCACCGCCTCGGTGGCGACGAGGCCCTGCGCGCCGGGGCGGTTCTCGGTGATGACCGGCTTGCCGGAGAGCTCGCTGAGCTTCTGCGCGTAATAGCGCACCACGATGTCGGCGCCGGTGCCGGGACCGAACGGGCAGATGGCGTGGATCTCGCGCAGCGGATAGTCCTGCGCCGCCGCCGGCGCGGCCAGGAGCCCGGCGAGCGCCGGGACAAGCATAAGGACGGGCAGCGCGCAGCGGGCGATGCGCATGGGCGGTCCTCCCGGGAGCTTGTTCTTTGGGAAAGCTTCTCACCGGCCGGCGGGCGGCGCAATGGCGGACGCCCGCGCCGCCCGCTTGTATCGGCCCGGCCGGTTGGCTACATAGGCGCCGACCCTGCGCTCCCGGAGAGGTGGCAGAGTGGTTGATCGCACCGCACTCGAAATGCGGAGTACGGGCAACCGTATCGGGGGTTCGAATCCCTCCCTCTCCGCCAGCGCTCTCTAAGTCATTGATTTAGCGGCGTTATTGCGGTCCGAGCGGCCTGCGCAGCACCAGGTCGATTTCGATCAGGGCGTCGTAGGCAAGGCCGGTGACGCCGACGCAGGTCCGGGCCGGCAGGCGATCCTCGGCGAAATACGAGCGATAGGTCTCGTTCATGGCCTGGTAGTCCTCGCGAAAGCGGGCGAGATAGATGCGCGCCATCACGACATGCTCGAAGCCGAGCCCGAGGCCCGTCAGCACGAGGCGCAAATTGGCCATGACCGCGTGCGTCTGCGCGACGATGCCCTCGGGAAGCACGCCCGGCTCTTGGGGGCTGTCGGGCATCTGCCCGGTCACGAACACGAAGCCGTCCGTCTCGACGGCGTGGCTGAACGGCGCGACCGGCCGCGGCCCGTTGCTCACCATGTGAAATTGCAAGGGGAGGGTCCTACGTTGTGCAATCCGGGAAGATCGATTTTCGGATCGCGGCATGGACGCCCCAGTTGCCGTCGACAACCTGCGTGACGCCGAAATCGACAGCCGCCGACATCAGGGCAATCGCCTCGTCCTCCGTGAGGTTCTTCACCGTCATCAGAAACCGGCGAACCTTGCGGAAGGCGTCCTTCATCGCAAGGTCCAGGGACGACTTGCTATAGACTTCGCTTTGGCCCTTGGCGCCGAACTCGGCCAGGTAGTTCGGATGGCTGAAGCCCATCAGGATCCATTCGTTCGGCGTCTCGATCAGCGGATAGGTCAGGTCGGCGAACGGCCGGCCGGCGAGGCTGGCCTTCTTGTGCAGCGTGATCGCGAAGGTGCCCGTCATCGAGCATTCGATCGCGGTGCCGCTGACCTCGCCGTCGCCCTGGGCGGCATGCGGATCGCCGATCGAGAGCAGGGCGCCCGGCACGGAGACCGGCAGATAGATGGCCGCGCCTTTTCCCAGCCGCCAGTTGTCGATGTTGCCGCCGAAATACGCCGGCGGAATCGAGTCCACCAGCTCCACCTCCTTCGGCGCGACCGCGATCACGCCGAAATGCGGACGGAGCGGAAGCCGGATGCCGTCGAGAACGGCGTGCCGGCGACGCACGCGGCCGGCATCGACCGGGACGCCCGGATAATCGTAAGTCCTGTGGACGACGCCGAACGGATCGGTTTGCGGCTCCCAGCGATAGGAATAGACGGCGCGCGCATGCGGATTGTCGCCCATGACGATCTCGTAGATCGTCACGTCCTCGTGCAGCGAGGGAGTCGAGAGCAGTTCGCCATAGTGATAGCCCCACCATGCCGCCACGCTGCTGCCGAACGTGCGGCCGCTGAATTTCGGGTTGCGGCTCGGCCGCGGCACGATGTCGAGGATGCGGACCTCAAGCACGTCGCCGGGTTGCGCGTCCCTGACCGCGATCGGCCCGGTGCAGATATGAACGCCGAACCCTTCGCCGGCGCCGCGGCCGCAAATGGACGCATCGAGAGGGCCGGCCCCCCGCCGGTCAACGTTCTTTTGCGTCGGCGACCAGTGAAAGACGCTTTCCGCGCCCGGATCGCCCAGGATCATCCGTTCGGGATCGTCGGAGGCATGCTGGGTCAGCGTCTCGACCGTGATGGTCTCCCCCGACGCGATCTCGATGATCGGGTCCAGCGAGCGGCTGAAATAGCCCCAGTGGACATGGGCCGCGGTGGCCGCCAGGTAATGCCGTTTCACGCCCGTGCGGCGGGCGCTTTCGCGGCCTCCGGACACGGGCACGCGCGACGCGGGCCCCGAAGACGGCGGCAGGGCGCGCAAATGTTTCACCGCATCCTGCGGCCAGCCACGCTGCCCCACCGCCGGGCCCGGCTGGTCCTGCCGCGCGGCATGCTGCTTCCGGTACACGCTTGGTGAGACGCCGAAGCGCTCGCGGAACGCGCGGCTGAAATGGGCCGCGTCGTTGAACCCGTAACGGAACGCGATCTCGGAAACCGAGCAATGGGCTTCCGCGGGATTTTCGAGATCGGCCGATATGCATTGCAGGCGCCGCTCGCGCACATAGCGGGTGAAATTGTTGTCGACGCCTTCCAGCAGCCGCTGCAGATAGCGCTCGGATATTCCAACCTTCTCGGCGACGCGCGCCGGCGCGAGGCCGGGATCGCCGAGCGCGCTCTCGATCGCCATGTAGATGCGGTTGAGAAGCTGGGTGCCGCTCGCCGGCTCGCCGCTTTCCTCGTCGCGCAGGACGAGAGCGAGGACGAGCGCAGCCAGGTTATGGCTGATCGGCTCCCATGCGCCGTCGTCGACGGTCTCAAGAGCCTCGGTGCTCGACTCGAGCAGGCTTGCCACGACCCGCGCCAGCCCGACCGGCGCGACCGTCCGCGCAATGCTGCCGGCGGGCATCGGCACTTTGCGGCCGTGCAGCGCCGCCGCGCCCATGGACACAACGATCGCCCGGAAATCGCGCTGCCAGTGGATAGTCCCGCCCCAGTTGCCGGACAGGATCATGAGATGGCCCGACGGGACGATGTGCGGCGTCGCATTCGTCTTGAGCACCGCGCCGTCTTCGAGGGGCATGACGACGAGATGGCTCACGCCAGGACGTTTCAGCACGGTGAGCACCTGCGGTCCCGCGGCGAGCCGGGCGAGAGCGATGCCGCCGCCTTCCCTGAACAGGGCCGTGGCGTGGCCGTCGCTTGCCGTGCTGGCAACGGGTTTCAAACCGATGACATTCAATGCGTCTTCCCAGGCCACCGGACGCTGGGCTTCCGGATAAGCCTCGCTGGTGAAGGGACGAATGCGCATGCACGGTCTCCTGCCATGTTGCAGACAAGCAACCGTCGTGCCAGCGCGGCATCTGCGAACGCGGGTCGCGTGTTCCTTATTTCATTGAAATGTCTCGACTAAATCTGCTCGCACCGGAAGATGTCCTTGCGGATGGAGCCGTGAACCCCCCAGTTGGCGTCCACGACCTGCGTGACGCCGAAATCGGCGGCAACCGACATCAGCGCGATCGCTTCGTCCTCGCTCAGCTTGTGGACGGTGATCAGGAACCGTCGAAGCTTGCGGAACGCATCGCGCATGGCCCGGTCGAGACTCGAATGGTTGGCCACGTCCGTTTGGGCGTTGGCGCCCAGTTCCGCGAGGTAGTTGGAAAACGTGAAGCCGTAGAAGGAGTAGACCTTGTCCGTCTCCAGCATCGGATGGGTCAGGCCTTCCAGCGGCGTTCCTTCCAACCGCTCCTTCTTGTGGAGGATGAACTCGAAGTCGCCCGTGAGGGACGTCTCGATGGCGGTGCCGCCGAGCTCGCTGTCGCCCTGCGCGGCATGGGGGTCGCCCACCGAGAACAGCGCGCCCGGCACGGCGACGGGATAGAACATCCGCGCGCCCTTGCCGATGCGCCAATCGTCGATATTGCCGCCGGTGTAGCTTGGCGGAATCGAGCTCACGAAATCGGCCTCCGAGGGCGCAAGCCCCATCGTTCCGAAGTGCAGGCGGGCCGGCACGCGGATGCCGTCGAGAATCTTGTCGCGCTTCCGAATCGTCGCATGATCGACGCGCACGCCCGGATAGTCGATGGTGGGGTGAACGATGCCGTCCGGATCCGTCTGCGGCGTCCAGACGTAATTATAGACGGCCTTTGCATAGGGCTCGCCCCGCGTGTCCAGCTCGAAGATGGTGATGACCTCGCGGGGCTTCGGCTCCTCGATGAGATCGTGATAGTGGAAGCCCCAGTTCGCGGCAGCGTTGGACCCGAAGCAGCGGCCCGCATAGCAGGCGCTGCAGCTCGGACGCGGGCGCACGTCGAGAATGCGCACCTCGAGGATGTCTCCCGGTTCGGCGCCCTCGATCGCGACGGGCCCGGTCAGCAGGTGAACGCCGATGCCCTCCCCGGAGCCGCGCACGAAAGGCCCCTCGGCCGGTCCCGCGCCGCGCCGCGCGATCGCCTTATGTTCGCGGGTCCACTTGAAGACGCTCTCGGCTCCGGGATCGTTTGCGATCATGCGCTCGTAGTCGTCGTTCGCATGATGCGTGAGCGTTTCGATGGTGGCCCGGTCGCCCGACCTCAATGTCAGCGCGGGCGCGACAGCTTTGCTGAAATAGCCCCAATGCACCGTCTTCGGCGAAACGGGGAGCGTGTAATGACGGCCCTCCGCGATCCGGGACCCTGGAGCCGAAAACAATTGATCCATCATGACTGCGTCTCCAGGGGTTTTACAGCGTCCATAACGCTCAGGAAGCGCTGGGTGAGGGAGTTCTTCGGGTGCAGGAGCACGTCGCGCGCGGGTCCTTGTTCGACGATGCCGCCGCCGCTGAGGAAGGCGACACGATCGGCGACCTCCTCGGCGAACCGTAACTGATGGGTCGAGATGATCATGGTGAGCCCGTCCTCGACCGCCAGCTTGCGGATGACCTCGAGAACCTCGCTGACGAGCTCGGGGTCCAGCGCCGATGTCGGCTCGTCGAGCAGGAGGACGGATGGATTGGGGGCCAGCGCGCGAGCGATGGCCACGCGCTGCTGCTGGCCCCCGGACATGTGCCGCGGCAGGGCGTCGAGCCGCTGGCCGAGGCCGACGCGCTCGAGCAATTCCCGCGCGCGCCGGTCGGCTTCGGCCTTCGAGCGGCCATGGACCCAGCGCAGCGGCCCGGCGACGTTCTCACGGGCGGTCAAATGGCTGAAAAGGTTGAACTGCTGGAACACCATGCCGACGCCGAGCTCGGCGCGTTGCCGCGCCACCTCGCGCGGCGACAGGATCTGGCCGTTCGGCGCGAAGCCCAGGGCGTGGCCGTTGATGCGGATGCCGCCGCTGTCCCACGTCTCCAGCCGGTTGATGCAGCGCAGAAGCGTGCTCTTCCCGGAGCCGCTCGGCCCGAGCAGGGCGACGACTTCACCGGTTCGCACCGTCAGCGACAGATCGTTCAGCACCGCGTGCGGGCCATAGCTCTTGCGCAGGTTCTCGACCGCGACCGCAATCGACCGTTGCGCGATGGCCGCCTCGCGCCTCTTGTGATCGACGAGGGGAATGACAACCGGCGATGCCGGCGCGAGGGTCTCCGGGACAGATGCCGCCGCGGGGGACGGGACCGGGGCGAGGTCGAGCTTCATCGCGAGCGGAACGCGGCGCCAGGGCAGGAGCCGCGCCAGCCGGTCCTGCGGAGAAGACCGGTCGAGATCGAAGACGATCTCGGCGCCAAGCTGGATCGCCGCGACGGCTCCAGTTAGGAGCAGGTACAGAAGGCCCGACGCAAAGAAGATCGAGAAGAAATCGAACGTCGACGAGGCAAGCTGCGTGCTTCGCAGCGTCAGCTCCGGCACCGCGATCACCGAAGCGAGCGACGAGTTCTTCAGGGCGCTCACCGACTCGTTGCCGAACGCCGGGATCATCGTTCGGATCGCCTGCGGGGCGATGATGCGGCGCATCAGCACGAAGGGGGTCATGCCAAGCGCCTGGCCGGCCGCGATCTGGCCCTTGTCGACGCCGAGAACCCCGGCGCGAAGAATCTCGGCGATGAACGGCGCCTCGTTCGCCGCAAGAGCAAGTCCTGCGGCGGCGACCGCCGCCAGCTTGATGCCGATATGCGGCAGCGCGTCGTAGGCGAAGACCATCTGCAGGATGAGCGGCGTGCCGCGAAAGATGACGGTGTAGCCGCGCGCCAGGGCGGCCAGGACGGAGAACCGGCTGAGCTGCATGCTCGCCAGCACCAGCCCCAGGAGCAGGCCGCCGAGAAGGCCGAGGAAGGTCACCTCCAGGGTAAGCTCGATACCCTGGAGGAGGTAGGGCATGCTCAGGTAATGAAGAAAAAGCGACATCGCGTCAGTCCACGGTGAGGATGTCGGGCTCCTTGAAGTTGTTGACGTCCAGGCTCCATTTCTTCAGCAGGGCCATGTGGATGCCGGCCTTCTGAACCTCGATGAGCGCCGCCAGCACGGCGTCGCGGAATTCCGGCTTGTTTTTCGGAACCGCGATGCCGACCGAGTAGGGAATGGTCACGGCAACCGCCTTGTCGAGCTTGTCGGGATAGGCCTTCACCGCCTGATCGACCGTATTCACGTCGTTGACGTAGGTGTCGGCCCGGCCCGCCAGGATCGCCTGGATGCAGTTTGCATTGTTGTCGTAGAGCTGGAGTGTCGGCTCGGGCTTGCCGGCAGCCTTGCACTTGGGCATCAGATCCTGGATCAGGGGCACTTCGACGAAGCCGGTGTTTTCGGCCGCCGCGGCGCCGCACATCGTCATATCGATGCCGTGAATGCCCTTGGGATTGCCCTTGGCGACCAGAACGCCGTCGAAGACCTTGGAATAGGTGATGAAGTCGGCGGCCTTCGCGCGCTCCTTCGTCGCGTAGATGTCGGAGATCACGATGTCGGCCTGCCCGCTCGCCAGGGTCGTGAGAAGGGCCGCGAAGGTCACAGGCTTGTAGGTGAGCTTGAATCCGAGGCAGTCGCCGATGGCCTCGCCGAGATCGATGTCGAAGCCGACATATTTGCTGGGATCGTTGGGATCGATCGCCTCGTAGCCGGGCGTGTGCGGATTGATCGCGTTGACGAGCGTCTTGCCCTTCCATTGCGGATATTTCGCCTGCAGGGCCGTGCAACCCGCCGGCGCCGCCCGCGTCGGCGCCATGCCCGTCAGGGTGAACGTCGCGGCAAGCACGGCAATGGCGAAAAACACGCCTGTTCTTCGTTTAACGGGAGTCCGGTTCTTCATTGCTCTGAAAAACATTGATCGCTCCTCTGTAACGGATCGCGCTTGGCCCGAGCCAAGGCCGATCGTGTCCGGAGACGATAGGAGGGCGAGGGATGGTGTCTTGTCCGACGGCGCACAAACTGTTGCGCCAGGACGTCCCAATAAATGGGCAACGGATGCGCGATTTATGGACTGCGCCGCCACGCCTCACCGGGCGTGGCTCGGGCCGCGACCACGGGAGGCCGATCAGTCCCGGAACAGGATGGCGAATTCCCCGAGCACGTCCAGGTAGAGCTGGCGCTTGAACGACGCGGCAAGAGCGTGCAACTCGGCGGCGGGAACCCACCGCCAGGCGTCGAATTCCGGATGCTCCGTTGCGAGGTCGATCTCGGATTCGGGAGCCCTGAGCAGCATCGCGAACCATTTCTGCCGCTGGCCTTGCCAGCGGCCCTGCCACGCTTTCTGCGCCAGCTCGGCGGGGACGTCGTAGTAGAGCCAGTGCTCGCTCTCCGCGATGATCTCGACCTTGTCGGTTCCGATCTCCTCCCGAAGCTCGCGCAGTGCGGCGCGGCGCGGGCTCTCGCCGCGATTGATGCCGCCCTGCGGCATCTGCCAGGCGTCGTTCTCCATGTCGATGCGCCGGCCGACGAAAATGTCGCCGCGCTGGTTCAGGAGCACGATGCCGACGCCCGGGCGGTAGCGGCCGCGCGGCGAACGCGACGCGGTGCGCGCGGACGCGCGGGCCGGGGTCTGTCCGGTGCGGCGCTCGCGATCTTCCAGTTGGACGGAAATGGCCGCGAGCGTTTTGATGAGATCGCGCTCGTTCACACCGTCGGCTTTCATCACCAGCCGGATTTCCGGCTCGGCCAGCAGCATCACCAGGTCCGGCCAGGCCTCCTCCGGCGCAGGTGCGCGGGCCGCCGTTTGCGGCCGGTCAACCCGCGTCTGTTCGGACGGCTTGATGCGAGAGCCCGCCATGACATCCTCCCTCGTTGCGATGCACCTGTCGTGCATCGGCCTTAACAGGCAGGAGTCATCAGCCTTGCGGCGGTTACAGGGGAACTCCATCCCCTTTCATCGATCCTCGTCAGGATAGCATCGACGTCGCGAATCTCAACGCGCCGAATCGCGTTCGCCCAAGGACGGCGTGACCGTGCGGCTCTCCAGCGCGGCTTCCTGCGTTTTCAGCCAGTCCATGAGATCGGCGCGCTGCCCCGCGGTCGCCCGCGCCCAGCGCAGCGACTTCAGGGCCTTCGCTTCCTCGCCGGCCCACCAGTATTCCTTGGCGACCATGAGCGTCCAGCCGCGCTTTCCGGCCCGTGTCAGCGTGAAGATCTCGATGGCCAGCCCGTGCTGGGGGCCATGAAAGCTGTGTCGCTCGCGCGTGAACGCGACGTCGGCGAACGTCCAATGCGATCGCTTCAAGCCGGGATTTGACACGCTCAGCAGCAAATCGAAGAATCGAAAGAACGACGGGCGGGCGAGGCTCTTCATGCGCAACCTCGATGGTTCCGGCCGGCCGGAGCAGTCATCGCCGTCGCCCCCGCGCGGTGGCCGCGAACAGCACCGGAAGCGCGAGCAGTTGCAGGCCGGCCGAGACGACGACCACCGCGACCACGGAGCGGTCGTAAAGGATGCCGAGAACCGAGCTGCCGACGAACCATGAGATGCCGAACACGGCATTCAGCACGCCGAATGCGGTCGCGCGCCGGTCCGGCGCGACGATGCGCGTGACGGCGGCGCGGATGAGCGGGTCCTGGGCCCCCACGCCGATGCCCCACAGGATCATGCCGGCGAACGCCGCCGCGGCGCCGCCGAGAAAGACCAACGGGGCCGCGATGGCTCCGACGGCCATGCTCGCGACCATCACGACCGCTCCGTACCGGTCGAACAGCGCCCCCAGGATAAGGGCGGCGGCGCCGTCCGTGGCCATGGCGACGGCATAGAGGAGCGGAATCGCCGCGGCCGAGACGATGGTGGCCTGGCCGAAGTGATAGGCGATCAACGCGAAGTCGGCGTAGCCGGCCCCGATCAGCCCGGCGCCGGCGACATAGAGCCAGTAGATCCACCTCAGATTCTGCGCCTCGAGCAGGGGCGGCGGCGCCAGCTCGAAATCGCGCGGCCGCGGAAACAGCGAGCGGGCCGCCAGGACGGCGCCCATCGAGATCAGCGCCGGCACGGTCAGGATCGCGAACGCCGGCGCGTATCCCTGCTTGAAATAAAGGATGATGCTGACCAGCAGCGGACCGATGACCGCGCCGGTCTGGTCCATGGCCTCGTGAAGGCCGAATCCCCAGTCCAGCCCGGTCCGGCTGGCGGCATGGGAGAGCATCGCGTCGCGTGCCGGCGACCGGATGGCGCGGCCGGTGCGCTCCGCGACGATCAGGACGGCGGCCGCCTCCCAGCGCCACGCGAGCGCCAGCAGGGGCACCGCCATGAGATTGATCGCGTATCCGATGATGGTGATGGTCCAGTATCGCTGCGTGCGGTCGCCCAGCCATCCCGATCCCAGCCGCGCCGCGTAGCCCAGCAGCTCGCCCAGGCCGGCGACGATGCCGACGACCGTCGCCGACGCTCCGAGCACGCCGAGATAGGGCCCGGTGATGCTGCGGGCGCCTTCATAGGTCATGTCGGCGAACAGGCTGACGACGCCGAGCAGGACGATGAATCGCACCGCCGCGGCGCGGCCGATCAGTCGTTTGGGCGGCGTATCGGTGTCCATGCGCGGCCCGCCGCTCTCAAACGGAAGGGCCGGCGCGTCCGGCCGGGGACCGGCCATGACATGGCGCCGAAGCAGGCGATGCCGAAGCCCGGCTGCGGGGACGCTCACGCCAATCGAAGGCGATATGAACCATGAGTCTCCCACCGGCAGCGTGCATGCGGCAGGAGTCATCAGCCTCGCGGCGGTTATCGGGGGACTCCATCCCCTGAGCAGCAACTACAATATCCGACGGTCCTGCCGCCGGCAACGCTTTGAAGCGGATCGCACCGCGATCGCATCATTGCTGTTGTCGCATTCTCTCCGTCTGCGCGGGCCGGAACATACCGGCGGAAACGGGCGTTGCCCGTCGCCGCTTTTCGCGATTGGAGCGCTGCTTGCCCTCGTCCGGCGAGGGACTACAATGAATTGAAAATCCGATATGGGGATGGAGTCCCCCGATAACCGCCGCGAGGCTGATGACTCCTACCGTGCGTTGCGCGGTGGGAGATGTTCGGCCTTCCGCCTCCCAGCGCACGACAAAAGCCTGGCCCGCGGCCAAGGGAGGCAACGATGTTCCTGGGCTTTCTCTCGGCGAGCGAACGCAGCCGCCGGAATCTGGCGTCGGCCTTCATCGGCGAGATTGTCGCCGCCATGGGTTCGGTCGAGGACAACGCCAAGATCAGGAGGCTCTCGCTCCAGCCGTTCGGCAGCAACGAACTGCCGGTGGACTTCAGCGACTTTCAATTGCCCAAATTGACGGTCTACGAGGCCAATGCCGGGCGCCTCGGCGTGTTCAACGCGCCGCTCCCGCGCGAGATCGCCTATTTCTATACGCGGTTCGCCGCGCTGCCGGACCGCCTGCGCGCGCTCACGGCGCCGTCGCCGGCCTCGATCGAGGACATGAGGCGCAAGACCCAGGAAGCTCTCGACGACGTCTCGCAAACGTTGCAGCTCGGCGAGGATCTGCTGCGGAGCATCAAGCCGTTCGTGTCCCGCAGGCAGCCGGAATCGATCTCGCGGGCGTGAGCGCGATCAGACTTTCTGCGGCTTCGCATCGCGACGGAGATACTGATCGATCTGCAGCCTCTCCAGCCAGGAGGCCCGGTCCGAAGCTGGCAGAGGCGCGCGATTGCGGCGTCACGATCCTCCCGGCCGGCGACATCGAGGCAGAGCTTGCAGGCGAGCAGCGCGACCTGGATGTCGCTTTCGTCCATGAGATGGCGCAGCCGAGGCCACAGCTTGGACGGAAGCCCCATTTCGATGAGCAGGCAGAGCGCGCTGCGTCTCCGCCGCAGACTCGATTCGCTTTCGTTCGCCGCCGTGGGTTCGCGCAGGTTGGCCGCCTCGACGAGAGCGTTCCTGGCTGAAGGACCCATGGCTTTCAGCGCGGCTTCGGCCGACATTCGCGTCTCGTCCTCCGTCAACGCCGCGGTCAGGATCGGGATCGCCTCCTTTCGCCGGAAAGAGCCGAGCGCGGCGATGACCCCGCTCCAGGGATGACGATGGGACAGGTCGAGCAGGAGCTGAAACGCCCACTCCCGCCGGGACCGCGCAATGCCCCGGGCGGCGGCGCTGACGACCACCTGGTCGCCCAGCCTTTCCACCGGATCGCCGCTCTCCCGCCCCGACGTCAGGAAGTCCGCCAGAACGTCGTAGGCTTCGAGAGCCGCCAGGGCGTCGATCGCCCTCAGGCGGGCGTTGAAGAGTCCGCTCGGGTCGCGCTCGGACAGCAAGGCGCGAAGCGCCGGGATCATGCAGGGGCCAAGCTCGATGGCTTCGATCACGCCGCGGTCGCCGTCATGGAGCGACCGGAGCGATTGCACCGCGCGTTCAACGGCGTGCTGCGGAACAGCGCGTTGCGCGTCGGAAACGGTCTGCCTGGAGATCGGTTGCATGAAACCCACCTTCGGTGGGCGCGAGTCAACAAGCTCCCACCGCGATCAACGCAGCAGGAGTCATCAGCCTTGCGGCGGTTATCGGGAGACTCCATTCCCGCTCAAAAGCTAGGCAGCAGGTTCTGTTCCGTCAACTCGCCGTCAAAGACAGCGCCGCCAGGTATCAATGGAGGGATTGATCGCCGGACCCGATTCCCCCGATGCGCATTCCCACATGACAGACCACGAGGTGGCGCCGTGAACATCCGCAGGCTTCTTTTCGATGTCGACAAGGCGCTGGCGCGGCCCTCGCTTCTCGAGATCGCGGAGGCTATCGACGGGTGTCACGGCGTGACAGCGTTCAACATCGCGGTCGGCGATGTCGATGCGGAAACGATGGACATGAACGTGACCGTTGAGGGAGACGGGCTGGACTACGACCAGATCGTCAAGGCCATCGAGCACACCGGCGCGGTCGTGCACGGCCTCGAGCAGATCGCCGTCGGCACGCATATCATCGAGCCGGTGAAGCGGGCGCGATGATGTGGGCCGCCGGCCGCCTGCTGTCGCCGCGCCATCGGCTCGACGTGGTCGCTGGCCTGGTCGATGGCATCCTCAACGCCCTGACGCTGGCCGCCGGAAAGCTGTTGGAGCGCGGCGGGGGCGTTTCCCTGCCGCTCGTCATCAAGGTCGGCGTGGCGACCGCCTGCACCACGCTGTTCGTCTTGTTCGTCGCCCATTACGCCGAACTGCGGGCCGAGCTCGTCCGCGCGGAGCGGGAGCTCAATCTGCTGTCGCACGGCAAGCTGGCGACCACGCGGCTCGGGCAGCAGGTCCTGTCGGAGTCGTTCGTGGCGGCCTGCATCGCCTCGTTCTGCGGACTGATGGGCTCGGCGGTTCCGCTGCTGTTCGGCCTGTTCCTGCCGGGCTCGCCCATGCTCGGCGTGGCCGTCACCGTCGGCCTGCTCGGCATTTTGGGCGCGGCGCTCGCCAGGAGTTTCTTCGGCTCGCCGTACCTGTGGGCCTTGATACTGATGGGCGGCGGCCTGCTGCTCACGGCGATCGGGGCGAAGCTGAACCTGGTGGGATGAACGCGGCCTGCCGGCGGTTGAACGCGCGCGCGTGGACCGGCGCCGATCGCACCGGCCCGCCGTGCCTCGCCGCGGCGGCTTCTTCGCCGGTCTCGCGATCGGGCTGGGAAAAAGGACTGGAGAACGCGGCGCTCGCGCCGAGTTCGCGCTCGATTTCGAGAAGCCTGTTGTATTTGGCGATCCTTTCGCTCCGCGACAGCGAGCCGGTCTTGATCTGGCCGCCGCCCATGGCCACCGCGAAATCGGCAATGAAGGTATCCTCGGTCTCGCCGGAGCGATGCGAGATGATGAAGCGCTGGCCGCCGTCGCGGCAGACGTCGATGGCGGCCTGGGTGCCCGTCAGCGTCCCGATCTGGTTGATCTTGATGAGGACGGCATTCGATGCGCGCTCCGCGATGCCGCGGCGGATGCGCGCGGCGTCCGTCGTATAGATGTCGTCGCCGACGATCTGGATGCGGTGTCCCAGCGCTTCCATCTGGAGCCGGAAGCCGGCCCAGTCGTCCTCGTCGAAGCCGTCCTCGATGGAGATGATCGGATAGCCGTCGACCAGCCGCTGGTAATAGGCTTGCAGGTCCTCGGCTGAGAGGGCGCCCGCGCCGCTCTTGTCGAGCACATAGCGTCCGTCCGCGCGAAACGAGCTCGCCGCCGGGTCGAGCGCCAGCGCCACGTCGGGTCCGGGCCTGAGCCCCGCCTTGGTGATCGCCAGCGTGATCAGCTCGCAGGCCTGCTCGTTGCTCTTCAGGTCGGGCGCGAAGCCGCCTTCGTCGCCGACGGCGGTCGCAAAGCCGTTGTCGCACAGGATCGACTTGAGCGCATGGAACACCTCGGCCCCGTATCGCAGCGCTTCGGAAAAGCGCGGCGCGCCGTGGGGCACGATCATGGCTTGCAGTCGGCGAGAAGCCGGAACCGCCGCCGCCCGCGCCGGTCGAAGCCGATCCATTCGCGCATCCGGACGCGCAGCGGAGATTCCGCGTCCTGACCAATGTCGAGGAATTGCAGCGCGCGCTCGACTATCCGTGGGAAAAGTGGGCGGTTTTCCTTCATCCTTCGCAAGCCGCCTTGGTCGAACGCAGCTATTCGGGACCGGCGCGAGTCTCCGGTTCGGCGGGAACTGGCAAAACGATCGTGGCGTTGCACCGCGGGGCCCATCTAGCCCGCGAGAGTCCACAAGCACGCGTGCTACTGACGACTTTCTCAAAAGCGCTCGCGAACGCACTCAGCATCCGGCTTGCAACGCTCGTCGGGAATGAGCCGACCGTTGCCAGCCGGATCACGGTAAAAGCCATCCCCGCGGTGGGGTACGACCTTTACAGCGAGCGTTTCGGGCAGCCGAACATTGCGGCGCCGGCCCTGATCAAGAACCTGCTCGCCAAGGCCGCTGCGGGGGTCGAAGGCCACAAATTTTCGTCGCATTTCCTGTACGGCGAATGGAGCGATGTGGTCGATGCGTGGCAATTGAAATCCTGGGAGGCGTATCGGGATGTGTCCCGGCTCGGTCGCAAGACAAGAATCGGCGGAAAGCAGAGGGAGATTCTTTGGGCGATTTTCGAGCGCGTGCGAGCTGGCCTGGCGCAAAAGAAGGCTGTGACATGGGCTGACGTGTTCGGCCGTCTCGCCGACGATCTAGCCGCCGGCGGCAAGAAGCCGTTCGACTACGCAGTAGTGGATGAGGCCCAGGATCTCGGCGTCGCGGAGGCACGGTTCCTCGGCGCGCTATCGGGCGACAAACCGGACGGCCTGTTTTTCGCGGGCGATCTTGGTCAACGCATCTTCCAACAGCCGTTCTCGTGGAAGGCCCTCGGGCTCGACGTGCGGGGGCGTTCATTTACCCTGCGGATCAACTACCGGACGTCGCACCAGAAGCGCCTCGAAGGTGCGGTCGCTGCCGGCGAGCGTCGCCATGGTGCCGGTGTGGCGCCGGAAGCGCGCGATGATGACGTCGCAGTAGCGCGGATCGATTTCCATGGCGAGGCAGCCCCGGCCGATGGATTCGGCCGCGACCAACGTCGATCCCGATCCGGCAAACGGCTCATAGATCAACTCGCCTCTGGTGCTGTTGTTGATCATCGGCCGGCGCATGCACTCGACCGGCTTCTGCGTGCCGTGGATCGTCGCCTCGTCCTCTTCGGCGCCGGCGCCGATCGTCCACAGCGTCGTCTGATCACGCGCGCCCTGCCAGTGCGCGTCGTCTCGCACCGCGTAGAAGCAGGGTTCGTGCTGCCAATGATAATCGCCGCGCCCAGCACCAGACGAGGCTTGGCCCAGATGATCTGCGCCCGAATCTTGAAGTCGCAGGCCTCCAGGCTTTCCGCCACGGTCCGCGACCGAACACCCGAGTGCCAGACGTAGGCCGCGTCGCCCGGAAACAGGGACCATGCCTCGCGCCAGTCGGCGCGATCGTCATTGCTGACCTTGCCGGTGCGCGCGGTCGCGGAAACCCCAGCCTCATTGCGCCAGTTCGGATCGTACTCGACGCCGTAAGGCGGGTCCGTCACCATCAGGTGCGGACGCTTGCCATCAAGCAGCCGCTCGACATCGGTCACGACGGTCGCGTCGCCACAGAGCAAACGGTGGGCGCCAAGCAGCCAAAGGTCGCCCGGCCTCGTCACCGCCTCGGTCGGAGGCTCGGAAACGTCGTCCTCACCGTTCGCGCCGACTTCTCCATCGAGGCCGTCGAGCAGGCGATCGAGCTCGTCGTCCCCGAAACCGAGCAGCTCGAGATCGACCCCATCCTCCTTGACGACCCGGCCGGTGCGCTCGCCCGCGATCAGGCTTGTTCCTGATCCGGCGAACGGCTCGTAAACGACATCGCCGTCGTCGCTGTAGGCGCGCATCACGAATTCATGCAGCGCCACCGGGAACACGGCCGGATGTTCGGTTTCGATGCCGCGCGCCTTGTGCCGCGTGATGCGGACGACGCTGTCGGGAATACGCATCTCCTGCACCCCTTGGCCGGCGTGGCTCCATGCCCCGACGTGACCGTCACGGCTGCGCATGCCGCCATGCGTATCGTTGATGTGGCCCGCCCATTTGCAGGGCACGATCTTGTTGGGCTTGCGCGCCATCCGATTGAAATGAAACAGCAGCTCGAAGGCCGGCGCCAGACGACCGTTCCAGTCGCCCGGCAATCCCGGCCCCTGATCCCAGGCGTAGAGTCCAAATCGGCGCCAGCCCTGCTCTCCCATCCATTCGAGCCAGCTCTGCCAGTAGGGCTGCCACTCGTTGTCGCGATGAATCAGGCCCAGGTTGACCAGAACCTGCACCTCGTCGGTGACCGGCAGGCCGGCAAACACGCCCTGCATCAACGCGTCCCAGTCGCCAACGCCACCGGTCGTGTAGTCGCGCTGATTGCCGTAGGGCGGCGACGTGAAGACGAGCGACGCCCGTGTCCCCTCCATGACGCGCGAGACCACCGCCACGTCGGTGCTGCTGCCGCAGATCAGACGATGGCGGCCGAGCAGCCAGAGGTCGCCAGCTCGCGAGACCGGCTGGCGCGGTGGCGCGGGCGTTTCGTCGGCGGTATCGCTGTCGCCGTCGCTGCCTTCCCCCTCGTCGCCGAGCGGCGCCATCAGCGCTTCGAGCTCAGCGTCGGAAAATCCGGTCAGGGCGAGATCGAAGCCCTCGCCGTTGAGCGCATGCAGTTCGGCTGCAAGCAATTCCTCGTTCCAGCCGGCATTGAGCGCGAGCTTGTTATCGGCAATCACGTAGGCCCGCCGCTGCGCCGAGGTCAGATGGCCGAGCACCACCACCGGCACGGTGTCGATTCCGAGCTGCCGTGCCGCCAGCAACCGGCCGTGCCCCGCGACCACCACGCCCTCAGCGTCGACCAAGATCGGGTTGGTCCAACCGAACTCGACGATCGAGGCCGCGATCTGCGCGACCTGGTCGTCCGCGTGCGTTCGGGCGTTGCGCGCATAGGGGATCAGCCGGTCGAGCGGCCAATGCTCGAGCGTGTCGGGCAGTCCAGGCGTCATCTGGTTCGTGCTGGGCGCAGTACCGCAACGGGCGTGGTAGCGGGGCGCGCCTGTTACCAAGGCGGCGGGTTACCAGCGGCTAGGGCCGAAAACGCGAGCCGTTACGGCCCTTTAGGGCACACAGGCGCCAACGTGGTGTGGGTAACCGGTAACTCAGATTTTTGCCCTGCCGGTAGCGAAATTTCGGGCCATTGCCCCCCGCATAGGATCTCCGCCAGGAAGGACCCGCGAGCGGCCGGACGGGCTCGATCCTTTAGCTGTCAGTTCGGCTAACGAAAGGTTGACGGCCTTCCCTTTCCTTAAGTCTGTTCCAATCGGGTGCAATTGGGTGGGCATTCGGGTGGCCTTGCTATTTGGGTGTATTTGGGTGTCTATTCGGGTGTGAGCATCCGAACCGACACCATCCGGATCACCCCGGAGATCCTGGCGCTGATCGCCGAGATCGACGAGTTCAAGGGCGCTTGGCGGGCGCTCGGAACCATCGCGCCCGAGCGGCTGTCGGCGCTGCGGCGCGTCGCGACCATCGAGAGCATTGGCTCCTCCACCCGGATCGAGGGCAGCAAGCTCACCGACCGCGAGGTCGAGCGGCTGCTGTCCAACCTCGACATCAAGTCCTTCGCGTCCCGCGACGAGCAGGAGGTCGCCGGCTACGCCGAAGCGATGGACCTCGTGTTCCGGTCGTGGGACGAGATCGCGATCACCGAAAACCACATCAAGCAATTGCACCGCGATTTGCTCGTCCACAGTGAGAAGGACGAGCGCCACCGCGGCGGCTACAAGACCGGCCCCAACAACGTCGTGGCGTTCGACCAGGACGGCAACCAGATCGGCGTCGTGTTCGAGACCGCGACGCCATTCGACACGCCCCGGCTGATGACCGAACTCGTCACCTGGTTTGGCGAGGCGACGGAGGAGAAGCGTCTCCATCCCTTGCTCGTCATCGCGATCTTCACGGTCGTATTCCTCGCCATCCATCCGTTCCAGGACGGCAACGGCCGGCTCAGCCGCATTCTCACCACGCTGATGCTGCTGCGCGCTGGCTATGCCTATGTGCCCTACAGCTCGCTTGAAAGCGTCATTGAGCAAAGCAAGGAGGGCTACTACCTGGCGCTGCGGCACACGCAGGGAACGATCCGCACCGACAATCCCAATTGGGAGCCGTGGCTTCTGTTCTTCCTGCGCGCGCTGCGCCAGCAGAAGGAGCGGCTTGCAAAAAAAATCGAGCGCGAAAAGCTCGTGGTCTCAAGCCTGCCGGAACACTCAGTCCAGATTCTCGACCACGCCCGCGAACACGGTCGCGTCAGCATCCGCGAGATCTCCAAGCTGACCGGCGTCAGCCGCAACACGCTCAAGGAACACTTTCGGCAATTGGTCGAGAAAGGTTATCTCGTAAAGCAGGGCGGCGGGCGATCGACCTGGTACGTGCTGAAGTGAACCGGATCGTCGACGCGCGTCTCGCGATCTTGCCAACGAAACTAGCGAATCCGAGCCATTCTGTCTGAGCGAAAAGTGTCTGGCAGACAATTTTCGCTGCACTACGCTGACGCCGCAATCGTCCGCTCGATGAAGCGTCGCTTTGAGAGACCCTTCGGCAAGTGGTGCCCGTTGAGTCTCCACGCGATGACGCAGAGAGCATACAGCCAATGCTCGTGCGCGGCGGCGCGGTGCAGCCCGACCTTCCAGCACACGGTCTTCCACCGCTCGCCGGTTGCCCGCAGCCAGACGACCTTGCGGTCGATCGGCTCCATGCATAGCTGAGGCCTGTGCTCGGATTGAGCAGTCATCGCGCTGTATGAACCTATTTTGGCTCAGCCCGTCAGGGGTGCGTATCGAAGCTTTTTCCAGAGGCTGTCCCAGGTTCTGGGATTAGAAGTATCTCGGGCCACGAAACCGGTCTATGGAGCGCGGGCGCGTGTCGCGACAAGTTCGCATCAAAAGCCTGCTTCAGGTGCTCGACCACTTGTCCGCATTTTGCTGCGTCAAAAATTCTGGGCATGCTCCCCACCAGAACAGCATTGAGTTTCTGTAGGAGCTCCCAATCTCGCAGCACGAGGGGTTCACCCTCTTTCTCCATCACGACGCCGAAAATCAGCTGGTGGACAAGTGCTCCCGTCCCAGTCACCTCGTCTTCCACTGCCAAAATAAGCATTGGAGCGGCGAGACCTCCCACGCATGCAAGGTTCGCTGGGAGCCCACGTCCTTCTGCTAGGGCGATGTCAAATAGAATATGGCCGACACCGAGAACGCGGGAAGCTGCATTCGTCCCGCGCAGATTGCGGTTGAGAACAAGCCCCTCGTACTTGTCTCGGACTGCATAGCTGCGCGCCTTCCACTCGTCGGGCGTCTTGATTTCAAAGCCATCCTCGCGCCGAAATACCCGCCGACCATGGCGATTAACCGCATGAGTGAAGAATTTCTCGAGGTCGGGTAAGTCCACCTTCGGCAGGTCTTTTCCAACTTGTTGAAAATCGAACCGTGACACGTTTCCAAGCAGCTCGCGAACTGTCTCGACGACATCACGTCCGCCGAGCGTTGCTGTCGCTTGATCAAACCATGCCCCCAATCGTTCGCTAGACTGTCCTTGAGCCCCAGAGAACAGTTCGTTGAAAAGAGAGTTTCCGGCCATCCCTATGACCAGCTGCGAGATGTCCTCTTGCTCTTCCATGACTGACGAAAGCGCTAGCTGAATTCTCTCTAGCTTTTCGTTCAGAAGCTCCCAGATACGAGCCTCAACAGTCTGGGGATTAGACGCGGCAGTCGAGCGCCTCGTTGCGTTCGCGAATCTTCTGCCATTCCAGGCGCGTGAAGCCGCGCTTGGTTCGCACCGTCACAAGCTGTTCGGCGGCGAGCTGCTTGACCCATGAGCAGGACTGGTCCGATCTCATCGTCTCGGCGCCGCCCCTCTACATTCAGGAAAAGGTCCATCCCAAGGTCATCATCGACGATCTGAAGCGCGAGACGAAAGAGCGCGCGGACGAAGAGGCCGGTGACACGGTCGACTTGTTCGCCGACTTCAATGGGCTCCGAGATAAGGAAGCAGCGACCGAATTCTATCAGCACGCCGCGCACTGGTCGAACCGGATGATCTCCGGCGACTCCCTTTCGGTGATGGCAAGCCTCGCCGAACGCGAGGGCCTGCGCGGTCAGGTGCAGTGCATCTATATCGATCCGCCCTACGGCATCAAGTTCAACTCGAATTTCCAGTGGTCAACGACAACAAATGAAGTGAAAGACGGCGCAAAGGATCACATCACGCGCGAGCCGGAGCAGGTGCGTGCTTTCCGCGACACATGGCGCGATGGCATTCATTCATATCTGACCTATCTACGCGATCGCTTCACGGTCGCGCGCGACCTGCTGCACGAGAGCGGATCAATCTTTGTGCAAATCGGCAGTGAAAATCCTCATCGAATTCGTGCGCTGCTCGATGAGGTATTTGGCCCACAGAATTTCGTGGAGGAGATTGTCTTTCGAAAAAAGAACATGACTTTGGGCGGGCGGTATATTGATGGAATTTTTGATTACATTCTCTTCTACGCAAGGGATATCGAGAAGCTTAAGTTTAGGGCCATCTTTGAGCAGACTGACATTACCGGCGACAGTCACTGGAATCGTTTTGAATTGCCGAACGCTGTGTCAGGAACTCTGAGCCGCTCGCAGATCGACGGAAAAGAGCCTCATCCTGCTGGAGCACGTCTTTATCAGCTATCCGCTCTTTATCCCGCAGGCATTTTCGCCACTGGGCTTTACAGGTTCCCCTTCCAGGGACGGCAATTTGATCCACCACCAGGAAGGTCTTGGAAATCGCCGCGGATAGGCCTTGATCGACTAGGGTCCGTACTCAATAAGGGTTCCGGGACGGCTTGAGTTGTGATTCAAGACTTCCGATTTGAGGGAGGCTTGATGAGAAAGCAACTCTATTGGCTGAGCGACGCCGACTGGAAGAAGCTGGAACCGTTGCTGCCGCGTGGACGGCGCGGCGCGCGCCGGGTTGACGACCGGCGGGTCGTTAGC
>Ga0182749_1001020_pt1 | contig 22964 bp, 16 predicted proteins | sample eDN3rd37CKraftMG_FD_128875 | JGI IMG/M metagenome (GOLD analysis project Ga0182749, IMG submission 128875) | Enriched Miracle-Growth compost microbial communities from Emeryville, California, USA - eDNA 3rd pass 37_C Kraft MG (version 2) (version 2) ...
CCAGCGCGCGCCCGTTGGGCACGTACAGCGACCACAGCTCGATGCCCTCCACGACCACGCCCAGGGCGCGCGCCTCCGGCCGAGGTTCGCCGCCCGGCTTCGCGTACCCGGGCATGCCCTCAAAGCCGATCCGCTGGTCCTCCAGGGGCAGCCGGCTGGCGAACGCCACGCCGTTCCACTGGTCGAGGCCGTGCACGGCGAGCTCGTAGCCGGCGGCGCGGAAGGGCTCGGAGGGGAACTGCTCCGGCCGGCACTTGATCTCCTGCATCGCGAGCACGTCCGTGCCCGTCCGCTTCAGCCAGTCGACCACCCGGGCGGTGCGGGCCCGCACCGAGTTCACGTTCCACGTCGCGATGCGCATCCCCTCGATGCTATCGACTGCCCCCGACCGCGGCTCCGGCGCCCGGGCCGTGGCGAGCCTAGGCTGGAGGCGTGACAGACGCGCGGCAACGGCTCATCGACCTCATCTCCGCGGAGGCGGTGTTCCACGGGGACTTCACCCTCACCAGCGGCAAGAAGGCGACGTACTACGTCGACCTGCGCAAGGTCAGCCTCGACCACCGCGTGGCCCCGCTCATCGGCGAGGTCATGCTCGATCTGATCCGCGAGATCCCCGATGTCGCGGCTGTCGGCGGACTGACCATGGGCGCGGATCCCATCGCGACCGCGGTGCTGCACCAGGGCGCCGCGCGCGGGCTGGACTACGACGCCTTCGTCGTGCGCAAGGAGCCGAAGGACCACGGCCGGGGCAAGCAGGTGGAGGGGCCCGACGTCGCCGGCCGCCGCGTCGTGGTGCTCGAGGACACCTCCACCACGGGCGGCTCCCCGCTCAAGGCGATCGAGGCGCTGGAGAGGGCCGGGGCCATCGTCGCGGCGGTCGCGGTGGTGGTCGACCGCGCAACCGGGGCGCGCGAGCGCATCGAGGGCGAGGGGTACCCCTACTACGCGGCGATCGAGCTCGCCGACCTCGGCCTGGAGCCCCAGTGACGGGCGCGTCGCCGCGCCCGGTCTGATTGACTGGGACCATGACCGACAAGACCAAGCCGGAGATCGAGTTCATCGAGGGGCCGGCGCCCGCCGAGCTCGTCGTGACCGACATCGAGGTGGGCGAGGGCGCCGAGGCGACCCCCGGTGCCACCGTCGACGTCCACTACGTCGGCGTCGACTTCGAGTCCGGCGAGGAGTTCGACTCGAGCTGGAGCCGGGGGGAGTCCATCCGCTTCCCGCTGTCCGGGCTCATCAAGGGCTGGCAGGACGGCATCCCCGGCATGAAGGTGGGCGGGCGCCGTCAGCTCGTCGTGCCTCCCGCACAGGCCTACGGTCCGGCCGGCGGCCGTCACCCCCTCGCGGGGCGCACGCTCGTCTTCGTCATCGACCTGCTCGGCGTGGCCTGAGCCCCGTCGCAGCGCAGATCAGCGCAGCAGCTCGGCGACCGACTCGATGACCTCGTCGGGTCGGAAGGGGTAGCGCTCCATCTCGGCGCGGTCGCTGATGCCGGTGAGCACCAGCACCGTGTGCAGCCCGGCCTCGATGCCGGCGACGATGTCCGTGTCCATCCGGTCGCCGATCATGCCGGTGCTCTCCGAGTGCGCGCCGATCCGGTTCAGTGCCGAGCGGAACATCATCGGATTGGGCTTGCCCACGACGTACGGCTCCTTGCCCGTCGCCTTCGTGATCAGCGCGTTGATCGCCCCGGTGGCCGGGAGCAGGCCCGTCGGGCTCGGTCCCGTCGCGTCGGGGTTGGTCGAGATGAAGCGCGCTCCGGCCGAGATGAGGCGGATCGCCTTGGTGATGGCCTCGAAGGAGTAGTTGCGCGTCTCCCCGACGACGACGAAATCGGGGTCGGTCTCCGTCATGATGAAGCCGGCCTCGTGCAGCGCCGTGGTCAGTCCCGCCTCGCCGACGACATACACACGGCCCCCGGGCATCTGGGAGCGCAGGAAGGTCGCGGTGGCCAGCGCGGAGGTCCAGATCGACTCCTCCGGCACGTGCAGCCCGCTGGCCGCGAGCCGCGCGCTCAGATCGCGGGCGGTGAAGATGGAGTTGTTCGTGAGGACGAGATAGGGCGTGCCCGAGTCGCTCCACTGCCGCAGCAGCTCGGCCGCACCGGGGATGGGGCTGTTCTCGTGGACGAGCACGCCGTCCATGTCGGTGAGCCAGCAGCGGATCTCCTCGCGACGCGGCATCCGGACCCTCCCCTCCTCCGAGGCTCAAGCCTAGCGATCAGGCCCGCGCACAGGCCCGGGTCACAAAAGACCCCCGAACGGGGGACAGTTAAGGGTGAATGACAGGGTGAGATTCACCCGGCGCACAGCATCCCGCGGGCCGGCAGGGGCGGAAGATGGCCTGCGGGGCGCTGGAGACCATTCCGGCGACTCAGCTGTGCTCGCACGCCTTGTCCGGGGGGAGAGGACGCGGGCGGATCTGATCGATCCCGCACCTCTGCGGGACCGCGCCCCGGCGCGTTCCCGCGCTCGCCGGATCGTTTTGGGGGTCGTTCCTTGGCGTCGACATGGTCATCGCGCGACGGCAGGCGTGGCATCGTCTGGCGAGTGGTGGCGGGCTTCGCCGCGATACTCGCGGTCGTCGGCTCGTACACCCTGATCCAGGCATCGCCCGCCTCCGCGGCCGGCGGGCACATCTCCCTCGTGAAGACGGTGGACGGGGACCACGACCGGACGGGCGTCCTGCGCTCGCAGTCCTTCACCTACCACTTCGAGGTGGGCTGCGACGAGGGCGAGTGCACCGACGCCGCCCTGGACGACGTCATCCCCACCCAGTTCGCCGGCTTCACCATCGCCGCCCTGCAGACCGCGAGCGGCCATGTGGTGAACGCGGCCCTCAGCGGCGGCACCGGCGGCACGGAGTGCGTCGTCGGCGGCACGGTCACCGCGAGCACCGCCTCCCCCTGCACGCTCCACGCCGCCTTCGGCGACACCCTGACGACGGGCACGGGCATCGACGACGGCGACACCGTCGGCGTCGACCTCATCCTCACGGTTCCCGCGGACCTCTCGCCCTCCTGGGCGTACAACAACGTCGCCGTCCCGAACACCGCCACCGCCACCTCCGAGGGATCCACCCCCGCCTCGGACACCGCGCGGGTGACGGTGACGATCCCCATCACGGTGGACGTGCAGGCCAGCAAGGCCTGGTCGCCGAACACGCAGCAGTACGACCCCGACGAGCAGACGTCCTTCACCATCGGCGCGCGCAACCTCTCCAACGTCCCGGCCACCTCGCTGGTGCTGGAGGACCCGCAGGGCGCCGTGGACGGCGCATCCAGCCTCGACGCGAGCAACCCCTTCAACAAGGTCGACTTCGTCGGCCTGTGCGACGGCGGCACCCTCCCGCAGGGCGCCGACACGGTGCAGGTCGACCTGTACGTGCAGTCCGGCGGCTCCGGCCCCTGGAACTGGCGCACCGGCGTCCCCGCCACCGACGCGACGGCGTCGATCCCGGCGCTGGCCGCCGGCGACGTCGTCGGCGGCATCCGCCTCAGCTACGCGGGCACGGCGATCACCGAGTCGGGCACGGCCTCGGCGCAGTGCGTCAACGTCTCGCAGCGCGACACCGATCGCGCCACCGGCGACTCCCTCGTGCTCGGCACGACCGTCGAGAACACCGTCGGCGCGACCGTCACCGTGCCCGGCCAGACGCCCGTCACGAAGACGGCGTCCGACACCTTCACGGTCGGCGGCCTCACCGTCGTCGTCACCGCAGGGAAGACGATCACTCCGGCGACGATCCCCGCGGGCGCGAGCTTCTCGGTCAGCCTCCAGGCGAAGAACGACTCGAATGGCCCCCTGTCGAGCCTGACGATCACCGAGCCCGGCTCCGGGCAGAGCTTCCTGAGCCAGCAGCTCGCCTTCGACTCCATCGACCCGGCAGCCTGGAGCTGGCCCAGCGGCGCCGACAGCGCGAGCTTCGTCTGGACCTACTCCGGCGGCGGCGAGAGCGCGCCGGTCATCCTCGATCCCTCCAGCGGCCCTCCGGCCACGCCCACCGCGCCGGCCGGGGAGTGGATCACCGGCTTCCACGTCACCTACACCGGCAGCATCGACGCGGGCACCACCGCCGGCATCGACTTCACGGTGGACAGCGACCCCACGATGGTCGACGTCAGCAGCACCTTCGACCACTACACGAACACGATGGACGTCGCCGGGACGAACCCGGCAGGCTCCGACACCGACTCCGCCCAGGCCGGTGTGGACATCTACTACCCGGTGGTCGACGTGACGCTCGACAAGAGCGTCTCGCCCACGCTCGCCACCCCCGGCGGCACCGTGCTGTCCAAGCTGGCCGCCACGACGGCGACGAACAGCGCCCGCGTCAACCCGACGACCATCGTCGTCGAGGACGCCTGGGACGGCACCGGCACCTTCTGGGACGCCTTCCGCGCCCGGCAGATCTCCTTCACCCAGGTGCCCGCGGACTCCACGCTCGACGTGCAGTACGCGACCGGCACCCCCGGCAGCCTGACCTGGACCGACCTGCCGGACGGCACGGGCATCGGCACCGGCACCTTCAGCTACGACCTCGTCGGAAAGCTCGGGGCGCTCGCCGACGACGTCGTCGGCCTCCGCTTCACCTTCACCGCCGTGTCGCCGGGCGTGTTCCCGCAGGGCACGATCGTGCAGCCGAACATCGTGTTCGCCGCATCAGCGACCCTGCGCAGCGGCGGCCCCACCACCACGGCGCCGAACACGCCGGTCGCCTACACGAACACGGCGCAGGCCACGGGCGAGGGCGTCTCCGGCGGCATGACCGTCACGAGCCAGCCCGTGACGGACGACGGCTCCGCCCAGATCGTCACCTACGACGGCGGGCCGGGTACGCTCATCGCCGGCAAGGCCTGGGCGGACGACGTCGTCTCCTCGCAGTCGGGTGCGCTCGAGCGCACCAACCTGAGCTGGGGCGTGACGGTCCCCGGCTACTCCACGGTCGTGCTCAGCGACCCGCCGGCCGGCCAGGAGACGTCTCCCGCCGACACGGTGTTCCAGGCCTTCGACCTCACCGCCATCCGGCCGGTGAGCTATGCCCAGGACCCGCTGATGCGCTGGGACGCCGTCACGTCCGTCGAGTTGTGGTACAGCGGCGCCTGGCACACGGTCACGGCTCCCGGCGGCAGCTGGATGAACGGCACGGGCTTCAAGGGATACACGCTGGATCCGGTGACGGAGGCGCCGGTGACCACCGGAGTGCGCATCTCCGTCGCCTCCGACGACGCGGCCCGGACCGCGAGCAGTGAGCCCGGCCGGCCGGACCCGGGCACCGGCGTCGCCTGGGGGGCGAGCAACAGGCCGCTTGCGCTGGACTGGACGCTGCGCAACGCGCAGCGCGTGCCCAGCGGCTCCGGCTGGGTGACCGAGGACGACACCTTCAACGGCGGACAGGGCGTCGTCCGCAACGACTTCCAGGTCGACGCGGACGGCACCACCCGAGGCGCCTCCGACACCATCGTGCTCACGGACACGCCTCCGGGAGTGGCCACCGCGAAGACCGCCTCGCCCGCGACGATCACCGTGCCCTACCCGGGCGACGTGCCCCCCCTCGGGCTACCCGACGGTGACCTTCACCGCGGACGCCTGGAACACCGCACAGGCGCGCGCCTCCTACCTGCGCGTGACCGACCCGACCCCCTGCCCGAACGTCAACGACTGCACGCAGCCGGCGAACACCGCCGACCCGGGGCCGGACGTCTTCACGGGGCAGAGCTACGACCCGGCGACGAACCCCTTCGAGCGCTTCGCCATCACCGGGGTGAGCTTCACCGTGCCCTCGGGCATCCCGATCGACCCCGACGCGTCCGAGGCCGCGCTGTGGCACTACGACCAGGCGAGCGGCACGACGAGCGTCACCACGACGACGATGGCAGCGCTGGCCGCCGCCCCCGCCTCGGCCTTCGCCGACGTGATCGGCGTGAGCGTGGTCTACCAGAGCAGCGACCCGGCGACGACCGGCGGGCTCATCCCCATGGGCACCACCTCGGCCAACCACATCCGGATGACGCTGGACACCCAGCTGCGCACCACCAAGCGCAGCGACGGGGCCGAGATCAGCGCGGACGTGTACGCCGTGGCCGCAGGGATCGACCAGACGAACGAGGTGCTCGCCCAGAGCTTCGACCCGGTCCTGGCCGACGCGAGCATGCGGCCGCTGAGCCGGACCCCTGCGTCCACGCACCTGACCGGTGCGTCCCTGGACGTCGTCGCCTCCAAGGCGATCTCGCCTGCGACGATCCTGCAGACGAACCGCACCGCCCCGATCACAGTGACCCTGGGAGCGAACGACGGTACCTCGACGGCGGCCGCGGAGCTGGTCACGATCAGCGACACGGACACTGACTTCTGGGACTCCTTCGCCTTCACCGCCCTGGGTGCCGTCACCCTGCCCGCCGGCGCTGACCGGGTGCGGGTGGACGTGCAGCTGAACGACGACCCGGCGTGGGTGGACGGCACGGCCGGTCCGACGGCCGCGCTGCCGTCGACGGTGAATCCGGCGGACTACCCCCAGATCACGGGCATCCGCTTCGTCTTCACGAACGCGGCCAACCAGCCGTTCTCCACGACCGCTCCCTCCGCGGACTGGTCGGCGCAGGCCGTCTTCACCGCGGTGCTGCGTGACTCTGTCGAGTTCCCCGCGACCATCCCGGGCACGCAGACGATCACCGACACGGTGAACGCGTCCGCCACCCACCAGGGCCTGCCGCAGGCGGACGCCTCGGCCGACGCGCCTGTGACCCTGTCCTCCGGCACGCCGCGCCTGGACGTGCGCAAGGACCCGCAGGTGAGCCCGAAGATCGTGGAGCCGGGTGACACCACGCCGTGGAAGATCCGCTTCGAGAACGTGGGCACCTCCTACCTCGGCCTGAACACGCTTCAGGACGACCTGGGGACCGCCCTGCGCTACGACGGCGAGGCGCCCGCGTACGCGAGCGGCGGCAGTGTCTCCACCGCGGGCGTGACCGTCAGTCAGCCCGACGCCGAGCATCTGACCTTCACCTTCCCCCCGGGCACGCGGATGGCGCCGGGCGACTGGATCGAGATCACCGTCGGGATCATCCTCGTGCCCGGCCAGAGCGGCGGCACGAACGTCCCGAACAGCTTCTACGTGGACACGGACGCCACCTTCGCCCCCGGCGACTGCGTGAACAGCTCGGGCAACGGGCAGGGCGTGCTCTCCGGCCTGGCGAGCAACCAGTGCGGCTCGAGCAACTTCGTCACCGTCAAGTCCGGCGCCCTGCTGTTCGCCGAGAAGGAGGTGCGCGGCGACGTCGTCGACACCATGGTCAGCGGCGCGAGCAACGTGAACAACCCCGCTCTGCCGTGCACCGCGGAGGCCGGCGGCTTCTACCGCACCGCCTGCGCGCCGTACACGCGCATCGGCGGCACCGACGAGTGGCGCATCGGCGGCGCGAACACCGGCACCGTGGCCTTCACCTCGATGTCGATGGTCGACGTGCTGCCGCAGCCGGGTGACCTCCAGCTCGTCAGCGGCTCCCCGCGCGAGTCCGAGTGGCGCCCGGTGCTGGACACCACCTTCGGCCTGCAGCAGGCGACCGGTCTGGGCGGCACCTTCCCGGCCGACGGCGTGCCGTCGGGCACGGTGACCACGCTGATGGTCTCCACCGCGCCCACCCCGTGCTTCGGTGCGGGCGGCGCCCCGCTGTGGGGCACCGACCCGCTGTGCACCGACGCGAACTGGACGCCGATGCTCGGCTTCGCCGACGACCCGGCGCAGATCACCGCCATCCGGGTGGACATGGACTTCACCGGCACCTCGGCGGGCGCCCTGATGCCCGGCGGCAGCGTCCACTTCCTGTACCGCACGATCAACGAGCCGCGCGTCGGCACGGCGCCGACGGACGAGGCCGTCGTGCCCGCCCTGCAGGGCGCCACGAGCCCGCGTGCCTGGGATCAGGTCGGCGTGACCGCTGTGCGACAGGACAACGGGCAGCGCATCTCCCGCGCGCCCTCGCGCAGCGGTGTGCAGCTCGTCTCCGGCTCGCTCGCCGTCACGAAGACGGTCAGCGGCTCGGCCGAGGGCACCGCGGTCGCCCCGTCGGCCTTCGACTTCGACCTGTCCTGCGTCGTGCCGGACGGCACCGGCGGGACGACCGCTGTCGATCTGGCCTCCTCCGCCTCGCTGAGCGTGCCCGCGAACGGCACGGCGCGGCTGGACGGCGTGCCGCTGGGCGCGCAGTGCCAGATCGCCGAGCACGGCGCGCTGGGCTCCTTCGGGGAGTCGGGCCGTACGCCGAGCAGCCCGCAGAGCGTGACGATCAGCCAGCAGGGCACTGCTGCTGACGCGGTGCCGGCGGCGCAGGCGACGTCGTTCGACAACTCCTACACGGCGGCCGACATCGTGCTGACCAAGCAGGCCTCGGCCACCCCGCTGGTGGCTGGCGGAGCCGCCGCCCCCGCCTGGACGATCACGGTCTCCAACAACGGGCCGGACACGGCCGTCGGTCCGTTCACGGTCGACGATCTGTGGGGCGCCTCGGGCACCCTGCCGGGCGAGTTCACGGTGACGGGCTTCTCCGGCGCGGGCTGGAGCTGCACGCCGACGGCGACGGTCGGCTTCCAGTGCCAGCGAAGCGACCCCTCCGAGACCCTGGCCTCGGGCGCGGCGTTCCCGCCGATCGAGGTGACCGCGCAAGCGGGCCCGTCCTTCGACCCGGCCTCCTCGCCGGTGCCGAACGCGGCGTCCGTGACCTCGGGCACCCACGACCCGGACCCGTCCAACAACGAGGACGGCGACGCGGTGCCGGTCACGGTGAGCGCCGACCTCACCCTCGACAAGGCGCTGGCCAGCGCCTCCCCGGGTGCGGGCGGTCCGATCTCCTGGACGATCACCGTGCGCAATGAGGGCGCGGCGGCCTCGCTCAGCTCCGCGGCGCACCCGATCACCGTCACGGACGTCGTGCCCGCCGGCGTGGACGGCCTGACGGTCGCCGAGCCGCTGCCCACGGGCTGGAGCCTCGCCACCCCGGGGCCCTTCGCCGCGGGCGACACGGTCACGCTCACGCTCGCCGACGGCGCGAGCATGGCGCCCGGCGACGGGGTGCAGTTCACCCTGACGGGCACGATCGACCACGCTCTGGCCGACGGCACCCACATCGTGAACAACGCGGAGGTCACGCCGGGTGAGACGCCCGACCCCGACCCCGACAACAACCACGACTCGACGGACACCACGCCGGACACCTCGACCACGCTCGGGATCGCGAAGACCCGGGTCGTGCTCGACGGCGGCAGCTGGGTGCCCGCGGCGTCCCTCTCCCCGGTTCCGCCGGTCGTGGCCGGCCAGCCGGTGAGCTACGAGATCACCGTCGCGAACAACGGTCTCGCCGATGCGCGTGACGTCGATGTGACCGACGCTCTGCCCTCGTACCTGCGCTTCGACTCCTTCGACCCGGTCAGCGGCAGCTGGACGCGCACGAGCAGCGCGAGCGGCTTCGGCGACCCGCAGAGCTTCCTGCTGCAGGGAGTGCTGGCGCCGGGTGCGACGGCGACCCTGCGCGTGACGCTCGTCGTCGACCCCGCGCATGAGGGAACCGTGGAGAACGTCGCCTCGGTGGCGGGCTCGAACACCACGGGGACGCCGGAGGACGCCGACGACAGCGGCTCGACGCGGGTGGCCGACCTGTCGGTCGCCAAGACGCACAGCGGCGAGGCGGTCGCGGGCGGCAGCCTGGCGTACACGGTCACGGTCACGAACGAGGGCCCCTCCGACTCCTCGGAGCCGATCCTCGTCACCGACACCCTGCCGGACGGCTTCGCCTACGCGGCGGGCACCGCCACCGTGAGCATCGCGGGTGGCCCCGTCGAGGCCCTGGAGCCGACGGTCTCGGGCCAGACGCTGAGCTGGACCATCGGATCGGGCTCGAGCGCCCTCGCCTCCGGCGCGACGATCGTGATCGGCTACACGGCCGACATCGCAGCGGACACGCCCGCGCTCAGCGGCTACGTGAACACCGTGACGATCGACGGCCCGGACGACCCGAACCCGGACAACGACACCGCGAGCGACCCGGTCGCCGTCACGACGCAGGCGCAGCTGACCGTGACGAAGACCGCGTCCGCGGCCTCCGGCTACGCTCCCGGTGCGACCGTCGACTACCGGATCACCGTGACGAACGACGGTCCCTCGGCCGCGCGCTCTGTCACGCTCGCGGACCTCGCCCCCGCCGGGCTCGTGCTCACGGCGATCTCCGGGACGGGCTGGGACTGCTCCCTGCCGCAGGCGAGCTGCTCCGTCGACGTCCTCGCCCCGGGCACGACGGTGATCGCCGTCACCGCCCGCATCGCCGACACGGTCTCGGCGCCGGCGACGCTCACGAACGTCGCGGTGCTGAGCTGGGACGACGGCCAGCCGGTGCGCCCCACGGCGCGCTCGTCGGCTGACATCGCCGTGGACCAGAAGCCGGCCTCGCTGAGCCTGACCGGCGGTTCGGACCTGGCCCTCCCGCTGGGCGGCGCGGTCCTCCTGCTGCTCGGCGGCGCGGCGATCCTCCTCATCCGGCGACTGCGCCCCCGGCGCTGACGCCCGGACACGGCTTCGCCCGGTCGGCTGACGCATCCCCCCGCGCGCCGGCCGGGCGGAGGCCTTATGCTGCGCGCATGGAGGCAGCGGGCGGCGCGCACGAGCCGGCCGGCGGCGTCGGGCCGTGGAGCGGACCGTGGCCGGAGGACCCGCGGCTGGATCCGGAGCTCCTCGAGCACGGGGACAGCAGGAACGTCGTCGATCGCTACCGCTATTGGCGCGTCGAGGCGATCGTCGCCGACCTCGACCTGCACCGGCACGGCTTCCACGTGGCGATCGAGAACTGGCAGCACGATCTGAACATCGGCTCCATCGTCCGCAGCGCGAACGCCTTCCTCGCTGCGAGCGTGCGGATCGTGGGCCGCCGCCGCTGGAACCGGCGCGGAGCGATGGTCACCGACCGCTACCAGCACATCGCCCACCACGAGACCGTGCAGCAGCTGCTGAACTGGGCCCGTGGGCAGGGCGTGCCCGTCATCGCGGTGGACAACGTGCCCGGCGCCGAGCCGATGGAGAGCTTCTCCTGGCCGGCGTCCTGCGTGATGCTCTTCGGGCAGGAGGGCCCGGGCCTGAGCGCCGAGGCGCTCGCCGGCGCCGACCGGGTGGTGGAGATCACCCAGTACGGCTCCACCCGCTCGATCAACGCCGCCGCCTCGGCCGCCGTGGCCATGCACTCCTGGCTGCTGCAGCACGGTCCGGGCAAGCCGGGCGGCCCGCGGGCCTGAGAGCGGCCCCACGGCCCGCAGCGGCGCTCCCGGTACGATGAGAGTGCGGGCTGCAGCGCCTTCCCCGCGAGAGAGGAACGATCGTCATGCCCGGAGTCGTCATCGTCGGCGCCCAGTGGGGCGACGAGGGCAAGGGCCGCGCGACCGACCTCCTCGGCAGCAGGGTCGACTACGTCGTCAAGTTCAACGGCGGCAACAACGCCGGCCACACCGTCGTGGTCGGGCAGGAGAAGTACGCGCTGCACCTGCTCCCGTCCGGCATCCTCACCCCCGGCGTCGTGCCCGTGATCGCGAACGGCGTCGTCGTCGACCTGGAGGTGCTCTTCGAGGAGCTCGACGGGCTGGCCGCTCGCGGGGTGGACGTGTCCCGCCTGCGCGTGAGCGCCAACGCGCACGTCATCACGCAGTACCACCGCACGATCGACAAGGTCACCGAGCGTTTCCTGGGCAAGCGCCAGATCGGCACCACCGGCCGGGGCATCGGCCCCACGTATGCGGACAAGATCAACCGCGTGGGCATCCGCGTGCAGGACCTCTTCGACGAGGGCATCCTCCGCCAGAAGGTCGAGGGCGCCCTGGTGCAGAAGAACCACCTTCTGGTGAAGGTCTACAACCGGCGCGCCATCGGCGTGGACGAGGTCGTCGAGGAGCTGCTGTCGTACGCGGAGAGGCTGCGGCCGATGGTGGGGGACACGGTCCTGGAGGTGAACGACGCGCTGGACGCCGGTCGCACCGTGCTGTTCGAGGCCGGCCAGGCGACGATGCTCGACGTCGACCACGGCACCTACCCGTTCGTGACCTCCTCCAGCGCGACCGCCGGGGGCGCCTGCACCGGCTCGGGGGTCGCCCCGAACCGGATCGACCGGATCATCGCTGTCGTCAAGGCCTACGCCACGCGGGTGGGCGCCGGGCCCTTCCCCACCGAGCTGTTCGACGCCTCGGGCGACTACCTGCGGGAGCAGGGCGGCGAGTACGGCACCACGACCGGCCGTCCGCGCCGCTGCGGCTGGTACGACGCGCTGGTGGCCCGGTACGCGGCGCGGGTGAACGGCGTCACGGACTTCGTGCTCACCAAGCTGGACGTGCTCTCCGGCCTGGAGCGCATCCCTGTCTGCGTGGGCTACGACGTGGAGGGCACCCGCTTCGACGAGCTGCCCTACTCGCAGTCGGACGTCCACCACGCCGTCCCCGTCTACGAGGAGTTCCCCGGCTGGAACGAGGACATCTCCGGCGCCCGCTCCTTCGAGGAGCTGCCCGCCAACGCGCGCGCCTACATCCGCGCCCTGGAGGAGCTCTCCGGCGCGCGCATCTCCGCCGTCGGCGTCGGACCGGAGCGCGAGCAGGTCGTCGTCCTGCACGACCTGCTCTCCTGAGCGCTGGCGCCCCTCGCGCGGCGCCTTCGTTGTCCTCAGGACGTGCCCGCGAGTGGACACCCGGGCGTGGCCGTGATGGACTGTCACCATGGCATGGGAATCCCTGTACACGACGGCTGCGACCTCCTCCGGCGGGGGGCGCGACGGGCACGTCCGCAGCGCCGACGGCCGCTTCGACCTGGACACCCGCTACCCGAAGGAGCTCGGCGGCAACGGCGAGGGGACCAACCCCGAGCAGCTGTTCGCCATGGGCTACTCGGCCTGCTACCTGGGGGCGATCCACGCGGCGGGCAAGGAGCTCGGGGTCGACACCACGGGCGCCGAGGCCACCGCGAAGGTGAGTCTGGGCAAGGATGAGGGCGGCTTCTCCCTCGCAGTGGAGATCGAGACCCGCTTCCCCAACGCCTCGGCGGAGGACGGTCAGCGCGTCGCGGACTTCGCGCACGAGAACATCTGCCCCTACTCCAAGGCGACGCGGGGCAACATCCCCGTCACGATCACGGTCTCGGCGTGAGCGAGGAGGAGGCGCTCGCGCGCCTCGCCGCGCTCCGCAAGAGCATCGACAACATCGACGCCGCACTGATCCACCTGCTCGCCGAGCGCTTCGCGCGCACCAAGCAGGTCGGGGAGCTCAAGGCCGAGCACGGCATGCCTGCCGCCGATCCCGCGCGGGAGGCGGTGCAGATCGCGCGGCTGCGACGGCTGGCGGAGGAGGCGGACCTCGACCCGGAGTTCGCAGAGAAGTTCCTGACCTTCATCATCGCCGAGGTGATCCGCCACCACGAGCGCATCGCGGACGGCGGCCAGGCCTGAGGCCGGTTTCCTGCCCGCCGGGCGGCGGCGCGCTGGGGAGGGGCGGTCGCGGGGCGCTGCTGGGCCACGGCAGCGTGGCAGGCGGCAGAGGTCGGCGCTAGCCGACGGTGGGGCCGAAGGCCGAGGGCAGCGGAGCCTTGTTGACCGTGCGCAGCTCGTCCAGCGTCACGGAGAACAGGCCCTGCACCTCGAGCTCGCCCGAGCTGGCGTCGGTCACGCCGATGCGCAGCACCGGGTAGCCGCGTGCCTCGCACAGGCCGCGGAACTTCACGTCCTCTTCGCGGGGCACGGTGACGATGACCCGCCCGGTGGACTCGCTGAACAGCGCCGTCGCGGCGTCCACGCCATCGCGCCCGAGGATGTCGTCCAGCCAGACGCGCACGCCGACCCCGAAGCGCAGCGCCCCCTCGGCGAGCGCCGCGAAGAGGCCACCCTCGGACAGGTCGTGCGCCGAGTCGACGAGCCCTTCCAGCGTCGCGGCGCGCAGCAGTCCGGCGAGCGCGCGCTCGCCGGAGAGGTCCAGCTGCGGCGGCCGGCCGCCGAGGTGCCCGTGGATCACCCCGGCCCAGGCTGAGCCGTCCAGCTCGGAACGGGTGGTGCCCAGCAGGTAGAGGTTGTGACCGTCATCCTGCCAGCCCGAGGGCACGCGCCGGTCCACGTCGTCGATGATCCCGAGCACGCCCACCACAGGCGTGGGGTGGATAGGCGTGGAACCGGTCTGGTTGTAGAAGCTCACGTTGCCGCCCGTCACGGGGATGCCCAGCTCCAGGCAGGCGTCGGAGAGCCCCGCGACGGCCTGCGAGAACTGCCACATCACCTCGGGGTCCTCCGGGCTGCCGAAGTTCAGGCAGTCGGTGACCGCGGCGGGCTCCGCTCCCGTGCACGCGACGTTGCGGTACGCCTCCGCCAGGGCGAGGCGGGCGCCCTGGTAGGGGTCCAGGTAGCAGTAGCGGCCGTTGGCGTCCGTGGCCAGGGCGACGCCGAGCCCGGACCGCTCGTCCACGCGGATCATGCCCGCGTCGTCGGGGAACGCCAGCCCGGTGTTGCCCAGCACGTAGTAGTCGTACTGATTGGTGATCCAGGACACGTCCGCAAGGTTCGGGCTGCCCAGCAGCCGCAGCGCCTGCTCGCGCAGCTGCGCGCCCTGCGCCGGGCGGGGCAGGGCGGCGGCGGAGTCCGCCTGCACGGCATCGAGCCAGGAGGGGTAGGACACCGGCCGCTCGTACACCGGGCCGTCCACCGCGACCGTTCGCGGGTCGACGTCCACGATCTGCTCGCCGCGCCAGTGGATCACCAGGCGGCCCGTGTCCGTCACCTCGCCGAGCACGCTGGCCTCGACGTCCCAGCGGCGCACCACCTCGAGGAAGGCGTCGAGCTTGGCCGGCTCGACGACCGCCATCATGCGCTCCTGGCTCTCGGACATGAGGATCTCCTCGGCCGTGAGGCTCGGGTCGCGCAGCAGCACGGCGTCCAGGTCGATGAACATGCCGCCGTCGCCGTTCGAGGCGAGCTCGCTGGTGGCGCAGCTGATGCCCGCGGCGCCGAGGTCCTGGATGCCCTCCACCAGTCCCTTCGCGTAGAGCTCGAGGCAGCATTCGATGAGCAGCTTCTCGGCGAAGGGGTCGCCCACCTGCACTGCCGGCCGCTTCTTCGCGCCGCTGTCGGAGAAGGAGTCGGAGGCGAGGATGGAGGCGCCGCCGATGCCGTCGCCGCCGGTGCGGGCCCCGAAGAGCACGACCTTGTTGCCGACGCCGGTCGCATTCGCCAGGTGCAGGTCCTCGTGCCGCAGCACCCCCAGGCAGAGGGCGTTCACGAGCGGGTTGCCCTGGTACACGGGGTCGAAGACGGTCTCCCCGCCGATGTTCGGCAGGCCCAGGCAGTTCCCGTAGAAGCTGATCCCGCCGACGACGCCGTGCACGACGCGAGCGGTGTCCGGATCGTCGATCGCGCCGAAACGGAGCTGGTCCATCACGGCGACCGGCCGGGCGCCCATCGAGATGATGTCGCGCACGATGCCTCCCACACCGGTCGCAGCGCCCTGGAAGGGCTCCACGAAGCTCGGGTGGTTGTGGCTCTCCACCTTGAAGGTGACCGCCCAGCCCTCGCCGATGTCCACCACGCCGGCGTTCTGCCCCATGCCGACCATGAGCCGGCGCCGCATCTCCTCGGTGACCTTCTGGCCGAACTGCCGCAGATAGATCTTGCTGGACTTGTAGGAGCAGTGCTCGCTCCACATCACCGAGTACATCGCCAGCTCGGCGGAGGTGGGCCGTCGCCGGAGGATCTCACGGATGCGGGCGTATTCGTCGTCCTTCAGGCCGAGCGCCGCGTACGGCTGCTGCCGCTCCGGGGTCGCCGCGGCGTTCGCGACGGTGTCCACGGAGGTGCTGCGCACAGCGGGGCTGTCCACGGAGGGGCTGCTCACCGCTCGATTCTACCGAGCGGGCGGGGCGCGGGCTCCCCGCCCCCGCCCGTCCCCACCGGGCGCTCGCCGGTGCGCGCATGCGGCGACGACGCCGTCAGCCGGTGCGCCCTCTGGCGGTGACCATGGCGGGCGACATCCGCGAAGAGTGGACCGGGCGTGCAGGCGCGGCCGAGCGTTGCATCATCGAGAACGCTCAGCGGCTGTATCCGCACATCCCCGGGGTCGCGGTCATCTATCGACGCACGCTCGGCCGGGCGCCTCGGGAAACGGCTTACACCGGGCGGAAGCGACCGGAGCGGATCCTGGCGAAGGAGACGACACGGGTGCGCGCGATCGCCACGGCGGTCGCCGCGAGAGCGAGCAGCGCCCACACCAGCAGCCCGGTGACTCCCGCGGCGGCGCCGGCGCCCCCGAGCGCGGCGGCGATGAGGGTGGCGGCGGGCTGCACCGGCAGCACCGACATGATGGCGCTGAGCGCTCCCGGGGCCGTGGAGATGATCCCGGTGGCGATCGCCACCACGGCGACGAGCATCGAGACGAACCGCCCCGCGCCGCCCAGGACCGCGACGAGCGCCTGGTTCACGGCCGCGAACACCGCGGCGGCGAGCATGCAGGCCCCGATCATGCCCAGCCACGCGCCGGGCGATCCGCCGAGCTGGGCCTGCAGCACCACGGCGACGAGCGCTCCCTGCACCACGCCGATGAGCCCGGCGGGCCAGTAGGCGCGCAGGGTCTGGCGCACCGGTCCCCGCGTCGAGCCGAGCGCGCTCGCGGGCACCGCGCGCAGGACGATGAAGCTCGCCAGGGCGCCGAGCCAGAGCGCGAGCCCCGCTGCGAGGGGGACGGCGAGACCGCCCAGGAGGTCGGCGGGAGTCCGGGCGGTGACCGGCTGCGCCACCACGTCGGATAGTCGCGTCCGCTCGGCGTCCGAGTAGCTGGGCAGTTGCGATACCGCCTGCTGCAGGCCGGAGGCGAGCTGCGCGGCGCCGCTGGCGAGGGCCGGAGTCCCGTCGGAGAGCTGCTGAGCGCCGGAGGCGAGGCTGCCCGTGCCCTCGGAGAGCTGGCCGACGCCGCCGGCGAGCCCGTTCGCGCCGTCCGCGAGCTGGCTCACGCCGTCGGCCAGGGCGGTGGCGCCGCCTGCGAGCTGGGCGACCCCGTCGGCGAGCCCCGAGACTCCTCCGGCGAATCGGCCCACGCCGTCCGAGAGCTGCTGCGTGCCGGATTGCAGCTGTCCGAGGCCGCCCGCGAGGCCTTGCGCTGCGCCGGCCAGCTGACCGTTCGCCGCCGCCCCCTGCCGCGCGAGCGGGGCGAGCTGCGACAGCGTGGCGCACAGCTCCGGCGTCGTCGCGGGGTCGCACGCGGCGAGCGCCTGCTGAGCGAGCCCGCTGGCGCCGTCGAGCGCCTGCTGGTTCTGCTGCATGCCGCCCGCCAGCTGCGCCGCGCCGTCCTGCAGCTGGCCCACCTGCCCGGGCAGCCCGGCGACGCTCTGCGCGAGCTGGGCGCCCCCCTCGGCGAGCTGCTGTGCGCCGGTGGCGGCGCTCTGGGCGCCCGCGGCGTACTGCTGTGCGCCGGTGGCGGCGCTCTGCGCGCCTGCCGAGTACTGCTGTGCCCCGGAGGCGGCCTGCGCCGCTCCGACGGCGAGCTGCTGCGCGCCGGACGCGAGCCCGGCCGCGCCGGCGGACAGCTGCTGCGTCCCCTCGGCGAGCTGCCCGGCGCCGCTCGCGGCCTGCCCGAGCTGCGTGCCGAGCGTGTCGAAGCCGAGGAACACGTTCTCCAGGTAGCTCTTCGTGAGGCTCTGGCCGAACACGGATGCGGCCGTCTGCGTGATGATCGCGCTGATCGCGTTGTCCGCGATCTTCGCCTGCTCGCTCGTGGTCACGTCGATGGTGGCCTGCGTCGCATCGGCGGGGCTGCCGGAGAACGACGTCGCTGCGGCCGAGAAGCCGGCGGGGATCGTGACGACCGCGGTATAGGAGCCGTCTGCGAGCCCGTCCGCGGCGTGCGCCGCGTCGGTGAGCTGCCAGCTGTAGTTCTCGTCGGCGCGGCCGATCAGGCCGGCCGCGAGCTGCCTGCCCAGCGGGACCGTCTGCCCGTCGATCGTGACGGGCTGGTCGTTGTTCACGATCGCCGCGCTCACCTGCTCGATGCGCGACTGGGGGTTCCACAGCGCCCACACGAGCAGGCCGGCGATGGCGACCGGCACCAGGACGAGGCCGATGACGGACAGCACGGTGACACGCGTGCTGCTGCGCGCGCGTTCGAGGAAGGTGCGGGGCTGGATGCTCATCGGAGCTCCTTCACGAGTGCGGAGGTCTGGGTGGGCGCGCCCGGGGGGAGAAGCTCGCGGGCCGTCGCGAGGTCGAGGGCGCCGAGCACGAGGGTGACCGGTGCGGGGGCTGCCGCGAGCGCCGTGCGGATCCGCGCGCGCTCCTCGAGGTTCCAGACCCGGTCCGCGCCGTCGATCGCGAGGATCGCCGGCCGCTCGGCCAGCGCCTCGCGCACTGCGGCCGAGGGCGCGTCGACCGCGTCCAGGTCGACGTAGGCTGCGCGGGCGCGCACGGCCGAGCCCCGCTCGGGCAGGCTGTAGCCGGCGACCTTGAGCCTGCCCTCCGTCGGTCGCATCCGCCCGGTCAGGGCGAGCAGCGCCGCGGTGGCGGCATGACGGTCGGCACCCCCGTTCACGAGCAGGGCGCTGCCGGGCTCGGCCTGCACGTCCAGGCCCCGGAACAGCTCCCGGCGCCCGTCCGCGACGCCGACGTCCTCCGCGGCGATGGCCAGGGTGGAACCCGGTCGTGGCCACCGGGCGAGGGCGAGCTCGCGCTGCAGTCCGTCGCCTTCGATGTCGAGGGCGGGCAGCATGCGGTCCAGCCAGCGCGGGAACCACCACGCCCGCGCGCCGAGGAGCTTCATCACCGCCGGGACGAGCGTCATCCGCACGACGAAGGCGTCGATGAACACGCCCACCGCGAGCCCCAGGGCGATCGGCTTGAGGTTCGCGTCGCCCTCCGGGATGAACGCGGCGAACACGGCGAACATGATGACCGCCGCGGCGGTGACGACCTTCGCGGAGCCGACGAAGCCCCGGCGCACAGCGCCCGCTGCGTCCCCCGTGTGGACGTACTCCTCCCGCATCCGCGAGACGAGGAACACCTCGTAGTCCATGGCGAGTCCGAAGAGGATGCCCATGAGCACGATCGGCATGAAGCTGATGACGGGCCCGAGCTGCGCGACGTTCAGGGGCCCGGCCATGAAGCCGTCGTTGAACACGAGCGCGCAGACGCCGAAGGAGGCGCCGATGCTCAGCAGATAGCCGAGGCTCGCCTTCAGCGGCACCCAGAGGGAGCGGAAGACGATCATGAGCAGGAGCAGCGAGAGGCCCACCACGACGATCCCGAAGGGCAGCAGCGCGGAGCCCAGGCGGTCGGACACGTCGATGCCGACGGCCGTCAGCCCGGTGACGGCGAGGTCGAAGCCGTACTCGTCGTGGAAGTGTCCTTTGAGGGAGCGGATCTCGGTGACGAGCTCGTTCGTGGCCTGGGAGTCGGGGCCGTCGGTCGGCACGACCTGGAAGATGGCGGTGTCGGCGGTCTGGTTCGGCGTGGCCAGGGGGACCGAGGCGACGCCGGGCAGCGCGCGCAGCTCGTCGGCGATGCTGCTCACGAGGCCGAGCGGATCGTCGCTGGTGACGATCGAGCCGGTGACGATGAGCGGGCCGTTGTAGCCGGCTCCGAAATGCTCGGAGGTGAGGTCGTAGGCGACGCGCGCTGTGTTGGAGGCGGGCAGCGCGCCCGCGTCCGGCAGCGCGAGGCGCAGGCCGGCCGCCGGGAGCGTGAGCGCGCCGAGCGCCGCGACGGTGAGCACGATCGTGACGATCGGCCGCCGCGTGACCACGCGGGCCCAGCCGTCGAAGAAGCGATTGGGGCGGTGCTCGCTCACGGCCTGCGCGGCGGCTGCGTGCGCGGCCTCGTCGGAGGCGCTGGCGGAGGAGGTGGCGAGGAGTTCGGCTGCGGCGCCGGTTGCCGCCTCCCGGGCGGCCCGCCGGGCCGCGCGGCGCTCCCGCCGGTGACCGGGCTTCACGCGCAGCCCGGCGAAGCCGAGCATCGCGGGCACGAGCGTGAGCGCCACGAGCACCGCCGCGGCCACGCCGATCGCGGCGGCGATGCCCATCGTCGTGAGGAAGGGGATGTTGGCCACGCACAGGCCGACGAGCGCGATCACGACGGTGCCGCCGGCGAAGATCACTGCGGAGCCGGCCGTGGCCGTGGTCCGCCCGATCGACTCCTCCGGGTCCACTCCCCGCCTGAGCTGCTCCTGGTGCCGGGAGATGAGGAACAGCGCGTAGTCGATGCCCACGGCCAGCCCGAGCATGAGCGCGAGCAGGGGGGTGGACGAGGAGATCGTCGCGACGCTGGTGGCCAGGAAGAGGCCGCCCATCGTCGCGCCCACGCCGACGATGGCGGTGATGATCGGCATGCCCGCCGCGATGAAGGAGCCCAGCGTGAGGATGAGCACCACCAGCGCGACGATGAGGCCCACGCCCTCCGTGATGCTCAGCTCGGGCATCGAATGGCTGAAGACCTCGCCGCCGACGGCCACCTGCGCCTCGGGCAGGGCGGCCTGCAGATGGGCGCCGGCCTCGCGGATGGCGTCCTTCTGCTCCTCGGTGACGGTCGTGAAGGAGCCGTCCAGCTGCGCCACGATGATCGCGGCCTTGCCGTCGGGCGAGAGCTGGGTGGAGGTGTCCACCTGGCCGTGCTCGAAGGGACTGCTGACGGTGCTGACGCCGTCGATGCGCTTGAGCGTGCTGATGGTGTCCGCCACAGCGCTCTCGATCGCCGGAGTGTCGACGGGGCCGTCATGGGGGCCGACCACGACGATCTGGGCGGAGGTCCCGGTGGCCTGCGGGAAGGTGGCCGCCAGGCGGTCCATGGCCGCCTGCGACTCCGTGCCCGGGATGGAGATGGAGTTGTCCAGGCCCTTCCCGAGGAACAGCGCTCCCGCCCCGAGGGCGAGGAGGATGCCGGCCCAGCCGATCACCACGAGCCATCTGCGGCGTGCAGACCAGCGGCCGAGCGCGTACAGCAGAGGGGACACCCAGACCTCCTGGAGCGGGGTGCACACGGGCAGCGGCGACCGGCGCAGGTGGATACAGGACTGTATTCGATACAGTAACGTATCCGGCTGCTGGAGCTTTCGGATACGCTGGATTCCCAGCATTCGCTCGGGAAGGTCGGCAACATGAGCGCTCAGCAGCCGGAGGCCGGTCGGGCCGAGAGCGCCCGCCGCCAGGCCACGCGGCAGCGCCTGCTCGACGCGGCCTTCGAGGTCTTCGGAGAGAACGGCTTCCACGGCACCTCGATCGAGATGATCGCCGAGCGGGCCGACTTCACGCGCGGCGCCTTCTACTCGAACTTCGCGAGCAAGGAGGAGCTCTTCTTCACCATGCTCGAGGAGGGCCACGCCCGCGTCTTCGAACAGCTGGAGGAGGGCGTGGAAGCCCTCGCCTGGCCCGATCCGGGCCCGGACGGGCGGCTCGACCCCGACGTGCTCACCGCGCTGCTCAACGGGCTGCTGGCGGGCCTGCCCAAGGAGGCCGCCTGGTTCCGCATCGACGCGGAGTTCGAGACGCTCGCCCTGCGCGATCCCGCCATCGCAGAGCGCTTCATCGAGATGCAGCATCGTTTCCGCGATCGGGTCGCGCAGATCATCGAGCAGGCCGTCGCCTCGATCGGCGGTCGTCTCGGGGTCAGCGCCGTCGAGGCCGCACAGGTGCTCACCGCGTTCTACGGCACGATGATGCGCGAGGCGATCCTCGAGGGCCGCGCCGACGACTTCATCGCGGGCAGAGGCCCGCACGTGCGCACCATGGCGCTCATCGTCAGCGCGCTGATCCGGCGCTGACGCAGCCGCTCGTCGGGTCGAGCGGAGGAGGGCGGCCGCCTGGCGCCCGGGTCCGAGGCTCGGCCGCCGCAGAACCGCTCAGGCGTGGCCGGGCTGCTCGTGCGAGCCGTGCGAGGCCGGTTCGAGCTGGAAGGTGGAGTGCTCGGTGCCGAAGCACTGGCTCAGGCAGCTGTTCAGGCTGTCCAGCATGGCGTCGGAGCGGCCTTCCGCGAGCACGGCGTCCTCGACGACGACATGCGCCGAGAAGGACTTGACTCCCGAGGTGATCGTCCACGCGTGCAGGTCGTGGACCTGCACCACCCCGGGAACCTCCAGCAGGTGCTTGCGCGCCGTGAGCAGGTCCACGTCCCTCGGCGTGGCCTCCAGCAGGACCCGCACCACCTCGGCAAGGAGGCTGTATGCACGCGGGGCGATGAGCACCGCGATGAGGATCGAGGCGATCGGGTCCGCGTAGCGCCAGCCGCTCAGGGCGACGACGATCCCCGCCGCGACGACGGCGATGGATCCCAGCAGGTCGCCGAGCACCTCCAGATAGGCGCCGCGGACGTTGATGCTCTCCTTCTGGCCGCCGCGCAGGATGAGCAGCGCCGCGAGGTTCGCCAGGCCGCCGACGACGGCGGTGACGATCATCGGCAGCGGCTGGACCTCGGGCTCCCGGGTGAGGCGCTGCACGGCCTCGATGAGGATGACGATCGCGATGACGGCGATGAGCAGGCCGTTGACGAGCGCCGCGAGCACTTCCAGCCGCTGCAGCCCGAAGGTCCGCGTGGGGGAGGCAGGCCGGGCCGCGAGGACGCTCGCGATGAGCGCGATGGCCACGCCGGCCGCGTCGGTGAGCATGTGCCCCGCGTCCGCGAGCAGGGCGAGGGAGCCCGACAGTGCCGCCCCGGCGACCTCGACGACGAGGACGGACAGGGTGATCGCCAGCACGGCGAGCAGCCGTTTGCGATGGCGGGCGGTGGCGCTGCGATAGCCGCCGAGCCCGTGGGAATGGCCGTGCGCCTCGCCGGCGTGCGCGGCGCCCCCGGCCGCTTCGGCGCCGTGGGGGAGGTCGGGGGCGTGGCCGTGCCCGTGCGCGCCTGCACGGTCGCGCTCCGGCCGCCCGCCGTCCTCCTCGTTTCCGCTCACGGCGTCGACCTTAGCGCCGTGAGGAGCGGGCGCCGAGCGCGGGCGCCG
>Ga0182749_1001022_pt1 | contig 22952 bp, 22 predicted proteins | sample eDN3rd37CKraftMG_FD_128875 | JGI IMG/M metagenome (GOLD analysis project Ga0182749, IMG submission 128875) | Enriched Miracle-Growth compost microbial communities from Emeryville, California, USA - eDNA 3rd pass 37_C Kraft MG (version 2) (version 2) ...
CGCGGCCGGCGCGGCGAGGCTCATGTCGCGCCCCGGATGATCTCGACCGGGTGCTGGCGCGCCGCCTTGCGCGCCGGCTGGTAGCCGGCGATGACGGAGGAGACGAGCGCCACGCCGCCGGCGATCGCATAATGCAGCGGCGCATAGGCGAGCGGCAGGCGGTCGGTGTCGACGAACGGGTTGTTGATGCGCACGGCGCCGAGCCCGCGGCTCAGGATATAGCCGAGCAGGAAGCCGGCGAGCGCGCCGGCCAGCCCGATGATCAGCGCCTCGACGACGAAGATCGCGCGCACCGTCGGCTCCGGCAGGCCGAGCGATTTCATGATGGCGATGTCGCGCGCCTTCTCGTGCGTGATGGTGGAGATGATGTTGTAGGTGCCGAAGCTCGCCACCAGCAGGATCGCGCCCACCACCGCGTACATGATGATGTTGCGGATGATGAAGGTGGAGAGGAGGTCCTCGTTCGCCTCCTGCCACGATACCGACTTGTAGCCGGTCTCGGTCTCGATGCGCGCGGCGATCTCGCGCGCGGCGAGCGGATCGGCAAGCCGCAGGCGCAATTCGTTGATGAGGCCGGTCTGCTGCGCCAGGATCTGCCCGGTCTTGGTCAGCGTGTAGGCGGTGCTCTCGTCGATCTGGCGCACGCCGGAATGGAAGAAGCCGACCACCTGCGCGGACAGGCGCGCGCCGAGGCTCGTCTGCAGCGTGATGTTGGCGCCGATGCGGGCGCCGATCTTCTCGGCGAGCCGGTCGCCGACGACGATGGCGTTGGTGGCGCGGTAGAGCGCGGTGAGGCTCGCGCCGCGCATCTGCTTGGGCAGGTCGGAGACCAGCGCCTCGCGGTGCGGGTCGATGCCGGTCACGCTGGTCGCGACGTCGTGGTTGGCGTAGCGGATGATCGCCTGCACCTTCACCGACGGCGCGATCTTGCCCGGCACCCAGGCCTCCAGCACCGCCATGGTGGCGAGCGGGTTCTTGATGCCGGGCCGGCGCGCCTCCGGCGTCAGGCCGTGGAATTCGGCCGCATCGTAGGTCAGCGCCGCCGGCTGCGGCGGCGGCGCGCGGCGCTCGTCGGAGACGGTGATGTTCGGCAGCGTGTTGACGAGGCGGCGGGTGAAGTCGTCCTGCGAGCCGACCATCAGCGCCGCCATCATGATCGAGAAGCCGACGCCGGTGGCGACGCCGGCGACGGCGAAGGCCGTCTGCCGCAAATGCGCGCGCACATGCGTGACGGCGATGTCGAGAACGAGGTTCATGGCGCCGCCTCGACGCGCACGCGCGCGCCGTCCTTGAGCACGGCGCTGGCGGGCGCGGCGACACGCTCGCCTTCGGTAAGCCCGTTGACGATCTCGACGGCGCGGGTGCCGCGGATGCCGGTCTCGACCGCGCGCTTGCGCACGCGCGCGCCGTCGAGCACGAACACGCTGCCGCCCTGCAGCGCGTCGGCCGGAACGAGCAGCACGTCCGCCTTCTCGCGCGCGACGATGTTGGCCTCGACGCTCATGCCGGGCTTGAGCGGCGAGTCGTCGGGCAGCGCCATCTTGACGCGGAAGGTCTTGGCGTTGACGTCGCCCATCGGCGTGATCTCGCCGACCCTGCCCTCCAGCCGGCGGCCGGGAAAGGCGTCGGTGCGGAACAGCACCGTCTGCCCGACGGCGACGCGGGGAATGTCCTCTTCGTTGACCTCGGCCACGACCTGCAGCGGCTTCGGCACGCCGACGCGGAACAGGACCTGGCCGACCTCGGCGATCTCGCCGGTCTCGCCGTCGCGGCGCAGGATGAGCCCGTCCATCGGCGATCCGATCGTGTATTCGCCGATCCGCTCGTTCTGCACCGAGATCAGGCCCTGCACCTGGCCGAGATCCATCGAGGCGCGCTCGTAGGCCTGCGTCGTGGCCGCGCCCTTGGCGATCAGCGCGCTGACGCGCGTCATCTCGTTCTTGAGAAACTCCTCGCGCGCCTTGAGCTCGTTGAGCGCGGCCCTCGCCTCGTTGTCGTCGAGCTGCGCCAGCACCGCCCCTTTTTTGACGGTCTCGCCCTCGCAGTGACAGATGTAGACGATGCGGCCGCGCACGAGGCTCGCGACCTTGGCCCAGGTGACCGGCTCGACGCCGCCGGTGGCGTAGACGATGTCGGCCGCCGTGCCGCGCGCGACCGGCACTGCCGTGACGACCGGGCCGCGGCCGAAGCGCGCATAGGCGCCGGCCGCCGCCGCGACCAGCACCAGCCCGGCAATGATGAGGGTCGAACGCCGCACGGCCCGAGGTCTCCCGTTTCGCCGGTCAAACTACGGACCGGCGGACGGGAAACCTTGATGTACCGCAAGGGTAAGGCCCTCATGCTGAGGAGCCCGCGGGCCGCATTAGCGGCGGCGGGCGTCTCGAAGCATGGGGGCCGCGCCATCCTTCGAGACGCGGCCTACGGCCGCTCCTCAGGATGAGGCGGAGAGAGGCTGCGACGTTTCCGCTACGCCACCGCCTTGATGATCTTGCCGAGCTTGTCGAAGATCTCGTCGATCTGGGCTTCCGACACGATCAGCGGCGGCGACAAAGCAAGCGTGTCGCCGACCGCGCGCATGGTCATGTCGTATTCGTGGAAGGCGCGCTCGAGCGCCTCGGCGCCCCGCTTGCCGGGCCCGTCCGCGCGCGGCGCCAGATCGAGCCCCATGGTCAGGCCGACCTGGCGGATGTCGACGACGTTCGGCAGACCCTTCATCGACATGCAGGCCTGCGCCCATTTCGGCTCGAGCTTGCGCGTGCGCTCGAACAGGTCCTCGTCGCGGTAGAGGTCGAGCGTGGCGAGCCCCGCCGCGCAGGCGAGCGGATGCGCAGAATAGGTGTAGCCGTGGAACAGCTCGATGACGTGCTCCGGGCCCGACATGAAGGCGTCGTAGACGTGCTTGCGCGCGATCACGCCACCCATCGGCACCGCGCCAGAGGTGACGCCCTTGGCGAAGGTGACCATGTCGGGGATGACGCCGTAGCGGTCGGCGGCGAACGGCGCGCCGAGGCGGCCGAAGCCGGTGATGACCTCGTCGAAGATCAGCAGGATGCCGTATTTGTCGCAGATTTCGCGCAGCCGCTTGAGATAGCCCTTCGGCGGCGGCAGCACGCCGGTCGAGCAGGCGACCGGCTCGACGATGACGGCGGCGATGGTCGAGGCGTCGTGCAGCGCGACGAGGCTCTCCAGGTTGTCGGCCAGATGCGCGCCCCAGTCCGGCTCGCCGACCGAGAAGGCCTGCTGCTCGCGGTTGTAGGTGTGCGGCAGATGGTCGACGCCGGCCATCAGCGCGCCGAACTGCTTGCGGTTGGCGACGATGCCGCCGACGGCGATGCCGCCGAAGCCGACGCCGTGATAGCCGCGCTCGCGGCCGATCAGGCGGACGCGGCCGCCCTGGCCGCGCGCATTGTGATAGGCGAGCGCCATCTTCAGCGCGGTGTCGACCGCCTCGGAACCCGAGTTGCAGAAGAACACGTGGTCGAGATCGGCCGGGGCGAGCGCGGCGATGCGGCCGGCGAGCTCGAAGGCCTTCGGATGCGAGAACTGGAACGCCGGCGCGTAGTCGAGCTCGGCCGCCTGGCGCTGGATCGCGTGCACGATCGGGTCGCGGTTGTGGCCGGCATTGGTGCACCACAGCCCGGCCGACCCGTCGATGACGCGGCGGCCGTCGACGGTGACGTAATGCATGTCCTTGGCGCCGGTGATCAGCCGCGGGCGCCGCTTGAAGGCGCGGTTGGCGGTGAACGGCATCCAGAAGGGTTCGAGGTCGTTGGGGACGGTCGCGACTTTGGCCATGGCAGGAAAGCCTCATGCTGAGGAGCGTGGCGACAAGCCACGCGTCTCGTCGTCAGCGGTGCCCTTATCCGTCGAGACGCGGGTCCTTCGAGACGCGGGCTCCGCCCGCTCCTCAAGATGACAAGGGCAGAGCCGGCATTTGGCTTAGCGCGTTTCGGCGCTAATGACAAAGCGGGAAACCGCTGCTAGGACGCGTCTTCTTCCGCAAGACGGCGCGACACACGATGGCAAAATCCGACAAGCCGCAGAAGCTCAAAGCCCGCCTGCCGCGCGGCCTGGCCGACCGCGGCCCGGCCGAGATCGCGGCCACGCGCCGCATGGTCGAGACCATCCGCCTGCAGTTCGAGCGCTACGGCTTCGAGCCGGTGGAAACGCCGGCCATCGAATACACCGACGCGCTCGGCAAGTTCCTGCCCGACCAGGACCGGCCGAACGAGGGCGTGTTCTCGTTCAAGGACGACGACGAGCAGTGGCTGTCGCTGCGCTACGACCTGACGGCGCCGCTCGCCCGTTACGTCGCCGAGCGGCTCGGCACCGAGCACATCGTGCTGCCCTATCGCAGCTACCGCTTCGGCTGGGTGTTCCGCAACGAGAAGCCCGGCCCCGGCCGCTTCCGCCAGTTCATGCAGTTCGACGCCGACACCGTCGGCGCGCCGACCATGGCCGCCGACGCCGAGATGTGCATGCTCGCCGCCGACACGATGGAGGCGCTCGGCATTCCGCGCGGCTCCTACGTCGTGAAGGTGAACAACCGCAAGGTGCTCGACGGCGTGATGGAGGCGATCGGGCTCGGTGGCGAGGAAAATGCTGGTAAGCGGCTGACCGTGTTGCGCGCGGTCGACAAAGTGGATCGACTTGGCTTTGAAGGCGTCAAGCAACTTTTGGGCCCGGGTCGGAAAGATGAGAGCGGCGACTTTACCAGCGGTGCTGGACTCTCCGACGAAGCAATCAATCGGATTCTCAATTTCACGGGTTGGGGAGAAAAGGGATCTGGCGCAATTAGCACTTTGTCGGCCAACGAAGTCACGATTGCCAATTTTGAAGACGCCGTTGCTGGAAGCGAACTCGGTGCAATTGGTGTTGAGGAGTTGACCACCATACGAGATATCGTGAAAGCTGCTGGCTACGATGATGGCAGGGTCGTAATCGACCCCTCGGTCGTCCGCGGCCTCGAATACTACACCGGGCCGGTCTACGAAGTTGAGCTGACCTTCGAGATCGAGGACGAGAAGGGCCGGATCCGCTTCGGTTCGGTGGGCGGCGGCGGCCGCTACGACGGCCTCGTGTCGCGCTTCTCCGGCCAGCCGGCGCCGGCGACCGGCTTCTCGATCGGCGTGTCGCGGCTGCAGGCCGCGCTCACCGCGCTCGGCAAGATCTCGTCGGAGCCGGAGCCGGGACCGGTCGTCGTCACCGTGTTCGACCGCGACCGCGTCGTCGATTATCAGCGCATGGTGTCGGCGCTGCGCGCCGCCGGCATCCGCGCCGAGCTCTATCTCGGCAATCCGAAGAACATCGGCAACCAGCTCAAATACGCCGACAAACGCCGCGCGCCCTGCGTCGTCATCCAGGGCGGCGACGAGAAGGCGAAGGGCGAGGTGCTGATCAAGGACCTGATCGTCGGCGCCGAGATCGCCACGATGTCGAAGGAGCGCGACGAGTATCTCAAGAAGCAGGCGGAGGCGCAGTTCGCGGTGCCGGAGGCCGGGCTCGTCGCGGCGGTGCGCGGGATTCTGGACAAGCACAAGCGGTGAGCGCCGTGCCCCGGGCGCAGCGCTCGACGCCGGCGATGCGCTGACGCGCCGCTCGTTCCCGCCGGGAGAGCGCAGAGCGCGCGATCAGAGCGCGACCACCTCGCCGTCTTCCGGAACGGTCGGCGGCACGTCGCTCAGCGACAGAGGATGGCCGAGCACCTGCTCCACCGCGTCGAAGGAATCGATCAGCGTCAGGTTCTCGACGAGCTTGCCGTCCTTGAAGCGGAGGAAATGCGCGGCCCGGTAGCTGATGACGCGGCCGTCGGTGCTGCGCGCGGACACGCGGTTGAGCGTGGCGGCCCGTTCGCCGTCGACCAGCAGGTGATCGAGCACGAACGTAAAGACGCCCAGCACAGCGGGCACGCGGCGGCCGACGAGATCGATGATCGCCTGCCGGCCGCGGTGGGTGCCGCAGAACGGCAGCGCGTCGATCGGGCCGCTGATGGTCCATTCGACGTCGTCGGCCAGGAACGGCGCCATGGCGGCGCTGTCGTGGCCGGTATAGGCACGATAGAACGCCTCGACGAGATCGCGTGTGGTGTTGGTCATCGGCCGGGTCCTCGGTCGCGGGCCATTTCACTGCGGTTGCGTTGAGATTGTCTTACCCGCCGCGATCTGTCGGCCGCGCTTGGGCGGGAAAAATTTGTTAACGACGCCAAGGATTTGGCCGAGGCGGCCGTTAAGGGCGCGGGGCAAAGACGGTCGAAACCTTAACGCCCGCGTGCTAAAGGGCCGCCGGGACTGACGAAGGACGGATCATGGACGCGACGGTGACGGCGCAGACTTCGGACGCGCGGGCGGAGACTCTGGTCTCCTCCTACGAAAGCGCCGGCTATGCGCGCGTGAGGCCGGCCATCCTGCAGCCGGCCGAGCCCTTCCTCGACCTCTCGGGCGAGGACATCCGCAAGCGCATGTTCCTGACCGCGGCGCCCGGCGGCGACGAGGAGTTCTGCCTCAGGCCCGACCTGACCATCCCGGTGTCGCGCGACTATCTCGCCTCCCCGGCGGCCGGGCGGCCTGCCGGCTTCTGCTATCTCGGGCCGGTCTTCCGCCACCGCAACGACGCGCCGGTCGAGTTCCTGCAGGCCGGCATCGAGAGCTTCGGGCGTCCCGACAAGGCGGCCGCCGATGCCGAGATGCTGTCGCTCGGGCTCGAGGCTACCGCGCATTACGGACTCGATGCGCCGACGATCCAGATCGGCGACGTGGCGCTGTTTGCGAGCCTCATCGCCGCGCTCGATCTGCCGCCGGCCTGGAAGCGCCGTCTGGTGAAGGACTTCAACCGCAAGATCAATCTGGCGCAGGACCTCGACCGGCTGACCCTCGGCGGCAGCAACGGCCGGCCCGAATACCAGGGCGTGCTGGCCGCGCTCGCCGGCTCCGACCCCAAGGGCGCGCACGCGCTCGTCACCGACCTCCTGTCGATCGCCGGCATCAATGCGGTCGGCGGCCGCTCGGTCGCCGAGATCGCGGAGCGCTTCCTCGAGCAGTCGGCGCTCGGCGCCTCGACCCGCCTGCCGACGGAAGTGCGCGGGCTGATCGAACGCTTCCTCGCCATCAAGGGCGACCCCGACGAGGCGACGGCCGAACTGCGCACGCTTGCCGCCGACGCGAGCCTCAATGGCGCGCTCGGGTCGGCGCTCGACCTGTTCGAGAGCCGCGCCGGCTTCCTCGCGGCGCAGGGCGTCGACCTCAAGCACGTGCGCTTCTCGACCGCCTTCGGCCGCGGCCTCGAATACTATACGGGCTTCGTGTTCGAATTGACCGATCCCGCGCGCACCGGCGATCCGCTCGTCGCCGGCGGCCGCTATGACGGCCTGCTCAGCCGCCTCGGCAGCGCCGAGCCGATTGCCGCGGTGGGCTTCTCGGTGTGGATCGAGCGCCTCGCGATTTATGGAGAGGGCCGATGAACGCGCCGCTCGTTCTCGCCGTGCCCGCCAAGGGCCGGCTGCAGGAGAATGCCGAAGCCTTCTTCGCCCGCTCCGGGCTGCAACTGATCAAGCCGCGCGGCGCCCGCGACTATCGCGGCGCCGTCGTCGGGCTCGACGGCGTCGAGGTCGCCTATCTCTCCGCCTCGGAGATCACGGCGCAGCTCGCGCAGGGTGCCGTGCATCTCGGCGTCACCGGCGAGGACCTGATCCGCGAGCAGATCCCCGATGCCGACCGGCGCGTGGTGCTGATCGAGGGGCTCGGCTTCGGCTTCGCCAATGTCGTGGTCGCGGCGCCGCAGGCCTGGATCGACGTCCGCACGATGGCCGACATCGACGACGTCGCCACCGCCTTCCGCCACCATCACGACCGCAAGATGCGGGTGGCGACGAAGTACATCAACCTGACGCGCGATTTCTTCGCCCGTCACGGCGTCGTCGATTATCGCATCGTCGAAAGCTCGGGCGCGACCGAAGGCGCGCCGGCCGCCGGCACCGCCGAGATGATCGTCGACATCACGACGACCGGCGCGACGCTCGCCGCCAATGCGCTGAAGATCATCGACGACGGCGTCATCCTGCGCTCGCAGGCCAACCTCGTCGCCGCGCGCACGGCGGCGTGGAGCGCCGAGCAGCGCGAGACCGCGCGCGTCATCCTCGACCGCATCACCGCGCAGCAGCGCGCCCGCTCCTTCCGCGAGGTGCGCGCGCGTTTCCCCGCCTGCGATGCGCGCCTCGTCGCCGCCGCGCGCGAGCGCTTCTCGGTCGAGACGCCGTTCGGCGGCCCGACCTCCTCGGGCATGCTGACCCTGCATTGCCCGCCGGCGCAGGTGTACGGGCTCACCACCTTCCTGCGCGACCACGGCGCGGAAGCGGTGGCGGTCGCCGACCTCGGTTACGTGTTCTCGCGCGACAACCCGCTTTTCGCCAAGCTCGAGGCCAAGCTCCAGGCCGAGGTCTAGGCCGAGGTCTAAGCCGAACTCCAGGCCGAACTCCAGGCCGAAGTCCGAGCCGAACTCCAAGCCGAACTCCAAGCCGAACTCCAGGTCGAACTCCCGACGCAGCGCAGCCGCGGGCGGCGGATTTTCATATCGCGCAATTAAGCTGAACGCGGTCCGGCTCTTCCAGGTTCCTCAATATCGTCCCGGCGCGGTGGTTTTCTCAATTTCCGCCGCGCATGCCGCTGCGGCTTGCGATTTATCGCCGATCGGCGACGCGGCTGCTTGCCGACCATCGGCAAAGCCTGCATCATCGCGTCATCGATCCGGCTCCTGTCGGCGACGATGCGTGTTGCAGCGCAGCGTCGCTGCCGCAGATCGGTACCTGCAAGAACAAGTGGGGCGACAGGGAGAGACGTTAATGACTCTGCTTTCGCGCATCTCGGCGCCACGCTTGCACTTGCTCGCGGGCGCCCTGGCGGCTTCCGTTTTCGGCGCCGCCACCCTCGTCCCGGCCCAGGCCGCGGAATCCACAATCAAGATCGGCGTCATCGGCGAGGAGGCCGCGGTCGCCGGCACCTCGATCACCAAGGCGGCGCAGCTCGCCGCCGACGAGATCAACGCCAAAGGCGGCATCAAGGGCCACAAGGTCGAGATCTTCACCTATGACGACCACTCCTCCGCCGCCGACGCCGTTCGCGCCTTCCAGCGCGCGGTGAACCAGGACCATGTCGACGCCGTCATCGCCTCCTATATCAGCGAGGTGGCGCTGGCGATCGAGCCGTGGGCCGCACGCCTGCACAAGGTGTGGATCACGCCGGGCGCCGCATCGACCGACATCTCCAAGCACGTGCACGACGACTACGCGCACAACAAATACACCTTCCACGGCTGGCTGACCTCGGCCTTCATCGCCCAGTCGATCTGCGACTTCTCGAAGGACACCTTGGTCAAGAACTTCCACATGAAGTCCTCGGTGGTGATGAGCGAGGACGCGGCCTGGACGACCCCGCTCGATGCGCAATACCTCAAATGCCTGCCGGAAGCGGGCCTGAAGGTCCTCGACCACATCCGCTTCAATCCGGACACGACCGACTTCACCCCGATCTACAACAAGATCGAGGGTGAGCATCCCGACGTCATCATCACCGGCATCAGCCATGTCGGCGTGCAGCCGACGGTGCAGTGGCACGACCAGCGCGTGCCGATCCCGATGGCCGGTCAGAGCTCGCAGGCGACCACCTCGACCTTCTGGAAGGACACCAACGGCGCCGCCGAAGGCGTGATCACCGCGACGGCGGCCTCGCCGGGCGTGGCCATCACCCCGAAGACGATCCCGTTCACCGAAGCCTACGAGAAGAAGTTCGGCGCGACGCCCGCCTACAGCGGCTACGCGTCTTATGACGACGTCTACATGCTCGCCGACGCGATCGTCGCGGCCGGCTCCAACGACGCCGACAAGATCGTGACTGCCATGGAGAAGACCGACTACGTCGGCACCATCGGACGTATCCAGTTCTACGGCAAGGACAACCAGTACGCCCACGCGATGAAGTACGGTCCGAAATACGTCTCCGGCGTCTTCATCCAGTGGCAGAGCGGGAAGCAGATGACCGTGTGGCCGACCGACAAGGCCAACACGAAAATCAAATTCCCCGACTTCGTCAAAGTCCCGGAACAGCACGCCGCCAAGTAGCGGTTTCGCGCTGAACCTGCCGCGGATCGTGACCGGGACCTGATGGTCCCGGCCGCGGTCCGCGACGGCTCTGAATTTCCCGGATCGAGGACGGCGCGCGCGCCGGACGGACGAGGACCGCAATGGTTGGCTTGCAGATTCTGATCGATGGCTTCGCCATCAGCTCGCTCTATGCGCTCGGCGCGATGGGCTTCACCCTGATCTTCGGCGTCTCCGGCGTGCTCAACCTGTCGCACGGCGGCATCATGGCGATCGCCGCCGTCATCGGCTGGCTCGCCGCCGGCGATCTCGGACTCGGCACCTATCTCGGCACTCTGGTCGGCGTCGTCGCCGGCCTCGTCGCCGCCTACGTCACCTATTTCATGGTCATCCTGCCGATCCAGCGCTCGCGCGCCATCCCGCGCGACGAGACCGAGATCTTCATCCTCACCGGCACGCTCCTGTGGGGGATCATGATCCAGGTCGGCCTCGCCTGGCTGTTCACCGACAATCCGGTGACGATGCGGCCCTTGATCGACGGCGTCACCTACATCGCCGGCGTGCGCACGCCGAAGAACGAGATCATGATCGCGGTGATCTGCTGGGTCGTGATCGGCCTGCTCTGGCTGCTGGTCAACCGCACGCCCGCCGGCAAGCGCCTGCTCGCCGCCTCGATCAATCCGCGCGGCCTGACGCTGCTCGGCTTCGACCTGTCGCGCATCTATCTGTTCGTCTGGGCCATCTACGGCGTGCTCGCCGGCGTCGCCGGCGTGCTGCTCGCCTCCTTCCTCGGCGTCAGCTCGGCGAGCGCCGGCCAGCTCACCGCCAGCGCCTTCTCGATCGTCGTGCTCGGCGGCCTCGGCAGCGTCTCCGGCTCGCTGATCGCCGCCTATGTCGTCGGCTATCTCGAGACCATCACCGCCTACCTGATCGCGCCGACGTTGCGGCCGATCCCGGCGCTGCTGCTGCTGGTGCTGGTCGTCTATGTGCGGCCGCAAGGCATCCTGGGACGGCGCTGAGGAGACGACACATGAAGACCCTCCTCCGCTCCCCGGCGCTCTATATCGCCATCGCCGTCGTCATCGTCGCGGCGCTGCTGCCGCTGTGGGTGTCGGCCTATCTGCTCGGCATCCTGACCGTCGCCTATTACTTCGGCGTGTTCTCGATGGCCTGGGACCTCCTGTTCGGCTTCGCCGGCGAGGTCAATTTCGGCCCGACCTTCCTGATCGGCCTCGGCGCCTACACCGCCGCCATCCTCGACAACGAGTTCGGCCCGCCGATCGTCGTCTGCATCATGGCCGGCGCAGCGGTCGCCGTGCTCGGCGGCCTCGCGCTCGCCGTGCCGGCGCTCCGGCTGAGCGGACCCTATTTCGGCCTCGTGACGCTGGTCGCGGTGCTGCTCCTGCAGAACGCCATCGTCATCTTCGCGCACTGGACCGGCGGCGAGATCGGCATGACCGTGCCGGACGTGCTGTCGATCGACACCAACGAGAACTACTGGTACGCGCTCGCCTTCCTCGTGGTCTGCGCCATCCTCCTGTTCGGGCTGTCGCGTTCGGCGGTCGGCCTCATCCTGCAGGCGAGCGGGCAGGACCGCATCGAGGCGCAGGCGCTCGGCTTCAACGTCACGAAGCACAAGATCGCCGCCTTCTGCATCAGCGCGCTGTTCTCCGGCGTCGCCGGCGCCATGCTCATCTTCTACATGGGCACGGCCTCGGTCGACACGGTGATCGACATCTCGATCGGCGTGCAGGTGATCATCGCCGCCGTGCTCGGCGGCCGCCGCACCATCCTCGGCGCCGCGCTCGGCTCCATCTTCCTGATCCTGGCGACCGAGTTCCTGCGGCCGCTCGGCCAGCTCAACACCTTCGTCGTCTCGGCGGTGGCGCTGGCGGTGATCCTGTTCTTCCCCGACGGATTGCTGGGCTACGTGCTGCGCGCGGGAGAACGCGAATGAACGCGCCCGTCCGCCTCAAGGTCGAGAATCTGGTGAAACGCTACGGCGGTCTCATCGCCGTCAAGAACGTGTCGCTCGAACTGCGCGCCGGCGAGATCGTCGGGCTGATCGGGCCGAACGGCTCCGGCAAGTCGACGGTGATGAAGCTCGTGATGGGCGTCGAACCGGTCACCGCCGGCACCATCACGCTCGACGGCACCGACATCACGCGCTGGCCCTCGCACCGGGTCGCCCGCGCCGGCGTCGGCATCGTGTTCCAGCACTCGCGCCCGCTGCACCGGCAGACCGTGCTGGAGAACATCAAGCTCGCTCTGCTGCCGGATTCGCTGATCCGCCTGTTCGCCGACCGCGACGTCGACACGCGTGCCCGCGCCATCGCCGACCGCGTCGGCCTCTCGGCGGTCATCAACCGGCATCCCTCCACGTTGCCCTTCGCCGATCTGCGCCGCATGGAGATGGCCAAAGCCATCGCCCGCAATCCGCAGGTCGTGCTGGTCGACGAGCCCTTCGCCGGGCTCACATTGTCGGAGGTCGCGACCTTCTCCGACCTGATCCGCGGCTTCCGCGACGAAGGACGCGCGGTGCTCCTCGTCGACCACAACGTCAAGAGCGTCGCGGCGCTCGTCGACCGCGTCTTCGCCATGTATCTCGGCGAGCGCATCGCCGAAGGCACGGCCGAGGAGGTGATGCGCGATCCGACGGTGCGGCGCGTCTATCTCGGCGGCGAGATCACCGCCTCGCACAAGCGCGGCGAGGCGGCGACGCGGAAGCCGCCCTTGCTCACGGTCGAGGACGTCAGCGTGCTCTACGGCAAGGCGCAGGCACTCGACAAGGTCTCGATCCATGTCGGCGCGGGCGAATTCGTGTCGATCGTCGGTCTCAACGGCGCCGGCAAGACGACCTTGTTCAACGCGATGTCGGGACTCGTCCCCTATTCCGGCAAGATCGCCTTCGACGGCCGCGACCTGAAGCAACTGACCGCCGGCGGCATCGCCCGCTTCGGCCTCGTGCAATGCCCGGAAAGCCGCGAACTGTTCGGCGACATGAGCGTCGAGGAGAACCTCGATCTCGGCGGCCAGCATCTGACGGCGGCACGGCGGCGCGAGCAGCACGACTGGCTCCTGGAGCTGTTCCCGATCCTGCGCGAACGCCGGACGCAGGCGGCGCGCACGCTCTCCGGCGGCGAGCAGCAGATGCTGGCGATCGCCCGCGCGCTGATGATGGATCCGAAGCTCCTGATCCTCGATGAGCCGACGCTCGGCCTCGCGCCGGTGATCCTCGAGCAGCTCGGCCGCGCGCTCGAGCGGCTGCGCGAGAAGTCGCCGATCACGGTCGTGCTCGGCGAGCAGAACGTCACCTTCGCGCTGCCGCATGCCGACCGCGTCTACGTGCTCGAGCACGCGCGCATCGTCTGGGAGGGCGATCCGGTGCGCTTCGCCAAGGAGATGGGCACGGGGTATTTGTGACGGGGCTCTTTATCCCTCCCCCGCAAGCGGGGGAGGGATAGGATCAGAGTGCCGCGTAATCGATCGGCTTCAAGCGATCGAGCTTCTTCTCGATCTTCGGCAGCGGATATTTCAGGCCGCTGGCGCAGTTGAACAGCACGACGCGGTCGGTCTTCTTGACACGGCCGTCGGCGAGCGACTGCTTGTAGGCGGCGTAAGTCGCCGCGCCCTCGGGGCACAGCAGAAAGCCTTCCTCGCGCGCCATCTCGTCGAGCGCCGACTCGATCGCGGGGTCCTCCACCGCGATGGCGAAGCCTCCCGACTCGCGCACCGCGCGCAAGATGAGGAAGTCGCCGACCGCCTGCGGCACGCGGATGCCGGAGGCGATGGTGTGCGCGTTCTCCCAGCGCGGCGCGTGCTCCTTGCCCTCGTCATAGGCCTTGACCATCGGCGCGCAGCCGGCCGCCTGCACCGCGACCATGCGCGGGCGCTTGCTGCCGATGAAGCCGATCTTCTCCAGCTCGTCGAAGGCCTTCCACATGCCGATCAGGCCGGTGCCGCCGCCGGTCGGATAGAAGATCGCGTCGGGCACGTCCCAGCCGAGCTGCTCGGCGAGCTCGAGCCCCATCGTCTTCTTGCCCTCGATGCGATACGGCTCCTTCAAGGTCGAGGTGTCGAACCAGCCGACCTTCGCCTTGCCCTCGCCGACGATCTTGCCGCAGTCGTCGATCAGGCCGTTGACGCGGTAGACGGTCGCGCCCTGCAGCGCGATCTCGCTGACGTTCACCTCCGGCGTGTCCTCCGGGCAGAAGATCGTCGTCCTGATGCCGGCATGCGTCGCGTAGGCGGCGAGCGCCGCGCCGGCATTGCCGTTGGTCGGCATCGCCATGTGCTTGATGCCGAGCGCCTTCGCCATCGACACCGCCATCACGAGGCCGCGCGCCTTGAACGAGCCGGTCGGCAGGCGCCCTTCGTCCTTGACCAGGATCTCGGCCCCGCCGAGCTTCTTCTGCAGCTTCGGCATCGCCACCACCGGCGTCATGATCTCGCCGAGCGAGACGATGTCCTGCTTGCGCCGCACGGGCAGGAGCTCGCGGTAGCGCCACAGGTCGGCCGGGCGGTTGGCAAGGGTGTCCTTGGTCAGCGCCTTCTTCACGCCGGCGAGGTCGTAGCGCACCAGCAGCGGCTTGCCGGCGCGCGAGAGGTTGTGCACCTCGTCCGCCTCGTGGCGCTCGCCGGTCATCGAACATTCCAGATGCGTGACGAAGTTCGGCAGATCGGCTGTCAGGTTGTCATCGTGGCGCATAGCCTCACCTCATCGCGCGGCGTTCCTGCTATTTGGCGGTCTCGCGCGGCCGGCGCGCGCGGAAGACCACGAAATGCGACAGCGAGAAATTGACCACGAAGCTCACCGCGATCGACAGGACCTTGGCGGCGACAAGCGGCATCACATATGACAGCGCGACCAGGGTCGCCGTGCTGGCGACCATGCCGGCGACGCCGGAGGCGGCGAAGGTGAAGTAGTCGCGCCAGCGCAGCACCCGGCCGGACTCGGGGCCGAAGGTGGTCAGCGAATTGATCGCATAGGAGAAGGTGACGGCGACGGTCCAGGACAGGACGTTGGCCGGCACCAGAGGCAGATGGGCCAAGGTGACGCCGGCCCAGAACACGCCGAAATCGATGACGGTGTTGAGCACGCCGACCACGGCGAAGCTCAGCGCCTTGAGCGCCAGCGCGCGTTCGTGCCAGGCGGCGGTGAGGCGCGCGCGGAGGCTGGGGCGGGGCGGCGGGGTCATCGTCGGCCCCGCTTAGCACGGTCGCGCCCGGCCCGGTAGGGTCGGAGGCGACAGCCTCCCCGCCCTGCGCTATAGAACGGGGATATCGGAGCGAACGGCCCAGAAATGCCGGTGAAAGCAGCAAGATCGGGGGCACGGCCGGCGCGCGCGAAGGCGGCGCCCGGCCTGTCGATCGTGGTTCCCGTGTTCAACGAATCGAAGGGCCTGCCCGGCCTGCACGAGCGCATCGCCGAGGTGGCGCGTTACCTCGCCGGCAAATACGGGCTGAAGACCGAGCTCGTCTATGTCGACGACGGCAGCCGCGACGACACCGCCGAGGTCGCCCGGGGGCTGCCGGCGGCGGCCTGCGACGTGCAGGTCGTCTCCCTGTCGCGCAATTTCGGCAAGGAGGCGGCGCTGCTCGCCGGCCTCGAGCACGCCCGCCTCGGCGCCGTGATGTTCATGGACGGCGACGGCCAGCACCCGCCGAGCATGATCGAGACCTTGGTGTCGCGCTGGCTCGACGACGGCTACGACGTCGTCTTCACCGCCAAGGCGCATCGCGAGAACGAGCCGAAGCTGCGCACGATCGGCGTCCGCTGGTTCTATGCGCTGATCAACTGGGGCCAGCGCCAGCCGATCCCGGAGGACGCCGGCGACTTCCGCCTGCTCTCGCCGCGCGCGGTCGAGGCGCTGCGGCAGATGCCGGAGCGCAACCGCTTCTTCAAGGGCATGTCGAGCTGGATCGGCTTCCGCCAGTCGCGCGTCGATTACGAGCCGGCGGTGCGCGCGCACGGCAAGACGACGTGGAACGTGTGGACGCTGATCGGCCTGTCGATCGAAGGCCTCACCTCGTTCACCGTCGCGCCGCTGCGGCTCGCGAGCCTGCTCGGCGCGCTGCTCGCCGCGAGCGCGATCGTCTACGGCATCTGGATCGCCATCAAGACGATGCTGTTCGGCCAGGACGTGCCCGGCTATCCGTCGCTGTTCGTCGGCGTCATGGTGATCGGCGGCGTGCAGCTGCTGATGATCGGCATCCTCGGCGAGTACATCGGCAAGATGCTCAACGAGATCAAAAGCCGGCCGGTCTATTTCGTCGCCGAGCACAGCCTCAAGAGCGTCGACGAGACGCCGAAGGCGAAGCCGGACACGGCGCGCGCCGCCGAATGACCGCGCCGAAGCGTCGCATCTGGCTCTGCGCCGACGATTACGGCATGGCGCCCGGCATCAACCGCGGCATCCGCCATTTGATCCTGCGCGGCCGCCTCAACGCCACCTCGGTGATGACGGCGGCGCCCTGGCTCGGCGACGGCGAGGCGGCCGAGCTTGCCGCCGTCAACGAGGAGACGCCGCGTGCCGCCCTCGGCCTGCACGTGACCCTGACCGGGCCGTTCCGGCCGTTGAGCGCCGGCTTTGCGCCGGCGCGCGAGGGCGCCTTCCCGCCGCAGATGGAGATGATGCGGCTCGCGATGCTCGGGCGGCTCGCGCTCGAGCCGCTGGTCATCGAGATCGCCACGCAGCTCGAAGCCTTCGTCGCGCTGTTCGGCCGCACGCCGGATTTTCTCGACGGCCATCAGCACGTGCATCTGTTCCCGACGGTGCGCACCGCCTTCCTGAAGGTGGCGAGCGAGGGCGCGCCGTCAGCCTGGGTGCGGCAATGCATGCGCCCGGCCAGGGGGCGGCCGCTGCGCGACGCCAAGAGCCTGGTGCTCGACCTGCTCAGCGTGCGTTTCCGCAGCCGCGCGCGCCGGCTCGGGGTGACGATGAACCCGGCCTTTGCCGGCGCCTATGCCTTCACGCCGAAGGCCGATTTCGCCGCGCTGTTCCCGCGCTTCCTCACCGGGATGCCGGACGGCGGCCTGATCATGTGTCATCCCGGCTTCGTCGATCCGGCCTTAAAAAGCCTCGATTCCCTGACCGACTTGCGCGAGCGCGAGCTCGCTTATCTCGACTCCGACGCCTTTGCGCACGACCTCGCGCGGCATCGGGTCGAGCTGATGACGCCCGCTGGCGAAACGGCTGCGGCCGCCTAGATAGACCGGACCCGATGTCCGTCGTCTCTGGAGGACGCAGCAGAATGACCCCGCAGGAACGTCAGCTCGTCGACGATCTGTTCGACCGCCTCGAGAAGCTCGAGACCGCGCCGCGCGATGCGCAGGCCGAGCGCGCCATCATCGACGGCCTCAAGCGCGCGCCGAACGCGGTCTATGCGCTGGTGCAGACCGTGCTGGTGCAGGACGAGGCGCTCAAGCGCGCCGACGCCACCATCCGCGAATTGTCCGGAGGGGCCGAACCGCATCAGGAGGGCGGCAGCTTCCTCGACGCCATGCGCAACGCCTTCACGGGCGGCGGCCGAACCTCGGTGCCGAGCGTCGGCGCCGGCGCGGCCGCCGGACCCGATCCCCGCTGGAACCAGGGCGGCACCTATCAGGGCGGCGGCTATCAGGGCGGGCCTGCGGGCTATGCGCCGGGCGACCGTTCGGGCAACGCGCCCGCGCCCGGCGTCGGCGGCGGCTCGTTCCTCGGCACCGCGGCCGCTTCCGCCGCCGGCGTCATCGGCGGCGCGCTGCTGCTCAACTCGATCTCGTCGATGTTCGGCCATCACGGCGGCAGCGCCTTCGCCTCCCCCGCCTCCCCGGCCTCCGCCGCGTCCTCGCCGTGGGACAACAGCGCGGCCTCGAGCGACCTGGCCCGCGATGCCGGCCTCAACGACATCGGCTCCAATCCGCAAAGCGGGGATACCCGGTCGGTCGGCCTGTTCGATCCGTCGGACAATGGCGACGCCGACGACTTCGGCAGCGACTTCGGCGATTTCGGTGGCGACTTCGGCGGCGGCGACGTCACCTGAGCGGGGAAGCCGGCTCTATCCGCCCGGCCGTCGCGGGTCGGCAATGGCGCGCAGGAACAGCATGTCGGGCGCCGGCGCGACGGTCCGCGCGGCCGTGCCGGTCGCGGCGGCATAGACCTCGCCGCGGCGGCTGCGCCGGTTGAGGACGTAGAGCGCGCGCACGAAGTCCCTGGGCATCTGCAACGCCGGCGGCACCTGCATCCCCAGCCATTGCGCGACGTCGCCGGCGAAGCTGTTGCAATTGTAGAACGTCAGATGCCACAGCGGCCGCTCCCGCCCCAGCGTCCGGATCTCGGAGGCAAAGCGCGCATAGGTTCGCGCGCCGATCTCGCGCCGATAGACGAGATCCGAGCGCAGCATGCGGTCGCGCGGCTCGACGCTGACGCGGGACGGCGTCGCCAGCAGGGCGAGGAGCGGCGTGTCCGACAGCAAACCGCCGGGATAGAAGCCGGCGTAGCGCGGGTGGACGAGCCGGCCGCGGTGGTCGATGCGGCCATAGGCGACGTAAGTGTGCCCGAAGACGCCGCCGGGGCGCGCGCGAAACTCGACGACGTAGCGGCCGGGCGGTTGCGCGGCGGCGACGCTGCCGCCGAACAAAGCCGCAGCGGCCAACGTCGCGGCGATCGCGGAGCGCGCCCGCGCCTTCACATCACCACGACCTTGGTGCCGACCTTGACGCGGCCATACAGGTCGATCACGTCGGCGTTGCGCATGCGGATGCAGCCCGACGACACGTTACGGCCGATGGTCCACGGCTCGTTCGAGCCGTGGATGCGGTAGAGCGTCGAGCCGAGATAAAGCGCGCGCGCGCCGAGCGGGTTGTCTGGGCCGCCGGGCATGAAGTGCGGCAGATATGGCTGGCGCTGCAGCATCTCGGCCGGCGGCACCCAGTCCGGCCATTCCTTCTTCGCCGAGACCTTGTGCTCGCCCGACCAGGTGAAGCCCGGCCGGCCGACGCCGATGCCGTAGCGCATGGCGCGGCCGTTTTCCTGCACGAGATAGAGGAAGTGGTTCGGCGTATCGACGACGATCGTGCCCGGGGGCTCGCCGGTCTGATACGCGACCTCGCGCGGCAGGAATTGCGGATCCATCTTCAGATCGGGCCGCTGCCGCTCGAGCATCGGATCGACCTGCTGCGGCCCCGTGTTCACGTAGAGCGGCTGCGCCTGTTGATAGACCGGCGGCGGCGCGACGTAGTGCGGCGGCCCGGCATACTGCGGCGGTGGAGCGTAGACCGGCTGATCGCCGCGGTCGCCGAACAGGAACTCGATGAAGCCGCCGCCGAGATTGCTCTGCATGCGCGGCGGCTGCGCCACGACGACCATCGGCGGCGTGCCCGGCATCTGCTGCGCCGCGGCGGGCGCGGCGGAGAGCGCCGCGGAGAGCGCGGCAAGAACAAATGTAGCGTGGTGAACGAGCCGTCTGCACATGACGACAAATACAAGCCGAAAGCACGACCGAAACGTAAATTGCCGGGCCGCAGCGGTAGCCGGGCGCAGCATTGCCGCCGCTTTCGCGGCAATACGGTTGCCAAGCCGTAAAGCCGGCGCGGTCGTGGTTAAGAGCCCGTTATCCCGTCCGCAAACCGGGCATTAATGGCGGCGCGCTAGAACGGTGCGCGAGATTTGGAGTTGCGCCGTGCAGCAGAAGCAGTTTCGCATCGAGAGGATGCTGGCGGACCGGAGCGAGGCCGCGCCGGCGGCGGCGCCGGCAGCGGATGCCGATCCCGTGGCCGCGCTCAGGCGCAGCCTCGCCGCGCTGGTCGCCGACGACGACGGCCGGCGGCTGACGCGCGCCGCCGCCGAGCTCGGCGCGGCGATCGAGTCGATGGAGAAGGCGACGCAGGTCGTGCTGGCCGCGGCGGAATCGATCGACGACAGCATGCGCGCGCTGTCACCCGCGCACGCCACCGGACCTGGCCAGGCGCTCGCGCCGCAGATGCAGGATCGCATCGCGCAGATCTACGAAGCCTGCAACTTCCAGGATCTCGCCGGCCAGCGGATCGGCAAGGTCATCGCGCTGCTCGCCCAGCTCGAGGAGCAGCTTGGGCATGTGGTCGCCGACTGCGGCGCCGCCGTTGTGCCCGGCGCCGAAAAGCGCGAGCACGGGCTCATCAACGGCCCGCGTCTCGACGGCGCCGAGGGCCACATCGACCAGCGCGGCGTCGATCTCCTGTTCGGCTAGGCCGGCCGCCGGATCAGAATTGCACAAATGAAGGCGGCCGTGCCGAAGGCGGCGGCGAGCGTCAGCGCCGCCGTGTCCGAGAAGCGCTCGATCACGAAGGCCATCACCAGAGGCGCCGCCGACTGCGCCACCAGGAACGGCGCGGCAAGCCGGCCCATCAGCCGGCCGTAGCCGTTGGCGCCGAACAGAGCGAGCGGCACGGCGCCGCGCGCGATGGTGGTCAGGCCGTTGGCGCCGCCGAACATCAGCGCGAAAAGGGCGGCGACGAGCGGCGAGATGCCGAACAGCGCCAGCATCAGGAAGGCGAGGAGCAGCGCGCCATAGGCGAAGCGCGCCACCCACAGCGGGTGCACGTCGCGGCCGAACGAGAACTCGATGAGCCGCGCCAGCACCTGCGCCGGCCCGAACAGCGCGCCGATCCAGACCACGGTGCCGGCATCGATGCCATGACGCTCGAAGATGGCGAGCAGATGCGCCGACAGGCCCGACGGCACGAAGGCGTAGGTGGCGAAGGCGGCGGCGACGAGCGCGAAGGTCAGGCCCTTGGCCGGCACGACCTTCGCCTGCTTCTGCAGCGCCGCGGTGGCCGGCGCTTCGGCTTCGACGCGCATGCGCGGTAGCAGGAAGGCGTGCAGCGGCGCATTGATGAAGGCGAGCACCGCGGCATAGACGAGATAGCAGCCGCGCCAGCCGATGCTCTCGATCAGGAGATGCGTGACCGGCCAGCTCACGGTCGAGGCGAAGCCGCCGGCGAGCGTCAGCGCGGTGATCGGCCGCCGCGCGGCCATGCCGAAGATGCGTCCGAGGCTGGCGAAGGCGGCGTCATAGAGGCTCGCGGCCAGCGACACGCCGAGCAGCAGCCACACGGCGCAATAGGTCGCGGGCGTCGCGGCCTCGGTGATCAGCATGAGACCGAGCGCGCCGCCGAGCGAGCCGCAGGTCATGGTGACGTGGCCGCCGAACCGGTCGATCGAGCCGCCGACATAGCGCGCCGCGATGCCGGCGGTCAGCAGGCCGAGCGAGAAGCCGCCCATGGCAAAGGACATCGACCAGCCGCGCTCGGCGGCGATCAACGGCATGATGAGTACCGGCGTGTAGAAGATCGCGCCCCAGGCGGTGATCTGGGTCACGCCGAGCACCAGCACGGCGCGCCAGGGACCGCGGACGAGCGCGCGCGCGGTGCCGGGCATGCTCACCGCGGCGACGCGTCAGCCCGCCGGCTTCGGCGCCGGTTTGGGCTTCGGCTTGGCGGCGGGCTTGGCGGCCGACTTGGCCTTCGGCCGCGGCTTCTTCACGCCGTCGGCCGGACAGCGGACGTAGACCATCGTGCCGTAACGGCCCTGCACCTCGGGATCCATCCAGCGCAGGATCATGATACGGCCGTCGAACTGCTCGACCTCGCGATCCTGCGTGCTGCCGGGCGGGTCTTCGGCCGGGCCGATGAAGGTCTTGCCGCCCGGGGCGCCTTTGAGGCGCAGCTCGGTCGGCGTTGCCTGGTCGGCGAGGTGCATCATGACACCGCCGGTCGGGCCGAGGGTGATGACGTAAGGCTGCGTGCAGGCGCGCAACGCGGCAGCCTCGGTGCGCTCGCGATCGGTCGGCACGTGATAGGCGGCGAGCCCCCAGCGGCCGACGATGTCCTGCGGCGGGAAGGCCGGCGGCAATGTCGGCACCACCGGCGGCGGCGCCTGCTCCGGCGGCGGCGTCGGCGAGGTCGTCGCACATCCTGCCAGCGCGAGGGCCAGCAGCGTGGCGGACAGGATCGGGCTCAGGCGAAGGCTGATCGGACGCATCGGTGCTCCTGAAAAACGCGAATCGACATTGCGGGGCCGCGTCCGCAAGTGCAAGCAGAACCGTGACATTCTGCAGCCGCCGCGGTGGCCGGCGGCCGCCGGCAATGACGCCTGTCCTTGACACTCCGGCCGATCCGCAATATTTCCCGGACGGCCCTTGGCACTCGCCGTTAACGAGTGCTAAAGGCTTGGAAAATCGAAACTTTCCTAACCGTTCAAAGACGCGCGGGAGCGCCGACGAGGAGATCATGGCCAAGACCAAGTTCCGTCCCCTGCACGACCGCGTGGTCGTGCGCCGCATCGACGCCGAAGAGAAGACCAAAGGCGGCATCATCATCCCCGACACCGCCAAGGAGAAGCCGCAGGAGGGCGAGGTCGTCGCCGTCGGTCCCGGCGGCCGTGACGAGGCGGGCAAGCTGGTGCCGATGGACCTGAAGACCGGCGACCGCGTGCTGTTCGGCAAGTGGTCGGGCACCGAGGTCAAGCTCGATGGCGAGGAACTCCTGATCATGAAGGAGTCCGACATCATGGGCGTGATCGCCTAAGGCGCAGACCGAAAGAACCGCGCAAACCGCTCCACTTGTCATGGCCGGGCATGGCCGTTCGAAGGACGACGTTCTTTCAGAACACCTGTGCCCCGGCCGTCCCGATCGGGAGGGCGCCGTGCCCGCCCAAGCGAGATCGCCGGGACCAGCCCGGCGATGACAATCGAGAGGGAAGCGCATCAGCAAGAATCCATTGGAGTAACCCCACATGGCTGCCAAAGAAGTCAAATTCGCCGGCGACGCACGCGATCGCATGCTGCGCGGCGTCGACATCCTCGCCAATGCGGTGAAGGTCACGCTCGGCCCGAAGGGCCGTAA
>Ga0182749_1001025_pt1 | contig 22926 bp, 21 predicted proteins | sample eDN3rd37CKraftMG_FD_128875 | JGI IMG/M metagenome (GOLD analysis project Ga0182749, IMG submission 128875) | Enriched Miracle-Growth compost microbial communities from Emeryville, California, USA - eDNA 3rd pass 37_C Kraft MG (version 2) (version 2) ...
ATGATGCGCTCGGGCGGCAGCGCGGCGGCGCGGGTAAGGAACTCCGCGTCCTCCTTCGTATAGATGTCGTTGGTGATGGCCGCGATCTCGTAGCGGTCGCGGAAGGCGCGGCACAGCGCGTCCATCAGCGCGGTCTTGCCGGAGCCGACGGGTCCGCCGATGCCGACGCGCAAAGGACCTGAAGGGCTCGGCCTGGACGGGCTCATGTGCGGAACAGCCTCGTGTATTGGGTTTCGTGTAGCATGGAGGCGAGGTCGGCCAAAAGCGTGGCGCCGCCGAGCGCGCGGAACGGCTCGTCCTCGGGCAGCGCCGCAGCGCGGCCGACCGCCGCCGCCACCGGCTCGCGCAGCCGGGTCATGACGATCTGGGCGTCTGTCTGGCCGAGCGGAACGAGCCGCTGCGCCGCCGAGACGAGGTTCGCGCAGGCGGCGTGGAGATAGGCGGTGAGCGCGGGACCGAGCGCGATGCCGTGGCCGGCGGCGAGCGCCGCCACCGCGACCGGATAGGCAACGTCGTCGCCGAGCGCGTCGAGAGCGCCCGCGTGCGCCGCGCTCGCGCACGCGATGCGGCGGAAGGCTGCGCCCTGCGCCAGCGACTCCAGCCGCCGCTCCGCGGACGGATGCGCGGCGGCGGCGAGCGCGGCGATGCCGCGCAGCCTGTCGCCGTCGTCCGTCACGGCCGCGCGATGGGCATGCGTGAACAGCGCCGCGTCGTTCCACAGCGCGCCGTGGCCGAGCAGCGTCTCGATCCAGCCCAGCGTCGCGGCGCGGTCGCGCACCCAGCCCGCCTCCACCGCCCATTCGAGTCCGCCGGAATGGGAGAACGCGCCGACCGGATAGGACGGCGACAGCCAGCTCATCAGGTGATAGAGCGTGTCATCCATGATGATGCTCATGATGGTGATGGTGGTGATCGTCATCGTCGTGATGATGGTGATGACGGCCGCCCGCGCCGGCATAGGCCCCGCCCTCGGGGTCGAACGGCGCGGCGATGGTCCTCACCGTGCCGCCGAGCCCCTTCACCATGTCCTCCAGCACATGGTCCTCGCGGATGCGCAGCGCGTTGCCGGCGAGCTGCGTCGGCAGGTGGCGGTTGCCGAGGTGCCAGGCGATGCGCACGAGCGCGGCCGCGTCGGGCGCGGTGATCTCGAGGAGCGGCTCCGGCAAGGCTTCGACCGCGACGATGCGACCATCCTCCGTGAGCAGCCCGTCGCCGCCGCGGAGATGCACCGCCTGCGGCAAATCCAGCAGCACGCGCTCGCCGCCCACGGTCTCCAGCACCAGCCGGCGGCGGTGGCGATGGTCGTAGTCGAGCCGCACAGTGTCCGCCGCCTTGCGGCCCGGCATGTCGGCGGCGGCGATGACGGCGGTGGCGCGGCGCATGGCTTGCCTCAGAACAGGAAGTAACGCTGCGCCAGCGGCAGCACGGCCATGGGCTCGCAGGTGAGCAGCGCGCCGTCGGCGCGCACCTCGTAGGTCTCGGGATCGACCTCGATCGCCGGCGTGGCGTCGTTGAGCTTCATCGCGCTTTTGCCGATGGCGCGGGTGTTGCGCACCGGTGCGACGCGGCGCGCGAGCTTCAGCGTCTCGGGCACGCCGGCGTCGAGCGCGGCCTGCGGCAGGAACGTGATCGTGCTTTCGAGGAGCGCGCGGCCGTAGCTGCCGAACATAGGGCGCTGGTGCACCGGCTGCGGCGTCGGGATCGAGGCATTGGGATCGCCCATCAGCGCGTGGGCGATCATGCCGGCCTTGAGCACGAGGTCCGGCTTGGCGCCGAAGAACGCCGGCGACCACAGCACGAGATCGGCGACCTTGCCTTCCTCGATGGAGCCGACCTCGTGGGCGATGCCCTGCGCGATGGCGGGGTTGATGGTGTATTTGGCGACGTAGCGCCGGATGCGCAGGTTGTCGTTGCCGTCGCGCTCGCCCGGCAGCGCGCCGCGCTGGACTTTCATCTTGTGCGCGGTCTGCCAGGTGCGCGTGATGACCTCGCCGACGCGGCCCATGGCCTGGCTGTCGGACGAGATGATCGAGAATGCGCCGAGGTCGTGCAGGATGTCCTCGGCCGCGATGGTCTCGCGGCGGATGCGGCTTTCGGCGAAGGCGATGTCCTCGGGGATCGACGGGTCGAGATGATGGCACACCATCAGCATGTCGAGGTGCTCCTCGAGCGTGTTGACGGTGAAGGGCCGCGTCGGGTTGGTCGAGGACGGCAGCACGTGGGCGAGGCCGGCGAGCTTGATGATGTCCGGCGCGTGGCCGCCGCCGGCGCCTTCGGTGTGGAAGGCGTGGATGGTGCGGCCCTTGAACGCGGCGATGGTGTCCTCGACGAAGCCGGACTCGTTGAGCGTGTCGGTGTGGATCATCACCTGCACGTCGTGCTCGTCGGCCACCGCGAGGCAGCAGTCGATGGCGGCGGGCGTGGTGCCCCAGTCCTCGTGCAGCTTGAGCGCGCCCGCGCCGGCCCTCACCTGCTCGACGAGCGCATTCGGCCGGCTGGCGTTGCCCTTGCCGGCGAACAGCAGGTTCACCGGCAGCCCCTCGGCGGCCTGCAGCATGCGGCCGATGTGCCACGGCCCCGGCGTGCAGGTGGTGGCGTTGGTGCCGGTCGCCGGCCCGGTGCCGCCGCCGATCATGGTGGTGACGCCGGAGGCGATCGCCTCCTCGGCCTGCTGCGGGCAGATGAAATGGATGTGGGCGTCGATGCCGCCGGCGGTGAGGATCCTGCCTTCGCCGGCGATCACCTCGGTGCCGGGCCCTATGATGATGTCGACGCCGGGCTGGACGTCCGGGTTGCCGGCCTTGCCGATCTTGGCGATGCGGCCGTCGGCGATGGCCACGTCGGCCTTCACGATGCCCCAGTAATCGACGATCACCGCATTGGTGATGACCGTATCGACCGCGCCCTGCGCCCGCGAGAGCTGCGACTGGCCCATGCCGTCGCGGATCACCTTGCCGCCGCCGAACTTCACCTCCTCGCCATAGATCGCGAAATCGCGCTCCACCTCGAGGATGAGATCGGTGTCGCCGAGCCGCAGGCGGTCGCCCGTAGTCGGGCCGAACATGTGCGCATAGGCGTGGCGGTCCATGCGCGCGGTCATGTCTCGCCCCCGTCGAGCGGCCCCATCACGGCCTGCCGGAAGCCGACCACCGTGCGCGCGCCGCGGAACGGCACCAGCGTCACGTCCCGCGTCTGGCCGGGCTCGAACCGCACCGCGCTGCCGGCGGGCACGTCGAGCCGCATGCCGCGCGCCCTGGCGCGGTCGAACCGCAAGGCCGGGTTGGTCTCGGCGAAATGATAGTGGCTGCCGACCTGCACCGGCCGGTCGCCGGCGTTGGCAACGGTGATCGTGATGCGCGGCTGCCCGTCGTTGAGCGCGATCTCGCCGTCGCGGGGGAAAAGCTCGCCGGGAATCATCGGATCGGCTCGTGGACGGTGACGAGCTTGGTGCCGTCGGGGAACGTGGCCTCCACCTGCACGTCGGGGATCATCTCGGGCACGCCCTCCATCACCTGCTCGCGGGTGAGCACGCGCGCGCCCGCCTCCATCAGACTCGCCACGCTCCTGCCGTCGCGCGCGCCCTCGGTGACGAAATCGGAGATCAGCGCCACGGCCTCGGGGTAGTTGAGCTTCACCCCGCGCTCCAGGCGGCGGCGCGCGACCACCGCAGCCATGGCGATCAGCAGCTTGTCCTTCTCACGCGGACTGAGATTCATCGTTCGCCCTCAGCATTGCCAGACGCGCGGCATGGCGCGCCCGGCCCTCAACCCATTGAGCACCGCGACGAGACCGCGCCGCAAGCTCCTATTATCGTGAGCCACGAAACGGACCGCGAGCAGGCCGTTCCAGGCGCTCGCGGCAGCGGCGCAACTGTTATCGTCCAGCAGATCGCGGACGGCGTCGCGGGCGGTCTCGGCGGCCGGCCCCGCATGGAGCACGCTGGCGAAGGCGATGGCGCCCTGGGTCGCCGGCGCGCGGGCGAGCAGGCATGCGATGTCGCCCTTGAGGCGCAAAGCGTCGGCGTAGACGAGCCGCCCGCCGCGCCAGAGGCGCCAGCCGTCGCGGATGTCGCCGCGGCGCACCGCCTCGCCCATGGCGGTGCGGCCGAGCACCATGGCCTCGACGCCGGTGAACACCGCGCCGACGCCGAGCCGCACCGCGAGATCGCGGTCGAGCCCGGCGCGGTCGTATATAATAGTCTCCTGCGGCAGCCATTCGGCCACGGCCCCCGGCGCGACGTCGAGCGTCGTGGTCACGCGCGCCACGCCGTCCGCGGCGCGGTAGATCTTCTCGCAGGCCTGCGTGGTCACCACCGCGCGGGCGCCCTCGCCCCAGGCGAACGCCTGCGCCAGCCGGTCGCCGCCGGTGAGCCCGCCCGCGGTGTTGAGCAGCACCGCCTCCGCCTCGGTGCCGGCGCCGGAGCGCAGCAGCCGCGCCTTCAGGCAGCCGGATTGAAAAAGGGAGTCGAGCACTGTCGCATCCCCGCGCCGCTTGAACGCGACCCGCAGGCATCCCTCGCTGCGCGGAACGCGGGCTTCCGCCGGCCCGGCCGGAACCGGGCCGCCGGTCATCGCGCCCTGCCCGGCGCGCCAGCGCTTTTCCGCCGCGGGCATCGTCATTTGCTGTCCATCATGGCCTCAGCGAGCAAAAAGCAGGCCGAAAGCGCCTCGCCATGGGGCATTCGACGTATTGTCGGACGCCGGTGCGTCGGACGCCGCATCGGCGCGCTATCGCGCCCACGGCGCCTCCGCGAGGGTCCCGGACAGATAGTCGAGCAGCACGGTCACGCGCGCAGGCCGCAGCGCGCCCGGCGGCGTGACGAGATTGATCGCGATCTCGGCGAACTGCCATTCCGGCATCGCCTCCACCAGCCGGCCCGCCGCGAGATCGTCCCACACCAGGAATTCGGGCTGCAGCGCGAGGCCCTGCCCGCCGAGCAGCGCGGGCGTCAGCGCGTCGGCATTGTTGATCTTCAGCCGGCCGCGCACCGGCACCGTGGCTTCGCCTTCGGTGGCGTGGTGGAAGCGCCAGAGTTCGGGCGACGGCACATTGGTGTAGACGAGGCAGGTGTGGCGCTCGAGATCGCGCGGATGCCGCGGGTATCCGTGGCGCTCGAGATAGGCCGGCGCGGCGACCAGCGGCCGGCGCACCCGGCACAACCGGCGCGCGCGCAGCGACGAGCTCGTCAGCGCGGCGATCCGCAGCGCGAGGTCGAAGCCGCCCGCGACCAGGTCGACGATCTGGTCGCTCAGGCTGAGCTCGACGTCGACCTGCGGATAGCGGGCGAGGAAGGCCGGCAGCAGCGGCGCGAGATAGGTCACGCCGAACGACATCGGCGCGGCGGCCCGGACGAGCCCGCGCGGGGCGACCGCCTGGGCCGAGGCCTCGGCTTCCGCCGCCTCGCCCTCCGCGAGGATGCGCGCGGCGCGGTCCCGCGCCGCCTCGCCGCTCTGCGTCAGCGACAGGTGCCGCGAGGTGCGATGGAGGAGCGTGGTGCCGAGCCGCCGCTCCAGCCGGCCGACGGCCTTGGACACCGTGGGCTGCGACAGGCCGAGGCTTTCGGCCGCGCGCGCAAAGGAGCCGGTTTCGGCCACCCGGGCGAAAATCGCCCAGGCTTCAAGGTCGGGAAGCTTCTGCATGAAAAATCCAGAATAGATGAATTTCGATCATTTCCATATTCATATCAGATGCCGGGCCATATGTCGCCCAGGTCAACAGCAACCCCAGGTGTGACAATGATCGACATCAGGCCCTATGCGACGCTCGGCGGAGCGGACCACGGCTGGCTTCAGGCCAAGCATCATTTCTCGTTCGCCGACTATCACGACCCGGACCGGATGGGCTGGGGCGCGCTGCGCGTCTGGAACGACGACACCATCGCGCCGCAGGAAGGCTTCCCGCCCCACCCGCACCGCGACATGGAGATCATCACCTACGTGCGGAAGGGCGCCATCACCCACGCCGACAATCTCGGCAACCACGGCCGCACCGAGGCCGGCGACGTGCAGGTGATGTCCGCGGGCACGGGCATCCGCCACGCCGAGTTCAACCTCGAGCCGGACGTGACGCAGATCTTCCAGATCTGGATCCTGCCCTCGGCGCGCGGCGGCGAGCCGCAATGGGGCTCGCGGCCCTTCCCCAAGGGCGGCCGGGCCGGCCGGCTCGTCGCCCTCGCCTCCGGCTTTCCCGAGGACGCCGACGCGCTGCCGATCCGCACGCCGGCCCGCGTTCTCGGCGCGACGCTGAAGGCCGGCGAGCGCTGCGACTACCGGCTCGGCGCCGGACGGCGCGCCTATCTCGTGCCCGCGAGCGGCGCGGTCGAGATCGAGGGCGCGGTGGTGAACGCCCGCGACGGCGCGGCGATCAGCGACACCGAGACGCTCGCCATCAAGGCGCTGAAGGACTCGGAAATCGTGCTCGTCGACGTCGCCTGACGCGGCGGTGCGGCGGCTGCGCGTCGGTCCGTCTGCGCCAGCCGTTGCAGGACCGTCATGCGCGCCGCATGGCGATGTCTTGCAACGGCAGACCAAGCCCGCATATTCCAGGGTGCCGTCCGCGGGCGCATGATCCCATGTGCCGCGGTGCGCCCCTGGAGAGCGAACAATGGCCGAATCGTCCGACTACACGCCGCCCAAGGTCTGGACCTGGAACAAGGACAGCGGCGGCCGGTTCGCGGCCATCAACCGTCCGATCGCCGGGCCGACCCACGAGAAGGAGCTGCCGGTCGGCCGCCATCCGCTCCAGCTCTACTCGCTCGGCACGCCCAACGGCGTGAAGGTCACGATCATGCTGGAGGAACTGCTGGCGCTCGGACACAGCGGCGCGGAATACGACGCCTGGCTCATCAGGATCGGAGAAGGCGAGCAGTTCGGCAGCGGCTTCGTCGCGGTGAATCCCAATTCCAAGATCCCGGCCCTGATGGACCGCAGCGGCCCGACGCCGATCCGCGTGTTCGAGTCCGGCGCGATCCTCGTGTATCTCGCCGAAAAATTCGGCGCCTTCCTGCCGGCGGAGCGCGGCGCGCGCGCCGAATGCCTGTCATGGCTGTTCTGGCAGGTGGGGAGCGCGCCTTATCTCGGCGGCGGCTTCGGCCACTTCTATGCCTATGCGCCGACGAAGATCGAATATGCCATCGACCGCTTCGCCATGGAGGTGAAGCGCCAGCTCGACGTTCTGGACCGCCGCCTCGCGGAAAGCGAGTACGTCGCGGGCAACGACTACACCATCGCCGACATGGCCATCTTCCCGTGGTACGGCGGGCTCGCGAAGGGCTGGCTCTACGGCGCGGCGGAGTTCCTGAGCGTGCAGGACTACAAGAACGTGCAGCGCTGGGCGGACGCCCTGCTCGCGCGGCCGGCCGTCCGGCGCGGTCGCATGGTCAACCGCATCACCGGAGAGCCGTCGAGCCAGCTGCACGAGCGCCACGACGCCCACGACTTCGAGACCAGGACCCAGGACAAGATCGCCGCGGCCGGCTGAACCGGCCGCGCTCGTTCCCGCTCACATCTGCTGCCAGAACACCACCCTGCGCGCGATGATCTTGACGGCGTAGGTCATCACCGCGCCGAACAGTCCCAGGATAAACAGCACCGAGAAAATCCCGGCGACGTCGGTGTCGGCATTGCGCTGCTGGATCATGTAGCCGAGGCCGACGCGGGCTCCGACGAACTCGCCCACGATGGCGCCGATCACGCTCATGACCATGGCCACCTCGATGCCCGCGAAGATCGACGGCAGCGCGTTGAAGAAGCGCACCATGGTGAATATCTGCCAGCCCTTCGCGGACAGCGACCGCATCAGCTCCTCCTGCTGGGGATCGCTGGAGCGCAAGCCCAGCACGGTGTTCACCAGCAGCGGAAAGAACGCCAGCAGGGCCGCGATCGCCACCTTGGAGCCGATGCCGAACCCCAGCCAGATCAGCAGCAGCGGCGCGACCGCGACCTTCGGCATGGCCTGGAACGCGACGACGATGGGATAGATCGCATCCTCGACCACCGGAAATTGCGCGATCAGCAGCCCGAGCACGAACCCGAGAAGCACGCCGAGCGCGAACCCCAGCAGCGTCTCGCCGGCGGTCACGAACAGGCTCCACCACATCCAGGGGGAGCGGAGGTCCTGCCAAAACGACTGCCAGATGTCCGACGGCGGCGGGAGGATATAGGCGGGAATCCCCTCGATGCGGACCAGCGCCTCCCAGAACACGATGGTGACGGCAAGCGCAACGAACGGCAGCATCAGCCGGCGCGTCGACCGCGCGGCGAGCAACGCCATCGGCATGCGGACGGCCCGTTCCGAAACGGTCGCGGGCGCGGACACGTCAGTTTGTCTGGAGTCCATGGTGGTGCACCAGCAGGGTTCGGATTTCATGGGTCAATGCGGCGAACTCCGCCGTTCCCATGATGTCGATGGTGCGCGGGCGGCGCAGGGTGATCGGGATGTCGCCGACGACGCGACCCGGGCGCCCCGACATGACCAGAACGCGGTCGGAAAGAAATACGGCCTCGGGAATGCTGTGCGTGATCAGGATGACGGCCGGGCGGCTCAGGTCGCAGAGCCGCATCAGCTCGGCGTTCATCACCTCGCGCGTCATGGCGTCGAGCGCGCCGAACGGCTCGTCGAGGAGGAGCACGGGCGGCTCGTAAACCAGCGCCCGGCAAATCGCCGCCCGCTGCTGCATGCCGCCCGAGAGCTGCCAGGGATACTCGGACTCGAACCCGCCGAGCCCGGCGGTGGCCAGCATCTGGCGCGCGCGCTCCCGATACTGCGTCCGCGCGGCCTGGCGCACGTCCGCCGGCAGGAAGACGTTTTCGAGCACCGTGCGCCACGGCAGCAGGACCGGCGACTGGAACACCATGCCGATCTTGTCCGACGGCCCGGTGATGCGCCGGTCGTCGATGAACACGGCGCCCGACGTGGCGGGAACGGTGCCGGCCACGATCCGCAGCAGGGTCGTCTTGCCGCAGCCCGAGGGGCCGATGATCGAGAGGAATTCCTGCCGCTTGACGTCGAACGATATTCCGTCGAGCGCCCGGATCGACCGCTTCGATCCGGCAAATTCCTTCACGACATCGCGCAGGCTGATCATTTTGCCGAGCCGGCCTGCGCGGCGCTCCGTTCTATGGCCTTGACGTCGAACGCATTCATCTCGTCGAGGAAACGGCCGTCGAACACGTCCGCCCCGGCCACCTTCTTGTTGACGACGCCCACGCTTTGCAGGAAGTCGGCGAATTCCCCGTAGCGTTCGGCCGTGTTCCATCCCCATTGGCCGTGAGCCTCGGGCGGCGGCTTTTCAAAGGACAGCCGCTGCTGGAGGATCGCCAGATCCTGGGCGGGATCGTTGCGGCTCTTGCCGAGCACCTCGTACATCGCCGTGATCGACGCCTGCGGGTTGGCGAACGAATAGGCGAGGCCCTTGGCGATGGCGCGGCCGAAGCCGACGATCATCTTGGGGCGTTCGTTGACGGTGTTGGCGTTCACGGCAATGCCGGCGGTGAAGTAGCGGTCGAAATCCGGCGTCTCGAACTGGCGGAACGGGACGCCGGCGAACTTGAACAGAAGAAACTGCGTGTCGTGAAACGAGACCGCGTCGACCTGCTGCGCCTTCACGGCCGCCACCGCCTGCGCGCCGACGCCGATCGGCAGGAAGCTGACGTCGTGGTCCGGATCGAGTCCCGCCTTCTTCAGCAGGGCCTTGGCGACGAAGACGGGCGACGCCGTCAGGCTCTGCACCCCGATGCGCTTTCCCTTGAGATCGGCGATCGTGCGGATGCTGCTGTCTTCCGGCACGCCGACGTTGTAGATCATCCGCTGCTGGACGCAGAACACGTCCTTGACCGGCAGACCCTTGGCCACGGCGATGATCGTCGCCTCGGCGCCCGGCAGGCCGACGTCCCCCTGGCCCGCCGCGAGCAGGCGCGCCACCTCGGGCGAGCCGCCGGTGGGCTGCACGACGATGTCGAGCCCCTCCTGCGCGAAATATCCGAGCGCCTTCGCGGCCCACAGGAAGGAGAAATCCGATCCCGGCGCGAGCCGCGGAAAAAGCACGGTCACCTTGGTGAGGCCCTCGCCGGCCGCACGGGCCGGCCCGGATGCCGCCGCCAGCGCGGCGAGCGAGGCGGCGCCGGCGAGAACATGCCGCCGCGAAACGAGATCGGAGGAGCGGCCATCGCCCCCATAATGCTTCGGTCCAACAAAACTCATCGTATCATCCTTCCCCCACGCGGAAATCCTGCCCGTGCCGGCGGAGCGGCAGCGGGAGGGATCACAGTCCGAGCTGCTTTCCCCACTTCGCCAGTGTCTGTTCCGCCAACTCGCGGCTGATGGCGTTGACCTTCGGGAACTGCGACCGCCACGCAAACGGGCGGCATGCGTCGATGACGATCGACGATCCGCGGATGTCGCCGACGGCGCGGCGATCCGGCGGAATGCGCGCGTCGAGGGAGATGCCCGGCAGGCCGTCGATGATCTGGACATCCTCGCTGGGATTGCAGCGCGTCGTGAACGCGAAGATCACCTCGTCCATGCTCGACGGATCGACATCCTCGTCCACCACGATGATGGCGCGGTTCATGAAAATCGCGCCGTGCGAGGCCAGCGCCGCAAGCGCGGCATGCTTGGCGTGGCCCGGATATTTCTGCTCGATGGAGATGGCGACGATGGACGAGCCCATCTGGCAATGCTGGGCGAGCGGATAGACCCCGACGACGCCCGGCACCTCGCGGTCCAGGCTGTCCCAGATCAGCGCGCTGGTCATGATCTCGCCGCCGAGCGCGTGGCGCATGGCCGAGCCGTGCATCGGCGGCGCGCCGTACATGATCGGATCGTTGCGGTACCAGACCTCGTCGACGTGGATCACGGTGGCCGGCCCGGTGTGCGCGTAGTAGCCGACGCATTCGCCGAACGGCCCCTCCTGCCGCATCTCCTTGTCCGGCGGCGGCACCCGGCCGATCACCGCGATCTCGGCGGTGGCGGGGATCGGGAGCTGCGTGCGCGGCTCGATGATCACGTCGATCGGCGCGTTGCGGAAGGCACCGGCCATGTCGTACTCGGACTTGCCCCACCCGAGCGGCAGGCACGCCGAGGCGTAGGTGTGCGGACACTGGCCCGCGGTCACGACGACGGGAGCGTCCTCGCCGCGCCTCCAGTATTTCTCCATCTGGATTTGCCCGTGGTGGGCCGGCTGGATCAGCAGACCGAGCGTTCTCTCGTCATGCACCTGGCAGCGATAGACGCCGAGGTTGACCCAGCCCTCCTCCGGGTCCCGCGTGATGACGAGATCGCCGGTGCCGAAAAAGCGGCCGCCGTCGTATTCGTGGAAACGCGGCACGGGAAATTTCAGCAGGTTGATGTCGTTACCGCGGTCGATGTTCTCGCGGACCGGCCCGTCCTTCACCACGCGGGGCGGGATGGGCTTGAAGCCCTGCGACTTCTGCCGCCAATGCTGGACCATCCGCACCACGGGAATGTCGTCCGGCAACCCGAGCGCGATCGCCTGCAGCTGCGGCGACACGAACAGGTTGGTCGCGACGCGAAAGCCCGGCTGGTATCCCTTGATGCGGTCGAAGACGAGGGCGCGAGGACTTTTCGAGAAGGCGACGACCTCGGTGATCGAGCCGATCTCCAGCTCCCAGTCCGCGTCCGCGATGTCGTGCACGAGGCCCTTGCCGCGAACCAGGTCGAGATAATCGCGCATGCTCTCGAACGTCGCGATGGGCCGCTCGATTCTCGTCATCCTGCCAATCCCCGGTGAGAGTGTGAACCAAGCATTTCATCACCACTTTTGGGTGTCAATCATTTGCCCTGCCAACAGGCGGCCGCCGCGACGGCCAAATTGCCTCAGTCGTAGGATTGCTGGACGTCGTCGTATCTGAAGCCGGCCTCCGCCGTCTTGTCCGGCACGATGGTCTTGCTGTCGTGTCCCGGCAGCACCCGCATCTCGTATTTCTCGACCAGCCGCCTCACCTTCAAGGCGGAATGCGCCCACCGGCGCGGATCCTGATTGAGGATGCTGACGTTGAAGGGATCGCCGTAGGACGACGACAGATAGATGTGGTCCGACGCGAGGAGCACCCATCCGGAATGCGGCAGATCGAGCGCCACGCCCATGGTGCCCCAGGTGTGGCCGGGCAGCGATACCGTCCAGATGCCGCGATAGATTTCCTGGTCGCCGAACACGGTGGTGGCCCGGCTGGGCAGCAGGCAGGCGAAGTCCTTGCGGGTGAAGCCCTGCGGGCTGGTGACGCCCCACACGGTCAGCAGGTCGTCGCGCAACAGCCCGCCCTTCTCGTTGACACAGCCGCGCAGCTCGTCTTCGTGGACCAGGATGCGCGTGCCCGGGTTCTTGGCGAACAGCGGCAGGTTTCCGGCGTGGTCGGTGTGCAGATGGGAGATGACCAGGTCGGAAAAGTCGGCGGGCTTGAGGTCCATCTGCGCGAGGCGCTGCGTGAACAGCCCGTCCGGCCCCGGGTCGTAGACCATCTGCTCGCGGTAGAAGTTGTTCTTCCAATCCTTGTTGAAGCTGTCGCTCATGCCGGTGTCGACCATCATGCGGCCGCCGTCGTGCTCGACGATATAGGCGTAGATCGGATGCGATATTTTCCCGTCGGCGCCCGGCGTGTGGCAGCACGGCATCAGGTGCCGCACCAGCGACGGATTGTTGTGCCCGGTCACGACCAGCTCGAGGTCGAGCGTGGTGTGGCCGCAGGTCAGGACGATGAGCTTCTTGGCCGTTGTCGCCATGTCGATCGTTATCCCTTGGTGTTCTTGAATTCCGGGCGCAGCTCGATCATGCCGATGAGAACGCCGCCCGTGCTCCTCGGATGAATGAAGGCGTGACGTCCGCGCGAGTCCTCGAAGGTTTCGCCGACCAGCTCGCCGCCGGCCGCCTTGATCTGCGCGCAGGCGTTGTCCAGGTCCTCGACCTGGAAACAGATGTGATGCAGGCCGGCGCCGCGCGTCTTGAGAAAGCGGTGCAGATGGGAGCCCTCGCCCCAGGGCCTGATGATCTCGAAGCGCACGCCGCTGTTCGGCTCCTCGAAATAGTTCGAGGTCACAGCCTGCTCGTGGATTTCCTCGTAGCCGGTCGGCTCGATGCCGAACAGGCCGAGAATGCGCGCGGCAGGCTCGACTTCGGCCGCGGCCCAGGAGACGTGCTCGAAACCCGTGATCTTGATCGTCATACAGTCCTCCAGCACCGCCGTAGCGGAGGTCGCCACCGGGTCATCGTATCACAGTAATTTATTGTCTCAATCATTTATCTCACAAATCGTTTTGGCTGGCAGCCCTGCGTGGCGGTGCGGGCTTGCGCGTCACGGCGCCGTCTCCCCGCGCAGGTCCAGAGGCCCGGTGCCGTCGCCGATCATGGCGCGCAGCTTGGCCTTGTCGCATTTGCCGACCGCGTTGGCAGGCAAGGCGGCGAGCACGGTCCAGGTCTTCGGGACCTTGAAGCGCGACAGCCGCGCGCGGCACTCCTTTTCCGCGGCGGCGCGCAGGGCCTCCGCCTCCGCCGCGCCGGCGCCGACCGCGAGAACCGCGTGAATGCGCTCGCCCCAGAGCTTGTCCGGCACGCCGAGCACGCAGGCGTCGCCGACGCCCGGCACGCTCTTCAGGATGTCTTCGACCTCGTTGGGGATGACGTTCTCGCCGCCCGATTTGATGAGCTCCTTCTTGCGCCCGGCGATGAAGATCAGTCCGCTCGCGTCGCGGCGGGCAAGATCGCCGGAATGAAACCAGCCGCCGGCCATGGCCTCCGCGGTCAATTCAGGCTTGTTCCAATAGCCCAGCATCAAGGTCTCGCCCCGGTAGCACAGCTCGCCCACCTCCCCCGGCGCCACCGGCCGGTTCTGCTCGTCGAGCAGCGCCACCATCACGCTGGGGGCCGGCAGCCCGACCGAGGTGGGGCTGCGCGCGATGTTCTTCGGCTCGGCGTGGACGATGATCGTCGAGGTCATCTCGGTCTGGCCGACGATGTCGATCACTTCCGCCTTGCGGAAGGTCCGCTTGAGCTCCTGCCGCAACTCGAGGCTCAGGGGCGCGCCGGCGGAGATGATGAGGCGCAGCGTCTCCAGGCTCTCCAGCGGAATCTTCCGGTCCGCGACGAAATCGACCGTCCGGCGGCTCACGGTGGGAATGAACCATGTGATGGTTCCGTAGCCCTTGGCGAGCGAGTCGAGCGCCACCTCGGCGTTGTATTCGCGCATCAGGTGGACGGTCTGGCCGTATTGGAATCCGATCAGCGAGTAGGCCAGGGCCGCGCCGTGATAAAGCGGCCCGAGGATGAGCCAGCTGTCGTCGCGGCTGACCGATTGCGGCGCCAGCACCTGGATGGTGTCCTGCGCCATGGCGAGATAATTGGCCTGGGACAGCACGACGCCTTTCGGGCGGCCGGTGGTGCCGCCGGTGTAGAGGATGAATGCGGGCATCCGGCCGTCGATGTCGACGTCCGGCGTCGTGTCCTCTTTCGTTTCGGCCAGCGCGGCGACATCGCCGCCCCTGCCGTCCGGCGTCATCGACAAAAGGTCGATCCCGTCGAAAACGCTGCGGTCGACCTTGTCGATCAGCTCGGTCGATACGGCCGCCATCGCCGGCCGGCAATCCTCGACGATGTAGCGCAGCTCGTCGGCGACCGAGTAGTAGTTCAGCGGCACCGCGATGGCGCCGGCCTTGCAGCACGCGAGATAAAGCACGAGCGTGTCGATGTAGTTGCGGCCGAGGATGCAGAAGCGGTCGCCGATTTTGAGACCCCGCCTGATGAGCCCATGCGCCATCCTGTTGGTGCGGCGCTCCAGCTCGCCGTAGGTCAGCGTGACGCCGCTGGCGATGTCGTGCAGCGCGACCTTGTCCGGGAAGTTGACTGCGTTGCGGCCGAGCATTTCACCCAGCAGCCGCCGCCGGTTGGTCCGCTGGAAGGCCCACTCGGAAGAGATGTCGTTCCACGACGGTGTGTTTGCGGTCACGGGGTCACCTCGCTTGTACCGAAATAGAGCTGGCGCACCTGTTCGGAGCGCCCGGCCGTCTGCATGGGGCCGCGCCATACCGTTTCCCCGGCCGCCAGGACCACGCATTCGGTGGCCAGGGCCGCGGCCATCTCGATGTTTTGCTCGACCAGGACGATCGGCGTGCCGCGGTCGGCGATCCGGGCCAGGGCGCGCATCAGGTCCCTGACGATGCCGACGGCGAGCCCGGCGGTCGGCTCGTCGAGAACAAGCAGCAGCGGCTCGGTGGCCAGCGCCCGGCCGATGGCCAGCATCTGCTGCTCGCCGCCCGAAAGCGTGCCGGCGATCTGGTGCCGACGTTCGCGCAGCCGCGGAAACAGGTCGTAGATGTCGTCGAGATGCCGGCGGCCCCGCTCGCGTCCGCTGCGCAGCGCGGCCTGCAGCGTCGCCTCGACCGTGAACGTCGGGAACAGGTCGCGCCACTGGGGCACCAGCGCCAGTCCGGCGCGGGCGATCGCGTCGGCCGGCGCGCGGGTCATATCGCGGCCGTCGAACCGCACCTGGCCGCCGCTTTTCGGCAGCAGGCCGGCGATCGCCTCGACCGCGGAGGTCTTGCCCGCCCCATTCGCCCCCAGCAAGGCCAGCGAGCAGCCGAAGTCCGCCGAGAACGACAGGTGGCGCACCGCCGCGACGCGATCGTAGGAGACGGACATGTCGGTCACCTCAAGCAGCATCGACCACCGCCTCGCCAAAGTATAGCTGCCGCACCTGCGGCAGCTTGAGGACGTCGGCCGGCTCGCCGCCGGCAATGATGCGGCCGGCCGCCATCACCGAGATGGAGCGCGCGATCTGCGAGACAAATCCGATGTTATGCTCGATCACCAGCATCGAGATAGAGTGATCGCGGGCGAGCCGCGCCAGCAGGTCCGCGATCTGCTTCTCCTCGCCGCCGGAGACCCCCGAAACCGGCTCGTCCAGCAGGATCAGCCGCGGCCGCGACACGATCGCCCGCGCGATTTCGAGGCGCCGCTGATTGCCGAGCGACAGTTCCTTTGCCGGAACGGAGGCCAGCGCCTCGATGCCGACTTCGGCGAGCGCGGCGTAGGCGCGCGCGGCCGCCGCGCGATGGGAAGCCGTATCGAACAGTTCATGCGCGCTGGCCGACAGGGCGGCCATGACGCCGTTGTCGCCGAGCCCGATCATGACGTTGTCCAGGCACGACAACTGGCCGAACACGGCGACGTGCTGGAAGGTGCGGGTGACGCCGTGCCGGATCCGCAGGCGCGACGGCTCGCGCTCCACGGGCTCCCCGAACAGCGAGATGGCGCCGCTGTCGAGACGGACGAGGCCGGAGATCGCGTTGAACAGTGTGGTCTTTCCCGCGCCGTTCGGGCCGATCAAGCCGTGGATCTCCCCGGCGGGCACATCGAGGTTGACGTCGTTGACGGCAACGAGCCCGTCGTAGGCCTTGGACGCCCTGCGCACCCGCACGGCGAAGCCCTGCTCCCCGGCCGGATGCCATGCCTTCGGCAATGCGGCCGGCAGCGGCGCGGCCGCGACGGCGGGTGCGCCCGCCGCGGGCCTGCGGACGACGAATGTCCGCACGATGCCGAGGAGTCCGCCGGGGTTGACGACCATCACGCCGATGACGATCAGGGCGACCCAGAGTTCCTGATACTTGCCCAGCGACCTGAGCGCCTCGGGCAGCGCGCGCAGAAGGCCGCCGCCGAGGATGCCGCCCCAGACGCTGCTCATCCCGCCGACGATGGGATAGCCGAGCGCAAGGACGGACTGGGTGATGCCGAAGCTGTCCGGGTCGAGGATGCGCACGCCGGGCGCAAGCAGCGCGCCGGCATAGGCCAGCACCGCGGACGACACCGCGAAGGCCGCCATCAGGAAGCGCGGAATGTCGACGCCGTAAGCGTCGGCCGCGACCTCGGACGCGCTGATGGCCCTCAATACCTTGCCAAAGCGCGCGGTCAGGAGGCCGCCCATAACCGCGACGCCGATCGCGGACGCCGCGGCGACAAAGAGCAGCCAGCGCAGATCGGACGACGAGCTGATGCCGAAGAACGACGCCGCCGGCACCCGCAGGCCCAGCGCGCCGCCGGTGACGCTCGACCACTCGCGAATGACGATGATGACGAGATACTGGAAGACCATCGTCACCATGGCCAGGTAATGGCCGCGAAACCGCGTGGCCGGGCCCGCCAGGACAAGACCGGCCACCAGGCCGAGCCCGAGACTCGACGGCAAGGTGACGAGGTAGGGAACGCCGGCGCTCAGCACGAGAATTGCGGAGGCATAAGCGCCGATGGCCATCATCGCGCCGGTGGCCAGCATGATCACCCGGCCGTGCCCGACGATCATCACCAGCGCCGCGCCCACCAGCATGCAGATCACCACCTGGGTGAGGACGAACTGCGTGAACTCCTCGGCGAGCAGGCCGCCGAGACCGACGGCCATGGTCGCGCCGGCGGGCAGGATCGCGCTGACGAGAAGAGGCGATTTCGATCCGCTAAGCACGGCGCGTCTTCCGCTCGGGGAACAGCCCGTTGGGCACCCACAACAACAGGCAGAGCAGCAGGACGAACGTGAACGCGTTCTTGAACGCGCCCGGAAGATAGGCCGCCGTGTAGGTTTCAAGGAGCCCCAGGATGAGGCCGCCGAGAATGGCGCCGCCCGGGCTGTCGAACCCTCCGATGATGGCCGCGACGAAGGCGGGCACGATCGTCGCCATGGCGAGATCGGGCGACACGCCCAGGCGGGGCGCGGCAAACACGCCGGCAAGTCCCGCCAGCAGGCCGCCGAGGAACCACGCCTGGGCATAGACGCGGTCGACGGAATAGCCGCACAGTTGGGCGCCCCGGACGCTGGCGGACATCGCCCGCATGGCGAGACCGAGACCCGAACGCTTGAACAGGTAGAGGGCCGCCACGCCGCAGAGCACGGCGCCGGCGCCGATCCACAGCGTTTCCCGGGTGAGGATCAGCGGACCGACGATCCAGGGCGGGCCTCCGAACACGGCCGGCACCGTCTGCGATTCCGACTCGAAGACGATGCGGATGGCCTCCGAGGCCACGATGGCGAGGAACACGGTGGTGATGACTTCCGAGAAAGCATCCGCCTGCCGCAAGCGGCGCAGCACCGCGTATTCCGTCGCGCTTGCAAACAGGCCCGTCGCCACCGGAACGCCGAGATAGACCAGCGCGTAGGGAACGTGCCAGCGGTCGATGCAGAGATAGGCCCCGTAGGCGCCGAGCATGATGAGGGCGCCATGCGCGAAGTTCACCGTCCTGGTGGCCTTGTGGATCACCACGAGACCGATGGCGGCCAGCCCGTAGATCGCTCCGATCCGGAGTCCTCCCAACGTCAGGAAGAGAAGCTGAGTCATGCTGGTCCGTGTTTTCGGACGAAGGCCGGGCCGCGCGGGATCAGTGGACCACGCGCCAGGCCCCGTTGACGATCTTTATGGTACTGTAGCGCTTGTTGCCGTCGCGATCCGTGGGCGAAAAGCTCTCCGGGAAGATCACGTCCGATGCGAAGGAGCCGAACTGCGAGGGCTTGACGTCCTTCAGCGTCTCCCATTTCGCAATCAGCTTGTCCCAGGACAGGTCCTTGCCGGTCTCGCGCAGCGCGATCGCCAGCACATACATGTCGCCATAGCCGTCGATGTCGACGTAGCTCGGCCGCCCGGCCGGCGGCGTTCCGTAAGCCGCACGCCACTTGCGGTCGAAGTCTGCCATGGGCGCGGCGTCCTCGTCGTGGAAGTACGGAAACATCCAGATGCTGCGGACGCCTTCCGACGCCTGCCCCGCCACGCGCGGCACCGAACGCGAAATGGCGGCGACGTCGAGCACCCAGGGAATGCCGGTCAGGCCGACCTCGGGCGATTGCTTGAGCGCGAGCCCCGCCTCGTTGGCGTCGCCGAGAAATACGACGACGTCGGGATGCGCGTTCGCCACCGCCAGCAGTTGCGCCGTGAAGTCCTTGGTGCCGGCGTCGAAGCTGCCGACCGCCTTGGCGTCGACCCCGAGCTTGGCAAGCCGCGGCATCAATGCGCGGAAAACGGCCTGCGGAAACTCGTAGGTGCCGGCGATCACCGCCGCCGTCCTGGGCGGAGGATTGGTGCTGACGACTTCCTTGGCGAAGAAATCCGACAACAGGCCCGCGTCGGGATAGACGCCGCTGAAGATGTTCCTGCCGAAAGGCTGACGGATCTTCGGAGTCGCACCGACGATGTTGTAGGTCGGAATGCCGACCTCGCGCAGATAGTCGGCCGCCGCCGCGGCCCCGGTGCTGCCGGAGCCGAGAACCAGCGCAAAGGCCTTGTCCTGCTCGACCAGCTTCTTGGCCGCCGCGATCGAATCCGCGGGCGTCGTCGCGCCCTCGAAGATCAATTTGATCTTGCGGCCGTTCACGCCGCCGTGGGCGTTGATCTCGTTCGTCGCAAGGGTGAGGCCGTCGCGCGCGCTGAGACCGATCCAGGCCGCCGGCCCGGTGAGCGGCCCGAAGGCGCCGATGACGATTTCCTGATCGGTGACGCCGGGCGCCTGCGCGAGAGCGACGCGCGGAGCAACGATGCCGAGGCCCGCGATGCCGGACACGGCGAAGCCGAGCGCCAGCATCCTGAGCGTTCCACACTTAGCCCACATCATGGTATGTCCTCGTCGCGATGGAAGGTCTGTTAGTTGATTTGTTCTGTTGATGATTTATGGTACAAAGTGTTTATCCGTTTTTCGACGATGTCAAATCCGAAGCGGACCAAATAATGAGCTTTCCATGTTGCTCCGTTGTGCAGATGGATTGTTCTCCAATCCGGCCGGAACGAGCAATCGCATGCCGATGGACCGATCCCGTCAGTGACCGAGGCAGTGACCGAGGCGCTCCATGACATACCTCCCCGCGAGGCGGGCTGGGTCGGCCGCTCCGTGCAGCGCCGCGAGGACGTCGCCCTGCTGCGGGGCGAAGCGCGCTTCATCGACGACCTGACGCCCTTCCCCGGCGCTCACGAGGCGGCCTTCCTGCGCAGCCCGCACGCCCATGCGCGCATCGTCGGCATCGACGTTTCGGCCGCGGCCGCCCTGCCCGGCGTCGCCGCGGTCCTCACCGGCCGCGACATCGCCGCCATCACCAACCCCATTCCCAACGCCATCAGGGCGCCGATCACCTACTATCCCATGGCGATCGACCGCGTCCGCTTCGTCGGCGAGCCGGTGGCGGTGGTGGTGGCCAGCGACCGCTATGTCGCGGAAGACGCCCTCGACCTAATCGCGGTCGACTACGAGGTCCTGCCGGTCGCCGCCGACATTTCTGCGGCAACCGCCGAGGGCGCCGTGGCCATTCACGACGGCGTCGAGGGCAACGTCGTGCACCGCCGCTCCTTCCGGTTCGGCGATCCCGATGCGGCCTTCGCCGCGGCGCACCGCGTCGTCGGCGTCGAAGTCGACTATCCGCGGGTGATGTCCACGCCGATCGAGACCTACGGCGTGGTCGCGGACTACACGGCCGCCGACGGCCGCTACACGATCTGGTCCAACTTTCAGGGGCCTTTCATCGGCCACCCGCTGATCGCCGGCGCGCTCAGGACGAAAACCGGCCTGGTGCGCATGGTGAGCGCGCCGGCCAGCGGCGGCAGCTTCGGCGTGAAGTGGGGCGTGTTCTCCTACGCCATCCTGATCGCCGCGGCCGCCCGGCTCGCCGCGGTCCCCGTCAAATGGATCGAGGACCGCGCCGAGCACCTGATGGCGGCCTCGTCCTCGACCGGCCGGCGCAGCCGGCTGGAGGGCGCCTTCAGCCGGGACGGCCGCCTGCTCGGCCTGCGGGTCAATCAGATCGAAAACGTCGGCGCCTATCTGCGGCCGCCGGAGCCGTCCACGCTTTACCGCACGCACGGCAATCTCAACGGACCCTACGACGTCCGCGACATCGCGGTCGACAACATGGTCGTTCTGACCAACCAGGCGCCGAGCGGGCTCAACCGGGGCTTCGGCGGACCACAATATTATTTCCCGCTCGAACGGCTGATGCACGAGGCCGGACGCGAGCTCGGCATCGACCCCTGCGACATTCGCCTGCGCAACCTGGTGACGCCTGATGCGATGCCTTATCGCTGCGCGTCCGGCTCGCTGCTCGACGGCGGCGACTATCCCGCCATCGTCAGGCAGGCGGCCGACATCGCCGGCTATCGGGACCTCGTCCGCGACCGCGACGAAGCCCGCGCCCGCGGCGAACTCGCCGGCATCGGCATCGCGGTCTCGGTCGAGAGCTCGGCGTCGAGCCTCGCCTATGTCAATGCGGCGCTCACTCCCGAGGAGCGCGCGAAGTCCAGCGACAAATCGGGCGGCCTGGCCATGGCGTCGCTGTCGGCCGATGCGGGCGGCCAGTTCACGCTCAGATTGCCCACCGTGCCGGCCGGCCAGGGCCATGCCACGGTGCTGTCGCAGATCGTCGCCGACGAGCTGGGCCTGCGGCCGGAGGACATCGAGATCGTCACCGAACTCGACACCGGCCTCTCAGACTGGTCGATCACCTCGGGCAACTACGCCAACCGCTTCTCCGGCGCCGACACCACGGCCGCCGTCTTCGCCGCCCGCAAGGTGGCTCGCAAGCTCAGGATCATGGCGGCGGCGGCGCTGTCCTGCGCGCCGGACGACATCGAGCTGCGCGACGGCCTCGCCCAGGTGAAGCACCGCAACGCCAACATCCGCCTGAAGGAGCTCGTCGGCTGGTCGCACTGGAATTCGGCCAACATGCCGGACGGACTGGAGGGCGGAATCCAGGAGACCGGCGTCTTCACCCCGACGCGGCTGCAGTCCCCGGACGCGGAGGATCGGGTGCAGTCGTCCCTGACGACCACGCTGATGTGCGACATTGCCGCGGTTCGCGTCGATCCCGGCACCGGGCGCGTCAGGATCGTCAAATATGCCGTCGTCCACGACCTCGGGCGCGTGCTCAATCCGGCGCTGGCGGAAGGCCAGCTTCGCGGCGGCTTCGCGCACGGCTTCGGCGCGGCGATGCTCGAACGCCTGGTCTATGACAGCAGCGGCAATTTCCTCACCGGCACCTTCGCCGACTATTTCTGTCCGGTTGCGGGCGACCTGCCGCCGCTCGTCATCGGCCACGCGGCCTATCCGACCGATCAGAACGCCACCGGGGCGCGCGGCATCGGCGACGGCAGCTCCATGAATCCCCCGGCCAGCATCGCCAACGCCATTGCGGACGCCCTCGGCCGGGCGGACGTCTCGGTGCCGGCCACGCCGGCGCGGCTGTGGTCGCTGATGAACGGCCTGCCGCCCGACGACCATCTGCGCCATGCGCCGGCGGACAGGTCCGAGCGCCAGGACGGCGCCAAGGGCGCGCTCCGCGGCGCCGGCGAGCAGACGCTGCCCGGCGCGCCGCAAACGGTGTGGCAGGCCCTGTTCGCGGTCGATGAGCTGGCCAGGATCATCCCGGGCTGCCGCAGGCTGGTCGAGGTCGAACCCGACCGCTTCGAGGCCGAGATCGTCCTGACGGTCGCCGGCCTGCGTTCGACCTATCAGGCAACCATCGCGCTCACCGACAAGGTCGAGCCGAGCTCGTTGCGCATCTCCGGGCGCGCGACCGGCAATCTCGGCTTCGGCGGCGGCGAGGCCGAGATCCGGCTGACGCCCGGCCCCGACGACACGACCAGGCTGGCCTACCGCTATCAGGCCGACGTCGGCGGTCGCGTCGCGAGCGTCGGCCATCGCATGCTCGACAGCGTGGTCAGGCTGCTGATCGGCCAGTTCTTCAAGGGCCTGGTCCGCCACCTCGATCCTCACGCGGGCGGCCGCGGCGGGATGTCGGCCTGGATGGACCGCATCCGCCGCGCGTTGCGAGGCCGCTCGTGAAGCCCGCGCCCTTCGCCTATGCCGCGCCGACGACCACGGCGGAGGTTCTCGCCCTCCTCGCCCAACATGGCGCGGATGCGCGCATACTCGCGGGCTGCCAGACGCTCTGGCCGATGCTGAAC
>Ga0182749_1001027_pt1 | contig 22922 bp, 16 predicted proteins | sample eDN3rd37CKraftMG_FD_128875 | JGI IMG/M metagenome (GOLD analysis project Ga0182749, IMG submission 128875) | Enriched Miracle-Growth compost microbial communities from Emeryville, California, USA - eDNA 3rd pass 37_C Kraft MG (version 2) (version 2) ...
AGAACTGGTTGAGGATCACGTTCTCCTCGCTCTCGGCGAGCTCATGGCACTTGTCGTAGATTTCCTTGACGTTGCTCTCGGTGCCGTAGGTGCGGATGATGTGCGATGGGTGCGAGACCCACCGCTCGAGCCACTCGTAGCGCTCGCGGCTCATGCCCTCCGGCAGGACGGCCACCCCATCGCAGCCCAGGATGCGCGAGATCGCCACACCGCCGCGGCAATAATTGCCCGTCGAGGGCCAGACGGCGCGATGACGTTCAGGGTCGAACGTGCCGGAGACGAGCCGCGTCACCAGCCCTGCATAGGCGGGCAGCACCTTGTGCGCGCCGATCATCGGGAAGTGCGATCCAAGCAGCACAACGATCGGCGCATCCACCCCCGTCAGGCTTTTGGGCAGGACGATATGGGCGGGAACGTCCACACGCCCGCGCCGGTCCGCCGCATTGAACCAGTGCACGCGGAAGAGATTCGGCGCTTCCGGCGCATCTGGATCGACTTTCCTGAGTTGCTCCGTCACCCCGGCGGAAATCGGGGCGTCACCGGCGAGCTCCGCGAAAGTGGGCAGGCGGATCCCCCTCTTGCGCGACCGCTCGATCGCCGATCGGCGAATTTTGGGGTCTGCGATTTCTGGAAGGAGGATCAGTTCATCAGCGGGCATCAGCGTCTCCGGACTTGGTGGACACGCGTCGCACCAGCAAATGTCACACTATCATACTAAAGTTAGTAAGACTAGGCCATGTTACAGGTATTCGGAGGAAAATCAAAGAGCACCGGTGCCGGAGACCTGCGCCGCCGCTTCCTCCCGGCGCATTGCTGCTTCAAAGGAGCGATCCCTCAGGAATGCGGGCGCGTTGGCGTAGAGCGTGGTCCGCTGCCGCGGCAGCCGGCCGGCGGAAACGATCAATGCTTCCATGCGCTGCGGAATCATCTCCTGCCCATAGCTCGCCCCGGCGGCGCGCGAGATGCTCTCGTCCATCAGCGTGCCGCCCAGATCGTTGACGCCGGCGTTGAGACACTGCACGACCCCATCGGGCCCCAGCTTCACCCAGGAAGCCTGGATATTGGTGATGTGCGGATGGAGCGTCAGCCGCGCCACGGCGTGCATGAGGATAGCCTCGCGGAAGGTCGGCCCGGGACGCGAGCGGCCCTTCAAGTACATGGGCGCTTCCATATGGACGAAGGGCAAAGGCACGAACTCGGTGAAGCCTCCCGTCTCGGCCTGCAGGTCGCGAATGCGGATCAGGTGGCGCGCCCAGTTCTCGTAGCGATCCACGTGGCCGAACATGATCGTGGCTGTGGAGCGGAAGCCCAGGCCATGCGCGCTGCGCATCACCTCCAGCCACTCATCCGTGCGGATCTTGTCGGTGCAGATGATGTCGCGGATCTCGTCGTCCAGGATCTCGGCCGCCGTGCCTGGCAGCGTGCTCAGCCCCGCCTCCTTGAGCTGAGCCAGGAATTCGCCGACGGGGATTCCCAGCGTCTTCGCCCCCTGCCAGACCTCCAGCGGCGAGAAGGCGTGGATGTGCATCTCAGGCACTGCATCCTTCACCGCCCGGCAGATCTCCAGATACTTCGCGCCGGTGTAGGAAGGATGGATGCCGCCCTGCATGCAGACTTCCGAGGCGCCGCGCTCCCAGGCTTCCTTCACGCGCCCGGCAATCTCCGCCATCTCCAGGTCGTAGGGCCGCCCACGGAGATTCTCGCTAAGCTTGCCCTTCGAGAAGGCGCAGAACTGGCACTTGAAGTAGCAGATGTTCGTGTAATTGATGTTGCGGGTGACGACGTAGCTGACGATATCGCCGTTCACCCGCCGGCGCAGATCGTCCGCCGCAGCGCAGACCGCGGAGAACTCTCCGCCCCGCGCCCGGAACAGCCGCGTGATCTCCGCTTCTTCCAGCGGCAGAGCTTCAAGAGCCTTGTTTAGAATCCTGTCGATCTCGCCGCCCGGCATGGACTTCGCGCGTTGGGCTATGAGCGCCACGTCGCCGGCCGGCAAAACATCGGCGCGGCCGGGGCACCACGTTTCGGTGCGCGGCCATCCATCCGCATCGACTTCGTTGTAGAGGGCTGTGCGGAGTTTGGTGTCGATCCACTTCGCCGGTTCACGAACAAAGGCCGGATAAAGCGCCAGCCGCTCCGTCAGCCGCTTCCCCGCCCGCCCGGTTACCTCCGCCAGCTTCTTCAAATGCGGCCATGGCGCTTCCGGGTTCACGTGGTCAGGCGTCACCGGCGAGACCCCGCCCCAGTCATTGATGCCGGCGCCTATCAGCGCCTCAAGGTCGCCAGGGCTCAGATTGGGCGGGGCCTGGATGTTCATCTCCGGTTCGAAGAGGAGACGCGCGACCGCGATCGTCCACAGATGATCCTCCAGCGAAGGCGCCTCCCAGCCGGCCATGCGGGTTCCCGGCTTCGGCCGGAAATTCTGGACGATGATCTCCTGGATGTGGCCGTAGCGGTCGTTGAGCTCCCGCAGGGCAAGCAGCGATTCGATCCGATCCTCGCGCGTCTCGCCGATGCCGATCAGTATGCCGGAGGTGAAGGGAACGCGGGCCTCGCCGGCGCGGCGGATAGTGTCGAGCCGTGCGGCCGGCTGCTTGTCGGGCGAGCCGTAATGGGCGCCGCCCTTGGCGCTGAGCCGCTCCGACACGCTTTCCAGCATGATGCCTTGGGAGAGGGAGACCCGGCGCAGCGCGGCGAGGTCGGCATCTTCGAGCAGCCCCGGATTGGCGTGCGGGAACAGCCCTGTCTCCTTGAAAACGAGATCAGCCATCTCGGCGAGATAGGAAATGGTTGTCCCGTGGCCGAGCGAGGCAAGTTCGTCCCGCGCCACGCGGTAGCGCAGCTCGGGCTTGTCGCCCAGCGTGAAGAGCGCCTCCTTGCACCCGGCCTTCCTCCCCTCTTCCGCGATCCGCAGCACCTCTTCCGGCGTCAGGAAGGCACGCTCTCCCCTGCGCGGAGGATGGGCGAACGTGCAGTAGTGGCAGACGTCGCGGCAAAGCTGCGTCAGCGGGATGAAGACCTTTCGCGAATAGGAAACGGCATCGCCATGGGCAGCGTCGCGCCTTTGCGCCGCGGCGCTGAGCAACGGCGCGAGATCGGAAATTTCCGTCAGCCCCAGCGCCTCCTCGCGCGAGAGCCGTCTGTTGGTGGCAAAACTCTGCAGAAAATTCGCCGTGCTCATTTCGGGCATGCCTTGTCGAGGGCAGGCAGGAGGCGGCTCAATACCGCCTGCGTATGCATGCCGGTTCCGGGTTCCGGATCGAAGGAGAGGTCGGTGGGCACGTCGATGTCGTGCCCGGCGCCGCGTAGATCGAGCGCGTCCACGGCCAGTCCGAGTTGGGCCGCAGCCTCAAAGTGACGCTTAAAACTGTCCTCGCCGAAGGCCGGCGCGATCAGGTCAGGCGCGGCAAGCGCCAGCATGTTCGTGCCGCCGTCCCGCTTGGCTGGCGCAATGGCGAGGGGAGCGCGCTCCAGGGCGACGAGAATCGAGGCGAATTCATGCGCCGCGAGGAACGGGATATCCGCCTGGACCACAATGCATCGTTCCGCGCCCACCTCCTTCAGATGATCCAGCCCCCGTTGCACGGCCGCATTGGTGCCGGCTTCCATCGGCTCCATCAGCGTGGCAACGCCATAGTCGCCGGCCATCCGGGCAACTTCGGCATCGCCGCTGACCACGAGGATGCCGGCCAGTCCTTGTGCGTGCGCGAGCACCCCCAAGACATCGCTCAGCATGGCGCGGGCAAGCTCGGCCCGTCCCCGTGGATCGAGCAGCGGCGATAGCCTCGTCTTCGCCCGCGAGAACCCTTTTGCGGGCACGACGGCCCAAGCGCCTGTCCCGCTCATGATACGCCCCTCTCCCGGTTTTTCGCGAAGACGGGCGAGGCTGCAAAGTCCAGAACCTCAGCCGCGAGCCGGTCGCGATCCTCGTCGGTCGTCATCAGCGTCGGCACGGCGCGGACGGGCAGCTCGAGCGAGCCGGCTTCCCCTGCGTCGCCGTGGTCGATCACCAGCCCGTCGATCAGACCGCTATAATGCTCAGCGATGGCGGCGGATGTAACCTCCACGCCAAGCTCATCCATGATCTTGGTGGTGGGCCCCTTCACGGCCTTTCCTCCGATAATGGGGGAGACGGCTATGACCGGCACGGGAGTGGCCTCCAGGAGCGCCCGTATCCCCGGCGCTGCCAGCAGCGGATCAATGCTGAGATAGGGGTTTGACGGGCAGATCACGATCGCTCTCAGCTTTTCGGACTGCAATTCCGCCGAGACAGAAGCAGAAGCCCGCGCCGTATCCGCACCGCGGAAGAAGATCTTTTTCACGACAGGCGCACAGCGGCGCTCGACGAAATAGCGTTGGAACGGGAGGATTCCCTCCGAGGTCTCAAGATATGTGCGCACCGGATCGTCGCACATGGGCAGGATGCGGCTGGAAATGCCGAAGCGCCAGGCCGCATGTGCGATGAAATCGGTAAGCGGCATGCCAGCCTTCAAAGCGCGCGTGCGCTCCACATGCAGCGCCAAATCCCGGTCGCCGAGCTGGAACCAGGTCTCGCCTCCAAGCTCGGCCAGAGCCTCCATGAAATTCCAGCTCTCGTCCGCGCGCCCCCAGCCCTGTGTTCGGTTGGCGCGGCCGCTGAGCGTGTAGAGCACCGTGTCGATATCCGGGCAGATGGTGAGGCCCAGATGCTCGAAATCATCGCCCGTGTTGACGATGACGGTCAGGTCTTCGCCAAGCATCCGCGCCAGCCCGAAAGCAAGCTTGGCGCCGCCGACGCCGCCGCAAAGCGCAACCACACGACCGTTGGAATCCCGTGCCGCCGCGCTCATCGGAACATGTCTCTCGATTTGTCTCGAATGAGCGCGGAGGCGGGTGCAGCCGGCGCATCGAGCCGCAGGCCACGCACCAGAACCGCGGGAATGCCCTCGCCCGCCTGGCCCATGAGGAGAGAGGCAGCCGAGGCGATCTCGTCTGCCGTGGCGATCTCCGTCACCTTCAGCTTGCGGCCGAACAGGTCCTCTTCTCCGATGCGGTCGACCAGCGCCGGCACCCCAGCCGCGCCGAGCGCCACGCCGACAACGCCGTTGCGCCAGGGCCTGCCGAAACTGTCATTGATGACGACGCCGCAGGAGACGCCGAACCTGGCGTCCAGCGCCTGTTTCACCGCCGCCGCCGATCCATCCGGATCCTTGGGGAGCAGGAGCAGACGTCCGCCCGTGCCATGCTCGATGTTCGACTCGTCCACTCCCGAATTCGCCATGATAAAGCCCAGCCGATGCGCAGTGACGATCACGTGCGGGCCGACTTTCACAACCTCCTCGGATTCCGAAAGCACCACCTCCACGTGACGCGGGTCCTTGCCCGTGCGCTGCGCAAGCTCGCGCGCCCGCTCCGACGGCTCGATCTCACTGAGCTCGACATAGCGCCCTTCGGCCTTCGAGACGATCTTCTGGGCGATCACGAGGACGTCGCGATCCTGCAGCCCGAGACCACTTGATTGCAAAGCAGAGCCGATGATCGCCGCGACATCGTCGCCCGGCTTGAAGAGCGGCAGGCCACAAATCGGATGCAGCGAAACGGAGGCTGGCGTCATCAGGCGCGAACCGCATCGAGACCCGTGATCCGCACCCCCGCGCCAGGCACCTTGTACTGACGGTTGATCCAGATCAGCACGGAGGTCATGGCTTCCGCCGCCGCCGAGTTGGCGAGCGCCCCGCCACCAACGCCGCGTGTTGCGACCACATCGGCGAGCGCGATCACCTGGTCACGCGCCTCCTTGTCGTCTGAAAAGACAAGCACGTCGCAATCGGCCTTGCCGCCCTGGTGCAGCTTGGAGGCCCCGACATTATGGAAGGCGGAAACGACCCGTGCCCCTTCACCCAGGATGGCCTGCGCGATCTGCGCGGCCGAGCCCTGTTGCGGCAACTGCACTATGGAGACCTTGGGGGGCACGAGCGGCACAGCGGCATCGACGACGATCTTGCCTTGCGCCTCCGCCTTGATCTCCTCCACTGTCGCATTATGGCTGGCGAAGGGAACCGCGATAACAATGATGTCGGCCGATTTCGCTGCACCAATGTTGTCCTCGCCCCGAATGCCATATCCGAGTTCCCCGGCCTTCATTTCAGCCTTTTCACGCGAGCGCGAACCGATCACCACGGGATAGCCGGCGGCAGCCCAGCCCTTGGCGAGCCCGGACCCCAGATCGCCAGTTCCTCCGATGATGCCGATGATGGGCTTCTGTGCCTCGGACATTCAATTTCCTTCCCTGCTTCTTTGACCGCCAGCAGCGGTGGAGGTGTCGTTCCCCCGTCCGGGGAGGTGCAGGTTAAAACATACTATCAATAGAAAGATAAGACAATCGGAATCAACCCGTGACGCCGGGCTTCTTCCACGATCACCTCCGCTAGCGAGGCTGGCTGATGATGTTAAGAAGCGCCTGCCGCCCTTCCACCTTCACGGCATGCAGCGCCCGCTCTATCGCTCCGGGCAGCGCTTCCGGGTCTTCCACTCTCTCGCCATACCCGCCTGCGGCACGGCAGACGTCCTCGAATGCCGGCAGGCCATCCAGCATGGTGAGGACGTTGCGGTTGGAAGCGGAGGCCGCGCCGTCGGGGTAGACGGTGAGCGTGGCCGCGCGCACGGCGTTCCACATGCCGTTGTTCACGACCACGAAGAGCACCGGCAGCTTGTGATGACTGGAGGCATAGTGGCCCGCCACGGGGTTGGAGAAGAGATAGGCTCCGTCCCCCTGCACGCAGACGACAAGCCTATCGGGCTCCGCCAATTTCGCGCCGAGAGCGGCACCCATGCCCCAGCCGAGCCCGGAGGCCGAGCTCGAGCCGAAATAGGTGCCGGCCTCCCGGAAATCGCAATAATCAGGCATCAGGGTGTATTCGTTGATGGCGATCGTCCGGTCGTCCTTCGCCTGGCTCAGGCAATGGCTCACCCAGGCCGGATGGATCGGCCGCGCGTTCCTGAGCGTCGCCAGCGTCTTGGCGCGCTTCTCCAAAAGCTTCCGCCGCTCATCTGCGACCCATGCGCGTCGCGCGGCTGTCTGCTCTTCCGACCCCGCGCCTTCCATCTTCGCCGTCAGCGTATCGAGCATGGCTGCCGTGCCGCTCACCAACGCCAGATCGCACTGAAAACCGCGGATCGGAATACGCCCGAAGAGCGGATCGTGGCCCACATGGACGGCCTTGCATCCGGGTTTTAGCGGCGAACGCTTGGGTACCCAGGGAACATCCGCCTCCAGCACAAGGATTGCATCCGCGTCGCCGACAAAGGCGGCTGGATCAAAGCCCAGATGCATGGGATGGTCGGAGGGGAGCGGCAGATAACGGGAGCGGTGCTGCACGACGGGAATCGCAAAGCGCTCTGCGAAAGCGGAGAGCTTTTCGAATGCCTCGCGATCGCGTCCGCAATTGCCGGCGACGATCAGCGGCCGCTCGGCGCCAGCCAATATCCGCGCCGCCTCAGCTACCCCTTGCGCGTTGGGCTCCGGCGGCAGAGCCGCGGCAAGCGGCGGCGGCGCTTCATTGGCCCCGCTGTAGGGTTCCGCCAGGACCTCGCGCGGCAGGGTCAGGTAGACTGGTCCCTTCGGCTCCGACAGGGCGATGCTCGCGGCCCGGTCCACCACCGTGTCCACCTGATTGCCGCCACGCAGCTCGTACTCCCACTTGACGAACTCCCGCACCAGGGAGGCCTGGTCGAACATCTCCTGACCCCAATGGATATAGGAATCGCGCGAACCGGTGGTTTCGTCCTCGTAAATGGGAGTCCGGCCGGCCGTCATAAGAATGGGCACGTTCTCGCGCGCTGCGTTCATGATCGCGCAGGCCGCATTCGCGGTGCCGACGCTTACATGCACGAAGGCGGCAGGCAGTTTTCCGGAAACCATCGCATAGCCATGCGCCATGGAGAGCGCGAGGTTCTCATGCGTGGCAAGCACCGGCTCGGGCACAGTCGCCCCATCGGCCTCGCATCGCGCATACGCCTCGATCAACGGCGCCGCATCCGTTCCTGCATTCCCGAAGAGATAAGGCACTCCGCGCCTGCCCAGTTGCCGCAGAAGGCGTTCCGCCGTGCTCATCATGACGCTCTCCAAGCAGGGTGCAGTCCGGAAATTTATCTAACTTACTGACTTCCTATTTTTAATATCTTATGTCAACCTGACTGCAGCCGGAGAGCCGAGGGGACGCCGGGCGCGCGGCCTGAAGCCATAATCTTTGATGCCGAATGGAGAGGTCATGAAAATCCAGGATGTCGTGTATTCTGTCGGGCGGTCCGGCTTCATGAACAAGGATCTGGCGGCCATAAAGGGAGGCGCCAAGCCGAACGGGTCGATCTATGACGGCACGCCTGTCCTGCCGGGCTTCAAGAGGGTGATGCAGCCCGGCATCATCATCTCCGTGATGCTGGTGCTCGAAGACGGTTCCATAGCCTTCGGTGATTGCGCAGACGTGATCCTTACCGGTATTGCCGGCCGCGACCCCCTCTTCCGCGAGGAAGATCATATCGACTTCCTCAAGACGGACATGCGCGATTTCCTCGTCGGCAAGGACCTGTCCGCCTTTCGCCCGCTTGCCGAGGCCGTGGATTCCATGACGCGCGACGGCAAACGCCTTCATACCGCCATCCGCTATGGCGTCACCCAGGCGATCCTCGACGGCGTGGCGGTCGCCTCGCGCACCACGATGGCCGAGGTTGTCGCACGCGAATATGGCTGCGAGGTTGCCAAAACGCCGATCCCCATCCTCGCGTCCATTCACAAGGATCCCGGTCAGGTCGACCGCATGGTGCTGAAGCGCATCGCCCTTCTGCCGCACGCCTCCTTCCAGCTCGTGGAGCGCGATATCGGTTTGTCCGGCGAAAAACTTGTCGAATATGCTAGACAATTATCAAACCGCATCACCGAAATCCGCGATCCGGACTACAACCCACGCATCCATTTCGACGTCTACGGCACGCTGGGAGAGCTCTTCGGCACCGACCTGGAGCGCCTGACGGACTATCTGGGAACCGTGGCGAAGGCCGCCTCTCCCTATAAGGTGCTGATCGAGACCCCCGTCATCGCCAAGACCCAGGATGAGCAGATCGAGACCTTCATCACCATCCGGAGGCTCTTAAAGCGCAAGGGCATCGAGATCGGCATCATCGCCGATGAATGGTGCAACACGCTGGAGGACATCAAGCGCTTCGCGGCCGAACAGGCATCGGACTTCGTGCAGATCAAGACCCCGGACCTTGGCGGCATAAACAATTCCATCGAGGCGGTGCTCGCCTGCCGGCAGAACGGCATGGGCTGCTGCCTCGGCGGCACAGCCAACGAGACGGACAAGTCCGCGCGCATCAGCACCAATGTCGCGCTCGCCACCCAACCGAGCTTCATGATGTCCAAGCCCGGACTCGGGGGCGATGAGGCAGTGATGATCCAGACCAACGAAATGGCACGTACGCTTGCCCTCATCGGCCGCCGGGCCCATTGACCATGCAGGCCGGCGAAGCCGCTGTGACCGCGACGGGTGAAGCCGACGCGCTGACCATCAGCAAACGTTTGTCGACCTGTTGGAGCGGCATGACCGCCGACCATCTGCCTCCCGAGGTCAGCGCAACGGCAAAGCGCTTTATCCTCGACACGCTTGCCTGCTGCGTTGTTGGAGCGCGAACGGAAGCGGTCGACGCTGTTCTGCGGGCCCTGGAAGCCACGGGCCAGAAGATCCAGGGGCCCGCCCGCCTGTGGGGCCGGGATGGCACGCTCCCAGCGGACCGGGCAGCCCTCGTCAACGCCACGGCCGCACATGCCCTCGAGCTCGATGATTTCGGGGGCTGCGGCCATTCGGGCGCGGTGGTCATCCCTTCCGTTTTTGCCGTCGCCGAGCAAACGGGCGCCTCGGGCCGTGACGTGCTGCTCGCCGTGGTCGCGGGCTACGACATCGCCGCGCGGGTGCTGGAAGGCGCCGGCGGTTATCGGCGGCACAACGATCTCGGATGGCATTCGAGCGGCACGTGCGGCAGCTTCGGCGCCGCCGCCGGCGCGGCAAAGCTCATGGGATTGGATGCCGATCGCTTCGCATCCGCGTTGGGCATCGCCGGCACCTTCACCGGCGGCATCTGGTCGTTTCTTGTCGATGGCGCCATGACCAAGCGCTTTCACCCGGGAAAGGCCGCCGAGACGGGCGTCAGCGCAGCCTATCTGGCGGCAGCCGGGATGACCGGCCCGCACCATGTGCTCGATGCTCCCTGGGGCGGTTTTTTCTCAACCTATGCGCCTGATATAGCCGAACCCGAGCTTGCCCTTGCCCAGCTCGGGCAGGCCTTCCGCATCCAGCGGTCCGGAATCAAGCCCTATGCGTGTTGCCGCACCATTCATGCGCCGGTCGATTCTCTTCTTCTGCTGCTGGAAGAATTTTCCGCCTCGCATGAGGAGATCGCGGAGGTCATCGTCCACGGCAATCAGCAGACGGTGCTGCAATTCGATCGCATGCGCATCGATGCCCTCCTCGATGCACAATTCAGCATGCAATACTGCCTGGCCGTGGCCGCGCTGAGAAAGAACCTCAGCCTCGACCAATTCCAGCCGCTGCAAACCACCGATCCGCAGGTCAGGCGGCTGATGCAGCTCATTCGCCTCGTTCCCGACAGGATTCTAGGCCCTACGGATTACGCCGCGGTCGAGGTGGTGTTGGCGGACGGCAGACGCGGCGAGAAGCAAGTCCACGTCGCCAAAGGCCATGCGGACAACCCGCTCTCGGCTGAAGAAGTGGAGGCCAAAGCGCGCTCCCTGATGGAGCCTGTCCTCGGGCGCACCGCGACGGACGGAGCGATGGTTCTCATCGCCGACCTGGAAACCTTGCCCGACATCCGCGCGCTAACCAGCCTTCTCGTGCCCGCTGACGGCATCCGTCTTTAGATGAGAGTCTCGCCGGAAGACCATGGTTTGGCCCCCTCTACCAGGGCCGGCCTCGATTCGACCGCCGCCGCGTCGAACAATGCGGAACCATATCTGCCGACCCCGAGACGATATTGGGCAACCCTTTGCATTGCCGCCGGGATGATCGTGACAATTCTCGACGCCTCGATGGTGATCGTGATGCTGCCGCTCATCGCCGACACGTATTCGGTCGAACCTTCGCTCGCCATATGGGTGATGACCGCCTATCAGCTCACCATGACCTGCCTTCTCCTGCAGGCTGCCGCAGTGAGCGAACGCTTCGGACACTGGAAGGTCTTTTGCGCCGGCCTCGGGCTCTTTGCGGGCGCATCCCTCTTCTGCGCATTTTCCACCTCTTTGCCGATGCTCATCGCCGGCCGCGTGTTGCAGGGCATAGGCGCTTCCGCCGTCCACGGGATCTACATGGCCCTGACGCGTCTAAGCTATCCGCGCGAGCTTTTTGGCCGAGCTGCAGGTGTGAACGCGTCGGTTGTCGGCCTCTCCATGGCCGCCGGGCCCAGTGTTGGAGCCCTCGTGCTGGCGGTGGCGGACTGGAGAGATGTGTTTGTCGTCGGCGCTCCGGTCGCACTCGCCGCTCTCGCGGTAGGCCTCGCAGCCCTGCCGAGATTCGCGCAGCGGATCGATATGCGCCTCGACCTGATCTCGGGCGGCATCCTTGCCCTCGCCATGGTCTGCTTTTTCCAGACCCTCGCCCAGGTGCGCGAAGGAACAAGCCTGCCTCTGCTCGGCGCAGGGATTTTGGCCTTCGTCATCCTGTTCGCGATACTCGCCCGGCGCCAGTCGGGTCTTTCATACCCGATGTTTCCCGTGGACCTTTTGGCCATACGGACCATCGCCTTCTCGCTTGCAGCCACGGTCTGCGCCTTTGCCGCGCAGGGGCTGACACTGGTCTCCTTGCCCTTCCACCTGCGCAACATCACCGACCTCTCACCCGCGATGGTCGGGCTCATGATCACGCCATGGCCCGTCGGGGTTGCGATCACGGCCATGGTCGGCGGGCGGCTTTCCGATCGCTATTCGCCGCGGGTTCTATGCACGCTCGCACTCGCGCTGCTTCTTGCTGGCCTGATCGCGCTCTACCTGATGCCGGAGAATGCGGCGCCGGGGGAAATCGTCTGGCGCATGTTCGTTTGCGGCCTGGGCTTCGGCCTGTTCAATACGCCCAACAACCGCATGGTGATCCTGAACACACCGATTACCCGCACCACGGCTGGCGGCGCCCTGATTGCGACTTGCCGCATGACGGGCCAGGCGCTTGGAGCAGCCCTCGCCTCCATCGCCTTCAGCCATTGGCAGACGGGTGGCGGGCCGGCGGCGCTCGGATGCGCCATGGTGTTGGCCTTTACAGCGATGGCTTTCTGCGCTCTGAGGCAGACGAGCTAAACCGCAGATCATTCGGGTTCTCCGGGGAGGAGGCTGAGATGGCGACAACAGCTGCTGAGAGGCCGAAGCACCAACCCGGTTTCGCGACCGTGCTGGCGCAGGTTTCGGCCGCTCACGCGGTGAGCCATTTTCATATCATGACGCTGCCCGCGCTTATTCCCTTCCTGCCGGACCGGTTCGGGCTGAGCTTCATCGAGATCGGCTTTGCCATCACCGTCTTCAGCCTCGTATCGCTTCTCGTCCACATACCCCTCGGGCTTATGACGGACAGGCTCGGACCACGCCCGATGCTCATCGCCGGCCTCCTGCTGGGCAGCGCAAGCTTTGCTTCGCTGAGCCTGTTTCAATCCCAGGCCTGGCTCCTGCTCGCCATGGCCGCCGCAGGTCTGGCCAATGGCGTGTACCATCCTGCCGGCTATGCGTTGCTCGCTGCGCAAATCGAAGCCGGCAAGGTCGGGCGTGCCTTCTCGATTTTCACCTTCGTGGGCTTTTTCGGGACGGCCATCACGCCTCCGATCCTCTACTGGACGGTGGTAAAGGCCGGTCTCGACGTTGCGTTCCTGACGGCCGGAGGCATCGGCGCTGTCGTCGCCGCCGCTCTTCTGTTCGGGCCGGGAACAAACGCGGCTGTCGAACGAACCCCGCCCGAAACCAACGCTCTTGCGGGAGCAATATCCCCGCGCAGCGTTTTCAATCCGGCCGTGGGCTTGCTGACCATTCTCTTTCTGCTTCTTTCCCTGAGTTCCGTAGGCATTCATAACTTCTCGGTCTCGGCCCTCATCGCGGGCTATCAACTCGACATCGGCACGGCGAACTGGGCGCTGACCGGCTTTCTTTTCGCGAGCGCCTTCGGGGTGCTGGCCGGCGGCCTCCTTGCAGACCGCTTTTCGCGGCATGGCTACGTCGCAACCGGGGCCCTCCTGCTCACCGCGCTCCTGACTGCCGCCATGGCTGCAACTTCCTACCCGGCTATCGTCATCTGCATCATCATGGCGAGCGCGGGTTTCTTTTTCGGCGTCATCGCGCCTTCCCGCGACATGCTCGTGCGCGCCGCCGCGCCGAAAAACTTCGAGGGCCGCGTTTTCGGCGTTGTCTCGACAGGCTTCAACGCAGGCGGCGTCATCGGGCCCATTCTCTTCGGCGCCCTGCTGGATCGAGGCCAGCCACACCTCGTATTCGCGCTTGTGACCCTCCTCATCCTCATCGCCGTGGCACTCGCCTTTGTCCAGGAATTCCTTCGCCGGACCAATTGACCGCTGTTCGAATACGGGGAGGCCTTTGCCCAACCGGAACGATTTCGATCCGCCCCGATTGGGAGAGATCTACATCGAGGCGCCATATGGCAACGAGAGCGGATCGGCGAACGAATCAAGAGGGCGAGCGGGGGCGGCGGGCCGAATGGCCGTCCGAAATTCCAGCGGCCGGCTGGAAGGATATTGGCTGGCGCATCTTCCGCGAGATGGGAGAAGACCGCGTCATGCTGATTGCAGCGGGCGTCACCTTCTACCTGTTGCTGGCGCTCTTTCCCGCGCTCGCGGCGTTCGTCTCGCTATATGGGCTCGTTTCAGATCCGGTGACCGTCGCCGACCATATCGCCTATCTCGGAGGCCTGCTGCCTCCCACGGCGATCGAGATCGTGCGGCAGCAACTGGACGCCCTGGTTACCCAGCAAGACCGCTCGCTCGGGCTCGGCTTCCTCATTGGCCTGGCCTTTGCCCTCTGGAGCGCCAACAGCGGGATAAAAGCGCTCTTCGAAGCCATGAACATCGCCTATGACGAGACCGAGAAGCGCGGCTTCATCAAGCTCAATCTGCTCTCGCTCAGCCTCACGCTCGGTGCGATCATCCTGGGGATAGCGCTCATCCTGGCCGTCGGGATCGTGCCCGCTATTCTCGCCATCCTTGGCTTGGCGCCGTGGGCGGAGATGCTGATCGGGCTCGCGCGCTGGCCGACGCTCGTGCTCATAAGCATATTCGGCATCCTGCTTCTTTACCGTTTCGGACCGAGCAGGGAGCGCCCGAAATGGCGCTGGCTCACCTGGGGGGCCGTCATCGCTGCACTGGTATGGCTCGCCGCCTCGGTTGCGTTCTCCTTCTACCTGCAAAATTTCGCTGATTACGATGCCACCTATGGCTCGCTCGGCGCTATCATCGGCCTGATGATGTGGACATGGATATCGGTGATCGTCCTCATTGTCGGCGCGGAGATCGATGCCGAGATAGAACGCCAGACCGCCCGCGATACCACCACCGGAGCACCCGAACCCATGGGAGAACGCGGAGCGGTGGTTGCCGATACGGTCGGCGATCCTGCCGACTGAACCCACGATACGAAATCAGGAAACCTGCCGGCTCGCGATGATCCCGCGATTGTGGATAAGCATCGCTGGCCCGCCCGAGGGAATGCCACTATGTTCGCCGCCCGAACATGGATTCAAGGACTGGCATGGCTACGGAAACAAACCGCATCGCTTCCCTCATCGCGACCGAGATCGGAGCCCGGCCCGAGCAGGCCAACTCTGCAATCGCATTGCTGGACGAGGGTGCGACCGTTCCCTTCATCGCGCGCTACCGCAAGGAAGTGACCGGCGGGCTGGACGACACTCAGCTCCGCCTGCTTTCCGAGCGCCTTGTCTACCTTCGCGAGATGGACCAGCGGCGCGAGGCCATCCTTGCCTCCATCGGCGAGCAGGGCAAGCTGACGGCCGAACTGGAAGAGAAGATTGCCGCGGCAACCACCAAAGCCGAGCTGGAAGACATCTACCTTCCCTACAAGCCCAAGCGCCGCACCAAGGCCGAGATCGCGCGCGAGCGCGGGCTGGGACCGCTTGCCGAGGGCATTCTGGCGAACCGCAACGCCGTGCCGGCGGAGCTGGCAAAGGCCTATATCACGGACGACATTCCGGACGTGAAGGCTGCGCTTGAAGGCGCGCGCGACATTCTTGCCGAGCAGTTTTCCGAGAACGCCGACCTTGTCGGCCGGCTCCGGGCCTACATGAAGGAGAAGGCCTTCCTGCGCTCGCGCGTGGTCGAGGGCAAGAAGGAGGCCGGCGCGAAGTTCTCCGATTATTTCGATCACGTCGAACGCTGGTCGGGCGTGCCGAGCCACCGGGCGCTTGCCATGCTGCGCGGCCGCAACGAGGACGTGCTCACCCTCGACATCGAGGTGGATGCGGACGATCCCGCGCCGGTGAAGCCGGTGGTGCGCATGATCGCCGAAGCCTACCAGATCGGCAGCACCCTTCCGGGCGACCAGTGGCTCATGGAAGTCGCAGGCTGGACCTGGCGTGTGAAGCTTTCGCTGCACCTATCCCTCGACCTGATGCGGGACCTGCGCGAGCAGGCGGAGGAAGAGGCGATCCACGTCTTCGCGCGCAACCTGAAGGATTTGCTGCTGGCCGCTCCTGCCGGCTCGCGGCCCACCATGGGGCTCGATCCCGGCATCCGCACCGGTGTCAAGGTTGCGGTGGTGGACGGCACCGGCAAGCTGGTGGCGACGACGACGGTCTACCCCTTCCCGCCGCGCAACGACATTCGCGGCGCTCAAGGCGAGCTCGCCTCGCTCATCCGCAAGCATGGCGTGGAGCTGATCGCGATCGGCAACGGCACCGCGAGCCGCGAAACGGACAAGCTCGTCGCCGACCTACTCTCGGACATGCCTGCCCCGAAGCCCCTGAAGGTGGTTGTCTCGGAAGCGGGCGCTTCCGTCTACTCGGCGTCGGAGACGGCGGCGGCGGAGTTCCCGGACCTCGACGTATCGCTACGCGGCGCCGTATCGATCGCGCGGCGCCTGCAGGATCCGCTGGCGGAGCTGGTCAAGATCGAGCCGAAATCGATCGGTGTCGGCCAATACCAGCATGACGTTGACCAATACAGGCTGGCGCGCTCGCTCGACGCAGTGGTAGAGGATGCGGTGAATGCCGTCGGCGTCGACCTCAACACGGCGTCCCCGTCGCTGCTTGCCCGCGTCTCAGGCCTTGGTGCTGCCCTCGCGGAGGCCATCGTCGCGCACCGCAACGCCAACGGGCCGTTCGCAAGCCGGCAGGATCTCCTCAAGGTGGCGCGGCTCGGCCAGCGCACCTTCGAGCAATGCGCGGGCTTCCTGCGCATCCCGAACGGAACCGAACCGCTCGACGCCTCCGCCGTGCACCCGGAAGCCTATGGCGTGGCGCGCAAGATCGTCACCGCCTGCGGCCGCGACGTGCGCGCTCTCATGGGAGACAGTGCAGCCTTGAAGGCGCTCGATCCCCGCGTTTTCGTGGATGAGCGCTTTGGTCTCCCCACCGTGCGGGACATCATCGCTGAACTGGAAAAGCCCGGCCGCGACCCGCGCCCGGCCTTCCGCACCGCGACTTTCGCGGAAGGTGTAGACGACATCAAGGACCTCAAGCCCGGCATGATGCTGGAGGGCACCGTCACCAATGTTGCCGCCTTCGGCGCCTTCGTCGATATCGGCGTGCATCAGGACGGGCTGGTGCATGTTTCCCAGCTTGCCGACCGCTTCGTGAAGGATGCTCACGAGGTGGTTAAGGCCGGCGACGTGGTGAAGGTCCGCGTGGTTGAGGTCGACATCAAGCGCAAACGCATCAGCCTTTCGATGCGAAAGGACGCAGACGCGGGTTCGCGGCCGCACCCCCAGCGTGGCGGCGGCAAGCCGGCCCCCACTTCACAACCGCGCGCAAGCAAGGACGGAGCACGGAGACAAGGCGGCGCGGCACAAGGCGCCCTCGGCGCAGCCCTCATGGATGCGCTCAAGCGCAAATAACCTCGTTGCGCACGCACGAACGGTAAGGATTGGGCTCAGTAGGACTTGAGTCCGTTCACCATGAGGGCCACGCGATAGAGCGAGGTGGCGGCGGCGATGTAAAGCCGGTTGCGCTTGGCGCCGCCGAAAACGCAGTTCGCCACCACCTCCGGCACTTTGATCTTGCCGATCAGGGTGCCGTCCGGATGGTAGCAATGGATCCCGTCTCCGGCGCTGGTCCAGATCCGGCCGGCCTCGTCCAATCGAAAGCCGTCGAACAGGCCGGCGGTGCATTCCGCGAAAACCCCGCCACCCGAAAGCCGGCCCTCCTCTCCCACATCGAAGACCCGTATATGGGCGGGGTTTTCCGCCCCGTGCGTACGGCCGGTGTCGGCGATGTAGAGCTTCGTTTCGTCAGGAGAGAAAGCGAGCCCGTTCGGCTTCACCATGTCGGTGACGACCGCCTCGACCGAGCCGCTGGCCGGATCGACCCGGTAGACATAGGAAGCCCCGACTTCGCTTTCGGCCTTGTGCCCCTCATAATCGCTGTCGATGCCGTAGGTCGGATCGGTGAACCAGATGGAACCGTCAGACCTTACCACCACGTCGTTCGGCGAGTTGAACCGCTTGCCCTGCCATCGGTCTGCAATGATGGTGATCGCGCCGTCGTGCTCGGTCCGGGTTACCCGGCGATTGCCGTGCTCGCAAGTGATCAGGCGACCCTGCCGATCGACGGTGTTGCCGTTCGAATAGCCGGCCGGGTGGCGGAACACGCTGACACTTCCATCAGTCTCGTCAAATCGCATCATGCGGTCGTTCGGGATATCGGACCAGACGAGATACCGACCGGCGGCGAACCAGGCGGGCCCCTCCGACCAGGCGCAGCCGGTATAGAGGCATTCCAGCCGGGCGTTGGCGCTAAAGAGCCGGCGGAACCGCGGATCGAGAATTTCATAGATGCTTTCGGACATGACTTTCCTCCCCAACCGGGCACCGCAGCGGCGCCCCAACAGCTCCGTTAGGCCTTGCGCAGAAAAGCGGCTGCCGTTGCGACGAGTTCGGCCACGGGCAAAAGGCCGTTCAGCGTGTACGCCGCTTCATCGCCGCCCGGCGGCTCCAGCGCGGCAAACTGGCTTTCGACCAGGCTCGCCGGCATGAAATGCCCCTTTCGGCCGCCAACACGTTGGCGGCTGGTATCCGGATCGATCGCCAGATAGACGAAGACAAGGGAGGGATTGAGATCTCTCAGCTGATCGCGGTAGCGTCGTTTGAGGGCGGAACAGGCGGCGACTGCGTTACCTTTCTCGCGGATCGACCGGCCGACGGCGTCGAGCCAGCCCACGCGGTCCTCGTCGTTCAGAGGCTCGCCGCGGGCCATTTTGGCGACGTTCTCCGGCGGATGAAGGTCATCCCCCTCTATGAAGGCAACATGGAGCGTTTTGGCCAGTGCGGAACCGACCACGGTCTTTCCGCTTCCGGCCACGCCCATCACCACGACTGGCGGCGTAGAGTTTTCCAGAGGCTCCTCCCTTTTCCTGCCGTGCGGCATGGACGACACAATAATCAGATGCGCCTGACATTCCAATCTGACGAGCTGCGGGGCGTGATCGGACGCCCTGTTTGCCGAGCGGCAATGCTGGCCCAAGTAAACCTTTTCACAGCGCTCTTCTCACCCCTGCAATCGATCGTGTAGAGCCGAGCAAAGAATGGTTTGGCAGGCGCCCCCTTCGCAATTGAAAGATCCGCATGACGACACAACCCACCACCGGGCCAATTGCCGAAACTCAAGACACGACGCGGCTCGGCATCATCGTCATGCTTGCGGCGATGCTGCTTTTCTCGCTGAACGATGCGCTGGGGAAGTGGCTGGTCGCCACCTATACCGTCGGACAGGTTCTGCTGCTGCGAAGCGTTGCCGCCCTCATCGTGCTGGCGCCCTTCCTCTGGAGTGGAGGGCTGCGTCCGCTGATCCAACTGGAGCGACCCGGGCTGCAGTTCCTCCGCGTCCTCTTCTCCACGGCTGAAGTCTTCAGCTTCTATTTTGCCGTCGCCTATCTCCCGCTCGCCGATGTCATGACATACTGGCTTGCCGCGCCGATCTATGTGGCAGCGCTCTCGCCCCTGCTCCTGGGCGAGAAGGTGGGCTGGCGAAGATGGACCGCCATCTTCATAGGATTTGTCGGCGTGGTGATCGCGCTCGATCCTTCCGCGGCCGCGCTTACTCCGCCTGCCGTGATATCCATCCTGGGCAGCTTCGCCTTCGCCTTCATGATGCTTTCGTCCCGCGCTCTGCGCGGTACGCCCGACACGACGCTGGTCCTTTGGCAAATTCTGGCGGCGGGAATCCTCGGGCTTTTCATCGCACCGTTCGGGTGGGTAACCCCAAGCGGCGGCGATTTTCTGCTGCTCGGTCTCCTTGGCGTGGTCTCGATGCTGGGCCATATGGGCGTCAATCGCGCGATGAAGCTGGCCGATGCAACAACGGTTGTGCCCTTTGAATATACATTGCTGCTTTGGGCGGTGGTATTCGGCTGGACCTTTTTCGGCGATATTCCTCGGCCCTCCGTCCTCATCGGCGGGGCGATCATCGTCGCCGCAGGGCTCTTCATCTTCTTCCGCGAGCGGAAGATCAAACCGCCTGTCGTGGCGGAACATTAGGCCCCCGAACCGTTCACATCGTCTATCCAAAGCCGATGACGGGCCGTATCATTGCGGCCACCATTCTGCTCAACCGCCCGAATTGGAGGGTCAAGGATGATCCTGCCGGAAAAGCACCCGACCATCAAAGCCGTGCCCACCCCCGAGGAGCACGAGGCCCGCAACAAGGGCACCGCGCTTAAGCCCGAGTGGTTCGAGGATGCGGCGGTGAACCTTTCCGCCGCCGAAAGGCGCGCGGCAACGCTGACCACGCGCCGCACGGTGAAGAAGGAGTGGCAGGCGGCCTGGCTGGTGCGGGCCATCACCTGCATCGATCTCACCACCCTTGCCGGCGATGATACGGCGGGCCGTGTGCGGCGGCTCTGTGCCAAGGCGAAGAAGCCGCTTTCGGACGAGTTGCAAGAGGCCCTCGGTCTCGCAGAGGAGCGCATCACCGTCGGCGCTGTGTGTGTCTATCCCACCATGGTGCCGCATGCGGTGAAGGCACTGCAGGGTTCAGGAATCCCCGTCGCCTCCGTCGCCACCGGTTTCCCGGCGGGCCTTACGCCCCTGCCGCAGCGGCTTGGCGAGATCCGCTACGCGGTGGACGAGGGTGCGGATGAGATCGACATCGTGATCACCCGAGAGCACGTGCTGACGCAGAACTGGCAGGCGCTCTACGACGAGGTGCGCGCCATGCGCGAAGCGTGCGGGCGTGCGCATCTGAAGGCCATTCTCGCCACGGGCGACCTTGCCACGCTCAGGAACGTCTACCGCGCCTCGATGGTGGCCATGCAGGCGGGCGCCGACTTCATCAAGACCTCCACCGGAAAGGAGGACGTCAACGCTATCCTGCCCGTGGGGCTCACCATGGTGCGCGCCATCCGCGATTACCAGGAGTTCTCCGGCGAGACTGTGGGCTTCAAGCCGGCGGGCGGCATGCGTACCGCCAAGGACGCCTTGGCCTGGCTCATCCTTATGAAGGAGGAATTGGGCACGGCCTGGACCATGCCGGAACGCTTCCGCCTTGGCGCCAGCTCCATGCTGGGCGATATCGAAAGGCAGCTCGAACACTTCGCCACCGGGCGCTACTCGGCGTCCTACCGGCATCCTCTCGCTTGAGGCAGCACCCTATGGAACAGATCAGGGATATCATGCGCACGATGGAATACGGGCCGGCCCCGGAGGCGAACGAGGACGTCGCCGCCTGGCTCAAAGCGCGCGCCGCCGGCATTGGTCATTTCATCGGTGGAAAGTTCACCTCGCTCAGGAGCGAGGAAAGCTTCGTCACGATCAACCCGGCGACAGAGGCGGAACTTGCGCGGGTGGCGCAGGGCACGGCGGCCGACGTGGACGCCGCGGTGAAAGCCGCACGTGCAGCTTATCCCAAATGGGCTGGCCTCTCCGGACACGAGCGGGCGCGCTATCTTTATGCCATCGCCCGGCACATCCAGAAGCGGGAACGCTTCTTCTCCGTGCTGGAAAGCATGGACAATGGCAAGCCGATCCGCGAAACGCGCGACATCGACATTCCGCTGGTGGCCCGCCACTTCTACCATCATGCCGGCTGGGCCGAGATGGTGGAGAGCGAGTTCGAAGGCTTCTCGCCCGTGGGCGTCTGCGGGCAGATCATCCCATGGAATTTTCCACTGCTTATGCTCGCCTGGAAGATCGCCCCGGCGCTTGCCGCGGGCAACACCGTCGTGCTCAAGCCCGCCGAGCTGACGCCGCTCACGGCCGCAGCCTTCGCCGAAATCTGCCTTGAGGTCGGGCTGCCGGCGGGCGTGGTCAACATCGTCCATGGCGACGGGCGCACCGGGGCGGCGATCTGCGGGCACGAAGACATAGATAAAATCGCCTTCACCGGCTCGACAGAAGTGGGCCGCATTATCCGCGAGCAGCTCGCGGGCTCGGGCAAGAAGCTTTCACTGGAGCTCGGCGGCAAGTCGCCCTTCATCGTCTTCGAGGATGCGGACCTTGACGGCGCCGTCGAAGGCGTGGTGGACGCAATCTGGTTCAACCAGGGCCAGGTCTGCTGTGCAGGCTCGCGTCTTATCGTGCAGGAGGGCGTGGCGGAGCGGTTTCACGACAAGCTGCGCCGGCGCATGGAAACGCTGCGCGTCGGCTCGCCCTTGGACAAGGGCATCGACGTGGGCGCCATCGTCTCGGCAGAGCAATTGAAGCGCATCACCTCGCTCGTAAAGAGGGGCGAGGAGGAGGGCGGCACGCTCTGGCGCGCACAGGGCACACTGCCCGAGAAAGGCTATTTCTTCCCCCCTGCGTTCTTCACCGAGGTCGATCCGGCGGCGACCGTCTGCAACGTGGAGATCTTCGGGCCGGTGGCCGTCTCCATGACCTTCCGCACGCCTGCCGAGGCGGTGACGCTCGCCAACAACACGCGTTACGGGCTCGCCGCCTCCATCTGGTCGGAGAACATCAACCTCGCGCTCGACACCGCGGCCAAGGTGAAGGCCGGCGTGGTGTGGGTGAATTGCACCAACATGCTGGATGCCGGCGCAGGCTTCGGCGGCTACCGCGAAAGCGGCTTTGGACGCGAGGGCGCGCGCGAAGGGCTTTACGAATATCTCGTCAGCGACGTGGAAAAGGCGCTGAAGCCCGGCAAGGAGCCTGCGCCTGTCAAGCCAAGCGGCGCAGCGGAGGAGGAACGCCGCTTTGCAGCCATTGCCGGCATAGACCGCACGGCGAAAATGTACATCGGCGGCAAGCAGGCCCGCCCGGACGGCGGCTATTCCTACGACGTTCTCGGCAAAGGCGGCGCGGTGATCGGCGAGGCGCCGCTCGGCAACCGCAAGGACATCCGCAATGCCGTGGAGGCGGCAGCCAAGGCCGGAGGCTGGGGCGGGGTGACCGCGCACAACCGCGCGCAAGTGCTCTATTACGTGGGCGAGAACCTCGACGCGCGGCGCACGGAATTCATCGCCCTGCTTTCAGAGAGTACCGGCCAGGACGCCAAGGCCTCGGCCGCCGAGTTCGACATAGCGCTGAGGCGCATCTTCTACTACGCCGCCCAAGCGGACAAATATGACGGCGCGGTGCACGCCACCAAGTCGCGGCACGTGACGCTTGCCATGAACGAACCGTGGGGCGTGATGGGCATCGTGGCGCCGGAGGAAGCGCCGCTCGCCGCCTTCATCTCGCTCGTGATGCCGGCGATCGCCATGGGCAACTGTGTGGTCGCGGTCCC
>Ga0182749_1001030_pt1 | contig 22871 bp, 18 predicted proteins | sample eDN3rd37CKraftMG_FD_128875 | JGI IMG/M metagenome (GOLD analysis project Ga0182749, IMG submission 128875) | Enriched Miracle-Growth compost microbial communities from Emeryville, California, USA - eDNA 3rd pass 37_C Kraft MG (version 2) (version 2) ...
GAGGGCGCGCTGGCCGCGAGCGTCCGCGAGGTGCCCGACGACGTCCGGCCGCACCGCGCCCACCTCACCGTGGCGCGGGCGCGGTGGGGGCGCAGCAAGGTGAGTCGTTCGCGCGACGCCTACCGCTCGCAGCTCGACCCCGCCGCCCGGGCGCTCGCGGTCTACGCCGGCCCAGCCTGGACGGTCGACGGGTTCGCGCTCGTCGAGTCGCGCCCGGGGGAGGGGCCGCAGGGCGGTCCGCTCTACCGCGAGGTCGAGCGCTGGGGCTTCGGCCCCTCCTGACGCAGATCGCGCCGACGAGGTGCGCCGAGTACGAGCATTTCCGCCGAGTACGAGGGGAAAGCGCTCGTACTCGGTGGGAAACCCTCGTACTCGACGGCGCCAGGCCGGGGTGCGGGAGCGCCGTCGCGCGGGAAAGAGCGCCGCGGACGACGAGGGCGTGTGCGACCATGAGGACGTGCACACGGGGGCGGGTCGTCGATTTCCGTGGCCCGTTCGCGGGCCGCGTCGCTGAGCTGCGACGCCGGTGGTGCGAGCGGGCCGCATAGAATCCCCGAGCACCCCCGCCGACCCCGATGGTCCTTGACGGACCTGTCACGAGAGGCACGCATGCCCAGCCCTGACCCGGCACCCCAGACTCCCGCCGTCGCCGGCGAGACTTCGGCCGACGCCGTCCCCGCCCCGTCGCCGCTCGACGAGGCAGCCCTCGACGCGGCGCTCGACGCGGCGCTCGCGGACGTCGCCGCCGCGCCCGACCTCGACGCCCTCAAGGCGGTGCGCACCACCCACACGGGTGACCGTTCCGCCCTCGCGCTCGCCAACCGGGCCATCGGTGGGCTGGAGCCCGCGGACAAGGCCCGCGCCGGCAAGCTCGTCGGCCCGCGCCGTGGCCGGCTGAACCAGGCGCTCGCCGCCCGGCAGACCGAGCTCGAGGCCGAGCGCGCCGCCCGGGTGCTCGTCGAGGAGGCCGTCGACGTGACGCTCCCGACGGACCGTGCGGCCCGCGGCGCCCGGCACCCCCTCGAGCTGCTCTCCGAGCGCATCGCCGACCTGTTCGTGTCGATGGGCTGGGAGATCGCCGAGGGGCCGGAGCTCGAGGCCGAGTGGTTCAACTTCGACGCGCTGAACTTCGGCCCCGACCACCCGGCCCGCCAGATGCAGGACACGTTCTACGTCGACTCCGGCGAGCCCGGCGTCGCGTCGAACCTCGTGCTGCGCACCCACACGAGCCCGGTGCAGGCGCGCACGCTGCTCGAGCGCGGGGTGCCCGTCTACATCGCGTGCCCGGGCAAGGTGTTCCGCACAGACGCGCTCGACGCGACCCACACCCCGGTGTTCCACCAGGTCGAGGGTCTCGCGATCGACAAGGGCCTCACGATGGCGCACCTCAAGGGCACGCTCGACCACTTCGCCCGCGCGATGTTCGGCCCCGAGGCGCGCACGCGCCTGCGCCCGAGCTTCTTCCCCTTCACCGAGCCCAGCGCCGAGATGGACCTGTGGTTCCCCCAGAAGAAGGGCGGCCCGGGCTGGATCGAGTGGGGCGGCTGCGGGATGGTCAACCCGAACGTCCTGCGGTCCGCTGGGATCGACCCCGAGGAGTACTCGGGCTTCGCGTTCGGCATGGGCATCGAGCGCACGCTCATGCTCCGCCACGCGATCGCTGACATGCACGACATGGTCGAGGGCGACGTCCGCTTCTCGGCCCAGTTCGGGACGGAGATCTGATGCCGTACGTCGTCACCGAGTGGCTCGGTGAGCACACCGAGCTCCCCGACGGCCTGACCGCGGAGCAGCTCGCCGCCGACCTCGTGCGCGTCGGGCTCGAGGAGGAGGCGATCCACGGCACGGACGTCACCGGACCGGTCGTCGTCGGACGCGTCGTCGCGATGACGCCCGAGCCGCAGAAGAACGGCAAGACGATCAACTGGTGCCAGGTCGACGTCGGCGAGCACAACGCCACCGACGACGAGGGCAACCGGGTCCCGCGCGGCATCGTGTGCGGCGCGCACAACTTCGTCGTCGGCGACGAGGTCGTCGTCGCGCTGCCGGGCGCGGTCCTCCCGGGCCCGTTCCCGATCGCGAGCCGCAAGACCTACGGCCACGTGTCCGACGGGATGATCTGCTCGGCGCGCGAGCTCGGCCTCGGGCAGGACCACGAGGGCATCATCGTGCTCGAGAAGCACGGTTTCTCCGCCGAGCTCGGGCACGACCTCACCCCTGGCTCGGACGCGATCGCGCTCCTCGGCCTCGGGCAGAAGGTCCTCGAGATCAACGTCACGCCGGACCGCGGCTACTGCTTCTCCTACCGCGGCGTCGCGCGCGAGTTCTCGCACTCGACGGGCGCGCGCTTCACCGACCCCGGCCTGCCGAGCGCGCTCGACGCCCCGCTCCCGGCGCCGACCCCGGACGGGTTCCCCGTCGAGGTGTCCGACGACGCCCCGATCTACGGGCAGCCCGGCTGCGACCGGTTCGTGACGCGCGTCGTGCGCGGCCTCGACCCCGCCGCGGTCAGCCCGCAGTGGATGCAGCGCCGCCTGACGCTCTCGGGCATGCGCCCGATCTCGCTGCCGGTGGACGTGTCGAACTACGTCATGCTCGACCTGGGCCAGCCGACGCACTGCTACGACCTCGCGAAGGTCGAGGCGCCGATCGTCGTGCGCCGGGCCCGCGCGGGCGAGCACCTCGTCACGCTCGACGACGTCGACCGCGCCCTCGACCCCGAGGACCTGCTCATCACCGCGTCGCCGGCGCTCGCGGACGGCGAGGAGGGCACGCACGTCCTCGGCCTCGCGGGCGTCATGGGCGGCGCCTCGAGCGAGGTGTCGACGTCGACGACGGACGTGCTCGTCGAGGCGGCGCACTTCGACCCGGTGACGATCGCGCGCACCGCCCGCCGGCACAAGCTCGCGTCGGAGGCGTCCAAGCGGTTCGAGCGCGGGGTGGACCCGCAGCTCGCGGCCGTCGCGGCGCAGCGGGTCGTGGACCTGCTCGTGCGGTACGGCGGAGGGACCGCCGACCCGGCGGTGAGCGACCTCGACCGCACGACGGCGCCCACCCCCATCCTGTTCCCCGTCGCCGAGGCCGAGCGCCTCACGGGCGTCGCGTACGCGCCCGAGCGGGTCGGCGAGCTGCTCGCTCTCATCGGCTGCGGCGTCGAGAACTCGGGCGAGCACGGGGTGCTGCGCGTCGTCCCGCCGACCTGGCGGCCCGACCTCCAGGCGCCGGCCGACCTGGTCGAGGAGGTCGCGCGCCTCGACGGCTACGACAACATCCCGACGGTGCTGCCGCCGTCGCCGGCCGGCACGGGCCTCACGCCCGCGCAGCGCGGGCGGCGGTCCGTCGCGCGCGCGCTCGCGGACGCGGGGTTCACCGAGGTGCTCACCTACCCGTTCGTGGCGGACGCCCAGCTCGACGCGCTGCTCGTCGGCGCCGACGACCCGCGCCGCCAGGCGGTGCGGCTGCTCAACCCGCTGTCCGACGAGCAGAGCGCGATGCGCACGTCGCTGCTCGTCACGCTGCTCCAGGCGGTCCGGCGCAACGTGGGCCGCGGCCTGACGGACGTGGCCGTCGTCGAGCAGGGGCTGGTGACGCGCCCCTCCGGGGGAGCGCTCACCGCGCCGTCCCTGCCGGGCGGGGAGCGTCCGACGCCCGAGCAGCTCGCCGCGCTCGCGGCGGCGCTGCCCGACCAGCCCCGCCACGTGGCGGGCGTCCTGGCGGGCGAGCACGTGCCGACGGGCTGGTGGGGTGCGGGCCGCCGCGCGGACTGGGCCGACGCCGTCGAGGCCGTGCGTCTCGTGGCGGACACGCTGCGGGTGCCGGTCGTCGTCGCGGCCGACCCCGACGAGCGCCCCTGGCACCCGGGCCGCTGCGCGCGGGTCACGCTGGCCGACGGCACGCTCGTCGGGCACGCGGGCGAGCTGCACCCGCAGGTCGTGGAGAACCTCGACCTGCCCGCGCGCACGGTCGCGTTCGAGCTGGACCTCGACGTCCTGCTCGACGCGGCGCCCGCCGAGCCGGTCGAGGCCACCCCGGTCTCCGCGTTCCCGGCCGCCAAGGAGGACGTCGCCCTCGTCGTCGACGACGCCGTCCCGGCCGCCGACGTGCGCGCGGCCGTCGCGCGCGGGGCCGGCGAGCTGCTCGAGGACCTGCGGCTCTTCGACGTGTTCACCGGGCCGCAGGTCGGCGAGGGCAAGAAGTCGCTCGCGTTCTCGCTGCGCCTGCGCGCCGCGGACCGGACGCTCACGGCCGAGGACATCGCGGGCGTGCGCGAGGGCGTCGTCGCGGCCGCCGCGGAGGCGGTCGGGGCGAGCCTGCGCGCCTGACGCGCGACCCGCTGGAGAGGAGCGCCGTGGCACGAGCGACCCGGCTCGAGGTGCCCACCGCCAAGGGCGCGGGCGAGATCGTGCTCGAGCGCCCGGCCGGCACTGTGCGCGGCGTGCTGCTGCTCGGTCACGGGGCCGGCGGCGGGGTCGACGCGCCCGACCTCGTCGCGGCGCGTGACGCCGCCGTCGCCTCGGGGCTCCTCGTCGCCCGCTTCACGCAGCCCTACCGGGTCGCGGGACGACGCGCCCCGGCGCCGGCCGCGCAGCTCGACGCCGCGTGGCTCGAGGCCGTCCGCGCGGTCCGCGGGCGCCGTGGGCTGCGCCGGCTCCCGCTCGTGGTGGGCGGACGGTCGTCGGGCGCCCGCGTCGCGTGCCGGACGGCGCTCGAGGCGGGTGCGGTCGGCGTGGTCGCGCTCGCGTTCCCCGAGCACCCGCCGGGCAAGCCGGACCGCAGCCGGCTCGGCGAGCTCGACGGCGCGGGGGTCCCGGCGCTCGTCGTGCAGGGGGAGCGCGACCCGTTCGGGCTGCCGCCCGCCGCGCCGTCGCGTCGCGTCGTGGTCGTGCCCGGCGCCGACCACACGCTGGGCCGGCGCGGAGCGCCCGTCGTCGCGGCCGAGCTCCCGGCCTTCCTCGACGAGGTCCTGGGTCCCCGCGACCCGGAGCCCGCACCCCGGCCCACCTGACCTCCCCGACCGGGCGCGTCCCGACCGGGCGCGTCCCGACCGCGCACGGTGTTCCGCGTTTCCGGACATGTCGCATAGTCTCCTCAGGACACGATCCACGGACACGGGGGGAGGCGACGGTGCCGGAGCCCACGAGCACGCGCGCCATGGTCAGGGCGGCGCGCCGCCGGAGGCGGGACGAGAGCCGGCGGGCGCCGGGTGGCCCCGTCCTCGTCGCCGTCACCGGCCTGGTGCTGGCCGGCACCCTCGCGGGCTGCACGCACAAGCCCGACGACGGCCCGCTCGAGGACGCGGCCGCGCAGCTCGCGTCGTCGCTCGCGGGCGGCTCGCTCGACGGCGTCGCGCTCACGGGCGCGTCCCCGGCGGACGCCACCGCCGAGCGCACGGACGTGTTCGCCGCCGTCCCGGTCCGCCCGACGGTCACCGTCAAGAAGGTGGCCCGCGTCAAGGACCACGACGACCAGGCCACCGCGACGCTCGCGTGGACCTGGCCGGTCGCGGCCGGGCACCCCTGGTCCTACACGACGACCGTCCACCTCGACGCGGGGGCGAAGGGCGCGACCTCGACGGCCACAGGGACCGCGACCACCACGCCGTCGGCGGGCGACGCGGCGTGGTCGGTGCGGTGGGACCCGACGGTCCTGCTCCCGGGCCTCGCCGAGAACCAGCACGTCACGTTCTCCCGGGTGCGGCCGCAGCGCGCCGCGATCGTCGACGGGTCGGGCAAGGCGATCGTCAAGGAACGCGCGGTCCACGTGATCGGCGTGGACAAGACGCGCACGGACGCCACCCGGTGGGAGTCGTCGGCGCGGTCCCTCGCGAAGGCGCTCGACCTCGACGCCGACGCGTACGCGAAGCAGGTCACCGCGGCCGGCCCTCAGGCGTTCGTCGAGGCGATCGCCCTCCGCGCGTCGGACCCGACGGACGTCTCGAAGCTCACCGCGATCCCCGGCGTCGTCGCGCTCGCGCAGAAGATGCCGCTCGCCCCCACGCACGACTGGGCGCGCCCGCTCCTCGGGACGGTCGGCGACGCGACGGCGGAGATCGTCAAGGACTCGGACGGCCGTGTCCAGGCGGGTGACCAGACCGGGATCTCCGGCATCCAGAAGCAGTACGACGCGCAGCTCGCGGGGCGGGCCGGTATCGCGATCCGCCTCGTCGACGACGGCGACGGCGGGCTGAGCAGCGGCAGCGACAGCAACGGCTCGAGCGACGAGGGCACCGAGCTCTTCTCGGTCGAGGCGGTCGCCGGCACGCCCGTGAGGCTCACGCTCGACAGCGCGCTCCAGACCGACGCCGAGAAGATCCTCGCGGACCAGAAGGTCGCGGCCGCGATCGTGGCGGTGTCCACCTCGGGCAAGGTGCTCGCGGCGGCGAGCGCGACGGCCGGGGGCGGCCTCTCGACGGCGACCACCGGGAGGTTCGCGCCGGGCTCGACCATGAAGGTCGCGAGCTCGCTCGCCCTGCTGCGCGAGGGCGCGAAGGCCACCACCTCCGTCCCGTGCACGCCGTCCCTCACGGTCGACGGGCGCCGGTTCACGAACGACGCGGACTACCCGCCCGGGCGCCTCGGCGACATCCCGCTGAAGACGGCCTTCGCGAACTCGTGCAACACGGCCTTCATCTCGCAGGCGACGAAGGTCGACCAGGAGGAGCTGCACGACGCCGCGGCCGACCTCGGCATCGGCGTCCCCTCCGCGCTCGGCGTCCCGGCGTTCTTCGGGTCCGTCCCGACGACGGGCGGCGGGGCGACCGACCACGCCGCCTCGATGATCGGGCAGGGCCGGGTCGAGGCGTCGCCGCTCACCATGGCGACCGTCGCCGCGACCGTCGCAGCCGGGCACCGGGTCTCGCCCGTGCTCGTCGAGCCCACGAAGGCCACGGCGGCGGACGCGGCCACCCCCACCGCGAGCGCGACGGACGCGACCACCCCGAGCCCGACCCCCGCACCGAGCAAGCTCACCGCGGCCGAGGCGAGCACCCTGCACGGGTTCATGCGCGCCGTCGTGACGGAGGGGACCGGGACGATCCTGTCGTCGCTGCCCGGCGACGTCGCCGCGAAGACCGGCACCGCGCAGTTCGGCGACGGCGGCAAGGCGCACGCCTGGATGATCGCGACGGACGGCGACGTCGGCGTCGCGGTGTTCGTCGACGAGGGCGAGTACGGCGCGACGACCGCCGGGCCGCTCCTCAAGGAGTTCCTGCAGGACCTCGCGCAGGACCACCCGTCGAAGTGAGCGCGAGCAGATGAGCGCCGGGAGCAGACCCCGTGTCCTGACGATCGCGGGCACCGACCCCACGGGCGGGGCGGGGGTCGCGGCCGACCTCAAGACCTTCGCCGCCCACGGGGCGTACGGGATGGCGGTCGTGACCGCGCTCGTCGCGCAGAACACGCGCGGGGTCCGGTCCGTCTACGACCCGCCGGTGCAGGTCCTGGCCGCGCAGCTCGACGCCGTCTCCGACGACGTGACCATCGACGCGGTCAAGATCGGGCTCGTGGGGAGCGCCGCGTACGCGCGCGCGATCGGCGCGTGGCTCGACCGGGTCCGTCCGCCGCACGTCGTGCTCGACCCGGTGCTCGGCGCCTCGGCCGCGGGCCGGCCGCTGCTGGGCCGGGGGGAGCGGGCCGACGACGCGCTCGCGGCGCTGCGCGACCTGGCGGCCCGGGCGGACGTCGTCACCCCCAACCTCGCGGAGCTCGCGGCCCTGGCGGGCGTCCCGGTGCCGGCGTCGGTGACCGCGATGGTCGAGACCGCACGGACGCTCGCGGCGGACCTCGACACGCGCGTCCTCGTCACGGGCGGGCACCTGGGCGGACGCCGCTCGCCGGACACGCTGGTCGCGCCGTCGGGAGCGGTCGTGACGGTCGACGGCGAGCGGGTCGAGACCGCGCACACGCACGGGACCGGCTGCGCGCTGTCGAGCGCGCTCGCGGCGCTGCGCCCGGTCCGGCCGTCGTGGGAGTCGGCCCTGCGCGACGCGAAGACCTGGCTCGCCGGGGCGCTGCGGGACGGCGGTCGGCTGGACGTCGGGCGCGGTCCGGGCCCCGTCGACCACCTGCACGGGATCCCGGTCCGGCAGCGGGGGACGCAGCCCGCGCACCTCCTGGTGCTCGGGGGCCGCTCGGGGGTCGGCAAGTCCTCGGTCGCGTTCGCGCTCCACGACCTGCTGTCCGCCGAGGGCGTGCGGCACGCCGTGGTGGAGGGCGACGCGCTCGACCTGGCGTGGCCGGTGCCGTGGCAGCACCGCGTGGCCGAGCGCAACCTCGCGGACGTGTGGCGCCGCTATCGCGAGCTCGGGCACGACCGGCTCGTCTACACCAACACGGTGAGCGTGCTCGAGGCGAACGCCCTGGCCGCGGCGGTCGGGCCCGGCACCCGGGTGACGGCCGTCCTGCTGACGTCCGACGACGCGACGGCGCGGGAGCGGCTCGCGCGCCGGGAGCGTGGCGCGTCGCTCGCCGCGCACGTGGAACGGTCGGACGCCGCGTCCCGGCGGCTCGACGCCGAGGCGCCCTCGGGCGTGCACCGCGTGGTGACGGACGGCCGCGACGTCGACGACGTGGCCCGCGAGGTCCGTGACCTGTGGCTCGGCGACCGCACGCCGTCCGCGCCGACGCCGGCACCGGACCGGCGTCCCGCGTGACGCGTGGCCGCAGGACGCCGGACGGATGACGGCGGAGCCCGCGCGCGACGTCCTGCGCGAGCCGGCGTTCGCGCGGCTGTGGACCGCGGCGACGCTCAGCGGCCTCGGCTCCGCGGTGACGACGGTCGCGGTCCCGGTGCTCCTCGTGAGCGTGCTCGACGCGACGCCCGTGGAGCTCGGCGTCGTCAACGCGGTCCAGGTCCTGCCGTACCTGCTCTTCGGGCTCGTGGTGGGCGTGCTGCTCGACCGCGTCCGTCGCCGACCTGTCCTCGTCTGGGCGAGCGTGGGACGCGCGGTCGTCCTCGCGGTCGTCCCGGTGGCGTGGTGGGCCGGCGCCCTGTCGCTGCCGCTCGTGACGGCGACGCTGTTCGCGTTCGGTCTGCTGTCGCTGGTCGGCACGGCCGCGGTCCAGGCGTTCCTCCCGACCGTGGTCGCCCCGGGACGCGTGCTGCCCGCGAACGCGCGGCTCGACCAGAGCGCCGCGGTCGCGCAGACGGGCGGCCCGGCGGTCGGCGGCGCCGTCGTCGCGCTGCTCGGGGCGCCGGTCGCGCTCCTCGTCGACGCCGTGAGCTACGTCGTCGACGCGGTGCTGGTCGGCCGGATCGCGGTGGACGAGCGGGTCGCGGCGCCCGCGGCGCGCGAGCGGGTGCGCGACCAGATCGCCGACGGTCTGCGCTGGGCCTACCGGCACCGGTCGCTCGCACCGCTCGCGTGGTCGACGCACGTGTGGTTCTTCGGCAACGCGGTGGCCCTCACGGTCCTCCCGCTGTTCGCGCTGCGCGAGCTCGGCCTGTCCTCGCTCGGGTACGGGCTCCTGCTGGCCGGGACGGGCGTGGGCGCGCTGGCGGGCGCCTCCGGCGCGACCCGGGCGGGACGGGCGTGGGGCCCGGGCCGCGTCATCGGGCTCGCGCGGCTCGGCTATCCCGTCGGCTGGGCGGCGGTCGCGCTCGCCCCGGCCGGGGCAGGGGCCGCGACCTGGAGCGCCCTGGCGGCGGGCGCGCTGCTGAGCGGGCTCGCGGCGGGACTCGAGAACGCCAACGAGATGGCGTACCGCCAGGTCGTCACGCCGGCGCGGCTCCAGGGCCGGACCAACGCGACCCTGCGCTCGGCCAACCGCGCGGTCGCGGTGGTGGGCGCGCTGGTGGGCGGCGTCGTCACGACGGCGTGGGGCACCCGGCCGTCGCTGTGGCTCGCGGTGGGCGTGTTCCTCGTGGCGGCGCTCGTCGTGCTCGTCTCCCCGGCCCGGGCCGCCGGCTACGACGACGCGTGACGCCTCAGGGGACGAGCAGCACCTTGCCGGTGGTCCGCCGGCCCTCGAGCGCGCGGTGCGCCTCGGCCGCGTCGGCGAGCGGGTAGCGCGCGCCCACCCGGACGTCGAGCGTGCCGTCCTCGACGGCCGCGAAGAGCTCGGTCGTGCGGGCCACGAGCTCGTCCCGGGTCACGACGTAGTCGCCGAGCGTGGGCCGGGTGAGGAACAGCGACCCGGCGCGGTTGAGCCGCTGGATCTCGAACGGGGGCACCTGACCGGACGCCCCGCCGAAGAGCACGAGCATGCCCCGCCGACGCAGCGAGGCGAGCGACGCGTCGAACGTGTCCTTGCCGACGCCGTCGTAGACGACGTGGACGCCCTCGCCGCCCGTGAGGTCCCGGACGACGCGTGGCAGGTCCGTGGCGAGGTCGTCGAGCTCGCGGTACCGGACGACCTCCGACGCGCCCGCGCCGCGGGACAGGTCTTCCTTGGCGGCGTCGCCGACGGTCGTGATGACGCGGCCGCCCCGTGCGACGGCGAGCTGGGTCGCGAGCAGCCCGACGCCGCCCGCGCCCGCGTGCAGGAGGACGTCGTCGCCGTCGTGCACGGGGTACGTGGACGTCACGAGGTAGTGGGCGGTGAGGCCCTGGAGCATGAGCGCGGCCGCGGTCTCGAGGTCGACGCCGCCCGGCACGGGGACCGCGCGGTCGGCCGGCACGACCACGCGCTCCGCGTACGAGCCGGGCGCCGACTCCCACGCGACCCGGTCGCCCGCGCGGACGTCCGTGACGCCCTCGCCGACCTCGACCACGACGCCCGCACCCTCGGACCCGGGCACGTGGGGGTAGGAGGCCGGGTAGACGCCGGCCCGCAGGTACGTGTCGATGAAGTTGACGCCCGCGGCGGCGAGCTCGACGACGAGCTCGCCCGGCCCCGGCGCGGGGTCCGGGCGGTCGGTGACGGTGAGGACCTCGGGTCCTCCGGCCTGCTGGGCGACGACGGCGCGCATGCGCCCTACGCTACGACGCGCGGTGCCACACGAGCGTGTGACCGGTCGCCTCGAACCTCTCGTTGCCGGCGAGCTTGCCGTGCGTCGTCGACTCGCGGACGAACCCGACGGCCTCGTAGAACGCGAGGGCGGCGACGTTGCCGTCGAGCACCTCGAGCTCGACGCGGTCGCCCGCGCGCTCGAGGACGTCGGCGACGAGCGCCCGGGCGACGCCCCGGCGGTAGAGCGCGGGGTCGACGTAGAGCCAGGTGATCTCGTCGGCGGAGGCGGCGACGAAGCCGGCCACCTCGCCGTCGAGCTCGGCGACGCGGACCGGCTGGGAGAACAGCTCCTCGTTCTCGTACGTCTCGGCGAGGGGCAGGTACGCATCCAGCCCGACGGTGTCCCGGAGCTCGTCGAGGCGGGCGGCGTCGTGGATGCGGCACAGCGCGTCCCAGTCGCGCTCGGCGTAGGGGCGGACGACGATCGGCATGGGTCGAGTATGCGTGCGCCCGCCATGACTTTTCCTCATGACGCATAGGTATGTAAGATCATGCATATGACGATCAGAGTGGCGGTCGCCGGTGCGAGCGGCTACGCGGGCGGGGAGACCCTCCGCCTCCTGGCCGACCATCCCGAGGTCGAGGTCGGCGTGCTCACGGCGCACTCGAACGCCGGCACGCGCCTGGGCGAGCACCACCCCCACCTGCGCTCGCTCGCGGGGCGAGAGCTCGCCGCGACCACGCCGGAGAACCTCGCCGGGCACGACGTCGTCGTGCTCGCGCTGCCGCACGGCGCGAGCGGCGAGATCGCGGCGCAGCTGCCGGACGACGTCCTGGTGCTCGACCTCGGCGCCGACCACCGCCTGGTCTCCGCGGACGACTGGCGCACCTACTACCGCTCGGAGCACGCGGGCACGTGGCCCTACGGGCTGCCCGAGCTCCTGCTCGCGGGCGGCGAGCCCGGCGACGACACGCCGCTCACCAAGCAGCGCGAGAACCTCGCCGGGGCGCGCCGGATCGCCGTCCCCGGCTGCAACGTCACCGCCGTCACGCTCGGCCTGCAGCCCGGCGTCGCGGCCGGCCTGCTCGACCCCACCGACCTCGTCGCGGTCCTGGCCGTCGGCTACTCGGGCGCGGGCAAGTCGCTCAAGCCGCACCTGCTCGCCGCCGAGGCCCTCGGCTCGGCCCAGCCGTACGCCGTCGGCGGCACGCACCGGCACATCCCCGAGATCGCCCAGAACCTGCGGGCCGCGGGAGCGCACGACGTCTCGATCAGCTTCACGCCCGTGCTCGTGCCGATGTCGCGGGGCATCCTCGCGACCGCGACCGCGCGGCTCGCCGCGGGCCGGGCGGGCACGACCACCGCACAGCTGCGGGAGGCGTGGGCCGAGGCGTACGTGGGCGAGCCCTTCGTCGAGCTCCTGCCCGAGGGCGAGTGGCCGACGACGGCCGCGACCGCCGGCGCCAACACGGCCCTCGTGCAGGTCGCGCTCGACGAGCGCGCCGGGCGCGTCGTGACCGTCACGGCCATCGACAACCTCGTCAAGGGCACCGCGGGCGCCGCGGTGCAGTCCATGAACATCGCCCTGGGCCTGCCGCAGACCCTCGGCCTGACCGTGCAGGGGGTCGCACCGTGACCGTCACCGCCGCCGACGTCGTCGCCTACCCGGGCTCGCCCGGCACGACCGCCGCCGCGGGCTTCCGCGCCGCGGGCGTGACCGCCGGGCTCAAGGCGTCCGGCAACCGCGACCTCGCCCTCGTCGTGAACGACGGCCCGCTCCAGGTGGGCGCCGCCGTCTTCACGACGAACCGCGTCGTCGGGGCGCCCGTGCTGTGGTCGCGCCAGGCGGTGAGCGACGGCGTCGTGCACGCCGTCGTCCTCAACTCGGGCGGCGCGAACGTGTGCACCGGCCCCGAGGGCTTCCAGGACGCGCACGCGACCGCGGAGAAGGTCGCCGAGGTGCTGGGGGCCTCGGCGGCCGACGTGGTCGTCGCGTCGACCGGCCTGATCGGGGAGCGTCTGCCGCGCGACACGGTGCTCGCGGGCGTCGACCTCGCGCACGCCGCGCTCGCGGCCGACGCCGCCGCCGGCGAGGCCGCGGCCGACGCCATCCGCACCACGGACACGGTCGCCAAGACCGCGCACGTGACGGTCGAGACCCCGGCCGGCTCGTTCACGGTCGGCGGCATGGCCAAGGGCGCGGGCATGCTCGCGCCGGCGCTCGCGACGATGCTGTGCGTCGTCACCACGGACGCCGTCGTCGACGCCGCGACCGCCGACGCCGCCCTGCGGGCCGGCACGCGCGCGTCGTTCGACCGCGTCGACTCCGACGGCTGCATGTCCACCTCGGACACGGTCGCGCTGCTCGTCTCGGGCGCGAGCGGGGTCACGCCCGACGACGCCACGTTCGCCGCGGCCGTCCAGGCGGTCTGCGCGTCGCTCGCCCGCCAGCTCGTGGCCGACGCCGAGGGCGCCTCCCACGACATCGCCGTGACGGTGACCGGCGCGGAGACCGAGGACGCGGCGCTCGCGGTCGCCCGGGCCGTGACGCGCTCCAACCTCTTCAAGACCGCGGTGTTCGGCAACGACCCCAACTGGGGCCGCATCCTCGCCCAGGTCGGGACGGTCCCCGTCGAGGTCGCCGCGTTCGACCCCGACCAGCTCGACGTCAGCGTCAACGGCGTCCAGGTGTGCCGGGCGGGTGGCGCGTACCGCCCGCGCGACGAGGTCGACATGGCCTCGCAGCGCGAGGTCCGCGTCGACATCGACCTCCACGCGGGCGACGCGACCGTCACCGTGTGGACCAACGACCTCACGCACGACTACGTCCACGAGAACAGCGCGTACTCCACATGAGCGAGAACACGACGGTCGTCTCCCCGGCCGAGCCCCTGCCCGGCGACCCCGGCTTCGACACCCGCACCGGGCTGCGCCCCGACCAGAAGGCCGAGGTCCTCGTCGAGGCCCTCCCGTGGCTCGAGCGGTTCCGGGGCGCGCTCGTCGTCGTCAAGTACGGCGGCAACGCGATGGTCGACGACGAGCTCAAGCGCGCCTTCGCCCAGGACATGGTGTTCCTGCGCAGCGTCGGGCTGCGCCCGGTAGTCGTGCACGGCGGCGGCCCGCAGATCTCCGCGATGCTCGACCGGCTCGGCATCGAGTCCGAGTTCCGCGGCGGGCTGCGCGTCACGACGCCCGAGGCGATGGACGTCGTCCGGATGGTGCTCACCGGGCAGGTCTCGCGCGAGCTCGTCGGCCTCATCAACGCGCACGGCCCGTTCGCCGTCGGCCTGTCGGGGGAGGACGGCCGCCTGTTCGAGGCCGAGCGCCGGACCGCGACGGTCGACGGCGAGCAGGTCGACGTCGGCCAGGTCGGCGACGTGGTCGCCGTGCACCCGCGCGCCGTCCAGGACCTCCTCGACGCGGGTCGCATCCCCGTCGTCTCGACGGTCGCCCCGGACGTCGACGACCCGACCCAGGTGCTCAACGTCAACGCCGACACCGCGGCGTCGGCGCTCGCGGTCGCGCTCGGCGCGCGCAAGCTCATCGTCCTGACCGACGTCGAGGGCCTCTACACGCGCTGGCCGGACAAGGACTCGCTCGTCTCGCAGATCAGCGCCGACGACGTCGAGGCCCTCCTGCCGTCGCTCGCCTCCGGGATGATCCCGAAGATGGAGGCGTGCCTGCGCGCGGTGCGCGGCGGCGTGCACGCGGCGACCGTCATCGACGGGCGCGTGCCCCACTCGGTGCTGCTCGAGATCTTCACGCCCGAGGGCAACGGCACGATGGTCGTGCCCGAGGTCCTCGGCGCCCCGACCACGACCCAGGAAGGCGCCCCCGCATGAGCGAGCTGCTCGCCGCGTCGACCGGCGACCTCAGCCACCCCGAGCCCGGCTCGGTGGCCGAGTGGACCGACCGCTACACGCACGCCGTGATGGACACGTTCGGGCCCCCGCAGCGCGTCCTCGTGCGCGGCGAGGGCGCGTACGTGTGGGACGCCGACGGCAACCGCTACCTCGACCTGCTCGGTGGCATCGCGGTGAACTGCCTGGGCCACGCGCACCCGACGCTCACGGCCGCGATCAGCGCGCAGCTCGGGACGCTGGGGCACGTGTCGAACTTCTTCGGCTCGCCGACCCAGATCGCGCTCGCGGAGAAGCTGCTCGGCCTGGCCGGCGCCCCCCAGGGCTCGCGGGTCTTCTTCACGAACTCCGGCACCGAGGCGAACGAGGCGGCGTTCAAGATGGCGCGCCGCAACAACCCCGAGGGCACCCGGACGCGCATACTCGCCCTCGAGGGGTCGTTCCACGGCCGGACGATGGGCGCGCTCGCGCTCACCTCGAAGGCCGCGTACCGCGAGCCGTTCGAGCCCCTGCCCGGCGGGGTCGAGTTCCTGCCCTTCGGGGACGCCGACGCCCTGCGGGCGGCCTTCTCGCCCGAGGCCGTGCGCGAGCGCGGCGAGGTCGCGGCGCTCGTCCTCGAGCCGATCCAGGGCGAGGTCGGCGTGCGGCCGCAGCCGGTCGGCTACCTCGCGCTGGCGCGCGAGCTCACCGCGAGCCACGGCGCGCTCCTGGTCCTCGACGAGGTGCAGACCGGCGTCGGCCGCACGGGCGCCTGGTTCGCCTACCAGCTCCCCGAGCTCGCCCCGGAGGGCTTCCTGCCCGACGTCGTCACGCTCGCCAAGGGCCTGGGCGGCGGGTTCCCGGTGGGTGCGGTCCTGGCCTACGGCGACCGCGCCGCGCACCTGCTCGGGCGGGGTCAGCACGGCACGACGTTCGGCGGCAACCCGGTCGCGGCCGCGGCGGCGCTCGCGACGATCGGCGTGATCGAGCGCGACGACCTGCTGACCAACGTGCGTGACGTCGGCGGCTACCTCGCCGAGCGCGTGACCGGGCTGGGCCACCCGCTCCTCGCCGGGGTGCGCGGCGCCGGCCTGCTGCGCGGGATCGCGCTCGCGGCGCCCGTGTCCGCCGACGTCGCCCAGCGCGCGCTCGCTGCAGGCCTCATCGTGAACCCGGTCGCACCCGACGCGCTCCGCGTCGCGCCCCCGTACCTGCTCACGCGCGACCAGGTCGACGACCTCGTCGCGTTCCTCGCGGAGCTTCCCCACGACCTCGGACAGGAGTCCTGACATGGCATCGACCCCGGCCCCGCGGCACTTCCTGCGCGACGACGACCTCACCCCGGCCGAGCAGCGCGAGGTCCTCGAGCTCGGTCTCGCCTTCCACGACGACCGGTTCGTGCGCACCCCGCTCGCCGGGCCGCGCGGCGTGGCCGTGATCTTCGACAAGCCGTCGACGCGCACGCGCGCCTCGTTCTCGGTGGGCGTGGCCGAGCTCGGTGGCTACCCGCTCGTGATCGACTCCCAGACGAGCCAGCTCGGCCGCGGCGAGCCGGTCGCCGACACGGCGCGCGTCCTGGGCCGGATGTGCTCGGCGATCGTCTGGCGGACGTTCGGCCAGGAGCTCATCGAGGAGATGGCGGCCGCGTCGCCCGTGCCGGTCGTGAACGCGCTCACCGACGCGTTCCACCCGTGCCAGATCCTCGCGGACCTCATGACGGTCGCCCAGCACCGCGGCGGCGTCGGGTCGCTGGCCGGCACGACGTTCGCCTACCTCGGCGACGCCGCGAACAACATGGCGAACTCCTACCTCCTCGGCGGCGCGACCGCGGGCATGCACGTGCGGGTCGCAGGCCCCGAGGGCTACCTGCCGGACCCGGCCGTCGTCGCCGACGCCGAGCGGATCGCCGCCGAGACCGGCGGCTCGGTGCTCGTCACGACCGACCCCGGCGCCGCGCTCGCCGGTGCCGACGTCCTCGCGACCGACACGTGGGTGTCGATGGGCCAGGAGGACGAGAAGGGCGACCGCGAGGCCCCCTTCGTGCCCTACGCCATCGACGCCGCGGCGCTCGCCCAGGCCGCCGACGACGCGATCGTCCTGCACTGCCTGCCCGCCTACCGCGGCAAGGAGATCTCCGCCGACGTCATCGACGGGCCGCAGTCCGTCGTCTGGGACGAGGCGGAGAACCGGCTGCACGCGCAGAAGGCGCTGCTGACCTGGCTCCTGGAGCGGTCGTGACCGACCCCGCCGGGACCCCGGCGGCTCCCGCCACCACCCCCGCGACGAAGGCCGCACGCCACGCGCGGATCGTCCAGGTGATCGCGCACGGCGAGATCCACTCCCAGGCGGAGCTCGCCCGCGAGCTCGCGGCCGACGGCCTGGGCGTGACCCAGGGCACGCTGTCCCGGGACCTCATCGAGCTGCGGGCCGAGAAGGTCCGCAGCCCGTCCGGCGCGCTCGTCTACGCTGTGCCCGGCGAGGGTGGGGACCGGTCTGTGCAGGCCGCGGCCGACGCCGGCTACCTCTCGGCTCGCCTCGCGCGGCTGTGCGCGGAGATGCTGGTGTCGGCGGAGGCGTCGGGCAACCTCGTCGTCCTGCGCACGCCGCCCGGCGCCGCGAACTACCTGGCCTCCGCGATCGACCACTCGGTCCTGCCCGACGTGCTCGGCTGCATCGCGGGGGACGACACGATCCTCGTCGTCGCCCGCGGGGGCGGCGACAGCGGCGACCGGGTGGCCCAGCGCTTCCTGGCGCTCGCGGGCGACTGACCACCACCGACCACACCACGCACCACCACGGACCAGAAAGAGATGAACCGTCATGACTGATCGCGTCGTGCTCGCCTACTCGGGCGGCCTGGACACCTCCGTCGCCATCGGCTGGATCGGCGAGGCCACGGGCGCCGAGGTCATCGCCGTCGCGGTCGACGTCGGCCAGGGCGGCGAGGACCTCTCCGTCATCCGCCAGCGTGCCCTCGACTGCGGGGCCGTCGAGGCGTACGTCGCGGACGCCCGCGACGAGTTCGCGGCGGAGTACTGCATGCCCGCGCTCCGCGCGAACGGCATGTACGAGGGGCGCTACCCGCTCGTCTCGGCGCTGTCGCGCCCCGTCATCGTCAAGCACCTCGTGCGCGCGGCGCGCCAGTTCGGCGCGGACACCGTCGCGCACGGCTGCACCGGCAAGGGCAACGACCAGGTCCGCTTCGAGGTCGCGACGACGTCGCTCGCTCCCGAGCTCAAGTCGATCGCCCCCGTGCGCGACCTGGCGCTCACGCGCGAGAAGGCCATCGACTACGCCGAGAAGCACGACCTGCCGATCGCGACGACGAAGCACAACCCGTTCTCCATCGACCAGAACGTGTGGGGCCGCGCCGTCGAGACGGGCTTCCTCGAGGACATCTGGAACGAGCCCACCAAGGACGTCTACTCCTACACCGACGACCCGACGTTCCCGCCGGTCGCGGACGAGGTCGTCATCACGTTCGAGCAGGGCGTCCCGGTCGCGATCGACGGCGCCCCCGTCACCCCGCTCCAGGCCATCCAGGAGATGAACCGCCGCGCGGGCGCCCAGGGCGTCGGCCGGATCGACATCGTCGAGGACCGCCTGGTCGGCATCAAGTCCCGCGAGATCTACGAGGCGCCGGGCGCGATCGCGCTCATCGCCGCGCACCAGGAGCTCGAGAACGTCACGCTCGAGCGCGAGCAGGCCCGCTACAAGCGCCTCGTCGAGCAGCGCTGGTCGGAGCTCGTCTACGACGCGATGTGGTTCAGCCCGCTCAAGCGCTCGCTCGACGCGTTCATCGACGACACGCAGAAGTACGTCTCGGGCGACATCCGCATGGTGCTGCACGGCGGCCGCGCGACCGTCACGGGCCGCCGCAGCGAGGCGTCGCTCTACGACTTCAACCTCGCCACCTACGACGAGGGCGACGCGTTCGACCAGTCGCAGGCCCGCGGCTTCATCGAGATCTACGGCCTCCAGGCCAAGCTGTCGGCCGCGCGCGACGTGAAGTTCGGCAACGGCGTGGACTTCGGCACCGGGGCGCTGTGAGCCATGGCTGACGAGACTCCCCAGGCCGCGGACGGTGCGACGCCGGGCTCGGACGTCGTGGGTGCAGGCGGCACCGGCAGCGCCGTGGCGGGACGCGAGGAGCGCATGAGCCTGTGGGGCGGCCGGTTCGCCGGCGGCCCGTCGCGCGAGCTCCAGGCGCTCAGCCAGTCGACGCACTTCGACTGGCGCCTCGCGCCGTACGACATCGCCGGCTCGCGGGCGCACGCCCGCGTGCTCGCGCAGGCCGGGCTCCTGACGCAGGACGAGCTCGCGGGCATGCTCGACGCCCTGGACCGTCTCGAGCAGGACGTCGCGGCCGGGGAGTTCCTGCCGGTGCTGGCCGACGAGGACGTGCACACGGCGCTCGAGCGCGGCCTGATCGAACGGGCCGGCGCCGAGCTGGGCGGCAAGCTCCGCGCGGGCCGGTCCCGCAACGACCAGATCGCCACGCTCGTGCGCTCGTTCCTGCGCGAGCAGGCGCGCACGCTGGCGAACCTCGTGCTCGACGTCGTCGACGCGCTCGTCGAGCAGGCGGCCGCGCACCCGGACGCGCCCATGCCGGGCCGGACGCACCTGCAGCACGCGCAGCCCGTGCTGCTCGCGCACCAGCTGCTCGCGCACGCGTGGCCGCTGCTGCGCGACGTCGACCGCTGGATCGACTGGGACGTCCGCGCCGCGCGCTCGCCGTACGGCTCGGGGGCGCTCGCGGGCTCGTCGCTGGGCCTCGACCCGGCGGCGGTCGCGACCGACCTCGGCTTCGACGGCCCGGTCGAGAACTCGATCGACGGCACCGCGTCGCGCGACGTGGTCGCGGAGTTCGCGTTCGTCGCGGCGATGACCGGCATCGACCTGTCGCGGTTCGCGGAGGAGATCATCCTCTGGAACACCAAGGAGTTCGGCTTCGTCCGCCTCGACGACGCGTACTCCACGGGGTCGAGCATCATGCCGCAGAAGAAGAACCCGGACATCGCCGAGCTCGCGCGCGGCAAGGCCGGTCGGGTGATCGGCGACCTGACCGGGCTGCTGGCCACGCTCAAGGGCCTCCCGCTCGCGTACAACCGCGACCTGCAGGAGGACAAGGAGCCCGTGTTCGACCAGGTCGACACGCTCGCGGTCCTGCTGCCGGCGTTCGCGGGCATGGTCCGGACGCTCACGTTCGACACCGACCGCATGGCGGCGCTCGCGCCGCAGGGCTTCTCGCTCGCGACCGACATCGCCGAGTGGCTCGTGCGCCAGGGCGTGCCGTTCCGCGTGGCCCACGAGGTCGCGGGCGCGTGCGTGAAGTTCTGCGAGGACCGCGGCATCGAGCTGTGGGACCTCACGGACGCCGAGCTCGCGGAGATCTCCGAGCACCTCACGCCCGACGTGCGCACCGTGCTCAGCGTCGAGGGCTCGCTCGCCTCGCGCGACGCCGTCGGAGGGACCGCCCCGGCCCGGGTCGCGGAGCAGCTCGACGCCGCCCGGGCGCGTGCGGCGGAGTACCGCGTGTGGGCGCAGGACTGACCGTGCCCCGACGCCGGACGCCGGGGGCGCGCGCATGAGCGTGCCCCCGGCGGTCCTCGCCGCGCTCGTGTCCCGGGTGCGCGACGGCGAGCCGCGCCTCGGACCCGCAGGGGACCGGGCGCGGCTCGTCGTCGTCGACGGCCCCGCCGGCTCGGGCAAGACGACGCTCGCCGCCCAGCTCGGGGACGCGCTGCCCGCCCAGGTCGTGCACATGGACGACCTCTACGAGGGCTGGTCGGGGCTGCGGGCGGGGACGGACCGGCTGCTCGCCCAGGTGCTCGCGCCCTGGGCGGAGGGCCGCGACGGCCGGTACGCGCGCTACGACTGGGAGGCCGGCGCGTTCGCCGAGGAGCACGACGTCCCGCGCGCCCCGTTCCTCGTCGTCGAGGGCTGCGGCGCGGGCGCTCGCCGTCTCGCCGACCTGACGACGCTGCTCGTGTGGGTCGAAGCTCCCGACGACGTCCGCCTGGCCCGCGGGCTCGCGAGGGACGGCGAGGGGGCGCGCGAGCACTGGCTCGCCTGGATGCGCGACGAGCGCGAGGTCTACGCCGCCGAGGGCACGGCCGAGCGCGCCGACGTCCGGCTGGACGGCTGGGGCGCGGTCGCGTGACCCGCGTCGACCCGGCCACCGTCCCGGCCCGCCCGTGGTTCGAGCGGGACGTCCACGACGTCGCGCGCGACCTCCTCGGGGCCTTCGTCACCCGCCGCAGCCCGCTGGGCGACGTGACGCTCCGGATCACCGAGGTCGAGGCCTACGACGGCGAGCGCGACCCGGGCTCGCACGCCTTCCGCGGGCTCTCGCAGCGCAACCGCGCCATGTACGGCGAGGCGGGCCGCCTCTACGTCTACCGGCACCTGGGCCTCCACCACTGCGTCAACGTCGTCTGCGCCCCCGAGGGCCGGGCGTCGGCCGTGCTGCTGCGCGCGGGCGAGGTGACGGACGGTGTCGAGCTGGCGCGGTCCCGCCGCCTCGCGAAGGGGCGGTGCGACACCGACCGCCAGATCGCCCGCGGCCCGGCGCGCCTCGCCGTCGCGCTGGACCTCGACCTCGACGAGTACGGCGCGGACCTCGTCGACCCGGCGGGCGCGATCGTCGTCCATCTCCCCACGCCCGACGCCGGGGGTGCCGGGCGCGAGCCGGCGGACGTCCGCACGGGGCCGCGCGTCGGGGTCTCGGGAGCAGGCGGCGACGGCGCACTCTTCCCGTGGCGCTACTGGCTCGCCGACGAGCCGACGGTCTCGGACTATCGCGCGGTGCGGGCCCGCACTCGATGACGGGGCCCGCCGTGCCCTCCGGGGCCCGGCCGTCCGTGGAATGGCGGCGCCGCGCGGCCCACCGACACGGCACACTAGGAACGCGGCTCGCCCAGGGCCGCCCCAGTGCGCGCCCTCGGGGCGCCGGACGAAGGAGTGGTTGTGAGCGACGTTCTCGACGAGCTGCAATGGCGAGGCCTGGTGGCGCAGTCCACCGACGAGGCCGCGCTGCGCGACGCGCTGGGAGCAGGTCCGGTCACCTACTACTGCGGCTTCGACCCGACGGCGCCGAGCCTGCACCACGGCCACCTCGTCCAGCTGATCCTCCTGCGTCACCTCCAGCTCGCGGGGCACCGCGCGATCGCCCTCGTGGGCGGCGCGACGGGCCTCATCGGCGACCCGCGCCCCAGCAGCGAGCGCACGCTCAACACCAAGGAGGTCGTCGCGGAGTGGACGGACCGCCTGCGGTCCCAGATCTCGCGCTTCCTCGACTTCGAGGGCGACAACCCGGCCAAGCTCGTCAACAACCTCGACTGGACGGGCGAGCTGACGGCGATCGACTTCCTGCGCGACGTCGGCAAGCACTACCGGCTCGGGACCATGCTCGCCAAGGACATCGTCGCCCGGCGCCTCGACAGCGAGCAGGGGATCAGCTTCACGGAGTTCAGCTACCAGATCCTGCAGGGGATGGACTACCTCGAGCTCTTCCGGCGCGAGGGCTGCACCCTGCAGACGGGCGGCAACGACCAGTGGGGCAACCTGCTGTCGGGCGTCGAGCTGATCCGCAAGGCCGAGCAGGCGTCGGTGCACGTCCTCACGACGCCCCTCATCACCAAGGCGGACGGCACCAAGTTCGGCAAGACGGAGGGCGGCGCCGTGTGGCTCGCGCCTGACATGATGACGCCGTACGCGTTCTACCAGTTCTGGGTCAATGCGGACGACGCCGACGTGGTGCGGTTCCTGAAGATCTTCACCTTCCGCACGCGGGAGGAGATCGCCGAGCTCGAGCGTGCGGTGCAGGAGCGGCCTGCGGCGCGCGAGGCACAGCGGACCCTGGCGTCCGACGTCACGACCCTCGTCCACGGCGAGGAGGCGACGAAGGCCGTGATCGCGGCGAGCCAGGCGCTCTTCGGCCGCGGCGACCTCGCCGAGCTCGACGAGGCGACGCTCGCCGCCGCGGTGGCCGAGCTGCCCCGCGTGGACGTCGCCCCGGGGACACCGGTCGTCGAGGCGCTCGCGGGCGCGGGCCTGGTCGCCGGCCGGTCGGCCGCGCGTCGTGCGATCGCCGAGGGCGGTGCCTACGTGAACAACGCGAAGGTCGCGGGGGAGGACGCC